>Ga0116215_1002290_pt1 | contig 11968 bp, 5 predicted proteins | sample Sb_taG_7_FD_89698 | JGI IMG/M metagenome (GOLD analysis project Ga0116215, IMG submission 89698) | Peat soil microbial communities from Weissenstadt, Germany - Sb_50d_2_FS metaG | ecosystem: Environmental > Terrestrial > Soil > Wetlands > Peat | place: Germany: Weissenstadt | collected 2010-09-21 | reverse complement strand
CGGTATTTTTCATGTTCACTGACACGGTCGCGCAGCGCATAAGCCTTCTTGATATTCTCCGCAGCCAGGCTGGCCTGACCGAGGTTGCCGTATTCGAGCCCGAGACTCGCGTAGGCCACGGCGAAATTGGGGTCCAGTTCGAGAGCACGTTTCATGAACGGAATCGCCGCTGCGTCTCCCTTCGTGCGGGACGTCGTTATACCCATGCTGAAGGCTTTCAAGGCCTCTAGCGATGTCGTCGTGGCCTCTACGGGAACATCGAACTTCTGAATAGAAGCCAGCGATTCGCCAAGCTTGCCCCGCAAGCTGGAGGTCGCCGTACTCAGTGCTTTCAACACGTCCTGCTTCGTCGCGGCTTCTTCTTGCTCTTTGGCCAACGTGTCGCCCGTGTTGCAACTGACTGCATCGATGCCGACCACGTACTGGCCGCCCAAGTTCGAAATCGAACCCAAGAGGATCGCCTTGCTGCCCGTGCGCACGCAGAGTTCTCCGGCAACGTCGCGGGTGATGCGGTCGCCGGGTTGGCGGCCCATGAGGCGCAACGTTTCACCCACTTTGCGATCGGAAAGAATGTTCAGATATGGAGATTGCCCGAGCTGCACGGCCAGCGCCTGCTTCAAGGCCCCGTCGAAGACAGGGTCTCCAGTGGTGTTATCGAAATCCGCCAGGACGATGGTGTCCTTCTCGGCCAACGGTGCCGCGGGCCGCGGACGCATGTAGAAAATTCCGGCGACCACAGCGGCAATCACAATCAAAGCAACGGGAACCAGAATCTTCCAGAGTTTCCCGCCTCCAGCAGCCGGGACTTCAGCGACGCTCACCGCAGCCGATGATCCAGCGCGCGCAATAGAACCCGACGACTGCGCAGCGGGCTGCGTGATGCTCTGAGATGCCGTATCCTGCGCCGCCGTCACCGGCCCGGAACTCGCTGCCGACAACCGCCCCGTGTCCGTATCCCGCTTCACGCGTTGCAGCTCGGCACGCATCTCGGCCGCGTGCTGATAACGCAGGTTGCGATCTTTCTCCAGCGCTCGGTTGACGATGTGTTCGAGCTCCGCCGGCAAATCCGGATTCAGCCGCACCGGCGCAACCGGCACACGATTCAGTATCGCTTCCGTGACCACGCCGGAGGTCTCGCCGCGAAATGGCAGCGTCCCGGTAGCCATCTCATAAATGACTACGCCGAAGCTGAAAAGATCCGTTCGCGCATCGAGATCCTTCCCGCGCACTTGCTCCGGCGACATATAAGCAATCGTCCCCACTGCAGTTCCAGGGCTGGTCAACTGCTCCGCGCCCACGGCGACGGCCGCATCGGCCGCCTGCGTCGCATCCGACTCCGCAACTTCCTGCGGCTTCACCTTCGCCAATCCAAAATCCAGAATCTTCGCGTGCCCGCGTTTGGTCACAAAAATATTCGCGGGCTTGATGTCGCGGTGCACGATCCCTTCGGCATGCGCGGCATCAAGCGCATCCGCAATTTCGATCGCCAGTGAAAGCAGCGTGTCCGTGTCCACCGGCTTGCCCGCAATCCGGTGCTTCAGCGTCACGCCGTCCAGGCATTCCATGACGATGAACGCCTGGCCGTTCTGCTCGTCAATCTCGTGAATGGTGCAAATGTTCGGATGATTCAACGCCGAAGCAGCCTTCGCTTCGCGCTGAAACCGGCTCAACGCCTGCGGGTCTTTAGCGATCTCATCAGGAAGGAACTTCAGCGCCACGAACCGGCCGAGCTTCACATCCTCGGCCTTGTAGACCACACCCATCCCGCCACCCCCGAGTTTCTCGAGGATTCGGTAGTGCGATATCGTCCGCCCGGAAAGTGAAGAGGAATCAGGCATTGAGGCGCATCTTATTCAACGCCCCAACCCAAGTCAACGCGTCGCGGCGATTCATTTGCGGAAGAGGCTCGAGCCGACCGGGATAGGAACGAGGGTCTCCACAGCGCGGATCACTGCGTCGCGTTGCTCGATTCGCGCAAGAGTACCACGTCGGCGTCAATGCGCCGGGTGAGCACGCCGATGTTCTTTCCATCAGGCGACCACCGCAGCCCCAAGATCAGATCGCTCTTGAAATTCGTGATCTGCCGCCCGGGAGTACCGTCCAGCGGCTGGAGCCACAGGTTTCCCACGCCATTCTGTGTGATCGGATACACGACAGCTTTTCCGTCGGGCGTAAACTTTGGGCCATCCGAACTGTCGGGATGAGGATCGAGCAAGCGAATCGGCGGCTGCGGGCCGGCGTCGAGCGAGAGCAGCGCGATCTTATGGACCGGAGCTGTTTCGCCTATCTCGATGCTCAACGCCACCGACCGACCATCTGGCGAAAGATCAAAGTACCGACCTGAGATGAAAGCGTGGGGAATGGGAGTTCCTGGCAGAATCTCGGGAGTCCCGCCAACTACGGGCACTCGTTCGACACGACTCGCGTCATCGTTTTGGTAGTAGACCCATTTCGAATCGCGAGAACACTCTGGGTCCCTATCGAGATGGTCCGTCGTGAGCTGCCTCAGGTTGCTGCCATCGGCGTTGATCCGCCAGACGTTCGTGCCGCTTCCGCCACCCTGGCCAACCAATGAGAGAAACAAGGTCCGCCCGTCCGGACACGCTGAGATAGAAAAGTTCGAACCAATGGTCGCGAGTGTCGTCTTATTGCTTCCGTCAGAAGCAACATGTACGAGGTGATTGTCTTCCCCGATATAGAAACCATCATTGCCGGCCCAACTGAAGGTCATGGAGCCTTTCTGTTGCTGCGGGATGGCTGGATTGGGAGGGTTCGCTCCCGTCCCAGCAGCTGGAATCGCGTACAACGTGTACAACGATTTCGACTGCACCGTGGCCAAGGTTTTCCCATCTGCCGAGAGCGTCACCGACTCATAGCTGTTTGTGTCCTTGGTGATCGCATGGAACTGGCCGCCCGGATAAGAAACAAACCCGATTTGATTGTGGTTCAGGCCGGTGCTGAGATCCTGATACTGAACCAGAAGGCCACGGCCATCCGGCAGCCACGCCGATTTGAAAAATACGAAACCCTTGAAGCCCACGAAATCCTGAATCTTGCCGGAAGCTACATCCATCATTTGAATCGGGCCCGGGGCGCGGCCAAAATTCGTCAAGGCGATGCGCTTGCCATCGGGCGACCACGCAACAAAAAAATGTGAGGCGGAAAGAGGTCCCGTGGCCATCATTTTCTCATCCGTGCCATCCGCATTGGCTTCGAGAACCTGGAACTTGCCGACTTCCGGATCGTTAGATCGCTCGTATGCAATGCGTTTGCCGTCCGGCGAAAACGCGGCGTTGGTGTCAATGTCGCGCACGATGATTTGCGGATTGCCGCCCAGAGCCGGTGCGCGGTAAAGATCATACGCATCTCTTACGGACGTTCGCGCCTTGCGGAAATGGAAATAGTTTCCATCCGGAGAAAACTCGAAATCCCGGTAGTAGGCATCCGCGGGCGCGATGATTTGCGTGTCGCTGTTGGTCGGAACATGGCGCAGCCAAAGGCTGGCCTTTCCGGCGTCGTCGACTTCGCTCAAGATATATTTTCCATCCGGTGAAATGGCCGCGGCCTGCGATTTGCCGTTGTCCGTGATTTGCGAAATCGCGTAATTCTGGAACGGCAGTGCCGCTTTGCCGTTGAACATCGAGTAGACGCCGTAGCCCGCTGCAGCGACCAGAACTAGCAGCAGGACAACGCCCGCCGTCAGACCCAATTTGTGTTGCTTCGCCGCCGCGACCACAGAACTTCCAGAGGCATGCGCCGCAACCGTGCTCGAGCCCGTGCCTGAACCCGAGGCTGCTGAAGCCACGCTTGCAGCGGGTTCCGCCGGAGCTGCGGGCGTCACTCCCGAGGCAAAAGCACCGGAAGCGATAGCGGCCGTCGTGGTCACCGTGCGAGCAGTGGAATCGAATTCTCGCCGGATGCGCTTCAAATCCGCGCGCATTTCCGCCGCAAACTGATAGCGCGTCTCGCGGTCTTTCTCGAGCGCCTTGGCGATCACCCGCTCCAGTTCCGCCGGCACATCGGCGTTCAGCCGCACGGGCGGGACCGGCGCCGCGTCCAAAATAGCTTTGAAGATCAAACCCGTGCTTTCGCCGCGGAAAGGCGGCATGCCGGTGGCCATTTCGTAGAGCACATCGCCAAACGAAAATAGGTCCGTGCGTGCATCCACTTCCTTCGCGCGTACCTGCTCGGGCGACATATACGCAACCGTCCCCAGCGTGCTGCCCGGGCTGGTGAGATGTTCAGGAGCCACCGCGCCGACGGTTTCCTGCGTCGCGTCTATCGCCGGCGTATTTGACGGTGCCAGCGTCTTCGCCAGGCCGAAATCGAGCACTTTGACGTGCCCTCGCGTAGTGACGAAAATGTTGGCCGGCTTGATGTCGCGGTGCACGATGCCCTTCGCGTGCGCCGCATCGAGCGCATCGGCAATCTCAATCGCCAGCTCCAAAGTGTCTTCGAGAGGAAGCGGCCGGCCCGAAATCCGGTGCTTCAGCGTCTGGCCTTCGAGATATTCCATCGCGATGTACGGCCGGCCGTTGTCTTCGCTGATGTCGTAAATCGTGCAGATCCCGGGATGATTCAGTGCCGACGCGGCCTGCGCCTCGCGCTGGAAGCGTTCAAGAGCCTGCCGATCCCGCGCCACTTCATCGGGAAGGAATTTCAAGGCGACCAGGCGGTGGAGTTTGGTGTCTTCGGCCTTGTAGACCACGCCCATACCGCCGCCCCCGAGTTTTTCGAGGACGCGATACTGGGCGATGGTCCGTCCAGAAAGTGGAGCAGAATCAGGCATGAGCGCGAATCTTATGCCGCGCCCCCACGCAAGTCAACGCGCGCTCGACTACTTCAATTTGGCGTATTCGGCTTTGGCTTGCTGCAGGATTGGGATTTCGGGGTCGGCGTCTTTCCAGAGGGCTAGGAAATCTTGGTAGGCGGTGCGGGCTTTGGAGGTATCGCCTTGCAGGGCGTAGGCCCGGCCTGACTCTAGGTGGGCCAGCGCGCCGAAGATGCGGTTGCGCATGATGCCGCGATGGTCGAGGATCTTTTGGAATTCGGCGGCGGCTTCGGGGCCCTTATGCTGCTGCAAGTAGGCCTGGCCGCGCACGTAGGGGATCTCGAAGAATATTGCGAGATCATAGGGCTGAGCCGGCTGGAGGAGTTCCACGGCTTTTGCAGGATCGTTGCGGTCCGAGGCGATGGCGGCGCCGACCTCCGGCAGAACCATTGCATTGATGTTCGTATCCGAAGGATAGTCCTTAACCAGCTTGCTCGCCAGCGACTCGGCACGAGCCGTATCGCCCGCCAATGCGAAGGCAATGGCCGCGTCGCTATTGACCTCCACGGACTGAGCGATCTCCAGGGCGGCTGCGGCTTCCTTCCGGGCGCCGGCCGTATCGCCGGTGACGGCCAGGATTTCGGCGAGATCGAGCAACGAGGTCGCCGCCGGTTCTTTCCTGCCGAGACCTTTCTGGCTTTCGACGACGCGATGGAATAAATCCCGAGCCTTCTCGAGATGCCCAACGTAGGCTTCGGATTGCGCCTGCTGATTCATTGCGGTGCCGGCGGCCCACGGCGAATTTTTGGACAGATAATCGATCTCGCGGGCCATCACGGCCGAGTCGTTCTGAATAAATCCCACTTGATACGAAGTTATGTGAAAAGGGGCGACGTCGATTTTTTTCGCCACGGCCTGGTTGATGGTGGCTCGAGCTTCGTCATAGCGATCGAGGTCCACATAGCTGTTAGCGACGGCGAGATTCGAGAGGGAATCCTCCGGATCGAGGCGCTGCGCTTCCAGGGCCTTCGACAAGGACTTCTCCGGCTGGCCGATAAGTCCGTAACCCACTGCCAAATTGTTGGGCGGAATCGAATCGCGCGGATATGTTTGCGCCCATTGCTCATAGACCTGAATCGCCTTCTGCCGGTCGCCGGTGACGATATCGTGATAGTGCGACTCGATGTAGAAGCGTTCCAGTTCGCTGGCGCGGTCGCGGAGATCGTAGGCTTTCTGCGTGTATTCGGCGCCAAGAACGCGATTTCCGGTGTTGAAGTTCACTTGTCCCAACTCGGCGTAGGCGATGGCAAAGTTGGGATCGAGATTGACGGCCTGTTTGAAGAACGGCTCAGAGATCTCGTCGCCTTTGTCGCGTCGAGCCTGCATGCCGCCGCTGTAGGCTTTCAGAGCCTCGAGCGAAGACGTGGTGGCTTGTTCAATCGGAGTATTGAATTTGCGAATCGAACCGAGAGACTCGCCGAGCTTGCCGCGGATGTCCGAGGCGACTTTGCCCAGTGCGCCGAGGACTTGATTCTTGTCCGAGGCTTCCGCCTGAGCCGTGGCCAGCATTTCGCCAGTCGCGCAATTCACCGCATTCAAAACTAGATTATAGGTGCTGCCGATTTGGGCGATGGAGCCGTCGAGAACGGCGGCGCTTTGCGTGCGCTGGCAGACTTGCCGGGCCAGATCGTTGGTGAGACGCGCGGTGGGCGGCTGGCTCATGTAGCGCAGCGTTTGCTGAATTTGCTCGTCCGAAAGAATATTCAGGAACGGCGACTGGGCGAGCTGCGAGGCGAGGCCTTGGCGAAGAGTGCCGTCGAAGACTGTGTCGCCGGTGGTGTTCGTGAATTCGGCGAGGACGATGGAATCTTTTTCGGTGAGCTTCGGCGCGCGATGCGTGAAGTAGAAGACTGCGATCACAGATAGGGCAACGACGCTAAGAATCGCGCCTGTCAGCACGGGCCAACGGCGTGACGTCGCGGCGACCGCGGTAGAACCGCTCGCCGGAGTGGCCGCTGGACTCGCGGCGGCGCTGATGCCGCTCGCACTGCCCGGCACCGGCGACGCCGCGGGAGCCGCAGGCGTGCTGCGAGGCGTTGGCTGCGAAGCAATTTCGCGGACTGCGCCGGATTGCGCGGCGAGCGGCGGCTCGACTTCCATCGGAATGGCGCGACTCGAAGAATCATGATCGCGTTTCATGCGCAGCAGATCGGTGCGAATCTCCGCGGTGCTCTGGTAGCGCAGCCGCGGATCTTTTTCGAGAGCTTTGGTGATGATCTCTTCGAGCTTCAGCGGAATTTCGGGATTCAAGCGCACCGGCGGGACCGCGGCGCGATTCAGAATCGCGTCGAAAATTACCGCGGTAGTGTCGCCGCGGAACGGAACGATGCCGGTGGCCATTTCATAGAGCACCGCGCCGAAGGAAAATAAATCGCTGCGCGCATCCACATCCTTGCCGCGCGCCTGTTCTGGCGACATGTACGCGACCGTGCCGAGCGCCGTGCCGGGGCTGGTGAGATGTTCCGGTGATATACCCGCAGCGACCGTAGCCGCCGTCGCCCCGTCGAGAAGTGAGCCGCCGATGGCCGCGGGCCTGAGTTTTGCCAGACCGAAATCGAGAATTTTGGCGTGGCCGCGCTTGGTGATGAAAATGTTGGCGGGCTTGATGTCGCGGTGAATGATGCCTTCGGCGTGGGCGGCGTCGAGCCCGTCGGCGATTTGGATGGCCAGCTCGAGGATCGCTTCGATTTCCATCGGGCGGCCGGCGATGCGGTGCTTCAGCGTCACGCCATCGAGAAATTCCATGACGATGTAGGCTTGGCCGTTTTCGTCGCCGATTTCGTAGATGGTGCAGATATTCGGATGATTTAGGGCTGATGCGGCTTTGGCTTCGCGCTGGAAGCGGCTCAGGGCTTGCGGATCTTTGGCTACGTCATCGGGGAGGAATTTCAGGGCTACGAAGCGATCGAGCTTGATGTCCTGGGCTTTGAACACCACGCCCATGCCGCCGCCACCGAGTTTTTCGAGAACGCGGTAGTGCGAGATGATGCGTCCGGAAGAGGAAGAATCAGGCATTGCGGCAAATCTTATGACGCGCTCAAACTCAAGTCAACGCGAGCTGCTGCGGACACTGGCTTAAGTGGTTGTACTTGTGCGCTGAGCTTCAATGAGAGCAGACACCGCCAGGAGTGGTGGTCCTACTCGGTTCTACTGCCGGTAGGCGGCCCACATATCGTCGATGAAGGTGTACTGAGGAAATTCGCCTTGCAGCCAATAGCGCGTTTGTCCTTGGCGCTCCCAGTTGGCGCTGTAGTCGAAGCCGGTTTGCGCCTTAATTTCTGCAACCGCTTGCGAATCGTCTTCGGTCATCCAGCGATCGACGTAATCGAAAAACGGCGGGTAATTCCAAGTGCTCTCCGCATGCATGATATGCATGGTCAAGGCTTCGCCGACCCACGAGACCGAAGTGCAGCATCGCCGATAAGCCTCGCCGAGCTGTTCATTGCCGTTGATGAGCGGCCAATTGGCCGGCTGGAGTTGCTCGTACGGGCCGTATAGTCCGGCGCTTACAACTGACCCGTCCGCGTTCACTCCATAATGCCCGCCGTAAATCACCGTCGCGCCCTGCCACGCCTCCTGGTACGTGCCCGCCGGAGGAAGATTCTTGATGTATAGCGTTTGCATATCTTCGCCAAACTGATTCGGATAGTTGGCCGACACATTTTTCATCCCGTCGCTGTTCAGCAAAATTCCCGCGAAGATGATCGGCAACTTCCGCCCGCTGCGATGCCCGCCAAACGCCGGCCATCCGTAGCCGGCCTGCACGCAGCCGTAGAGATCGATGCCGTACTGCACGAAATAATTGGTGAGATTCACTTTTTGGTCCGCCGAAAAGTTCAGCATTAGGAGAAGCGACGCGTAGGAATCGGCGAAGGCGATGTGCTGCCCGTAACTGGGCATGTACTCCGCGGGCGCGTCGAACAGGAACGGATTGGTATCGATCCACGGGCGGCGATAGTAGCCCTCAAATGTTGCCAGCGTAGGCGTCCCGGCATTCGCGTCCGAAGGAGTTGGCGGCGCGAGAGACGGCAGCAGATTTCTTTGCAGCGAGTTTGCGTGATAGATGGTTTGGCCGCGATCGCAGTAGGACGGCCGGAACGCATCGGCCGTGGGCATCGCGGAAAGCACCGTGAGAACGGACACGCTGGCCACCGGGCTCGCGCTCATGTCCGACGCGCGCATCACTTCCGGCAGCGAGTGAATCTGCGCCAGACTGATGGACGATACCAGTGAGTCTCCCGGATTCAGAGTGATCGGCGGATAGCTGCGCAGCGATGGATCGAACCACCAGGATTCGTCGGTTCCGTCGTTGAGCCTCGAGTCGAAGCCGCTTTTGCTGTTTGCCGTCGGCAAATTTCTCACTGAGCCGTTCTCGTATGGCGAGGAAGTTGTCGGCGCGGGATCAATCGCCGTGATCGTCACCGGACCGACCACGTAGTAATCGCCGTTGACGAACTGTCCCACCGGAACGGCTTGGCTGAACGTCCAGGTGATGCCGTCTTTGCTGATCGAAGTAACCGTCCCCGGCGGCGGAGGCGCTGCCGTGACCGTCACTGCGACTTGCGCCGACTGCGAAGAATCCGCCGCGCTGGTGGCCGTGACGTGGAAGCTGCCGGTGTTGCTCCCGGCCGTGTACATGCCCGCCGGCGTGATCGTCCCGCCGCTGGCAGTCCAATTGACGGAAGTGTTCGTGGTACCTGTAACAGTCGCTGAAAATTGCTGTTGCTCGCCCACGGCCACCGAGGCGGAGCCAGGCTGGATCGAAACCTGCACCTGAGAGCCCGGCGTCGAGGAGCTCGAACCAGCCTTGCCGGTGCAGCCGGCAAGACACAAGGTCGCGAACACGATGCACATCATTGCCGTCGCAAAGCAGCGCGCGCAGCTCGCACGATGCCCGGCACAAAACCGAACATTCCGCTCGGGGCAAGCAGAAAACGGTCTCAAGGCAAACGGACAGCCTGGAAAGCGCATAAGTGTGCCTCGGTGCGCCAAGGCTATCGTTTCCGCCAACCCTGCGGCTACTGGCCAAAAGTATGGTTTTGTACGCACTGTCCCAGTAGCACAGGCACTCCTGCCTGTGGAGATGTGGTAACAAGCCGGATTTGCGGCCGCTCAGATTCGCCCGCAACCCGATCGGAGAGCCTCAAATTCTTGATTGTATTTACCTCGTGGAAGTCACACGACACCGTGCCTCGCCAGATGCGGCTGAGCCTGCATTGTGCTCCGAACTTGTTAATGCGTACACATTCGTGTACACTTAAAGTGAGGACAATTCCCATGGCCACCATCAAAGTTGGCGTACGCGAGTTCCGCGAACGGATCGCCAGTTTCCTGGAATCCGATATTCCCGTGGCCGTCACGCGGCGCGGCGAGACTTTGGGCGTCTATGTCCCGACGCGCCGGAAACGCGCCAAGGCAGCCGATACTTCCGAGCTCCGAGCTGCAGCGGACCGCCTAGCCAAGGCCCTCGCGGACGTGGACGAAGAAGAGTTGGTGACCGAGTTTAAGGCGCTGCGCCGGCGGGGAAAGGGATCAGCCCGGTGAGATGATTGTCCTTGACGCGAACATCCTAATCCGAGCAGTCCTGGGACGCCGCGTCCGGCAGATCATCGACGCTTATGCAAGCCAAGGTGCCCGGTTTTTCGCGCCTGACGTTGCCTTCGATGATGCCCGGAAATATCTGCCTCCCCTGCTGAAAAAGCGAGGGCTGCCGCACGCCGATGTTCCGGCATCCCTCAAATATCTTCAGATCGTCGTCGAACCTGTAACGCATGAGCTTTACTGCGTCTGTGAGGACCAGGCTCGGCAGCGGTTGCGCGGTCGAGACGAGAACGACTGGCCGGTGCTGGCTGCCGCGCTGGCTTTGGGATGCGGGGTTTGGACTGAAGATAAAGATTTCTTCGGAACCGGTATTGCAGTGTGGACGACGAACCGGATCGAGATGTTCCTGAAGGAGCGAGTGAAAGCGCTTCGGTCTCAAGAGGACGACAGTGCACCACACCGGCCACGCTAGACGATTGAGTATTGCTGTTTGGAATTGCAAGATGGCATTCGCTCGGAAGCGTCGGCGGCGGGGGCGTAAGGCCGAGAAATTGGGATCGCTGCTGACAGGGGCCTAATTGTCGTTAGTGGGGCAGGCCTGAGTCCGCGATTGATTGCGGTCGTACGTGACGATAGTTGTCGTAAGAGGCCGGCAGGGGCGCCGGCGGTACCTAGGAGAACGCGACGCCCTGCCGCGCGTTTATTCTAGGACGAAGATATTTTTCTTGGCGCACATCTCTTTCAGGATCTTTGGCCAGACGCTTACCGTTACTTCGCCTAGGTGCGCCTTCCTTAGGAGAAGCATTAGTGTTCTGGATTGGCCTATGCCGCCGCCAATGCTCAGCGGAATTTCGTTGTTCAGGATGGCCTGGTGATATGGGAACTTCAGGAAATCCAATTGATGGGACATTTCCAGTTGCTTGCGGAGGCTTTCGGCGTTCACGCGAATTCCCATGGAGCTTAGTTCGTGACGGCGGCACGTGACGTGGTTCCAGACCAGGATGTCGCCGTTCAGGCCGTGCATCTGCTTTCCGTGGATGGGCCTGGTTTCGGTGACCCAGTCGTCGTAGTCGGCGGCGCGCATTTCGTGCGGGTAGCCGTCCTCGAGCGGATAGCCGATGCCTACGATAAATAGCGCGGGGCACTCCTGCAGGATGGCGGTTTCGCGCTGCTTGCGCGGCAGCGTGGGATACATATGCAGCAGCTCTTCGGCGTGCAGGAAGGCCAGCTTCTCCGGAAGATTCGGGTACTTCTTGGCTCTCAATTCGGGGAAAAGTTCCTCGGCGTAGAGTTCGGCTTCCACGATCACTTTCCAGATTTTGTTGACGATTTCCTTGAGGAATTCCAGGTTGCGTTCCGCCGGCATGATCACGCGCTCCCAATCCCATTGATCGACGTAGGCGCTGTGATCGTGGTCGAGGAAGTAATCCTTGCGCACGGCGCGCATATCGGTGCACAGGCCGTGGCCGGCGTGCATGCCGAATTCCTTCAGCGCCATTCTCTTCCACTTCGTGGCCGCCTGGACGATCTGCGCGTCCACGGGATGCACATTGTGATCATTCGAGATATGGAATTGGATGGGCGTGCGCGAGCCGT
>Ga0116215_1002289_pt1 | contig 11974 bp, 17 predicted proteins | sample Sb_taG_7_FD_89698 | JGI IMG/M metagenome (GOLD analysis project Ga0116215, IMG submission 89698) | Peat soil microbial communities from Weissenstadt, Germany - Sb_50d_2_FS metaG | ecosystem: Environmental > Terrestrial > Soil > Wetlands > Peat | place: Germany: Weissenstadt | collected 2010-09-21 | reverse complement strand
CGGGGTTGATGGGGAAGCCTTGCCCCGTGCCCGGCTGCGGGCCGTCGGGGTCGGAACCGTGGTGCTCGGTCATCCACCGCGCGCCTGGCGCGTCGGCCTCGCCGCTCATCATCTCGTAGACGTGCGTCATCGCGTGCGGCTCCGTTACGGGCGCCAGGAACGCCCCCACGCGGATGTTGTCCGTGAGGCCCGAGCCCCCTGGACTGCTCACCGTGCACGTGACCTGAATATCCTGCGCCGGCAGTTGCTGGAAGTCTGTGATTGGCGCGTAGCCGTTCGCGGCGGTCAGCAGGTACACGAACGAGACCGTCGCCGTGTTCTGGCCCGAGCCGATGGTCACCTGAAACGTGACGGTGAACGTCAGCGTCTCTCCTGCCGCAATCTGCGGCTCAATCGAGACGCGCAGTCCCCACAGGAGAGGCCAACGCCAGCGCGCTTGCGCGAGCTGCTTGCTCTGCATCGTGACGACGTGCGCGAGCGCCGAGTTGACGAGGGTGACGTTCTGGCAGTCGCCCCAGCGAAGCGTGTCTGTCGCCGTGCCGAATCGGCTCATTTGAGATACCTCCGATAGAGCCCGGACGTGTAGGTCGTCCACGGCGTGAAGTCTGCGCCCCCCTTCGAGATGGCGAGCGCCGCGCGCGCGTTGTACTCCGCCTCGAGTAGCCGCAGCGGGTCGTATTGCGCGTGAATGGCGCCCGCAATGTGCACCTGCCAAAGCCCGAAACTCGTACTGGTGCCGTTCGGTGTGCATGAGCGCTGCCCGGTGTTCGGGTCGCCTTGCGCGCACGGGTCGCCTCCGCTTTCGGCCATGGCGATGGCCGCTGCGGTCACCGGGTCGGGGAAGCCGACGGCCGCGGCGAGACTGCGCAGTTGCGCTAGCGTCATGCGCCGGCCCGGCACCACGGGCGGCGGCATCGCGCTTCCGAGCGAGCCGAGCGCGAGTAGGACGAGCACGGGCACGGCGCCACGCCTCACGAGCCCGGGCTTGCGGGGTAGCCGCCTCCACCGCCCCCTCCCGACGATGGCGGCGGATACCCCCCGGCAGGCACGGGGTAGCCCAGGGTCGTGTCGATGGCGCTCGCCGTGGCCGAGCCCGCCTCGCCGTCGACGGTCAAGCCGTGGTCGGCCTGAAACGCCTTGACCGCCGCCATGGTGTTTGGGCCCGCACTGCCGTCGACGCCCTGCGTGTTGTACGCCGGCACATTCATGGTGAACGACAGGAACGACAGCGCCGTCTGGTAGCGCTTGATGTACGCCACGTCCGACTGCCACCCGCCCAGCTCTGGCTCGGGCCCCACCGGGCCCGGCTTGCCCGTCGGCGCGGGGCCCGGCTGCGGCGGCGCGGGCGGCTGCGCCCCGCCGAGACAGTACGCTTCGGTCGCCATCAGCCCTTGCGGGTTGCCGCTCGCGTCGGGATGCCATGCCGCCTTGAACGTCACCCATTGCCCCCCGAGCTGCTCCTGCGCCGTGGCCTGGCGAATCGTCTTCGTCGGGAAGTTCCACAGGATGGCGTTCCAGTAGACGGCGCGCGCCACGATGGCCGCCGTCGTCGGGCACGGCGTCCACTGCGGGCCGGGGAACGGCGGCAGGCCCTGCGGCTGCACCGGCGTAGGGAACGGCATGGGCTTGATGTGCGGCGGCGGCGGCGCGGGCGCGGGCGCGGGCTTCGGCGCGGGACGCGGGCCGATGGGCATCACGTGCGGCGGCGGCGGCGCGGGCCCTGGCGCCGGACGCGGCGCTGGCTGCGGCGCCGGGGCCGGAGGCTGCCACGGCTGCGGCGCCGGGATGGGGCCCGGCAGGTTGCCGGGGCCCGGCATCGCGCCGCCGCCGCCCTGCCCGTCCTCGAGCAGCGCCAGGAACATGAGCACGGTGGTCAGGTCCACGTCACTTCTCCTTCTTCGTCTTGCCGTTCGCCGCCGCCGCCTCGCCGCCGCCGCCCATGTTGCCCATCATCTTCATGGCGGCGATGCCCAGCATCTGCTGAATCGCGGGGCCCATCGTGTCCTCGTCCTGGCCCTCGTCCTGGCCCGCTTGCCGCGCGAGCTTCGCGAGATTCATGCTCACGTTGTGGAGCGACTGCATCGTCGCAGACCATTGCGTCGTAAGGATGTTGACGACCTGCACGAGGTTATCTTGCCCACGCGACGCGGCTTCGGCGCCCGCCATGTACGCCTCGGAGATGCGACGGCCTTGCGCGTCGAGCACGAGCGACAGCGACGCGTTCTCCTTCGCTGCGGCCTTGCTCTGCCTCTCTGCGGCGTCGCCCATCTCGGGGTCGGTGCCGAGCAACGTCACGCGCAGCACGCTCCCTTCCTTGTCTAGGCACTCGACGCGGCGAGCCTTGAGCGACTCGAGGTCGTCGGCCGCGGCGCGCCAGCGATTGTTTGCGGTGCCGGTCACCGCCAAGACGCGCTCCTCGTCCTCGTCTGTCGTGTAGCGAATCGACGTGGGCTGCGGCGCCTTCTTGAGCCACCGCGAGAGGGAGCTCACCATGACGGCGCCACCGCGGCGTGCGCGACGCCCCGCACGTGGCGGCGGCGATGATGCCGCTTGACCCAGCGGCTTGCGATGCGATGCGCGCCGATGACCGCGTCGCGCGCCATCTGCGGGCCGCACACCTGCGCCAGCCCGACGTACACGTCGCGCGGGTCGACACCCTGCAAGCACCCTTGCAGCGCGTGCAGCTTGACGTAGTCGGCCTCGTCTGCGAAGCCGCACGCGTTGGCGGTCTCGATGGCGCCGTTGACGGCGTGCGCGACGGCAAGGCCCGGGTGCGGCGCGTACGCCTGGTGCGCCAGGCTGTAGGGCATCGCGGCGCCCGACACCCTCGCGGTGCGCACAGGCGCCATGATGCTGCCCGACATGGGCACGTCGCACCGACCCTCGAAGCACCCGTTTGTCGCCTTGCGCACGGCGAACTGCGGACCGCAGTGCAGCGACATGGGGCTCGTTGTGGGCAGTAGCGAGCCCTCGTAGATGCGGCTCGGGTCGTGCGGGTCGCACGCTTGGATGTAGATGCCGTCTTGCTCGGAGCCCGACACGCGCGAGACGCGCGAGCTGCCGAGCGGCTTCATGCCCGCCGCCAGGCTCGGGTCCTCGAGTGTGCCGTCGGAGCGCTGGACCAGCGCGTGGTAGGTGCTCGGGCCCGACGGGATGACAATGGCCGTCGCGCCAGGGTCAGTGCCCTTGACGCGGTGCTCGGCCGCCGCGAGAGGCGCCCAATCGTCGCAGTCTCCCCACCCGCGCGTGGCGATGGTGCCGCCGTGGTCGAAGCACTCGTCGCCCGGTGGCTCGGGCTTCCAGATGGCGCCCGACGCGATTAGCTCGCTGGCCGTCGGACTCTTGCCGCCGCGAATGAGTTGCTCATCCAGCCTCGTGACCGCTTCCAGCGCGGCATTGACGACGCTCGGCGAGACCTGCTCCTCGGGAACCGAGACTCGGATACGCATGGGAGAGACGCGGGCTTTCTCTCTCGCACGAGACTGGCAGAGCGGCCCCCGAAGCGGCTGCGAGAGTCGCCGCTTCGGGTAGCCCGTCGACGCGCGCTCGCGCTCAATGCAGGTAGTGGCCGAGCACCGTGATGGTCACGAGCACCGTGTCGGTGTGCGTGGTCGTGTCCGACGGGTAGACCGTCAAGCCCGTCTGGAGACGAATCAGCACGCCGGGCTCGGCCTGCTTGCAGGACACCCACGTGTCGAAGCTTCCACCCGCGCCGATGGTCGCCAAGTCGATGAACCCGAGTTCGCCCTGCTGGAGGTCGGTGCCGACGAAGAGCTGCCCGATGGGCGTGCCGATGGCCGTACCGTCTGCGTTCGAGACCACCGTGGTGCGCGCCAGGATGCGCGTCAGCTTGAACGGCTTTTGCGGTCTCGCGCTGAACGTGATGAGCGTGCCGGGGGGAGCTCCGCCGCCGCCCGCTGCTGTCCACTGGCCCGAGAAGGTCTCGGCGGTGAGCGGCATGGGCACGTGGCCCTCGCCGAGAGGAGGACTGCCCGGGGCCATCATCGGCCGCCAGGGAGCCGAGTGCACTTGTGGCTGCGGCGCCGGGTGGACGGGCATCATCATCGCGGGCCCCGCGGGGTCTGCTCCGACGACGTAGCCGCCCGCGACGTAGCCGACACCGGGATGGTAGCCGATGACTCGCGGATAACCTGCCATGACGTTTCTCTTTCACTCCTGGCCCGATGGATTCACGCGGGCCGGGTCTACGTGCCCCGAAGCTCGAACGTCTGCGCTTAGAAGCCTAGGGCCTCGTCGTCGCCGGAGATACTGCCCGACTTGACCAACTCGTATGCGCTCAGAAACATCGCGCCCTTGCTCACGTTGGACGCGAGCTTGTTCTTGCCGCCGCCCGACAGCATGTAAGCCGCAATGGCGATGGTGCCGTGCTCGCCGAGGAACGGAAGCTTCGGCAAGTTGGCCGCAAAGCTCGACTTGTCCAGGAAGCCGAGCGCGGCGCCTGCCATGAGCATCTCGGTTGTCCCGGAGCCGAGCAAGCCGCCGAACATGCCGCCGCCGCCGCCGCGTCGACCGCCTCGCTGCTTCTTCTGCTTGACCACCCGCGTCTCGCGGATGACCACCGGCTTGACGTTGACCGAACGGGCGAGCGCACGCGAGCGAGACTTGGAACGAGCCATCGGGGAACCTCGTAGTGGTTTGGGTGCAGTCTTTCGTGGTTTGGGCGGGAAGGCAATCGACCCCCCCGTTTCGTGCTGGATTGCGCGCCGCTCCTCGCCGAGGATGCGCGCGAGGTCGCGCTCCGCGTCCTCGGCGAGCGCGACGACGTCCTCGCCCGGGTGCTCATGGGCGTAGTGCATCATGGCCTGGTAGCAGTCGTGCGAGGTCGTGCAGCGCAGCTCCCGCTTGACCTTGCGCCAGAGCGGCACGAGGTCGGCAGGCAGGTTGCCTTCGACGGCCTGGTCGCGCTCGCGCCGGTGCTCCCATCCGCGGTACGCCGAACTCGAGCGGCTCATCATCGCGACAGCTTGCGGTGACCCATCTCGGCCAGTAGCCAGATGAGACCGAGCACGAGCAAGGCGCCCGTGCCCGTGGACAGCTCCCCTTCGCCGACTTGATTCGGCGTCAGACGCTGAACCTTCACGGCTCGCATCATAGGCCCTTGGCCTCGTGCAGCGCGAACGCCACCAGAGCGACCATGACGAGGCTCGTCCAATCGCTGAACAAGCCCTCGCCCTTGAGCGGCCCCGTGGGCACCGTGGGCTTTGGCGGCGCGGCGCAGCCCGCCGCGTCGATGCGCGCGTACCACGGCTGCAAGTCGTTGAGGAGCGCGATGCCCGCGTCGTAGGTGCCGCTCGCATTGAGCCAGTCGACCTCGATGTTCAGGTAGGCAATCTGCCGCTTGCTCATCGCCTTCCAGTCGCGCCAGATTGTCGGGTCGCTTGCGGCGCCCGTCGACACGCTCACCTTGCCCGCCTTGATGCAGTCGCGCAGCGATGCCGTCAGCGCCTGGCCTTGCTGCTTCACTTGCGACTGCAACGCTTCGACGTCGGACGGCGCTGCGAAAAGCACAGAGCGAAAGCTACTTCAGCATGCCCGACTTGGCGAGCATCAGCCCGCCGATGGCTCCCATGACCATGCCCTCGCGCTTCGCGGCCTTCGAGTTCGCAAGCGCCTTGCTCGCGCCCTCGACCCGGTTCTTGAGCGCGTCGAGGTCGGCGCGCGGGATGACGACCAGCTCGCCGTCGTCTTCGGCGAGCATCCCGATGGCTTTCACGGCCGCGGTGCGCGCTTCCTCGGTCGACTCGCCGTCGTCTTCGGTCAAGGCGAGCGCGGCAAGCTTCTGGAACTTCTCGAAACCCGCGAGGTCGGCAGGCTTCTTGTCTGCGTTCTTCGTCGACATGTGTGGACACGCTAGCACGTCGCGACGCCCCATCGACGAGCCCCCGACGGCCGTCAGACCGCGTCGGGAGGCTCCAGCCACCCCAGCAAAACAAGGGCCTGCACGACGCGGGTCACGGTCGCCACCGCTTCGGAGCGCTCGCGCGCCGAGAACGAGCGCCATGGCCGAACGACCGTGCCCGCCGGCAGGATGCGGCGGTCGCGTTCGGACGCCACCTGCGAGATTCTGTAGGCCACGCGCGCGATGCGCTCGGCTTCCACGCCTGTCAGCGCGTCGAGCTTGGGGGGATGGTGCGCGGCCCGCTCTTCGTCGGGGTCGACCAGGGCGAGCGCGGACTCAGCGACTGAGGTTGCCATGCCCGCTACGATAGCAGTGACCCCGCACGCCCGGCCCGTTGCTTCTCCCCCGGAGCTCGAACGGTCACCGGGCGGACGGGGTCTCTCATGCTGCGGCACCCATCGCCTGCCGCTCGAATCGCGCCGCAAGGATGGTCGACAGGCATCGCGCGCGAGCCCGCGCCGCCCGCCGCCGCTCGTAGAGGTACTGCGCCGCCTCGCGCTCGCCGCCGCGGTCGCGAATGAGGTCGGCACCGAATTGCTCCTGCGCCGACATGAACGCGTGCACGAGCCCGAGCCCGCCCGTGACCTCCTTGACGTACTGCCGCGCCTTGTCGGGGAACCACTCGTCAATGCGTGAGCGGCCCGCCGCGACGTCGGACTCGAGGGCGTCCACTATCGTCATGCCGGCGTTTTCGGTCGCCTCAAGGGAGAGCATGAGTGAGACCGCGCGAGCGCCTTGCGCGGGCGCGCGCTTGTAGGTGCGCGCGCAGGGACCGGCGTCGCGAAAGAACGTGACGCGCTGTACCTCTAGCCAGCGCGCGTCGAGTCTCCAGCGGTCGCGCCGCTGGCCGGGCTCCGGTACCGACAGCCGCAACCACGGGGTTTGGTCTCGCGTGTTTCGCTCGCGCGTCAGGTACGTCCACAAGGCGTCGAACGAGGCGAAGAGTACTTCCGGGTCGCGAAGCTCGAATTGGTCCAGCGCGTCGCCGCGCACCTGGAACTCGACGCGGGTTACCAGCTCGCTACGGTCCCACCCGGCCGCTTCCCAGCGCGCATGCTCGGCGTCTCGCTTGTCGCCTGCGTTCTGCGGCAGGTCCAGCTCTTCGGTCTTGTCGTACACGCGCGCGGAAACATCGCCCTTGCCGAGCGAGAAGCCTGTCACGCGCGCGCCGCGCGAGAAGGTCGCCATGGTGGCGTGCTCTTTCGTTTGCAGGCGCCGCGGCGCGAGCCACGCGTCGCGCGCAATGTCGCTCACGGGGAAGCCCAGGAAATCGGCGCACAGGTCAATGCGCCTCACGCGCGCGGCGCCCGCGGCCGTGAATGCTGGCGCTTGCCCGTCGACGGGGAGTGAGCCCTCGCTCTCCAGAATGAGGTCGGCTAGAAGCCTGCATGTTGCATATACCTGGCGTGGGGTCTCGCTCGCGAGCCACGTCGCGCGCGGCTTGAACTCGACACGCCATCCGCCCGCGGCCTCAAGGTCGACCACCAGGGCGACGTCTTTCGTGGACAGGTGCCACCAGCCGTCGCGCGAACGCGGGTTGCACACCAGCTCGACACCCTCGATGCTGGCGGTGATGGGCTGTCGGGCGACCGCGGCGCGGCTGGCCACCTGCCGCAGCGTTACCGCGACGGCGGAACGTACCTGGCCCTGGAATGCGAGCGTCAGCGCGTCGACGCGTTGGCCGATGCACCGGGGGTCCCCCTTGGCGCAATGACCCCCCGTCAGTCGCGCGGGTTCCGAGGCGCGCGAAACCGTACAGGTTTTAGCCTCAGACTGGCGGAATAACCCGGGTGTTACTCGACCCGGGTTCACGAGAGCACCCCGAAGCGCCGCAGCGCCGCGGCTACCTCGGGCGGCATCGGCCCGCGCGACCACTCGGGTGCGGGGTCGACGTGGTCCAGTGGCACCACGCGGGCCCCCGAGCCGCGCCGCAGTCGCCCGCGATTGAGCGCCGCTCGCAATGCGTCGGCCCGTGCTACGCTCTTCTCGTCGCTTCCAGCCATGGACGACACCTCACGGCCCGCTAGGTCTCCCCTGGCGGGCCGTTCCTATTGTGGGGTTGAGCGACGAGACTCGCGCCGTTCGCCCTCACAGTCACTGGTCCAAATTGGACCGGCGGCCGCGCACTGTTGCGCCTGCTAGGTGGTCCAAAATGGACCAGCGCCGTTGGACGGCACTGAACGGGCTTCTCGGTCAGTTTCGACCCGGCCCGAAATGACATGCGTGCTAGCCGCGCCGGCCCCACGCTGGACGTGAGGTGCTCCCATGAAACCTGCTCGCACTGGCCGACGAAACCGTCCGAACCGTCCGAAAACTTCGCATCGTCCTCCAGGATGGTGGGACGTTGAATGGTGGCAAAAGCAGGCCTTGTCTCACGCCTCGGCGCCCGCAGTCCCGGCCGCCCCGCCGGCCGCGTCCGCCCGTCTCTTGTCGGGCCTGGCGCGCTCGTTGGCTGACGAGACGACCGAATGAGCGCCCGCAGCCGCCGGTCCCCATGGTTCCGCCGCCCGTTCGTCCGCTACCGCGAGTGGCGCGCGGCCTGTAGCCGGTGGCTGCACAGCGACGGCAACACGCGTTGGATGTTGACCGCCGGTCGCTCGGCGACGACGACGGACATACCCGAGTGGCGCGTACGGCAGGTCTTGGCTCATCGAGCCGAGCAGAGGGACTGACCATGCCCACCGAGTTCACCGCGCGCGAGCGTGCCGAGAGGACTATAAGCGGCTCGATGCCCGGCTCCGAACCCCGTCCTCCGAGTGAGAGTTCTTAGTCCAGGTCAAACACTCGCATCGCCAGGTAGCCGCCCGCGTCAACCTCGAGCACCACGTGCCTGCCCGCGTGCACAATCTCGACGTCGAGCAAGGCGTGCATCGCGATGCCGCTTTCGCGTGCGCGCATGCAAAAGCTCATGTCCTCGCCCTTCCACCGTCGGTCCACGATGGCCTCGTAGAAGAGCGCCGGATAGTCCAGGTCGGTCTCGTCATCGTGGATTATCAGCTCCGGGTAGCGCGCGAACATGCGCGCGACGGCCGAGCGGTGCGTGGCCGTCAGCCCGAAGCCCGAGCCTGTCACGACGCACAGCGTGTAGCCGTCTCCGACCACCAGCTCCGGCCGAAGGTCCGCGCTATCGAGTCGGATGTTGATTAGGCCCGGGTCGCGCGGGTCTCGCAGGATGTTGCGCTGCAAGCACGGCGCGGTCACGAACCCCTGCGTCGCGCGGCACGCCTCGACCATCTTTCGCAGCGCGGGCTCGCCCGCTTGCACGTCGTCGTCGCACGCAATCCACACGTCCGCCTCGGTCTGCAAGAACTGCGCGGCCGACCGGCTCCGCGCCGGGGCGATGCGCGACGGCCCGCCGTAGGTCGAGGTGAGCGTGTCGATGCTCGAGAGTGCCGCCATGGTGCGAATCGCCGGCAACTGGCTTTGCGGCCCGAGCTCGAGCTCGCGCGCCAGGTCGGTGCGCCAGCCCGCGCCCGCGCGCTTTGCGAACGGGTAGAGGTACGTCGAAAAGAAGAGCATCAGCCGAGCCCGAGCTTGCTGACGACCCACGCGGCGAGCGCCGCGGCGAGCGTGCGCGGCGAGAAGCCCGCGACCGACGGCTCGTCGGGCACTTGCTGGAGCGCGTCGCCGATGGCCGTGTGCACGACCGCCGCCGTCGGACTGCTCCCGCTCACAATCTGCTTGAGCACGTCCACGACCGGCTGCACGAAGGGCCCTAGCGCCGGCAGCCCTGGCGCGCTCGCCAGAATGGCGTGGTAGACGGTGTCTAGCGCGATGGCCAGCGCGCTCTCGCCGCCCAGCGCATCGAGCGCGGCTTCGGCGACGCTCACTACCTCGTTGACCACCTGCCCGATGCCCGGCACGACGCTCGCCGCAATCTTGGCGTAGTCGAGCACCGTCGAGACCACCTTGGTCACGCTCGCCACGACGTGCTGCACCTTCGCGATGCCTTGCTGCACCGCGCTCGCCACGCTGGCCGCGATGCTCGAGAGCATCTGCCCGAAGTCTTGTCCCCAATGGTGATTGTAGGACCACGCGCCGCTCGGGTGCTGGACCCACACCACGCCATCATTGGGCCCGAGCTGCACGACGGCAATCGCCTCGCCGACCTCCGTCGCGCCAAAGGCCGAGATGAGCGACAGCGGGTCGAAGAGCGACGGGGAAAGGTTCGCCTTCTGCACAATGTGCCATGGCCACTGCGGATACACCGTGCGCGGCGATAGGCCCGACGCCTTGAGATACGCCTCGATGACCGACGGTTGCGCGTTGTCCGTGGGCGGCGGGTGCGCGTGCATGTACGCCACGCCCTGCGCGATGATGGTCGCCAGCAGTTGCTGGAGCGCGGCCGGCTGCGCCGTGGCGACCTTGGTCGCCAGCTCCTGCGTGGTCGGATGCTTGATGCCCGCGCCCGAGGCAATGGGCTTGCTCACGGGCGCCATCACAAGGTGCGGCATGGCGATGGCCGTCGGGTGCGCGAGCGGCGCGGACATGACGTGATGCAGCGGCGAGGCGCGCAGCGCGGCGAGCGCTTGCTGGCGCGGCGCGAGCGCCGCCGCGGCTTGCGCCTTGCGGCGTGCCGCAAGGTGACGTGCGACCAGCAGGGGAGCGAAGTCGAACGGCATCAGAGAATGGGCCCGAACTGCGCAGCGATTCGGTCGAGCGCATCGGCGACACTCGCTGGCGCACTCCCGTTCCACTTGGACACGTTGGCCGGCGTGTATGCCTCTTGCCCCGCGTCCGACCTCTGCACAAAAGACGTTCCTGCGAATTGCGACGATGCGCTGATACTCGCCGAACTGTCGAAGACGATGGTGACGCCCGCGGTTCCCACCGCGCTTGCCGCCAGCACGCCCGAGTAGACGTTGATGGCTGCGGACGCGCCCGCCGAGCACGTCACTGCCGCGTGCGTTCCGTCTCCTAGTACCGCGGAGCTGTCTAGGACGACAAACGCAAAGGCGTTGGCGCCCGAGACCTCGAGCACTGCGCCCGCGCCCGTGGACATGAGCTGCGCTAGCTCATTGAGTACGAGGTTATACTCACTGTTTGCCGTAATGAGCGGCGTCGTCAGCGCCCCCGTCATCAGTACAAAGCCCGTGAGCTTCAGGCTCGCGCCCGTGAAGTGCACACCCACGCTTAGTGTGACCAGCGAACCGCCCGACGCGTTTGCGAAGTCAGCTTGACTGGTGAACTCCCACCCGTCGACGCTATAGGTGCCTGCCGGAATGACGATGGCCCCCAGCGTGTCATCTGCGGTGACCCGCACGCCGCCTGCGATGCCCGCGCACGCCGCGTAGAGCGCGCCCCACGTCGTGAATACGTTGTCGGCGCCGCTCGTGTCGCCCGGCCGCAGCACGACGCTGTAGAGCGGAGGAATGACGCCCGATGGTGGCGTGGGGCCCGCCTCCGGTTGCACCGGATAGGGGTTTCCTTCCGTATCTACCAGCGTTGCGGCGTCACTACGGACGGTCGACAAGATGCGATTGGCCATGACTGCCCTTTCACGTGCCGTGCCCTAAAACCACTTCCGCAATGTCTCCTGGCCCGAGCCGCGCGATGATGGTCGCCGTGGGCGTGATGGTCGCTGGCCCGAGCAAGACGTCTTCGCCCGTCTCGAGGCGCGTCCATTCCCACGTGGGCGTGACGTCGATGAGCTGGCTACCCGTGTCGAACACTGCGCCGTCTTCGGTTCGGATGCGCATGGCTCACTCCACCACCGCCAGGGCGTCGCCCCCGGCAAGCTTCACGTCGAGCACGATGCCGCCGATGATGCTCGCCGTGGGGTCGGTCGAGAGCTGGAAGTTGCCGTCGATGTCGACGTAGTAGTCCCACGTCGCGAGCCGCACGATGCCGCCAGGGCTTCCGTACTGCTCGCCTCCAAACGTGCGCACGCCACTGGTGTTCATGGGCCTCTCCTTTGGTAGTGCAACGGGTCGGGGTTGATGGGGAAGCCTTGCCCCGTGCCCGGCTGCGGGCCGTCGGGGTCGGAACCGTGGTGCTCGGTCATCCACCGCGCGCCTGGCGCGTCGGCCTCGCCGCTCATCATCTCGTAGACGT
>Ga0116215_1002282_pt1 | contig 11991 bp, 7 predicted proteins | sample Sb_taG_7_FD_89698 | JGI IMG/M metagenome (GOLD analysis project Ga0116215, IMG submission 89698) | Peat soil microbial communities from Weissenstadt, Germany - Sb_50d_2_FS metaG | ecosystem: Environmental > Terrestrial > Soil > Wetlands > Peat | place: Germany: Weissenstadt | collected 2010-09-21 | reverse complement strand
TGGTGGGCATGGGGTTGTCGACGAAGTCGGTGGCGCTCGACGTCTGCGATGCGGCATATCCGTTGCCCGAGGTGGGGGTGAACGACGCGGTGAGGGTGTCGGGGTTGCCGACGGGAAGGGCCGCGGTGATCAGCTGGGCGGTGCCCCCGCTGACCGTGGCGGGGCTGCCGACGGCCGTCCCGTTGGCGGAGAATTGCACCGTGCCGGTGGCGGCCGAGGGCGACACGGTGGCGGTGAGGGTCTCACTCGTGCCGTACTGCTGAGGGCTGGTCGGGATCACGCTGGTCAACGTGGTCGTGGTCGGGGTTCCTGCCGCCGATTCAACGGTGAACGAGGTGTTCCCCGAGGAGCCGCTGTAGTTCGCAAACGTGGCCGGCGTGAATACGGCATTGATGGTGTCGGTTCCCACGGGCAGCGTGGTCGTCGTCGTGCTGGCCGCGCCATTGTTCAGCGTCACGGGACCGCCGATGTCAGTCGAGCCCACTGAGAACTGGACCGTTCCCGGTGCGGCGGGGGAGACGGTGGCGTTGAGCTGTACGGATGTGCCAAAGACCTGGGGGGAGCTCTGCGTGGTCGTGACGGTTGTCGTGGTCGAGATCGCGGTGGGCGCCGGGTAGTCGACCGTCAACGTGCTCCCGCTGATCAGGATGTCAGCGGAGTCGTAGGTGGTGGTCTGGGTCTTGTGCGCCGCGTTGGTGTAGAGCCGCAACTGGTAGAGCCCGGCATACCCGTCGTTCGACGTGTCCGTGTTCGGAAAGTCGGTCTCCAGCGTGCTGATGTCCTCGTCCCCCGGCGCTCCGGTCTCGACCGGCAGCGTGGCGGTGTTCAGCGGTGCCGGCGCGCTGGCGTTCGGGAACGTCGTCGACCCGCCGAGCTGGTCACCCGACCAGGCGGCAGGCGCCTCGCCGTTCTTGGGCAGGTAGCCGTACAAGGTGGCCACCGTGTCGCCCGAGCGCACCGTGGCGGTGCCCTCGACGTAGGCGGCTATCGGTGAGTCGGTCAGGTTGCCACCCGTGATCTGCTGGCCGGCAGCGTTGAAGAACGTCAACCCGCCGACCGAGCCGGGGTCAGGTTCCCACGGAGGCGTGGCCGCGGAAGCGCTGGGACCGCCGATGCCGAGCAGTCCGGTCAGCACGGACCCACCGAGCAACAGGAAGGCCGAGAGCAACAGGACACCTAGTCCCAGGACGCGGCGATGGTGGCGGGGCTTCATCAAGATGTGCCTTTCGTTGGAGGGATGTGATCGGGGGAAGGGTCGGCGGACCCGGGCGCGCCCGGACTCAGCCGGCCTGGCACGGCGTGCGCGCCGCGACGCCGGGACCGGAACAGGAGCACCGTGGCAGCAACGATCATCAGAACCACGACGGCCACCGCGATGAGGAGTCCGATCGGGGCTCCGCTCGACGATGCTGGATGCGTCGAGGCGGCACTCTGCGAACCTCCCGACGTGGTGCTGTGCTGTGGCTGTGAAGAGCCGCCGTTGCCACGCTGCTGCGCGGCAACGGCGGTCGTCGTGGTGGCACCGTGCTGCGCGGTCGTCGTGGCGGCGCGCCCGGGCCGCGAGGTCGTCGTGGTCGAGCCGCTCGTTTCTGAAGCCGGGAGGAGCGTGCTCTCGAACGAGACGGCGGTCCCGGAGGCGCAGTTCACGGGACCGCCGTCGACGGCGGTCCACGTGTTACCCGTCACCTTGATGTCGAGGGTCGGATAGTGCAGTGAGTAGCCCTGCTCGTTGGCGGCACCCAGGTAGATGCGCAGCTGCAGGAAGCCATCCCACTTCGGCTGGAAATCGATCATGTACCCGCCGAGTGACTCGTCGGCACCGGTGGCCGCCGTCATCGGGTTGTCCGGGTTGGAGTAGTGCGCCGACGCGGTGAGCGCGTCACCGCTCCAGTCTCCGGGAGCGATGTACTGAATGGGCTGATAGGCCATGAGGATGGCGGTGCGGGCGGGTCCGGCATAGGAGGCCGCTGCCGGGCTCGACGAGACGGCCCGCCAGGCGAAGGGCGCCGTCGACGTGCTCCCGCTGGTGATCTGCTGCCCCTGCTGGCTGCACAGGCCGATGTAGCCGTTCGCGGCGGGGTCGGTGTAGGGGACCGCGGACGCGGCGCTCACGGGCGTCGTGCCACGCACAAGGGGAATTGAAGCCAGGGAGAGGCCCAGGCCGATCAACCCGAGGATCACGGTGCGTTGGAAGACCCGGGTCCTCATGCGGGGATCTCCTCCTTCGCCGGCTGGGCGGCCGTCCCGGTTCGCTTGGCGCGCCGGGGCGAGTGGGCCGGGGCCCGGCGGGGATGGCGCTTACGGTGACGCCGAAACAGGACGAGGCCCACGATCAGAACAACCACGATGATGATGAGCACCCACGGGATCGTCCACACGGTGGCGGTGGCGGTGACCGGTGCGAAAATGACGCTCTTTTCACTTGTCTGGACTCGTGGAGTTCCGGTCACTGTGGCGTGGGACAGGAACTGGGGCCACACTCCCCGGACCTCAGCCGTTCGCGTCACGGACGCTCCGGGCAGCAGGAGCGTCACACCGGAAATCTCGGTGTGAGCGCTGGCACCCAGAAGCCCCGAAACCGACGCTCCCTGCGTGACGGTCAGGTCGACGTTGCCGCTGTTCCGCAAGACATAAGAGAGGTGCACCGCGCCGCGGCCGACGGGATCGAGGGAGCCCGCATACGAGGCTTGCAGGTCGGTCACCGCCAGCCGGGGCGTCAGGGTTCCCGCCACCGTCATCAGGACCCTGGTCCCGGTTCGTTGCACCAGGGTGATCGCCTCGCCGCTCCTGTTCCGCCCGGTTGTGGAGAGCGAGACCAGGACACCTCCGGCGTGGTCCCCCGGAGAGGCGTTGACGGGAACGTGGACGGTGATGGGAACCACCACCGTCCCGGGTCCGAGCGGAGACCGCGCCGCCACGACAACGGTGGCGTTCTGCCGAGGGACGGACACCCAGCTCCCGACCCCCGTTTGCTGCGTGCCTGGAACAGTCAGCCCGAAGCCGCCCTGCGTGGTTTCGTCCGCATCGACGGCGTAGAGCTCGAGCGTGAGCGGTTGGTCGGAGTAGTTGAGGGCGGCCACGTGATCGAAGAGCACTTCTCCGGGGCTCACGGCGTAGTCGAGGTCCGAGCGCCCATCAGGCCCGGTGGCCGAGGCCGGTGCCAGGCCGAAGGTGGCACGATCGGCCGCTGCCGCTCCGGCCGCCACGGCGTGTGCCGGCGCAGCAGCCGCCGCCGCCGTGGGGTACGCCAGCACGAGACCAGCTGTTGCGGCGATCACCACGACCAGGAGTCCGGTGGCCCCCAATAGCCCGCGTGAGTGCGGACTCGTAGCCGCAGTCCAGTGGGAGTTGCTCATAGATAACTAAAACTATCAAATTCATGATTCCACCTACATTCGAAGGTTATGGGAACTTGTGGTTGTTGTGGCGCCGTTGTGCTGAGACGCGAACCGGGGGAGGGGCTGAGCCCCTCCCCCGCGGAGTCCATGTGCATAACGGCGTGGAGCCCCTCAACACAGGATGTTCGCATGCAGTGTGACGCTCAGGCCACGGTCAACGTGAGGGTTGCGCCGTAGAGCCCAGCCGGCGTCGACGTCGGGGCGATCAGGTTGACCGTCCCGGTGATGCTGACGGACCCAACACTGCTCTTCCCCGAAATGGCGGCGAACGTGTGCTGATCGCCTCCATTCCCGCCGGTACCACCACCTGAGAGCCCGTCGGTCCCGGTCACGCCGGGTAGGTACGGCACCGTCGCTGTGGTGGGCACGTTTGTGGGCGTCACGCTGCTGGGGGACAGAGCGTTGCCCAGAACTTGCACGGCAGCCACGTTGGTCAGCGAGAGGTTCTCTGCGTTGATGCTCTTCGTGCTGTTCGAGGTTGAATCCCCGGTGAAGTCCGTCGCGGTCGCGGTCGCAGTCCAGCCTGTGGCCCCGCCCCTGGCGTCGGTGATCGTCACCGGCGCCCCCGAACCTCCGAACGCGGCGCTGGCCGTGAACTCCGAGTTAGGGCCGTTCAGGACTGCCGTGCCCAAGTTGAGCGGCGATCCCTGGGTATAGGGGGTCGTGATGGTGAGCGTCCCGGCCTGCACGGTCGTCTCGACATTCTGCCCGGTCGCCAATGAGCTTGCGGTCACGGTCAGCGAGGAAGTCGGCGAGGTCGACCCGGTGTAGGACGCGTACGTGAGAGTGCCGTTGGCCGGCGTGAACACCGCAAAGACGTACTGCGCTCCTCCGCTACTGAAGCCGGTGTACGTCGTCGAGGCCTGTCCTCCGCTTCCCACCGGGGCCGTGCCGAGAGTGGTGGTGCCGCCCGAGATGGTCGTGCTGTTGGTGGTGTTCGCGTAGAACACGACCGAACCGAAGCCGGAATTGATCGGAGTGTTGCCGCCAATCGTGGAGTCATACACCGTCGCGGTCAGCGGGACGCTCGCGAGCTCATTGACAGACGACCCCGAGGCGGGGGCGCTGATGCTCGTGCTCGTGGTGTCCGGTGCCGGCGGGTTGACCGTGACCGAGGCCGGCGTCGCCGTCGAACCGCTGTACCCCAAGCCTGACGTCGGCGTGAACACGGCGCCGACCGAGTCGGATCCGATCGCCAGGGTCTGGCTCGACAGCGAAGCGGTGCCGGTGGTCTCGGAGACCGGGCTACCGACGTTGGTCCCGTTGACGGTGAACTGCACTGTGCCGGCAACCGCGGGGCTCACGCTGGCGCTCAGCGTCGCCGTGGCCCCCGATGCGTTGGACGCCGACAGCGGCCCCGTGGGCCCCGTCACCGTGGTCGTCGTCGAGGTGAGCGTGGGCGCCGGGTAGACGACCGACCAGGTGCTCCCGCTGATCAGGATGTCAGCGGAGTCGTAGGTGGTGGTCTGGACCTTGCCCGCCTTGTTGGTTTCCAGCCGCAACTGGTAGAGCCCGGCGTACCCGTCGTTCGACGTGTCGGTGTTCGGGTAGTCGGTCTTCAGCGTGCTGACGGTCTCGTCCCCCGACGCTCCGGTCTCGAGCGGCAGCGTGGCGGTGCTCAGCGGTGCCGGTGCGCCCGCGTTCGGGAACGTCGTCGACCCGCCGAGCTGCTCACCCGACCATTGCCCCGGCGACTGGCCGTTCTTGGGCAGGTAGCCGTACAGGGTGGCCACGTTGTCGCCCGAGCGCACCGTGGCGGTGCCCTCGACGTAGGCGGCTATCGGTGAGTCGGTCAGGTTGCCGCCCGTGATCTGCTGGCCGGCGGCGTTGAAGAACGTCAACCCGCCGACCGAGCCGGGGTCAGGTTCCCACGGAGGGGTGGCCGCGGAAGCTGTTCCCGCGGCTCCCAGTGTCAGAACTCCCGCGGTCAGCGCCAGGAGCGTCGACCCCAGGACAGCCTTGAAACGGCTGGTCTTCATGGTATTTTTCTACCTTCCTCTGGTTGGGATTTCGGTCTCGGTCAGAGGGTTGCCGGTCACCGGGCGGAGGTCTCTCTTCAGGGGTGCCTCCGCCCGGTGCCGCGTCTCAGGACCGTGTGGCTTGGTTGGGTGTCGCTTCTCGATGCTCAGTTGTGCGAGACGTTGCCGAGATCGTTGTAGACCGCGGTCACCCCAGCGGCGGCGATGAGCGCCTTGCCCGTGGTCTTGGCGAAGAGGGGGCTCGTCGGCGCGGAAGGGTTCGAGAACAACGTCTGCACCCAGTTGAGCGAGCCACCCGGTTGCCATGGCGCGTCCGAGGCGTCGCTCTGGCGGAAGATGACGTAGTCGGTGATCGGGCTGTTGTAGACCGCTCCGCCGTCACCCGGCGTTCCGGTCAGCGCGGTGACCCCCGACGACAGCGCGGTCGACGTCCCAGAGGTCGGGAAGGCACTTCCGTGACCCCCGTTCCCAGTTCCCGTGTCGTTGGACCCGAACACTGCGTTCGGGTTGTAGAAGTACGCGCTGCTCCACAGGGCCAGCCGAGCCGCCGAGAACGGCACGATCTCGTTCGCAGAGTTCGTCGAGCCGGTGATGGCCGTCGGGTCGTTCTGCTCCACCGTCTTGACGCTGGAGGACAGGGTTGGTGCCGTGCCGCCGTTGGCCGTCGTCAGGTCGGCGATGAACGTCTTGTAGATGGTCGAGCCGGACGGAGGGATAAGCGGGACGATCGTGGCGGTCGACCCGAGGCTGTTACCAGGGAGCGAGTTCCAGGTGGTGTCGCTGCCGTCATAGATCGCGAGCAGCTCCGCGGGCGAGAGCCCGGACGGCGCGTTGGTCGTCGAGTCGGTCACGATCTGGACCGAGTCGGTGCCGAACTCCACGACGTGCAGGTATCCCCAGCCGTTGGACCCCGCGGTGGATTGGTTCGCCGCGGTCGGCTCGCTCGAGCTGAAGATGTAGTTGATGACCTCCGGGGAGTTCGTGTCGGCCAACAGGGCGGAGATGGCATTGCCGCTGCTGGAGACACGCTGCACCGGGTTGGTTCCGGCACGCAGCACGTCCGTCGGGTTCAGCGCGACCGAGTTAGCTCCGCTCGTGACGTTGTTGGTGTAGGCCGAGCGCCCGTTGGCGTCGGGCACCGCGTTGAACTCGACGAGCCGGTGGTTGTTTCCGGCACCGTTGTAGCCGGCCGCACCCAGTGTGTCCCCGTCCGCGGCGAACGACAGTGCGTACTGTGCCGTGTCGCCGCCGACACCCACCACGTCGCCACCCTGAGGCGCATAGTCAGCGCCTGCCGACCCAGCCCCGAGGATGGGCAGCGCAATCGCTGCCAATCCCACCAAGCTAAGCCCGACTACTGCTCTATTCCTTCCCACGGGTCCGTCCTTTCGGTCCTGTTCCTGGCGCTGCAACCAGTTCGCAACGCCAGGGCCGGGAATATAACTAAACCCGACCTAATAGGTCAAACTTATGGAAATAGTGGTTAACCCCCGGGTGTGAACCCGCGAAACTCGGTAACGCCAGAGCCCCGCCTAGGGTCATGGCAGAGGCTTAGGCCCTGCGTGCGACCAGGAAATGGCAAGTTGACGCGCAGATTCTGTCCCCTCGAGACCTTGGTTCCGGCCGTCTTCACATCTGAGGCAACTCGAACTAATTGATCGGGTTTTGATGGAAGGCGCAGAAATGTCTGACAGTGGTCGCAGTCGTGCCGCCGATTGAAATCAACAGCCCCCTGGGTGAAAGTGAACATAAACTTCAACTCGAGGTTGAGGGTTCAAGCCTGGCGGGACCTCTGGGAGTGGGTTCAGGAGCGCTGCTTTGGGGCGTCCGGCGTGCTTCGGCGGGACCGGCTGGCTGCCCGGTCCGCCCGTTTCACAGTTCCTCGAGCGAGGTGGTCTGGCGCGTCGTCCAGCCGCACAGGCGATCTCCACGCCGGCGCCGATGTGGCGGGTGGTCTCGGCGTCGTCGAGATGCTCGCGGACGCAGCTCACGAGGGTCGAGCTGCGCGGCCTGCACCTCGCGGGCCAGCGCCACGAAGGCAGTGCCTCCGACCCGGGCCGGTAGGTCGATGGCCCGGAAGTCACCGAGAGGGCGCGGGTCACGGCCTGAAGCGCGGCCTCGCTGACCTCGCGGCCGAGCCGCTCGTCGAGCAGCTGGACGTTGCAGACGTCGACAAAGAGGACCTGCAGCACGCTCGAGCGGCTGTCGGCCAGCTCAAGCAGCGGGGTGCCCGCCCCGATGAGACCGCCGCGGCTGGTCAGGTCGTCGACCCAGGAGAGCTGCAGGAGGCGGGATTGGCCCCCAGCACGCGGCCGTCGGGCGTGTGGATGAGCACCCCGTCGGGGCTGTGCTCGAAGGCGACCCGGTAGGCAGAGAGCGCGACCAGGTCACCGCGCTGCCGACCTACGGTCGGTCAGGGCTCCCCGTTGGGTCGGTGGCCGAACTTGCCGGTCGCCGGCGTAGTGGGCTCAGCCGGCCCCGAGCCGGCTGTTGTAGCTCGAGATCGTGCTGTTGACGTTCGACTCCGCGGACTTCACCGCGCTGCTCGGCGACACGCCGCCGGTGTACATGGAGATCTCGGCGTTCAAGATGTCGGTGCGCACGTCGGCATAGGGGCCGATGACCGAGCCCGAGGTCGCAGGGGTGTTGGCCCCGTTGTTGATCTCGTTGTAGGCGACCTTGTACCCGGGGTTCGTCGTCCACAGGTGCTGGACCGTCGCCGTCTGCGCCGAGGACTTGCGCACCGGGATGTAGCCGGTGCCCGCGGCCCAGGTGGCCTGCGACTGCGTGTTGCAGATGTAGGAGAGGTACTGCCATGCGGCGGCCTGGTCGATGGCCGGGACCTTGTTCGAGATGTAGACGCCCGAGCCCCCGGGCTCCACGCCGCCCTGCACCGACGAGCTGTACACGGGGAAGGCGCCGATCCCTAGCTTGACGCTGGCGTACTGGCCGCTGCCGAGCAGTTTCGTCACCGTGCCCAGGGCGGCCGAGGTCTCGATCGTCATGCCGTACTTGCCGCTCCCCATGCCGAGCAAGTTGTCGTACTCGTCCGGTCCGGTCGACGGGTTCGTGGTGGCGTCCCCCGCCGTCACGAGCTGCTTCAGCTGGCTGAAGATCGACACCGACGTCTTCGTGTCGAACGAGCCCGCCGTCGCCCGGGCACTGCGCCCGTTCTTGTTGTTCACGAAGAGCTGGTTCGCGGTGGACAGCCAGGTCTCGAGGTGCCACGGGTCGAGGACCAGGCCCATGCCCGAGCCAGACGCCTTGAGCGTCTTGGCATCGGACACCATCTGCGGGAGTGTGGTCGGCGGGTCGGCGGGGTTCAGCCCGGCCTTCGTGAAGGCGGCCTGGTTGTAGTAGAGGATCGGTGCCGAGACGGCGAAGGGGAGCGCCCACTGCACGCCGTTCACCTTCCAGTAGGCCAGCGGTCGGGGCAGGTAGTCGCTCGTCGAGTACTTGGCGGCGTTCATGCAGGACTGGACCGGGAGGAAGGAGCCGGTGTCGATGGCCGCCTGGGTGCGCTGGTCCTCGAGCTGGACGGCGTCGGGCAGCTGCCCGTTGGACAGGCCGGCCAGGTACTTCTGCCAGGTGTCGTCGTAGCCCGCCTGGGTGACCAGGGTCACGTGCACCTGGGACTGTGACGAGTTGAAGGCGCTGGTGATCGACTGCAGCGTCGTCAGGTTGGCTTCCGAGGCGGACTCCCAGAAGGTGATGCCGACGACACCCTTGTGGTTGGCCAGGGCCTTGAGGTTGCAGCTGGGCAGCTTGGTGGCCGCAGCGGCCGGCGGTGCGCCGGCCGCGGTGACGACGACGGCGGCCGTGGTGGCGGTCGTGGCTGACGCCACGAACAGTGCCGCGGCGGTGAGTCGGGAGAGGCGAGCAGTCCGCATGTCTATTGCCTAGCACCGGAGCCGCACTGGCGGATGCCGGCCCTATTTCACCGCGCCGGCCGTCAGGCTCCGTACCAGCTGCTTCTGGAAGATGAGGAGGAGGATCACCAGTGGGACGAACGCGATGACGGCGCCGGCGAGGGACACGGGGATCTGCGAGACCTCGGTACCGAGGAGCTGCTTCAGGCCGATCTGCACCGTGTAGAGCGGCGTCGTGCCGCCGGTCGACACCAGCGGCCAAAGGTACTGGTTCCACGCCCCCAGGAAGGAGAACACGGCCAGGGCGGCGAGCGACGGGCGGGCCAGCGGCACGGCCACCCGGGTCATGAAACGCAGGTGCCCGTAGCCGTCGAGCTGCGCCGCCTCCTGGAGGTCGCGCGGGATCTGCAGGAAGGCCTGGCGGAGCAGGAAGATGCCGAAGCCGGTGGCCAAGAAGGGGATCGCGAGGCCGGCATAGGTGTTGAACCAGTGCAGCGACGTGACCGTGTCGAGGTTGGTGATGAAGGTGACCTCGAATGGGATCATCAGCGTCACCAGGCAGACCACGAAGAGCGTCCGTTTGAAGGGGAAGCGCAGGAAGGCGAAGGCGTAGGCGGCGAGGATGGAGGTGACGAGCTGGCCCACCACGATGATGGCGGTCATGATCGCCGACGTCGCCACGTACTTGGACATCTGCCCGGTCGTCCACGCCGCGTTGTAGTCGTGCCACTGCGGATTGCTCGGGAACAGCGGCGGGGGCTGCTGCACCAGCTGCTGGGGCGGCAGCAGCGAGTTGACGATCGTGATGTAGATCGGGAAGACCACCACGACGGCCGCCGCCGTCAGCAGTGTGTAGCTGCCGATCGTCCGCAGCCGCCGCCGCGGCCTGCGCGGCGGCGCAGCCTTGGTGGTGACCGCAGCCACGGTAGGCGCCTCAGTCGTTGCGTCAGCGGGCATAGCTCACCCGCCGTTCCAAGAACCGCAGCTGCAGGAGGGTGAGCCCCAGGATGATGAGGAAGAGCACCGTCGCCATGATGGCGGCGGCCCCCGGGTTGCTCTCGATCTGCAGCGTGTTGAGGATGTTGTAGATGAGCACATTGGTATGCAGGCGGACCGCGTTCTGGTTCCCGATGAGGATGTCGACCGCGCCGAAGGCTTGGAAGGCGTAGATCGTGCTCACGACCACGGCGAAGAAGATGGTGGGGGAGAGCAACGGCACGGTCATCCGCCAGAACCTCGTCCAGGACCCGGCGCCGTCGATGCGCGCCGCCTCGAGGAGCTCGTCGGGGACCGACTGCAGCCCCGCCGACATGATGATGAACGAGAGGCCGAGGAACTGCCAGATGGTGATCAGCGCGACCGAGGGCAGAGCCCAGGTCGTGTTCTCGAGCGCGGGCGGGGTCGGGTTGATGCCGAGCCAGGGCAGCAGCCCCACGACCGGGTTCAGGAGTGTCCCGAAGACGACCGAAGCGACAGCGACGGAGCTGACCACCGTCGAGGAGAAGATCACCCGGTAGACCGCCATGCCCTTGAGCTTGCGGTGGGCCGCCACGGCCAGCGCCAGCCCGAGAAGGAGGCTGATCGGTACCACGAGGATCACGAAGACGATCGTGGTGACGAGGCTCTGGGTGAACTGCGTCGAGGTGATGGTGGGGATGATCTGGTGCAGGCCGACGTAGTGCGACGGGAGGCCGGGCACGGGCGGCGTCTCGTACAGCATCAGCTTGAAGTTGCGCAGGAAGGGATAGAAGGAGAAGACCCCGAACAGCACCAGTGCCGGGAGGAGCAAGACGTAGGCCAGGGCCGCCTCCTTGCGCATGCGGGACCGCAGGCCGTGGCTCCGCGCGGGGGCCTTCGGTGCCGCCGCCGCTGCCTCGGTCACCGCGGTCACGGTCCCACCAGCCGCTCGCCGGTGGTCGCGTCGAAGAGGTGGTACGCCTCGGGATCGGCGTCGACGGCGATGCGTACCGCCTCGCCGAGCGCCGGCTTCGTCGCCCCCGCACCTTGGCGCACGATGATGCGGGCGCCGCTCTCGGTGTGGCAGATCACATGCGTCTCGGCTCCGAGCAGCTCGACGATGATGACGTTGGCTGCGATCACGCCGTCGGGGCTGAGGCGCAGCGATTCGGGGCGCAGGCCGAGCACGACGTCGGGCCCGCTGCCGCGGACCGGGTCAGCCACCTCGGCCGGCAGCGGCACCGAGGCCCCGGCGAAGGCGACGCACAGCGTGCCGCGTCCGCCGCCGCCCGACGCGTCGGGTGACCCGTTCTCGACCAGCATCCCCTCGACCAGGTTCATGCCCGGGCTGCCGAGGAAGTGGGCCACGAACACGTTGGTCGGGTGCGCGTACAAGTCTTCGGGTGCGGCCACCTGCTGCAGCCTGCCCTCGCTCATCACCGCGATGCGATGGCCCATCGTCATCGCCTCGACCTGGTCGTGGGTGACGTAGAGGGTGGTGGTCTTCAGCCTGCTCTGCAGCTCGACGATGTCGGCCCGGGTCTGCACCCGCAGCGCAGCGTCGAGGTTGGAGAGCGGCTCGTCCATCAGGAACACGAGCGGCTCGCGCACGATGGCCCGGGCCAGAGCGACGCGCTGGCGCTGGCCGCCCGAGAGCTGGGCCGGCTTGCGGCCGAGGAGATCGCCCAGGCCGAGGGTCTCCGCCGCCCGCTTGACCTTTGTGACGCGCTCCTCCTTGTCCACGCCGCGCTGGCGGAGCGGGAACTCGATGTTCTTCCCGACCGTCAG
>Ga0116215_1002281_pt1 | contig 12000 bp, 9 predicted proteins | sample Sb_taG_7_FD_89698 | JGI IMG/M metagenome (GOLD analysis project Ga0116215, IMG submission 89698) | Peat soil microbial communities from Weissenstadt, Germany - Sb_50d_2_FS metaG | ecosystem: Environmental > Terrestrial > Soil > Wetlands > Peat | place: Germany: Weissenstadt | collected 2010-09-21 | reverse complement strand
ACGGGCCGGCAAGGGCTCAGGCACCGTCTCCGGGCAACAGGCGTCAGTCCTGGGGCCGCAGGGCCGGGAAAAGGGGCCGGCGTGAATTGTTCCCCCAAGGCAAGCGAAAAGGTCGGCAAGCTCAGCAGGAGCCGCAATTTGCTACCTGACGAATCGTTTCATTGCCCCCCCCGCGCGCTGTCTACCAAAGTCGTGAAACGAATGGCGCCCACCGGCCGTAAGATGGTGATTGCCAAGGACATGCGGAAACGCGATTCGTTTCACTGGGCGGTGAAACGAATCGGCCGGGCAGGCCGCGCGGCCGTGAACGATTACTGCCAATCTTCCAGGGTCAGCCCCGGTACGCGGCTAAATTCGGACGTGTTGTGGGTCACCACAATCAGCCCATTCGCCAGCGCGATAGCGGCGATCAGGAAGTCATTCGGCCCAATGGGTGTACCCAGACTGGCCAGATGGGCCCGGATCTTGCCGTACTCCTCGGCGGCCCTGTCATCGAAAGGGATGGAGCGGAACTGCCGCTGAAGTCCGGCAACCAAGGCCCTGTTGGCGGCTTCACGAGCCGGTCCGCTGCGCACGGCTCCGTAAACCAGTTCCGCAAGGACCACGGAGCAGAGAAACACGCTGCCCGGTGGGGCGGCCGCCAGTTTGGTGGTCACGTTGGAGGACGGGCCACGTCGCAGGTGATCGACCCAGGAGTTGGTGTCGAGCAGATGGCTCATGACAACGGCTCCCGCTCCTCCAACTCGCCCTGTTCCGGCCGCTCGAAGTCCCCCTGCCACTTGCCCGCCGTTTCGAGGACCAATCGCCGCCATTCCTCCTGCGACATGGCTGGCGGCCCGACCGACTCGACTGTCACCCGCACTTCCTTGTCGGCATCGGCCGCCCCCAGGGGCAACGTCAGGTGCAGCACGCCGTCACGGCCGACCTTCGATGTCACCACGATCCGCGTCATGGCTTATCCTCCTCACACAGAACAAGGGCAACCGCTCGACCGCGCGGCCGAGCATTTTTTCCAGAATTGTCCCGGTAGCTGCATTATCCCTGGGATCGGGGAGAACCGCCAGGGGCGGAGCAAAGTGCCCTGGTCGCAGAAAGGTGGCACGAACTGAAGAGACAGAATGTCTTTCCCGCGCCTGCCACGTCTGTTTCCCCCACCTTTCTTTCCCCCGCCCGGGCGACCCCAGGCCCCTGCGGAACTGACCCGTTGGTCTATCGCTGGAGCGAAGCGCGAAGGTAGAATGGGCGCAGGAGGCGAGGATGCCCACGTTCGACGAGGCGGCGCGTCACGTGTGCAAAGTGAGCGGCGCGGGCCTGACGCCGTGGCTGGATCGCTTTGCCGAGGAGTCGATGGCCGCGGACTTCGCCGCCTGGGACGATGCCCGGCGCACGTCCTGGCCGGGCGGTCCCGAGCGCACCGATGACGTCGTCTGTGTGCTGCGCCGCCGGGCCGACGGCAGGCCGGCCCGCCTGATCGTCGAGGCGGAGACCGAGCCGCGCCCCGATGGCCTGGCGCGGCTGGGCATCTACGAATTGCTGTTGGCGATCGAGGTGCGCGGCGTGCTGGAAGATGGGCCTCCGGTGTACGGGGCGATCATTCGGCTGACCGGGAGCAAGAAGGGCGGCCCGTTGATCCTGACCCGGTCGGCGAGCCACCCGGGCGTGCTGGTCCAGCCCATCGAGGTCTGGCTCGCCGACCAGGAAGCGGCCGGCACCCTGGCGCTGATCGAGTCGGCTGAGTTGGCCCTGTGTATCCTGCCGTGGGTCGTCCTCATGCGTGGCGGTGGGGAGTCTCCGCTGATCGAGCGCTGGAAGCAACTGGCGAGCCGTGAGGCGGACGTCGAGAAGCGGGCCGCGTATCGCCACTTCGCCCTGGAGTTCGCGGAGTTGACTCCCGAACTGGTCAACTGGCAGCGTAGTTTGGAGGGCTGGGAAGTGCGTGAATCTCAGTATGGTAAGAGCATTGAGGCCAGGGGCGAGCAGAAGGGCGAGCTGCGCAGGCAGCGGGTGGACCTGCTCCGGGTCCTTCAGTCTCGCCTGGGCTCACCCGCACCCGAGCCGATCCGGCTGGCCATCGAAGGGACCAACGACCTCAGCGTTCTGGACCGCTGGTTCGACGCCGCCCTGACCGCCGCCTCCTGGGCCGACTTCCAGGCGGCGATGCGCCAGGGCTGATCGCACCTGATCGAGGTCTTCCCTACGGGCCGGCAAGGGCTCAGGCACCGTCTCCGGGCAACAGGCGTCAGTCCTGGGGCCGCAGGGCCGGGAAAAGGGGCCGGCGTGAATTGTTCCCCCAAGGCAAGCGAAAAGGTCGGCCAGCTCAGCAGGAGCCGCAATTTGCTACCTGACGAATCGTTTCATTGCCCCCCCGAGGGGTGTCTACCAAAGGCGTGAAACGAATGGCCTCCACCGGCCGTAAGCTGGCAATTGCCAAGGATATGCGGAAACGCGATTCGTTTCACTGAGCGGTGAAACGAATCGGCCGGGGAGGCCGCGCCGCCGTGGCCGGCCCGGTGGTCGGCACCTCACCTCGGGGGGCGCAACAGGAGGCGGAAGCAGGAATCGCGCCACGAACGTGGCGGGCCACCGCGCGGCGCTTACCAGGTGCCGCCGCCGAACTGGTCCCTGTGTTCGTGGGCGATCAGCAGCGTCTGCTGGACGATTTGCGGTTGGATCATCCCACGCGCGTCCGCCGCCAGTGGCGCTCCAGGCCGACGATCACCCGGAGCAGTCCTTCCGGGGGCTCGACCTCGCCATTGACCACTACGTTGGGGAAGACCAGGGCGTAGCGTTGGCCGTGCCGCCGGTGGACCAGGGCTGACACCCGGGCCAGGTCGCGCCCGAGTTGCAGCTCCACAATCAACTGGGCGCCGACCTCCCAACCGAGGTCGGCCTCCCCCGATGGCTCCAGCAGCATTCCGGTGAGGCTGACGTCCACGGCGCGGGCCGGCTGGACCTGCCCCGCCGCGTCCGCCACCGACAGGCGCAACCCGGTGTCGTCGGCGACCTGGACGCGAAAGGCGCGGCGCCGGTTTTCCCCCGGCTCCTCGTCCTCAGCACGAGCCGGCTCCCCGCGGAGGCGGCGCAGCTCCTCGCGGTCGCGCATGGCCTGGCGGCGCAGCAACGCCAACTGCACCCCCTTGCGCAGGCGGGCTGACAGCAGAGCGGGGCCGAAGGGCCGCACCAGGTAATCGTCGGCCCCGGCGTGGAGGGCGGCCACCAGGTGGCCCTCCCCCAACGGGTGAGTGAGTACCAGGAGGTAGGCATTCGCCCCGCCTTCCGTCTTCCGCAGTGCGGCACACACGTCGGGACCGTCGATCCCGGGCGGCGCGTGATCGATGAGGATGACCGGGGGGTCCACCTGTGCCGCCAGGCGGAGGGTTTCCGCCGCCGAAGCCGCGAATAGGACGCGGTGGCCTTCCGCACCGAGGGGCCCGGCCAGGCGCACCCCTTCGGCAGGTGACGTGCTCACGAACAGGGCCGGCGCCGCCTCCGCGGCGTCCCGGGTCGGGGTGATCCGATGACTCATGGTCCTTCGCCAGGGGGACGGGATGACGTTGCCACTGGAGCATTCGCTACAACTTTAGGCCAGGGGCTCAGCCGTGTCAAAGGAGCGGCCTGGTTAGCAGCAGGGCCTGAACGTCGTTGTCGGTCAGCGGCGTGACGAAGGCGCAACCGACGTGCCAGCCGCCGCGTTCGGCCGGCCGGACGTTCAGCACGCGCAGCAGCAGCGGCCGGGAAAAGCGACCCCCCAGCCCTTCCAGCGCCACCACCAGGACGGCGCCCGGCCGGACCTCGCGGCCCATCGCCAGTGCCACCCCGGCGCGCGAAAGATCCTGAATCGTGGCCGGCCACGTCGCCGCCCCCTTGCCGAGCGGCCGGCACGAGGTCCGGAGGGTGTGCGAATAGCGCACGTGGGCTCGCCGCTCCGCTTGGGCGCTTAGGGTCTGTTTGTGCATGACGTGACCTCACGTGGCTCTCCCGGAGGTTCTCCCGGGCCTGGGTGAACCCGAAGGTGCGGGAGCCGTTGTCAAAGCCCGGCAACTCGCCTATCGTCACAAGAGCACGACTCAACGTCAGCCGTCGGGTCGGGGGGAACGCCGGCGCGACCAGCGGGTCACGGCGTGGGGACACGGAGCCGCCCGGAAAGGCCCTGGGCCATGTTAAGCCTCTTCGACGTGCTCGACCGCGCCTTCGACACCCTGGCGCACGCCTTCGACAGCCAACACGCCCCGGAGACGCCGCGCTCGCGCCCGCAAGTCGTCCTGTTCCTCCTGGCGCTGGCGCTGGTGCCCTGTGCCCTGCTCCTGGGCTGGGAGTTGTCCCCCTGGGCGCTGGGCGTCTTGGGGCTGATCGGCGGAGTCGTCTGCGCCGGCCTTTACGCCGTCTGGACGCGCTGAGGCGGCCATTGGGAACGCCCCTCGCCCCTCTGGGGAAAGGGGTTCCGTCCGCCGGCTCACGCCGCGCCCGCCGCCGCCACGAAGACCCGGTTGCGTCCCCCCTGTTTGGCCGCGTACATCGCCTGGTCCGCCGCCTTGAGCAGCTCGGTCGGGCTGGCTGTATCCGCCGTCCGCACTGCGACGCCGATGCTCAGCGTGACGCGCAGCGCGGCCCCCGCCACCTCGATCACCTGTCCCTCGGCCTGGCTGCGCAGCCGCTCGGCACAGACGCGCGCCGAATTCCGGTCCATGCCCGAGCCGATGACGATGAACTCCTCGCCGCCCAGCCGGCAGACCACGTCGCTTTGCCGCAGGGCGCGGCGCAGCACCTTCGCCGTCGCTTCCAGGACGCGGTCCCCCACGTCGTGGCCGTGGCTGTCGTTGACGCGCTTGAAGTGATCGATGTCGAGGACCATGCAGGCCAGCGGCTGGCCGCTACGGGTCACGCCGGCCCACTCCTGCTCGAGTCGCTCCAGGGCGTAGCGGCGGTTGTACAGCCCCGTCAGGGCGTCGGTCAGGGCCGCCTGCTGAAGTTTGCGGTTGGCCACCCCCAACTCGGCCATGCAGCGGCGCAGCTCCTCCTTGTCGCGGCGCGTCTCCTCCTGCAGGCGGACGAGGCGGGCGCAGGCGCGGAGGCGCGCCGCCAGCAGCTTGGGGCTGAACGGCTTGACCATGTAGTCGTCGGCCCCCGCCGCGAAGGCCTCCACCTGGGCGTCCTCCCCCTGGCTCCCCGTGAGCATAATGACGTAGAACTGCCGGCCCATCTTCGTCTGCCGCAGGGCCTTGACGAGGGCCGCACCGTCCATCTCGGGCATCACCCAGTCGGTGATGACCATCTGGGGGTTGACCTCCAGGACCAGCCGCAGCGCCTCGGCGCCGTCGCGGGCCGGGTGGACGTTGTGGCCGGCCGTCCGCAGATAGTCGCTGAGCAGGAGCAATTCCACGGGGTTGTCGTCCGCCACAACGATGCTCAGCGGACCGCCGGCCTCCCCGATCACGACCACCGGCACGGCCTCGACGGCAGGGGCGTCGCTGGCCTCGCGGGCGCGGCCGGCCAGCTCCGCGAAGGGCGGCACCTCTTGCGTCTCGACCTGCAGGATGCGGCCCCAGTCCTGCCACTCGGCGACAACGTGGTCGCACAGCTCGATCAGCTCGTCGGCCGCGATGCCGACCTCCTCGCTGGCGGCGAACAGGCCGAGCACGCGTGGCGCGCGCCCCTCGTCGCCGGCAACGCAGACCGCCGCCATCTCCGAGGCCACGCTCAGCAGGCGCGCCAGTCCCAGGATCCGGTGGCCTTCGGGCAAGCCCGACTCCGCGCAGTTCTCGTGATGCCGGGCCGCCTCGACACACGACTCGGGCAGCCCCCAGTCGCGCAGCATCGCCCCCGTCAGCTCGTTGTGGTCGGTGGCGAAGCGCTCGCGTTCCAGCCGGCACAACTCGCGGGGGTTGTCGGGGCCGGCCCGCTCGAGGACCTCGGTGTACTCGTCGGGGTAGATGCTGGCGAGGGCCAGGCGGCCGACCTGGCCGAGCAGGCCGCAGGTGAACGCCTCGGCGGGGGCGACGTGCCCGCTGTGGTGGGCGACCGACTGGGCGGCGACCGCCATCGCCAGCGACCGCGACCAGAAGCCGCCGTAGTCGAAGCCGCGGCAGGCGCCCCGGCCGCACTGCGACACCAGCGAGAAGCCCAGGGCCACGTTACGCACCGTGCGGACGCCGAGGTGCGTCACCGCCTCGCGCACCGACGTCGCCGGCCGCGAGCGCCCGGAGTAGGCGCTGTTGGCGATCTTGAGGACACGGCCGGAGAGGGCCGGGTCGGTTTGCAGGACGCGGGCGATCTCCTGGGCCGAGGTCGTCTCGGACTCGGCAAGGCGCAGGATCGCCAGGGCCACCCCCGTGGGCGAGGGGAGTTGGTTGCCGGCCTTCAGCTCGTCGAAGCGAGTGGCGTGCAACAGGGGCACCGTGCTGCCCTCTCAGGGGACCGTCGCGGGGCCGCCAGCGGCCCCGCCCGGTGCGAAAGCGCGGAACTCGGGCTCTCTTCAGGCGCCAAACTCTAGCTCACAGGGGAGCGCCGCGCGCAGTTCTCGTTTCGCGCGAAATGTATACCAACTTGCGGCTACGGGGCGGCGGCGCGGCGGCGCCGGGCCTGGAGGAACGAGTTGACGCACAGGGCGACGAAGACAAGGCACAGCAGCGACATCACGGCGGTGCAGGCGTAAGCGATCGGCCGCTGGATCTCGGTCCCCTTGATGAACGGTCGCAGCAGCATGTAGCCCCCGCCGCCGACGCCGGCCAGCCCGACCATCGCGGCCAGGTGCATGGCGTGCTTGCGCCGCCGCTCGTTCAGCGCCAGGGCGCCGAGCAGAGAGAGGACAAGCCCGAGACCTGCGGGGATGAGGGCGGTGTAGTGCTCGCTCCCGGTGCCCACGAAGGCGCCGACACCCAGGGCGATCAGTAGCAGGCCGAAGACGATCGAGATGCGCGCCACCGTCTCTCCTCCCGAGCAGGCCACCGGGCGGGGGCATTCTAGACGCGGCGCGGGGCACGGCCAGCAGGGCAACGGCGGCAAGCTTCGTCGGGCCGGTACCAGGCGCCGGCCCTTTCCGGCCGCGGCAGGATCCCGGGGATCCCGGGGCCGTCCCGAAAAATCCTTGCCGGCGAGCGCTTGCGTCGGCCGGCGACCCGTGGTAGATTCCATCTGTACCGCCGCCCTGCGACGGCACAAAACCTCTGCGGTGTTCGTGACCTGGCGACACTTTTGACGAACCGATACGAGTACCCGCGGGAGCCAACAGTCTGCCCGGCGCTTGCAAGCCCACCCGCCGTTCGCGGCGCGCAGTGGGATCCATAACCCGGACGTGAGGCACCCCTGTACATTGCGGGTTCTCAAAAGCGCCAAAACGGCACAGGCGGAGGTTTTTCCCTGCGCAGGCGCACCGGGGCGCCGATGAGTGGTCCCACACGATTCCAATTCGTTCGCGAGTCAGGAGTTAGGGTGGCGGCCCCTCACTTGTAACAGCATGGAGGTGGACTTTGTCGATAGCTGGGCTCATGGGGAAAACCGTTGCGGTGCAACGGCTTGGGGAGCAATCGGAGCCGCCCGGGAAAATGTGGTTGACACCGGCCACGAAGTCGGTAACCTAGCCGCATGATTCAACCCTCCCGGTTGACCTGACCGGAACAATCGGCACGCCGAGAGGGTCGCAAAGGTGAGCGGCGCTACCTGGGCTCTCCCGGGCGGGGCCGCCCCGAATCGTGTGGTCATCATCCAGGGGCGGTTTCCCTCCGGCCTTCCAGGCCGCCGACGGAAAGAAACCGCCTCCTCTGTTTTCTAACGCTCTTCAACAAGCGTTCGCCCAGGCTTCTTCTTCCGCGCAGGGAGTGCGCGCGGGGGTGCGCGTCGAGTCTGAACGGACCAGACTCCAGCTCTCGGACGGTTTCCGCCCGCGACCAGGACGGCTCGGGGCGCGGCCAGGAAGGCCAGCGTTGGGGGGCGGTGTGCGTGCGGCGTGCCGTCACCTCGAGTGGGGCTGTCCAGAGCTGGATCTCATTCATCCGGGCCAGTTGGCCGGCTCGGGTGATGGCCCACAGGGATGGTAACGGGCCACGCGCCGGGCCGGCTGCGCCAGGGATGGCGCGGACCGGCCCCTTTTTTCTTGGCCGCTTGCGGCTTCGCAAGTCAGACTGCGAAGCCGCAAGCGGCTGCTTCGTTCTCCCCCCGTCTCTCTACAATGGAAAACAACTGGTGACCTTCCGGCGGTATTGGGGATGATTCCCGATGTTGCTATCGGCGCGCCTGACCACGCGAGACCTGCTCGACGACCTGCTCTCCCAGCGCATCCTGCTGCTCGACGGCTCGATGGGCGCCTACATCTTCGCCCGCGAGCCGACCGAGGACGACTACCGCGGCGTGCGCTTCCGCAACCACCCCAAGTCGCTCAAGAACTGCACTGATGCCCTGGTGCTGACGCAGCCGGGGCTGATCGAGGACATCCACCGTGCCTACCTCGACGCCGGCTCGGACATCATCGAAACCTGCACCTTCAACGCCACGCCGCTGGCCCTGACGGAGTTCGGTCTGGAGGAGCACGTTGGCGAAATCAACCGGACCGCCGCCGAGATCGCTCGCCGCGCCGCCGACGACTGGATGCGCCGCGACCCCGACCGGCCGCGCTTCGTCGCCGGCAGCATCGGGCCGACGACCAAGACGCTGTACATCGAGGTCGGCCACGAGGACACCCGCTCCTATTCCTTCGACGACTTCGTGGCGACCTACACCGCCCAGATCGAGGCGCTGGTCGCGGGCGGGGTCGATCTGCTGGCGGCCGAAACCGGAAACGACATCCTGGTTCTCAAGGCGTGCCTGTTCGCCATCGAGAAGTACTTCGCCGAGCACAACGTCCGCTTGCCAGTGATCGTCTCGGGCACGATCTACGCAGACGGGCGCACCCTGTTCTCCGAGACGCCCGAGGCGTTCTACGTCTCGGTAGCGCACTTCGACGCCCTCAGCGTCGGCTTTAACTGCGGCGTGGGCATCGATCAGCTCCGCGGCGCCGTCGAGAGCCTGGCCGGCATTGCGCGCAAGCCCATCCACGTCTACCCCAACGCCGGCAAGCCGGATGGCATGGGCGGCTTCACCGGGGACCGCGACCACACGGCGGCGGCCCTCGGCGAGTTCGCCCGCAACGGCTGGGTGAACCTCGTCGGCGGCTGCTGCGGCACGACGCCCGACTGGATCGCCGCCATCGGCCGCGCCGTCGAGGGGGTCGCGCCGCGCCGCGTGCCCGACCTGCCCGCCTGGTCGTACTATTGCGGTAACGAGGTGCTGGTCGTCCGGCCCGAGACCAACTTCGTGATGGTCGGCGAGCGCTGCAACATCACCGGCTCGCTCAAATTCAAGCGCCTCATCAAGGAGGGCGATTACGACGCCGCCGTGAAGGTGGCGCGCGAGCAGGTGCAGAACGGCGCCAACATCCTCGACGTCAACATGGACGCCGACCTCATCGACTCCGAGGAGGCGATGACGCGCTTCCTGCGGCTGATCGCCAACGAGCCCGACCTCACGCGCGTCCCCATCATGATCGACAGCTCAAAGTGGTCGGTCATCGAGGCGGGCCTCAAGTGCATCCAGGGCAAGCCCATCGTCAACTCGATCAGCCTCAAGGAGGGTGAGGCGAAGTTCCTCGAACAGGCCCGCCTCGTCAAGCGCTACGGGGCGGCGGCCGTCGTCATGGCCTTCGACGAAACCGGCCAGGCCGTCACGAGGGACCGTAAGGTCGAGATCAGCGCCTGCGCTTATCGATTGCTGACCGAGGAGGTCGGCTTCGACCCGTCGGACATCATCTTCGACGTGAACATCCTCATCGTCGGCACCGGCATGGAGGTCGATAACAACAACGCCGTCGAGTTCATCGAGTCTGTGCGCGAACTGAAGCGGCTCTTCCCGAAGGCCAAGACGTCTGGCGGCGTCAGCAATGTCTCCTTTTCCTTCCGCGGGCCGCAGTTCGAGGCGGTGCGCGAGGCGATGAATTCGGCGTTCCTCTACCACGCCATTAACGCCGGGCTCGACATGGGCATCGTCAACGCCGGCCAGCTGCAGGTCTACGAGGAGATCCCGGCCGAATTGCGCGAGCGCGTCGAGGACGTGCTGCTCAACCGCCGTCCCGACGCCACCGACCGCCTCGTCGAGTTCGCAAAATCAGCCTCGTTTAGCGGCCGCTCGCAGAGCGGCGCTCAAGCTCAAGCCTGGCGCGAATTGCCGGTCGAGGAGCGCCTCAAGCACGCCCTCATCAACGGCGTCGTCGATTACATCGACCAGGACGTGGAGGAGGCCCGGCACAGGTACGACCGGCCGCTGGCGCTGATCGAGGGGCCGCTGATGGACGGCATGAACGTCGTCGGCGACCTGTTCGGCGCCGGCAAGATGTTCCTGCCGCAGGTGGTCAAGAGCGCTCGCGTCATGAAGAAGGCCGTCGCCTACCTGCTGCCGTTCCTGGAGGCGGCGAAGGCGGCTGGCCAGGCCGGGCCGCGCCGGGCCCGCGCCAAAATCGTCATGGCCACCGTCAAGGGCGACGTCCACGACATCGGCAAGAACATCGTCGGCGTCGTCCTGGCCTGCAACGATTACGAGGTCATCGACCTGGGCGTGATGGTGCCTTGCGAGAAAATCCTGCAAACGGCCCGCGAACAGGCCGCCGACCTGGTCGGCCTGTCCGGACTCATCACGCCGTCGCTGGACGAGATGGTCCACGTCGCACGCGAGATGGAGCGCCAGGGCTTCACCATGCCGCTGCTCATCGGCGGGGCGACGACCAGTGCCAAGCACACCGCGGTCAAGATCGCGCCGGCCTACAAGGGGACGGTCCTGCACGTCAAGGACGCCTCGCGCTCCGTCGGCGCCCTCGACCGCCTGACCCGGCCCGAGCAGAAAGAATTGCTCGACCGCGACAACCGCGCCGCCCAGCAGCGCGAGCGCGAGGCGTTTGCGAAACGGCGGCAGCGCAAACTGGTTCCCTACGCCGAGGCCCTGCGCCGGCGCTTCACCATCGACTGGACGAAGGAGCCGCCCGCGCGGCCGTCCTTCCTCGGACGGCGCGTGCTGCGCGACTTCCCGCTGGCCGCGGTCCTCCCCTACATCGACTGGTCGCCGTTCTTCATGGCCTGGGAGCTGAACGGCAAGTACCCCGGCATCCTCGACGATCCGAAGGTCGGCACCGAGGCGCGAAAACTTCTCGCGGACGCGCAGGTGCTCTTGAAGCGGATCGTGGACGCGACATTGCTGACGGCGCACGCGGTCTACGGCTTCTGGCCGGCGAACGCCGACGGCGACGACGTGGTGGTCTACGCCGACGAGTCGCGCACGGCCGAGGCGGCGCGCTTCCCGATGCTGCGGCAGCAGTGGGAGCGCGAGGGGCAGACGACGTTCCGCAGCCTGGCCGATTACGTCGCGCCGGTCGGGTCGGGGACCGCCGACTACCTCGGGGCGTTCGCGGTGACGGCCGGCGTCGGGATGGAGTCGCTGGTCGCGAGCTTCAAGGCGGCGCACGACGACTACGGCGCCATCATGGCCGAGGCGCTGGCCGACCGCCTGGCCGAGGCGCTGGCCGAATTGCTGCACCAGCGGGCGCGGCACGATTGGGGTTACGGCAAGGGGGAACGGCTGTCGAAGGACGAGCTGATCGCGGAGAAGTACCGTGGCATCCGCCCGGCGGCGGGCTACCCGTCGTGCCCGGACCACTCGGAGAAGGCGACGTTGTGGCGGCTGCTGGGGGCGGAGGCGTCGGCGGACATTCGCCTGACGGAGAGCTACGCGATGTGGCCGGCGGCGTCGGTCAGCGGGCTGTACTTCAGCCACCCCGAGGCGCGCTACTTCGCGGTGGACCTGGTGACGCGCGACCAGGTGGAGGATTACGCCCGCCGCAAGGGGAGGCCGCTGAAGGAGGTCGAGCGCTGGCTGGCGCCGAACCTGGCTTACGAGGCGGAGTAGTGCCGCTCGTGACCTCACAGATACGTGCCCGGTGCCGGTGTGAGGCGCAACAGGGCCTCACTTGGCGGCCCCGGGGGGCGT
>Ga0116215_1002277_pt1 | contig 12008 bp, 11 predicted proteins | sample Sb_taG_7_FD_89698 | JGI IMG/M metagenome (GOLD analysis project Ga0116215, IMG submission 89698) | Peat soil microbial communities from Weissenstadt, Germany - Sb_50d_2_FS metaG | ecosystem: Environmental > Terrestrial > Soil > Wetlands > Peat | place: Germany: Weissenstadt | collected 2010-09-21 | reverse complement strand
GATACTCCGACCTCTCCAGGTGGTAGAGGAGACCGACGAGTTCAAGATTCTCCCGGCCCGTCAACATCTCGTCGACCGAGGCATACTGGCCGGCCAGCCCGATGAGTGACCGAATGGCCTTAGGGTCCCTCTGCACGTCCAGTCCGGCGACTCTGGCGCGGCCTGAGTCAGGGGCCAGCAAAGTAGTGAGGATCCGTATGAGGGTCGTCTTGCCGGCGCCATTCGGTCCCAGCAACGCCAGCACCCTGCCTGCCTCGACGGAGAGCGAAACATTGTCGAGCGCCAGGGTCGAACCGAACTGCTTGGACACACCGTCGACCTCGACCGCCGCAGTGATGACCGCGTGCCCTCCATGGCCGTTCCAATCCGGATCGTGGCTCGACCCGCGATCGCCAGTGTCATCCATGGAAGTCGTGGTGACCACTGCACACCTACCTACTGATCCAGCTCATGGCTAACGAGGGCCGCCACGGCTTTCAAGATCGTGACGCCAAGGGAGGTCGTGACATAGAGGAGAACGTCCCAATCCGGCCAGTAACCGACATATGAAGGGACTGTCGGAGAGGTCGCCCTCAACCCCTGTCACAAGCGAGTGACAACGAGTCAACCGGAAGACTCAAACCCTTGTCGGAGGCGATGACCTCCGGCATGGCTACCGCTTGTCTCAGAGTGACTGAGGGACTGCCCAGGCCAGCTCGGCCACGATCTGCCCGAGGGTCTCCTCGCTGATGGGGTACGGGGTGTAGAAAGCGACCCGGTCGACCTGTCCCCCGAATCGGTCCGCGATGTCGAGGGCCACCTCTTTAGGCGAGCCCACCGCGGCAAGGGCAGCAAGCATGCGGTCATCGATGAGACCGGGCATCTCTTCCCATCGTCCCAACTTGGAGAGCTCGTTGAGCTCGGGTTGGAGTTCCCCCCATCCCTCGGACTCGAGCACGGGGCGGTATGCCGGGGTGGAGGCGTAGAAGGAGAGCAGCCACCGACCGGCCATCCGGGCGGTCTCCATCTCCTCCTCGGTCCGCCCACAGCAGACGATGACCTCGCCGGTCACGAAGAGCGACGAGCGGTCGCGGCCCCCGCGTGCCAGTCCTTCATCGATGGCAGGAACGCTGCGCGAAGCGAAGTGGGTGGCGGTGTTGAACGGCATGACCAGCACCCCGTCGGCCACTTCGGACGCGAGCCGGATCATCTGGGGTCCGAGCCCGCCGAGAGCGATTGATGGCGGGCCGTAGGGGTTGGGCCCGGGGTTGAACATGGGAGGCATCAAGGTGTGCGACCAAAACTCACCACGGAAGTTCAGCCGCTCACCGGTCTCCCAGGTGGCGAAGATGGCGCGGAGGGCCCCGACCAGCTCGCGCATCCGGGCAATGGGGCGGTCGAACGAGGCGCCGTACCGCTTCTCCACCTGAGCCCTGACCTGGGAACCGAGACCCAGGCTGAACCGTCCGTGGGTGAGGAGCTGGAGGTCGTAGGCCTGGTGGGCCAGCTGCACCGGGTTGCGTGGGAATGCGATGGCCACGTTGGTGGCGAGCTCCAGAGTTGTGGTGGTTCCGGCGGCCAGGATCAGCGGGGTGAACACGTCGTGGGGACCCTCGAAGGTGAATGCGCCGTCCACCCCGAGCTGCTCCAGCCGGCGGGCGTGGGCGGGAGCGTCCTCCAGCCCGGCCAGCATGGTGTCGATCTTCATCAGAGCCTCCGATCAGGTCGAGCATGCTCGCACGCCGGGGTGCTCAGCGTCTTGCCGATCAGGTCGAACTGCTCCACGGATGCCCGGACGCGTCTCCACCCGGTCCTGAAATCGGACCGGGTGGAGAACGGAAACCTGCGGTGCCGTGAGAGATCAGACCGTTACCGGCTCCACCTTGTCCACGTGGCCGGCGCCGTTCCCTTCGCTGCGCACTGTCAACTCCTCGTGGTGCATAGTGAGCTCCTCATCTTCGGGAGTCCGGCGGGCGTGCCAGAACCCGAAGGCAACCAGGACCGCCATGATGCCGGCGAGGACGAACGCTGCGATCCCGGCCCAGAAGGCGATCGTTGCAATGACACTGAACGCATAGGCCTCGAGCAACAGACCCCGCAGGGTGGTGCCCGTGAAGACCGTCTGGACCTCGGCGGCCAACTTGGCGTTCGTCGGGTTGGCCCGGGCGGCCGTGCTCACCGCGGCGTAGACGCCGTTATAGGGCATCTCGGCGAGGTGATAGGCGATGAAGTGGTCTGCGTAGGCCTCAGCCTGGGCGCCGGTGGTCAGGGGTTGCCCGGCGTACTTCAGCAGGTAGGGCAACATCTGGGGGGTGATCTCCGTGCCCGGCTTGGCCTGTGCGAACTCGGCCCTGGTCGGGAACGTGATGTCCTGCGCGGCCAGCTGGTTGTGCACGTTCGAGTTGGCGAAGCTGTAGCCCCACATCAACAGGGAGCCGGCGACCAGTAGGGCCACCACCATGACAGCACCGATGGCGCTGGCGAAGACATCAAAGAACTTCCGTTGCATGAGTACCCCTTTGTATTGAGAATCCGTGGCGTCAGTGTCGGCGAGAGCGTGGATCCTTCATAGAGTCCAAGGTCCGCCCAAGAAGTGACGAAGGTCCTCTTCTCGGCGCCATGCTCAGTTCGTTGGTGAAGTGGGCCCCTCCACGCCTGAGGACGTCATGGAGCGAGACGACGTACACATGATCGGTCCCTGAACACGGGATCTTCGAGGAAACGTGATCCACAGGATGGCTCCATGCTCTGACATGGCTCCATTCCGTGGATCACGGAGAGGCCGGAGTGCTCGTGGGTTTGGAACTCAGGAACGTGGCGGCCTTCTGGGTCGTTTGGCTGAGCCCGTCCGACAGCAGGTCGTAGCCCGCGCGGTGCTTCGGCGGGGGGCCGATGTAGGTCCCGAGCACAATGGTCGTCCCCTGCTGCAGGAAGATGCCGACGCCACCCTTGAAGGTGTAAACGGTCGACTTCTTGTTGAGGCTCTGTGCGTTGAATCCGTCCTGACCTGCGAGCACGTAGGCGACCGGGTTCACGCCGCGGGCTTGGACGACAGCGAGTTTCGAAGGCCGAGCCTCAAAGGCCTGCGCGTCCCTGGCCGTCGGGAACGCGAAGTAGGCCACGCCGAGCGGGCCCTCGGAGGCTGTCTCGGCGACCACCGCGGGCTTGAAGGGCTGATGCGCCACGAACGCCGACCATCCCGGTCCGAGCGTGCGACCTTGGACGGAATCGACGATGGACCCGGGCGAAGTTCCCGCGTGCGACACCGCGGCTGTCGCCGGGCCGGTGGCGACCATGGCCACGGCGAAGGCCAGCGCGCCGGCCGTCACCAGCGATCTGATTGATTGCACGGCGGCTCCCTACCTTACCGAAGTCGGCCAAGGGTACTTGAGGGCGGCACCGGGTCAGGCGTCGCGATCCCCGGCCGCCGGGATCGCTTCTCAATGGGGCGGGGGCTGGTTGAAGATCACGGGAAGGCTCACGATCGTGCCGTCACGCACACTGAAGCAGCTCGACGTGACGAGCTCGCAATCACGGTGCACGTGGGCAACGACAGCGACATCGACCGCGACTATGACTCGCTTGCGACTTACGTAGCCGATGACGCGCTCGCCGTCGAGGGCCGATTCGGGAGTACGACGTCGTAGGGCCGAACGAGACACCCGACGAGTCGCTCGAGAACCAAGATCGGGTGGCCGATCTTCCACATCGGAGGAACCCCCGGGCGTAACCTGCGGCGCCGGTCACCTGGGGTCGACGGGACGGGCGGTCGGTCTCCGCTGTATGCTGGTTAACTCGTCCCCTTGGGAGAGTCGCTTCGCTTGGGCAGGATGGCCGCTTCGGCCGACGTCCCCCGTGCAGGTTCGACGCCTCGACCGAGCCTCTTTGAGGAGCATAAGTGCGCGTCCCGAATTTGCCCATCGAAAGCCCTGATGGCCGCGCTCGCACTTTCGGAATTCTCAGCTCGTACCCCCCGACAGCGTGCGGCCTGGCCACTTTCACCTCTGCGCTGGCGTCCGGGTTGGCGGCCAACGACGCCGAGGTCAGCATCGTGCGAGTCGTCGACAGTGCCGGACAGTCAGTGCACGGCGATCGGGTCATCGGCGAGATGGTCAGCGGATCGGCGCGCTCCATGCTCGCGAGCGTGGACGCGCTGAACCAATGCGATGTGGCCGTCGTCCAGCACGAATACGGGCTGTACGGAGGTACCGACGGTGACGACGTGCTCGAGGTCCTGGGCGGTCTCCACGTCCCCTCCATCGTCGTCGCCCACACGATCCTGACGAACCCGACGCCACATCAGCGCTCAGTACTGAACGATGTGGCCGCTCTGGCGGACCGGGTCGTCGTGATGACGGAGGCGGCCCGGGTCCGGCTGTGCGATGGATTCGAGGTGGATGCCTCCAAAGTGGACACGATTGCCCACGGCGCAGCGATCCCTACTGGACGTGTCGTGCCTGACCCGAAGGGCCGCCCCGTCATATTGACCTGGGGTCTCATCGGACCGGGCAAAGGCATTGAGAGGGTCATTGAGTCGATGCGAACTCTGCACGATCTCCCGATGCGGCCGCGCTATCTGGTGTCCGGCCGGACCCACCCCAAGGTCCTGGCCGTTCAAGGAGAGTCATACCGTCAAGACCGCATAGAGCAGGCGGAGCGCCACGGGATCTCTTCCTCCGTCACCTTCGACGCCGACTATCGCGATGTGGCGTCGCTCACGGCGCTGATCCAATCCAGCAAAGTGGTCGTCCTGCCGTATGACTCCAAGGAGCAGGTGACGTCCGGCGTGCTCGTCGACGCCATCGCTGCCGGCAGACCGGTGGTCGCGACGGCATTCCCGCACGCGGTCGAGCTGCTCTCGAGCGGCGCCGGACTGGTGGTGGACCACGATGACCCCGATGCAATGGCGCGTGCGCTGAGAAGGGTCCTCACCAGACCCGAGCTGGCCGCCAACATGGCCGCGGAGGCCTCCCGCCTGGCGCCGAGCCTCGGATGGTCAGTGGTCGCGGGCGAGTACCTGCACCTGGCCAACCACCTCCTCGAGCAACGGCTCGCATTGGTGTGAGCCCGCTCCTGGAGACTCCTCAGCCGGACTTCCGCCACCTCGTCCACATGACCGACGAGCGCGCGACCTTCGAGCACGCCCTCTACCGCGAGCCCAGGCCAGAACACGGCTACTGCACCGACGACATGGCCCGCGTGCTTGTCGTGGCTGCCCGCGAACCTGACGGCGCATCAGCGGTACACGAACTGGAGCTGCTGAGCCTAAGGTTTCTTCACGATGCGTTGGATCGGCAGGGCAAGTGCCGAAATCGAATGAACAGACGGGGTACCTGGGAGGATCGCCCAGCACTCAATGACTGCTGGGGCAGGAGCATCTGGGGGTTGGGCACCGCCGCCGCGCGCAGCGACGATCACCTAATACGCCACTTGGCCACCAGCGCGCTGGAGCGATCAATGAGACAGCGATCGACGTGGCCCAAGGCGATGGCCTTCGCGGCTGTGGGCGCAGCCGAGGTTCTCAGTGTCGATCCCGGAAACACATCGGCGCGTGCGCTGCTGTCCGATGCCGCCGACGCCATGACCGGAGCCGGCCCAGACGCAGTGTGGCCGTGGCCCGAGCGGCGCCTCACCTACGCCAACGCCACCCTCCCGGAAGCGATGATTGCGGCCGGGTCCGCGCTTGGGCGTCCGGCCCTCCTACGCCGAGGGTTGGACCTCTTGGAATGGCTGCTCGACCGCGAGTCCCCTCGCGGCTATCTCTCGGTAACCCCCGTCGGCGGCAGTGGTCCCGGCGACCACGGTCCCGGATTCGACCAACAGCCCATTGAGGTGGCGGCGCTTGCCGATGCTTGCGCCCGGGCCGGGACCGTCGACGGCAACCGACGGTGGGTGGACGGCGTGACCGCGGCCGCAGATTGGTTTGGCGGGAACAACGACGAGGGCGTCGTCATGTGGGATCCCGACACCGGGGGAGCCTTTGACGGCCTGGAGCGGGGCGGTGCGAATCGCAACCAGGGCACAGAGTCGACGCTCGCGCTCCTGTCGACCCTCCAGCACGCACGGTCCGTGGCGAGCGTCTTGCAATGACCCTAGAGGCGTCCAGGCTGGCCCGTCGCAGCCCGGTTCACATCGCGGCAGACAAGTCGCGCGTGGTGACTCGACTGTTCGTCCCTGGACAAGAGGGTTTCGACCACCAGGAGTCGCGATCCTCTGCGGTGTTGCAACGCCTGTTGGCCCTCCCGGACGACGAAGTGGAACGGAGCTACGAGGACGTGATCGCCCGGTTCAACGGGCGTCATCGCGCACTGACCGACACCTTTCTCCGGCACGCCGACGAGCTCGCCGATCGCCTCGACCCGGGATGTGAGCTGTCCCCGATCCGCCGCCTGCTGCTCGGTGCCACCTTCACGAGCGAATACGCCGTCGAGGGTGCCGCTCTCTGCAATCCGAGCATGGTGCTGCACCCCGACCAGTCCCAGGTTGGCCCGGGCAGTGTGCGCTTCGTCATGAGCGTCCGGGCCGTCGGCGATGGCCACAGCTCCTCCATCGGGTTCCGGACGGGGACGGTCACGGGTTCAGGCGATGTCGACTTCGACCCCAGACCAACCTTTGCCACGACCGGACATCGGGATGCCGCGATGCTCGAGGCCGACACATTCAAGTCGGAACTCGCCCGGCTCGACGGCAGCGGGGATGATGCCGATTACGTCCTGGGTCACCTGGGTCCATGGTTCACCGAAGCGGAGATGGAGGGCCGACTCAGGCTGCTCGAGGACCATGTGGCCACTCGAAAGCAGGCGAGAAGGACCATCGGCCTCATACGTGAGATCGCCGAGCGGAGCTACAGCGTCCGATTCGAACACGGCACGTCGCTGAGTGAGCGGGTTCTTCTCCCGTCCATGAGTGCCGAGCTCGGAGGCATGGAAGACGGTCGCTTCGTGCGCTTCACCGAGAACGATTCCACCGTCACCTACTACGCTTCCTACACGGCATACAACGGTGCCGACATCAGCCAGCAACTGCTCGAGACGAAGGATTTCGTGACCTTCTCCTCCTCGCCGATGGTAGGGGCGGCGGCAACCAACAAGGGGCTTGCCCTGTTCCCCCGCCGCGTCGGAGACCGCTTCGCTTCCCTCTCTCGATGTGATCGTGAGTCGAACACGATCGCGTACTCGGAGAGTCCGCGTCGTTGGGAAACAGCTCTGGCATGCCAGACACCCACCGAGTCCTGGGAGATCGTCCAACTCGGCAACTGCGGGTCCCCGATTGAGACCGACTCGGGCTGGCTGGTGCTCACCCACGGTGTCGGTCCCATGCGCACCTACAACATCGGAGCTGTACTGCTCGACCTCGACGACCCCACCCGAATCATCGGCCGGCTTCGCGAGCCGCTCCTCAGCCCCGCCCACGACGAGCAGGACGGCTATGTGCCCAATGTCGTGTACTCCTGTGGCGCCCTCCTCCATTCGGGCACCCTGGTCATTCCCTACGGAATCGGCGATGCCGCAATCGGTGTGGCGACCGTGCCCGTGAACGAACTCCTCGACTCTCTCAGAACGACCCCCGATTGACTCCCGCACCCCCGCCAACGACTGGAGAACATCATGCCTGACCGATCCCCCCAGAGACCCTCTGGAAAGAAGGCCGGCAAGTCCCTCAAGGAGAAAAGGGAGGCAAAACGAGAGAAGAGGGACGAGCGGGAGAAGAAAGCCGATCGCCTCGGACTGGGGCGCTGAGAGCCCAGTGCGAATTGCGGTACTCGCACCGATTTCTTGGCGGGTCCCGCCACGCCACTATGGTCCGTGGGAGCTGTTTGCCTCGCTCTTGACCGAGGGGCTCGTAGCCCGCGGCCATGACGTCACACTCTTCGCCTCGGGCGATTCAGAAACCTCAGCCCGTTTGCGCAGCGTGATCCCACGAGGCTGGTCCGAGGACCCGAACGTCGACCCGAAGGTCGCCGAGTGCCTGCATGTCTCGGAGGTATTCGAGCAAGCAGCCGAATTCGACATCATCCACAACAGCTTCGACTTCCTGCCGCTCACCTACTCCGGGTTGGTCTCGACTCCGATCATCACGACCATTCATGGCTTCTCCTCTCCACGAATCGTGCCGGTCTACGCCAAGTACAACCACCACACGTCGTATGTCGCCATCAGCAACTCCGACAGGCATCCCGACCTCGACTACGTCGCCACCATCCATCACGGGATCGCCATGAGGGACTTCACCCTCAACGCGGCATCAGGTTCCTACTTGGCGTTCTTCGGGCGCATCCACCCGGACAAAGGGGTGGTGCAGGCGATCGACGTCGCAACAACAGCAGGCCTCCCCCTCCGGATTGCCGGGATCGTTCAGGATCAGGCGTACTTCGAAAGCGAGGTCGTGCCACGCCTCGACGGCGAGCGCGTGCAGTTCGTTGGACCCGTCCAATCGGATGATCGTTCTTCGTTCCTAGGCGGCGCCATCGCACTACTCCATCTGATCGCCTTCGACGAGCCCTTCGGGCTCTCCGTCGTGGAGGCGATGGCCTGTGGAACGCCGGTGATCGCCTTCGACCGAGGTTCCATGTCAGAGCTCATCGTCGAAGGAACGACGGGTTCCCTGGTGGCCGACGTCGCATCGGCGGTGGAGGCGGTGGACCGAGTCGGCCAATTCGACAGGCGGACGGTTCGGGCCGTGGCCGAGCAACGATTCAGCAGCGACCGCATGGTGGATGCGTACGTCAACGCGTACCGGCAGGTCGTCGTCGAATCCGACGGGCGATCAAACCAGGCCACGCGAACCCTGCCCCACGCACACCCGGCCTGAACGCCGCCCACCCGGCAACGCCACGATGTGAGACTGATCAGGTCAGGCCGTCCAGCCACGGAGCGACGATGCCGGCGACCTCGGAGTCCCGTTTCCGCAGTGAGTGGTCCCCATCCATGAAGACGAGCGTGACCGCTCCCGGTATCGCCGCGGTCTCCTCCTCCAGCTCGGCGGGGGTGCCGAAGGCGTCCCGCCGACCGGAGACGAAGAGGCATGGCAGGTCCAGGTCGGGGAAATGGGCGGTCCGCAGTCGGTCCGGCCGTCCCGGAGGGTGCAGCGGGTAGCTGACCAGGATGAGAGCGGCCACCTCCAGGCCCTCGGCCACCGCCATGGAGCACATCCGGCCGCCCATGGAGCGACCGCCTATCGCCACCCTGGTCGTCGGGACCCGGAGTCGGTCGGCGAGCTCCGACGCGGCGTTGCGGACCGTTCGGATGCACACATCGGGCGGGTCAGGGCGGCGCTTCCCTGCGGCGAGCCCGGGGAACTCGACTCGCTCTACTGCCATGCCGAGCTGCGTGGCCGCCTGGTCTATCGCCACGAGTGCGGGCTGGTCGCGCCCCGCGCTGGCGCCGGGCGTCAGCACGAGGCCAATCGGTGCCGATCCGGTCACGGTGCCATCATGCTCGAATGCCCGAGTCGACGTCCCCTCTGGCACGCTGGCTGACGCGTCTGGCGCGCGAACTCGGTCCCACCAGACGGCCCAGACGACTCGGCGGCGACGCGTGGATTGTCGAGGCCGGGGGACGCACGCTCGTCGCCAAGTTCGGTCCCGGATCGCTCGACGAGGCCGATGGGCTGAGGCGTCTGAGCGGGGTGCCGGGAGCTCCGCCCGTCCCCGACGTCGTGATTGCAGAGGACAATCTTCTCGTCACAACTGCGGTCGACCAGGTGGGCCGCACTCCTGGGCACGACGAGTCCCTCGGCCGCGCGCTTGCGGCGCTCCACGACGCCCCTTTCCCCCGCTGGGGTGGAGGATCGTCGTGGATCGGAGCCTGCCGCGTCGATCCCTCGGCGCGGCCCGACGCCGCAGAGTTCTACGGGGCACGGATCAGCGAGCTCGCAGCGCGCTGCGGGCTCGAGGAGTCGATGGCCCCCGTTGTCGCCGGGCTTGGCGAGCTGCTCCCGCTGGGCGGCCCCGCGTTGCTGCACGGGGACCTGTGGTGGGGCAACGTGCTCTTCGGGTCCGACGGCAGGTCATGGCTCATCGACCCGTCGGTCCACGGCGGCCACCCCGAGGAGGACCTCGCCATGCTCGCCCTCTTCGGCGCGGTGCCGGATCGCTTGCTCAATGCCTACACGGAGGTGCGGCCGTTGAGTCCCGGCTGGCAGGATCGAGTCGCCTTGTTCCAGCTCTACCCCTTGCTCGTCCACTCCGTGCTGTTCGGCAGCGGCTACCGCGCCCAGGCCGAGGCGGTGGCCCGACGCCTCGCCGGACGGATCGCCGCTCGGTCTGACGATGCGGGACCGTGATCACCCGGGTCCTAGATCGTGAGTCGTGAGTCGTGAGTCGGTCACCATGAGCCGCGCCACCGCCGCGCAGTCGGCGTCGTAGATCCGGTCACTTCGACAGTGGCCACCGCCACGTTGTTGGCATGGTCGGGATCCGGCTGCCGGACAGGCCGCCTCCCACCACCAATCCCCGTCCCGGCATCCAGGCCCGGAAGGTCACCGTGAAGGAGGCCGACGAACCGGGTGCCAGCGAGCGGACGAACCACACCCCGGCGTTGCCGAACCACAGACCGCTGCCGGTGGCGGACACCCGCCAGAACCGGAACGGGAGGATGATGCCGGCCGTGACGAACCTCGCCGTGGCCGGGCCCGCGTTGGCGACCGTGAGCATGCAGCTCGCCTCGCTCCGAACCTGCACCGTGGCCGGGCACGACAGCGCGGCCGAGATGTCCGCGAGCCGGGAGTCCGTCGTTGTGGACACCGACTCAGCGAAGGGGCCCGCGGTGGCATCGCCGACGCTGTTGGTGGCAATCACCGAGTACGTGAACGACGTGGTACCGGTCGGGGGCGTACCGGAAAGGGCACCGGTCGTCGCATCGACCGAGAGCCATGACGGCGCTCCGGGAGCGAGCGAGTACGTCGGCGTGGGGACACCCCTCGCGGTGAATGCGTACGCGTAGCCCTGCCCCACCGTTCCCGTCGTTGGTGGCGAATCGACGGTGAAGGTCGGGATCTGCTCGACGGCGATCGTGGTGGTCAGGGTCGAGGCAGCCGCATAGCTGGCATTCCCAGCCTGGTTGGCGTCGATGACGCACGTGCCGGGCTCTTGGTACTGGAGCGTCGTGCCGTCGGTATCCGACACGGTGCACACCCCTGCGCCGCTCGAGGGATCCACCGAGAAGTCGACCGGATTGCCTGATCCACCGCCGGTCGCCGACAGCGTCGCCGACTGGCCCGCGACGCCGAGCGGCGGCGGTGTGAAACTGATCGCCTGGAGGGCCAGGATCACGGAGTCCGAGTCGACGGCGTTCGAGGACGCGTCCGTGTCGATCTGGCCCGGGGGCAACGAGCTCGAGGCCAGGTTCACGACCGGGCTACCCGCCGACAAGCTTGACGACACGGTCCCCATCAGGTCGAAGGTTGCCGTGGCGCCACTCGCCAGGTTGATCCCGGTCCATTCGAACTGGTCGGTTCCGAGAGCCGCGAACGCCGTCCTTCCTATGGAACTGACGGCAAAGAGTGCGGTGAACCCACCGTTGAGCGTGTCCGCCACCGTCGCGTTCGTCACGGGTGATGGCCCGTTGTTGGTGAGCGTGATCGTGTAGGTATCCGACGCTCCGGGCGCGATGGAGTCGACGCCGTCGCTGACGCTGATTGAGAGGTCGGCCGCCGGGATCACCTCGACCGAGGCCGAGGCGGTGCTCGGCGTGGTGCTCTGGTCGCTGGTGGCCGACGCGGCGGTCGCGTCCGGCTCGAGTGCACCGGGGGTGTCGCTGGTCTCTGTGTAGCTGAGCGTGTCCGACGCCCCAGCGGCGATGCTCGGGACGGTCCAGGTGAGGACGCCGGCTACGAGCACCGTGGCTCCCGCGCTCGGCGTCTCCGATCCGCTGTGCAAGGTGAAGTTCGCCGGCAGGTCGACGGGGACCACCACCTTCGTCTGGGTGCTCGCCGTCGTGTTCGAGACCGTCACCTCGTAAGTGACATCGGTGCCGGCGAGCGCAGACTCGCTGGGCGTCGTGGTCACGGTGTCCCCGTCGTAGGAGGTG
>Ga0116215_1002275_pt1 | contig 12012 bp, 15 predicted proteins | sample Sb_taG_7_FD_89698 | JGI IMG/M metagenome (GOLD analysis project Ga0116215, IMG submission 89698) | Peat soil microbial communities from Weissenstadt, Germany - Sb_50d_2_FS metaG | ecosystem: Environmental > Terrestrial > Soil > Wetlands > Peat | place: Germany: Weissenstadt | collected 2010-09-21 | reverse complement strand
TGGTGCTGCCGGTGGGCGGCGCGCTGACCGGAGGCCGCGAGTGGTTCAGGGTCGGCCGCTTCCTAGGGCCCAACATCTCGGCGCACTACCGCCGCTTCCCGCTGTCGTGGACCGTCCAGGCGTGGCGCGACGCCGGGATCGTCGACGTCGGGGTGCGGACCATGAGCCTCGGGGGCGGCCTCGTCATGTGGGGCAGCCGCACCGGTGCCTGACACGCCCCGCCCCGCCTTCTACGCGGCCCGGCGTGGGGGGTGGCGCGACTGGTGGACCGTCCTGCACCCGCCCTATACGGCCTGGCACCTCTCCTACGTCGTGCTCGGGGCGTCGCTCGCACCACGTGTGCAGATCAGCCGGATGGTGGCCACCGTGCTGGCCTTCTTCCTGGCGGTGGGCGTGGCGGCCCACTGCCTCGACGAGCTGCACGGGCGCCCGTTGCGCACGCTCATCCCGGGCCGGGCACTGGTCGCCGCCACGGTGGTGTCGCTGGCCGGCGCGGTGGCCATCGGGGCCGTGGGCGTGGCCACGGTGGGCGCGGTCCTGGTCCCGTTCATCGTGGTCGGGCCGCTGCTGGTCATGGCCTACAACGCCGAGCTCTTCGGCGGGGTCGTGCACACCGACGCCGGCTTCGCGGCCGCATGGGGCGCCTTCCCCGTGCTCACCGCCTACGTGGCCCAGGCGGGCACCCTGGCGTGGGCGCCCGTGCTGGTGGCGGTGGGCGCCTTCGCCCTGTCGTGGGCGCAGCGCAGCCTCAGCACCCCGGCGCGGCTGCTGCGCCGTTCGGTGCGCGGCATCGAGGGCACGCTCACCCTGGGAGACGGGTCGGTGCGCCGCATCGACGAGAGGTTCCTTCTCGCTCCCCTCGAGGCGGCCCTGCGGGCCATGTCCTGGGGGCTCGTGACCGTCGCCGCCGGCCTGGCCGTGGCCCGCCTGACCTGACCGGGCCCGCTTCGCTCGAGCTCAGGGCGGGCCCATTGGCCGTGTGCCGAGGACCCCGGTACGGTCCCGACGCTCAGAGCCGACCGTCGTCCTGTGCGGGAAAGGATTGGGTGGCTCAACGAGCCCCTGGCGGCGCAGGTGCACAACGTGATCGAGGGCTGAAGACCCCCACCCCGTCAGGTCGGGGGGAGATCGCCGGTCGGTTGGGGCCCTCCGGCAGAGGCGAGGTGCCGGCGGTAGCCGTTGACCGTCGCCTCGACGACCCGGTCGTGCCCCCAACGCATGAGGGGATGCGCCACACGCGCCGCCAGGCGCATGGCGCGCTGGGTCATCTCCACGGTCCACGACACCTCGACGAGGGTGCCGTCGCCGGCGGGCTCGAGCACCAGGCACGCCGGGCCCTCGAGGTCCCCGTGGACCGTGGCGTCGATCCGGTTGGGCCGGGAGCAGCGGTCCAGGGCCACCTGGATCCGCATGGTGTAGGGCACCGGCGGCGACACCACCCCGTGCATCACCGCCCCGGCCTCGAGGCGGGGCCCCTCGAGGCGGAACTCCCGCAGCCACGCCCACCACGTCTCGAAGCGCTCGCAGTGCTCGATCGAGGACCACACCGCCTCGGGGGGGACGTCGAAGGCGAAATGGCCCCGGTAGTCGATGACAGAGGTGGACCGGGCCACGCGCCGTCAGTCCCCCGCCGGCTCGTGGGGGTACTGGGCCCTGCACACCGGGCACCACCGCTCGACCTCGGGCATGGTCCGGGCCGGCCGCAGGTTCCCGTCCTCGTCCGCCTCCAGGTAGACGCGGTGCACGGGCTCGAGGGCGTCGTCGACCCCGCCACAGCTCTCGCACGTCGCGCCTGGTGGCGGCCCGTTCTTCGGCACCGCGGAACGGTACACTGGGGGCGGTAGCAGTTCCCGGTCCCGACGCCGCCGGCAGCCATCGTGCGCTGGACGGCAAGGAGGCCCCACATGGCACCCAAGGTCACGGTCCCCCAGGTGCGTTCCCACAAGCGGGCGCGCGGCGCCGAGCCCCTCGTCATGCTCACCGCCTACGACACCCCCGGGGCGCGCATCGCCGATGCGGCCGGGGTCGACATGATCCTGGTGGGCGACTCGCTGGCCAACGTGGTGCTCGGCCACGCCGACACCCTGCAGGTGGACGTGGGGGTCATGGCCCATCACGTCGCCGCGGTGGCGAGGGCCAAGCCCCGGGCCCTGGTCATCGGCGACCTGCCCTGGCTCAGCTACCACGTGTCGGTGGAGGACACCATCCGCAACGGGGCCACCCTGGTGCGGGCCGGGGCCGAGGCCGTGAAGCTCGAGGGGGGCAGGTCCAGGGTCCCCATGATCGAGGCCCTCGTCGCCACCGAGATCCCCGTCGTGGGCCATCTCGGCCTCACCCCCCAGTCGGTGCACACGATGGGCGGGTACAAGGTCCAGGCCCGCCAGGCCGCCGCGGCCGACACCCTGGTCGACGACGCCAAGGCGATCACCGCGGCGGGATGCTTCGCCATCGTCCTCGAGGGGGTCCCCGACGTGGTGGCCGCCCGGGTCACCGCCGAGGTGGACGTGCCCACCATCGGGATCGGCGCCGGGGGTGGCTGCGACGGCCAGGTCCTGGTCTTCCACGACCTTCTGGGCCTGGGCGAGGGCCCGGTCCCCAAGTTCGTCCGCCGCTACGCGGACCTGGCCTCGCTGGCCGTGGGGGCGATCTCGGAATGGGCCGCCGACGTGCGCTCGGGCACCTTCCCCTCGGACGCCGAGACCTACCACCAGCCTCCCGAGCCCGGCCCCGGGGGACCCTGACCCACCCTTCGGGTACCATGGCCGCTGGCCACGGACCGGGTCATGACCCGGCAGGCCCGATGCATCGGATTGCACCCTGCTCCGCCGGGGGCGGAGCCCCGGTCGCCGAGTGGCCCGGGTCCAGAGGGAGGTGAGCCGCGCGTGCGGCCGTACGAGACAATGATCATCTTCGACCCCGAGGTCGAAGAGGCGGCTATCCAGGAATCCCTGGACAAGGCGCTCGAGGTGGTGCGGACCCACGGTGGCACCACAGGGACCGTCGACCGGTGGGGGCGTCGCACCCTCGCCTACGAGATGAACCACAAGCGTGAGGGGTATTACGTGGTGGCGGAGTTCACCGCGGAGCCCAAGGCGTCGGCGGAGCTCGACCGCTTTCTCGTCCTGGCCGACGAAGTGATGCGCCACAAGATCATCCGGGTGCCGGAGAAGGTCGCCGGCAGGACCCGGACCAGAGTTCCCGCCGGGGCCAGGGCACCCGCGGGCGACGGCGCCCGCAACGCGGGCTGAACCGGCAGCGGAGGAACAGACATGGCCAACGGAAACAACATCGTGCTCGTCGGGAACATCACCCGGGACCCCGAACTGCGCTTCACCCCGACGGGGCAGGCCACGGCCACCTTCGGGTTGGCGGTGAACCGGCGGTGGCAGAACCGCCAGACCCAGGAGTGGGAGGAGGCCACGTCCTTCTTCGACATCGTGTGCTGGCGCGAGATGGCCGAGAACGCCTCGGAGAGCCTGGGGCGCGGGTCGCGGGTGATCGTGACCGGCCGGCTCGAGCAGCGCTCGTGGGAGACCCAGGACGGCGACAAGCGCTCCAAGGTCGAGGTCGTGGCGGACGAGATCGGCCCCAGCCTGCGGTGGGCGACGGCCCAGGTCACCAAGAACGAGCGGCGCGGCCCGGGTGAAGGCGCGGCGCCCCGCGGCGGTGGCGGTGCCGAAAGGCAACCCGCCGCCCAGGCGGCGGGGAGCGGCTACGGCTTCGACGAGGAACCCTTCTGAACCATGGCGCGCCACACCGAAGCATCGACGCGCCGCGGGGCGGCGGAAGGCGCCCGACGCGCCACGTACCCGCCGTGCACCTTGTGCCGGGACAAGGTCGAATGGATCGACTACAAGAACGTCGCGCTGCTGCGCCGGTACGTGAGCGACCGGGGCAGGATCCGCGCCCGACGGGTGACGGGGAATTGCGCCCGGCACCAGAACGAGGTCGCCATGGCCATCAAGACGGCGCGTGAGCTCGTGTTGCTGCCGCGGCCCGCACCACGCGCGCGGCAGGCCCTCGAGACGGCCGGCGCGAGCGGAGGTGGTCGGTGATGCGGGTCCTGTTGCGCAGTGACATCTCCGGTGTGGGGAAGAAGGGCGACATCGTCGACGTGGCCAAGGGCTTCGCCCGCAACTACCTGTTCCCGACTGGGACCGCCCTGATCGCGACCGGCGGCGTGGAAGCACAGGCCGCCGCCATGCGCAAGGCACGCTCCTTGCGCGACGCGCAGGACAAGGAGTCCGCGCAGGCCGTGGCCGGCGTGCTGAGCGCGGCGGTCGTGAAGATCACGGCGCGCGCCGGCACCGAAGGGCGCCTGTTCGGTTCGGTGACCACCCACGACGTGGCCGAAGCGATCCAAGCCGCCACCGGGGCCGTGGTCGACCGTCGCAAGATCCAACTGGCCGAGCCGATCAAGTCGGTGGGCACCCACGTCGTCCCCGTCAAGCTGCACGCCGAGGTCGAGGTCGAGCTGACGGTCGAGGTCGCCGCCGGCTCCTGACCAGGGCGGCGACCTCCCGCCGCTCCGGCGGCGCCTAGCGACGTCACACCCGGCTGGCACTTTGGACCGGTGCGCTGCCACGACGGGCCCGGGCCGGCCCCGGGGTTATCCCCAGCCATTCCTTCCCGACGAGGCCTTCGTCCACATGGTTGTCCCCCGCAAATTCGCAGGGTTGCACCCCTCGTTACCCCCAGGCCCGGTGAGCGAGGGTAGGGGGACCATGGCCCAGGCATTCGAAGAGGTATCCCCCCGCCGACTCCACGCCGTCGGAGGCCGTGTCCCCCCCCACAATCTCGACGCCGAGGAATCGCTGCTCGGCGCCATGCTGCTGTCGCGCGACGCCATCGCGGCGGCGCTCGAGTGCTGTGTGGCCGAGGACTTCTACAAGCCCGCACACGGACATGTGTTCGCGGCGGTCACCGCCCTCTACACACGGGGCGAGCCCGCCGACCCCGTGACCGTCGCCGACGAGCTGCGCCGGTCCGGACTGCTCGACGACGTCGGCGACGCGTCGGTGCTCATCTCCCTGCAGGTGAACACGCCGTCGACGGCGAACGCGTCGCACTACGCACGCATCGTCGAAGAGCACGCGCTGTTGCGGCGGTTGGTGGTGGTGGCGGGAGAGATCGCCGAGCTCGGCTTCAGCCTTCCCGAGGACGTCTCGACAGTGATCGACCGCGCCGAGGCCATGGTGTTCGAAGTGGCCCAGCGCCGCGTGGTCGACACCATGGCGCCGCTGCGCGAGCTGCTGGCCGCCAGCCTCGACCACCTCGAGAACCTCTTCGAGCGCGGGGACACGATCACCGGCGTCCCCACCGGCTACGGGGACCTCGACGAGCGCCTGGCGGGCCTGCAGAAGTCGAACCTCGTGGTGGTGGGGGCGCGGCCCGCCATGGGCAAGACGAGCTTCGCCCTCGGCATCGCCCAGCACGCCGCGGTGCACGCCCGCGTCCCGGTGCTCGTCTTCTCGCTCGAGATGAGCCACCTCGAGCTCACCCAGCGCCTGCTGTGCTCCGAGGCGCACGTCGACGCCACCCGGATGCGCAACGGCCGCCTCCTCGAGTCGGACTGGCCCAAGATCTCAGACGCCATCGGCCGCCTCGGCGACGCCCCCATCTACATCGACGACAACCCCAACCTGACCGTCATGGAGATCAGGGCCAAGGCCCGTCGCCTCAAGGCCCGCGAGGGGCTCGGACTCGTGGTCGTCGACTACCTGCAGCTGATGAGCGGGCACACCAAGAGCCGGGCGGAGAACCGCCAGGTGGAGGTGTCGGAGATCAGCCGCGGCCTCAAGGTGCTGGCGCGCGAGCTCGACATCCCGGTGGTGGCCCTGTCGCAGCTGTCGCGCAACCTGGAGATGCGCCAGGACAAGCGGCCCGTGCTGGCCGACCTGCGCGAGTCGGGGTCCATCGAACAGGACGCGGACGTGGTGCTGTTCATCTACCGCGACGAGATCTACAACCCCGACTCACCGGACCGGGGCACGGCGGAGATCATCATCGCCAAGCACCGCAACGGGCCCACCGGGGTGACCCAGCTCGCCTTCGTCGACCGCTTCACCCGCTTCGCCGGCATCGCCAGGGTCTGACCACAGACAGACAGACAGACAGACAGACAGACAGACCGGCGCGCACCCTCTAACGTTCCTCGGTGGCGGCGACGCGCTCCGAGGGTTCCGGGTGGGCGGCGGGCGTGGACTCGGGCGCGTCGGGTTCGTCCATCGGCTCGTCGACGGCATCGCCGATGCGTCCGACTGCGGGCGCGGCTTCGGTCAAGGCGTCGGGCGGAGGGCCCGCCAGCGGGATCCGCACCCAGAAGGTGGTGCCTGCGCCCCCGTCGTCCGATGTCGGGTCCGACACCACCCCGACGGTCCCGCCGTGCGCGTGGGCGATGGCCGACACGATGGTGAGGCCCAGGCCCGCACCCCCGGTGGCGCGCGCCCGCGTGGGGTCGGCGCGGTGGAACGGCTCGAAGATGTGGGCCTGCTCGGCGGGCGGGATGCCCGGGCCCCTGTCGGCGATCTCGAAGCACGCCAACCCCGGTTCGGTGCTCACCCGCACGTCGACGGGCGAACGGTCGGGGGTGTGCTGCACGGCGTTGGCGAGCAGGTTGTCCACCACCTGGCGGAGCCGGTCGGCGTCCCCGACGACGGGGATGGGACCGGGAACCTCGAGGGTGATGGGGCGATCGGGAGTGCTCACGCGCGCCGCGTCGACCGCGGCGGTCACGATGTCGGTGAGGTCCACGTGCTCGAGCACGAGCGGGCGCTGGTGGTCGAGCCGGGCCAGGAGCAACAAGTCGTCCACGAGCGTGCTCATGCGGTTGGCCTCCTCGCGGATGTGCCGCATCGAGGTGGCGAGGTCCTCGGGACGGTCGCGCGCGCCGCGGTCGAACAGCTCGGCATAGCCGCGGATCGACGTCAGCGGCGTGCGCAGTTCGTGCGATGCGTCGGCCAGGAACCGACGCAGGCGCTCCTCCGACGCAGCGCGGGCCGCGAAGGCACCCTCGATCCCGCTCAGCATGGTGTTCAACGCGTTGCCGAGCTGGCCGACCTCGGTGCGCTCGTCGGTGGTCTCGACCCGCCGGGACAGGTCACCCCCGGCGATGGCCCCGGCGGTGGCGGCCATCTCGTCGAGGGGACGCAGGTTTCGCCGCACGATCCACCACGCCAGGGCGCCCACCCCTCCGAGGACACCGATCGACACCAGGACCTCGATGAGCACGAGTCGGCCCAGGGTGTGGTGGAGGGGATCGAGCGGGATGGCGACGACCACCGTTCCGACCTGGGAGCCGTCCACTTGAATGGGCTCGGCCAGGACCCGGTACTCCACGTTCGGGGACCCGCCGCTCGAGGCGTCGAACAGGACCGGGCTCGTCGACGTGCTCCCCGATCCGGGCAACTGCAGGGGGAGGTTCGGAGGCGACAGCGGATAGGCCTCGGGCGGAGAGATGATCTGGCCGCTCTGGTCGCGCAGTTGGACCCACAGTCCCGGGGGTGGGAACACCTGGGCCCGTCGGAAGGGCCCGGCGAACGCGTCCGCCACCTGGGTGCCGATGGGTTGCGCGTCGTCTTGGAGCTGACTGTCGACCTGCGAGTAGAGGTAGGACCGCAGCGACGCATAGGTGGCCACGTCCGCCACCACCAGCCCCACGGTGACGATGCCCACGAGCACGAGGAGCAAGCGCAGCCGCAGTGCCACGGCCTACTCCGGAGTGGGGCGCAGGGAGTAGCCCACGCCGCGCACGGTGTGGATCAAGCGGGGGCCCAGGGTGTCGACCTTCTTGCGCAGGTAGCTGATGTAGATCTCCACCACGTTGGCGTTGCCGTCGAAGTCGTAATTCCACACCCGGTCGAGGATCTGCGATTTCGACACCACGCGCCCGCTGTTGAGCATGAGGTAGTGCAGGAGCTTGAACTCGGTCGGCGTGAGCTCGATGGGTGTCGAACCCCGGTGGACCTCGTGGCTCTCCTCGTCGAGGCGGAGGTCGCTGACGCTCATCCGGCCGTCGTCCCCCTCGCCATGGGCACGGCGCAGGATGGCCCGCACCCGGACGATGAGCTCCTCGACGCTGAAGGGCTTGGTCATGTAGTCGTCGCCGCCCAGGGTGAAGCCGCGCAGCTTGTCGTCGAGGGTGTCGCGCGCCGTGAGGAAGAGGACCGGCAGGCGCCCCCCGATGCGGTCGCGGCCCATGCGTTCCAGGACCTCGAAGCCGCTCAGGTCGGGGAGCATCACGTCGAGCACGACCAGGTGCGGGCGGAACTTGGTCATGGCCTCGAGCGCGTCGCGGCCCATGTGCGAAACCTGGACCTCCATGCCCTCGTAGCGCAGGGCCATGGAGAGGAGGTCGGTGATGCTGGGCTCGTCGTCTACGACCAGGATGCGCGAGGGCTCGGACATAGGGCGCCCTCAGTGTGGATCCTCATCCTGTGGGTTTTCTGTGAAACCCCCGGTCAGAAGCCGGCCGCAGCCCGGCCCGGGCGCGTGCCCTTGTCGGGCGATCCCGGGCACCGGAGGCCCGCCGGGCCCCGGGGGACAGGCAGGGACATGACCGTCGCCACCGGTCCGGCGTCGGCGTCCGCGGCCGCGGTGCCGGCATCGGCGTCGGCGCCGGCGACGCCGGCCAAGGTCTCGTCGATCAGCCGGACGATCTCGTCGCAACGCTCACCCAGGTTCATGGACGACCCCTCCTCGTCTGGCTGACCCATCGGCGCCGGGACGCACCCGCTGAAGCAGCGCCGGCCACCACGGCGCCGGACTTCTTCGGTCGCAGGAACGATGCCCACTCCGGGTGGAATTCAGCCCGCCACGGATCGTGGTCATCGCACGCCACCGATGGTGACGACGACACGGTGTGGGGACCGGGGCCGGGGCCTACGATGCGGCCGCATGGAGGGACGACACCGTGACGTCGAGACGCGCCTGGCCCTGCGGGAGCTCGTCGACACCTACGCGCGCGACGTCGACCGGGGCGACACCGACGCCGTGGCCGGGTTGTTCAGCGCGGAGGGCAGGCTCGTGGCCCATTTCCACCCGGGGCGTGACGGGTCACCCAACGTGCGCCGGGGTCGGGCCGAGATCAAGGACGCGCTGGTGGCGGGATTGGCCCCCTACCTGGCGACCACGCACGTGGTTGGAAGCCAGGTCCTCGACGTCGACCCCGGAGGCGGCCGGGCCCGGGGCGAGACGGTGTGCCTGGCCCACCACGTCTACGAGCGCGACGGGGGCCGTCGCCTGCTCGTGATGGCCGTGCGCTACCAGGACGACTACGTGTGCGAGTCTGGGGTGTGGCGCTTCGCCGAGCGCCAGCTCCGTCTCGACTGGCGCGACGACCGTCCCCTGGCCGAGCGTTGATGCCCCGCACCTGTCCCACGGGCATCGCGTCCGGTGCACAGGCGCGGAATCAAGGAGGCCGAGCCAGGTGACCACGCTCAAGATGGCGGCGCTGCCGCCCGTGCGGGCCGGGGTGTGTGCCGATCCCGACTGGATGGCGGAATTCGCCCGGCACATCGAGGCGCTGGGCTTCGAGTCCGTCGTGGTGGTCGAGCACCCCCTCGTCATCGGGGACTACGCCAGCCGGTATCCGTACGCGCCATCGGGTCGCATGCCGTTGCCCGACGACTGCGCCATCCCCGATCCCATCGACCTCCTGGCCTTCCTGGCCGGTGTCACCACCACGCTCGGGCTCGCCACCGGCGTGCTGGTGCTGCCCGCGCACCATCCCGTGATCATGGCCAAGCGCCTGGCCACCGTGGACCGGCTGAGCAAAGGCCGGGTGCGGTTGTGCATCGGGGTGGGGTGGATGCGCGAGGAGCTCGAGGCGTGCGGGGTGGACTTCGCCAGCCGGGGCCGGCGCACCGACGAGTGCATCGACGTCATGCGCGCCCTGTGGGCCGACACCGAGCCCGAGGGGGCGTCCTTCGAGGGGGAGTTCTTCACCTTCTCCCATGCCCACACCCATCCCAAGCCCTTCCGGCCCGGCGGTGTGCCCATCCACATCGGGGGCCACAGCCCGCCGTCGATCCGTCGCGCCGCGCGGCGCGGCGACGGATGGCAACCCCTGGGGCTGTGGGGCGACGAGCTCGACGACGCCCTGGCGCGCCTGCACACCGAGACCGAGGCCGCCGGCCGGGACCGCGACTCGCTGGAGCTGACCATCAGCGCCTTGGCCGCCCAGGCGACGCCGCAGACAATCGAGAAGCTCGCCGGCGTGGGGGTCGACCGCCTGGTGGTGACGTGCATGCAGGCGGACCTCCACGCCGCGCAGGACGAGATGTCGGAGGTCGCCAGCCGCGTGGGCCTCGCCGGCCGGACCTAATGTCGTTGCCGTGTGGCGCGAGCAGGTCGGCATCGACGACGTCCGTGCCGCCGCCGAGCGCCTCGCCCCCCTGGAGGTCCTGACCCCGCTCCAGCTCAACGAGCGGCTGTCGGAACGCTACGGCGCCACCGTGTACCTCAAGCGCGAGGACCTGCAGGTGGTCCGGTCCTACAAGATCCGGGGCGCCTACAACTTCATCGCCGCGCTCCCCGCCGAGGCCCTCCGATCTGGGGTGGTGTGCGCCAGCGCCGGCAACCACGCCCAGGGGATGGCGTGGGGCTGTCGGCATCTCGGGGTGCACGGCGCGGTCTTCCTGCCGGAGCGCACGCCGCGTCAGAAGGTGGCGCGCATCGGGGCCCTGGCCGGCGATCTCGTCGACCTGCACTTCGCGGGGGACAGCTTCGACGACGCCCAGGCCGCGGCGGCCGCCTATGCGGCGCAGACCGGCGCCACCGTGGTCCCCACCTTCGACCATCCCGCCACCATCGCCGGCCAGGGAACCATCGCCCTGGAGGTGCTCGACCAGCTCGCCGCCGCGCCCGACGTCATGGTGGCGCCGGTGGGGGGCGGCGGGCTCGTCTCCGGCCTCGCCGTCGTCTTCGACGGGCTCGGAGCGGCCACCGAGCTGGTGGGGGTCCAACCGGCGGGGGCTCCCGCCATGATGCGGTCGCTCGAGGCGGGTGAGGTGCTCACCATCGACATCGAGGACGACTTCGTCGACGGCGCCGTGGTGCGCCGGCCCGGCGAGCTGACCTTCGCAATCGTGCGCGACCTCGTGGGGCGCATGGTCGTGGTCGAAGAAGGGCGGGTGTGCACCGAACAGCTCGACCTCTACCAGGTCGACGGCATCGTGGCCGAGCCCGCCGGCGCGCTGGCGGTGGCCGCCCTCGACGACGTCGCCTCGGAGGTGGCGGGGCGAACCGTGGTGTGCATCCTGAGCGGCGGCAACAACGACGTGGCCCGCTACGACGAGATCATCGAGCGCAGCCTGGTCTACGAGGGGCTCAAGCACTACTTCGTGGTGGCGTTCCCCCAGCAGCCCGGGGCGCTGCGCCGCTTCCTCGACGAGTGCCTGGGGCCGACCGACGACATCGTGCTGTTCGAGTACGTGAAGAAGAACGACCGCGAGTTCGGCCCGGCCATCGTGGGCGTGGAGCTGGCCGAGCGGGCCGATCTGCAGCCCCTCCTGGCGCGCATCGCCGCCTCGGGGCTCGACGTGGAGCGCCTGCCCCCCGACAGCCCGATGTTCCGGCTGCTCGTCTGAGCAGGGCCGGTCGTCTGAGCAGGGCCCGGGACTAGCCCACGGCGTGGCCCGCCAGCGCGTCGTGGACGACGATCTCGGGCATGGCCTCGCGTGCGGGGGCGGGCTCGGCGAGCAGGCGCGCCGCCTCGGCGGCGTCGTCGTCCGAGAACGCCGCCGTCGTGCAGCAGAATTCGACGAGGATGCCGTTGGGGTCGGTGGCGTAGATCGAGCGGCACCACCCGTGGTCGAGCTCCACCACCGAGATGCCGTGCTCCTGCCAGCGCCGGCAGCGCGCCGCCAGGTCGTCGAGGTCCGGGGCGTCGAAGGCCACGTGGTTCACCCACGCCGGGAGGCCGAGGCCCGTGGAGATGGCGGGGTCGAAGCCCGTGCCCACGGCCTCGTCGTGCAGGTCCCAGAAGGCGAGCAGGCCCCCGCCGCCCGTGTC
>Ga0116215_1002270_pt1 | contig 12036 bp, 6 predicted proteins | sample Sb_taG_7_FD_89698 | JGI IMG/M metagenome (GOLD analysis project Ga0116215, IMG submission 89698) | Peat soil microbial communities from Weissenstadt, Germany - Sb_50d_2_FS metaG | ecosystem: Environmental > Terrestrial > Soil > Wetlands > Peat | place: Germany: Weissenstadt | collected 2010-09-21 | reverse complement strand
TGACGGTTAACGCCCCGGCACAAGTCACCTGGGGCAAAGCCACGCAGCTCAGTGGTGCCGGTTACACAGCGCACGTTGCCGTCGATGGCCAGAATGCCGTCGAGGTCCACCAGTTGGATAGTGGATTGGGTAATCTGGAATATCGCACCGGGAAAGTGATGACCACTGGAGCTGTAAGGTGGAAGGCAGTGCACAAATACGATTCCGGCCTGTCACCATCGGTCGCATTGTCGGGCACTAACGTGGTTGAGATCCACGAAGGAACGGGCGGCTCACTCTGGTACCACACCGGACAACTCTTGGCGACCGGAACCATCAAGTGGGCGGCGGCCGCGATCCATCTTGAAGGCGGATACGCGCCTTCCGTGGCGGCGGCTGGAACTCAGGTCATCGAAGTGCATCAGGCGAGTCAGTCGAATCCCAGCGCGCTTTGGTATACGTCTGGCCAATTTAATCCGAATGGCACCATAACGTTTTCGGCCGCCACTCAATATGACAACGGCTTTGCTCCTGCCGTGGCGTTGGCCGGTGCAACGATTGTCGAAGTGCATGAGGGCGCTAGCGGGGCCCTGTGGTACAACTCCGGCGCCGTCCAAGCTGGCAATTCCATCCACTTCCTTGAAAAAGGTCAGTTCGACTCAGGGTTCGCACCCACAGTCGCCATCGCTGGACCGACGATCATGGAAGCGCATCAGGCCGACGAAGGCCAAGGCCCCATGTGGTACAGCACTGGGCTTCTGCAAAGCAACGGGACGATTGTGTGGGGATCATCCGCTGACTACCAAAGTGGCGCTCTTCCCTCGATAGCCATCGCTGGACCCGATGTCGTTGAAGTGCATCAAGGGGATCCGGGAACGCTCTGGAGCCTTGCCGGCCAGTTTTAGGGCAGGGGCGGCCACGCGAATCCCATTCGTCCTCCGGAAACATTCCGTGGAGTGCATCTGCGGGGGTAGAGTCGCCGTTTGGTTCGCGCCTTGATTCCCGTTCTTGGAAATCGCGAAAGGAAGCAGACGAAACACACTTGGAAAGAATTGGCCGTGCCCTTGCTCTGACGCTTACACTTGACACGGTGTAGTCTGGGATTCGCGCTGCCTCCATCACGTACTATATGACCGACAACGCCTAAGCGTCCCTCGCGGTCCAGAAACGGGCTTGGAGGAGATTAATGGCGATCTCCTCGAGGACTTCTGGCCCCCATCCGGCTCCGGTTTTAGTGTTTTGCCCCAACCGACGACAGAGCAAAGACGAAGCCCAGTCGCACTACGGCGATCCGGTGATGCGACTCGGTGATTAGTGTCGCTTGAGGGGACAATCGGCTAATTGTTTCGCTAGGATGAAAATCCCTTTGTCTTCGCGACTTTGGTGGAGAAACGGAGCAGCGAGGTGCAGCTTTCCCGGCATGCAGGATTCCTCCGATAGCAAAAAACACACACTTTGCACTAAGCCCTCGGGGAACCCACCGCGTGCCAGGGCACGTCGGTCAGACTGGCTTCTCGATAGCCTCTCCGGCCAAAGTGATCATATAGTGCTGTAGCGCGAGCTGGATAATTCGGCCGGGAACAAGCTGCAAATATAGGCCTAAGGCAGCGTGCAGAACAATGCTGCTTCTGTCCCTTCGAGAACCCTGCCGGACGGCCGGACGGCGATTATTATAGTTCTCAATCCGTCGGCCGCGATCCCCAGTCGTTGCCTTTGAACCCAGACAAGATGTTTAGACTGCTGGGACGCCCGTCACCACGACTCTCCCGCTTTCAGGCACGACCCCTGTGGATTTTTGGTGGGGTTTGTTCGCTCCATATGTTAGGGAGTTGTTTTGTTTTTCTTTGTTCATCTCCGCAACCAGGGTTTCGTTCTCCACACGACGCACGTAAGCCCAGATCGAATCGCTGTCCTTTTCATGACCGAGTAGTCGCTTCACGGTCGGCATGTCATACCCAAACCCGCCGAGCCACTTAGGTCGGAGCCATTCCGTCGCCTGCGTGGCACGAAATTTCTTCAGATTAAAGCGATCGGGTTCAAGGTTCGCCCGCTTTGCTATAGATTTAATCTTGTCCCACAGGTGCGTGTCCGGCTTCCCTGAGCGTGTGCAGAAAACAAGCCGATATCGGCGCGTGGCAAGATGCCGAACGATCCTGTCCATCAACTCACGGCTTATCGGCACGTCCCGTTCGCTATCAGCTTTTGCCTCATATTTGTAAAGCAGACTTCCATCGTCGTCGTGACGTTCCTTCGATTTCACTCGAAGCATCTGTTGCGAAACCAAAACATCGTCCTTCTCCAAGTAAATCAACTCTTCTTTTCGGAACGCAGGTTCACGCAGCGCAGAATAACGCAAGTGCTCATCCGGCTTACATGCTCCAAAAAACGCCTGCAACTCCTGCGGCGTGTAAATGGCAGGATCTCCATTAGGCTTCATCTTGCCGAGGTCGCTCTTCTTAATCGGTCCTTTCCCGTGATCCAATTTCAGCGTCACCTTTACCATTTTGTTGATCCGTAACAGTTTCCAATCCGCCGTCAAACGCTCGTTCCCGCACTCCATAACGTGCTTCCGGTATGCAAACAGATGATCCTTGTCGATCTGATCGACATAGGTCAGCTTCGTCCATTTCGAATACTCACGGAGGTTCTGCTCGTACATCTTATAGGTGAGCGGATCTTTGGTCAGTTCGATTTGAGTGACAAACTTCTGCACGGCTTCCTGGATCTTGACCCGGTTCACTGGCGTGATGGGGTCAGGGCGATCCAAGCCTTCTGCCGCATCTTCCAGATGCCGTTGCTTCATTTTCGCTAGGCGCAAGGACGCTTCGAGATCAGGAAGCTTTTCCAGCTTGACTGGAGGCACAGGCGTGAATTGTTTGTCGTTGCCTTGATACCAAATGAGGTAAAACTTTCCCAGTCGAGAACCTTCCTTGAGAGTGAACTTGACCGGAAGCTCCCACTTCTGGCCCCAGACCCACTTTCCGTTGCGTTTGACCCGCTCGATAATGCAGACTTTTCGGTTAGACATATCCAGTAATACCGACTTTCTCCGAGAATTCGCGGAATTACCGGGACATGCACCGTGACAAAATTTTGGCAGGCTACAACCTGTTGGAAGAACACGGCTTAAGGAAGGTTGGTAGCGCTACCGGGAATCGAACCCGGGTTTGAAGATTGAGAATCTTCCGTCCTAACCCCTAGACGATAGCGCCCCACAAGCCGAAGCTGATTATAACAAAGCACGCAGGATGGAGCATCGCTCCCGGCCTCGGCATTAGCTTGAAGACGTCTCGGAAGAAGCTCCCGCCTTTCCCTTGCAAGATGGACTTCCCGCCCTCCTCATATTTGAATTCTGTGCGGAAATTAATTTTTTATATACTTGACAACTTCCGCCCGGCAGTAGAACAATAAGGCGAATAAAAGGCGAATCTATCCGCCCCAGAGCCTGGTCGCGGCCCTGATGTTCCCTGAAATCCCGAGGTCTCCATGTCGTCTTTACCGTCTGGTTCTACCGCGGCCCTAAGCCGCCCTGTTGTCGTTGCTGCCTCGGTATGGCCTACGCTGGTTTCCAAACGCTTGTCGGTAATGCCCGCGCTCGCCGGGGTGACTCCTGCATCACGGTTGGAAGTGCGGCCCACCCCGCAGATGGTTTCCAGCGGCGTCCGTGAGATCGATACCCTTACCGGCGGACTTCCATGCGGATGCCTGACCGAAGTTTGCGGACCGGCCTCGTCCGGACGCACCAGTGTATTGTTGGCGGCCTTGGCGGCAGCGACCCAACGGCAGGAAGTGTGCGCTCTGGTGGACATCAGCGATGCTTTCAATCCGCACTCGGCTGCGGCTGCGGGAGTGAATTTCGAAAGACTGCTGTGGGTACGATGCGGGATGCGTTCGCAAAAATCAGGTTCACCACAGAGACACCCTTCGGCTTTGCTCAGGGCTGGCTCCGACACAGAGAAAAATGAAAACGCCCGCCGGCAAATCGAAAAGCCAGTCGAGCAGGCATTGCGGGTCACCGATCTGCTCTTGCAAAGCGGCGGTTTCGGGCTGGTGATTATCGATCTCGGCGATACTCCATCGAAGATGGCACGCCGCATTCCTCTGACTTCCTGGTTTCGTTTTCAACGTGCGGTTGAGCACACAGCCACGGTGTTGTTCGTCATTGGCCCGGTACCGTGTGCGCAGACTTGTGCTTCGCTGCTGCTGAAAGTATCAGGAAAGAAGCTGTCAGCTGTCAGCTCTCAGCTCTCAGCAAAAGAACCCTCGGAAAAAACTTCCCCAACCCACGCGCAGCTTCTGTATGGACTTCAAGTACAAGGAGAACTCTTGCGGTCTCGGCTGGATCGCAAACCGGCGCGATCGGTCACGACCGCGTTCGCCACGAAAGTGCGAGCGGGATGAATCGCTCAATCAATCATGCCCTTTGCCTGCATTTTCGTTCCTGATTTTCCCGTGGAGGCGCTATTGCGCGCTGAGCCAGAGTTGCGCTCACAGTCTCTGGCTGTGCTCGAAGGCAAAGCTCCACTACAAAAAGTTTTTGCGGTGAATGAAAACGCGCGCCGCGACGGTGTGGATCCGGGAATGACCAAACTGCAGATAGAAGCCTGCACCGGTTTGGTGTTGCGTGCCCGCTCTCTGCCCCAAGAAACCGCCGCTCATGCCGCCTTGCTGGATTGCGCGCAGTCGTTTTCGCCACGAGTGGAAGCCGCGGGTTGCGACACGATCGTAGTGGATCTTGCCGGGCTGCAGCCGCTTTTCGGCCCTCTGCCGAAAATTGCGCGCGCTTTAGCACGCCGCGCTTCCGATCTTGGACTCGAGGTTAGTGTGGCTGTTGCGGGTAATCCGGATACGGCCGCGCTGGCGGCTCGAGGATTTTCGGGCGTGACCGTGATTCCGGAAGGCAAAGAAGCAGAACAGTTGGGCAGTTTGCCGGTGGCAGTACTGTTTGAGAACTCAGATCAGGAATCCGGGCAGCTTTTGGAAACCTTCAGCCGCTGGGGGATTCGCAAGCTGCGCGATCTGGCTGCATTGCCAGACGTCGCACTGAGTGAACGCCTGGGGCAGGCGGGAATCCATTTACAAGCACTGGCCCGTGGCGCCACTTCGCGCACATTGGTTCCAGTGGAACCGCCGCTGATTTTCGAAGAAATGATTGAACTGGACTATCCCCTGGTGCTGCTGGAGCCGCTGGCATTTCTTCTGGCACGGTTATTGGATCAACTGTGTGCTCGTCTGGCAGCACGTGCTCTGGCAACTCAAGAACTCCGCCTAAGTTTGGAGTTGGAGAATGGGTGGCAGACCGAAGAAGCAGGGACGGGGGACTCCACCTGTCCAGGCAGAGCGCACGCTCGATTCTTCCAGCGCACCCTCCGGCTTCCCGTTCCGTTGCTTGACTCCAGGACTTTTCTCAAGCTGTTGCAGCTTGATTTGAAGGCGTACCCTCCCGGCGCTCCCATCGTCAAGATTCAGTTGGCGGCAGAACCGGTGCGGCCGCGGGCGGCACAGAACGGACTTTTTCTTCCTCCTTCGCCTGAGCCGGAGAAACTCGAGCTTACGCTGGCCAGGATCGCGGGCATCGTCGGGGAAGACAAAGTGGGATCGTTGGAACTGCTGGACACGCATCGTCCCGAGGGATTCCGCATGCAGCGCTTCGTGCCCAGCGAACCGATTTCACCACGGAAACGCCCTTCACCTGACGATCTCGTGACTGCGCTGCGCATCTTCCGTCCACCCGTCGGTGTCGTGATGACCATGCAGGACGGCAAGCCTACGCACATCACCTGTCCAAAGAACAAAGAAATGCAGGGAGAAATTCTCTGGGCGGCCGGACCATGGCGCTCGTCCGGAGACTGGTGGGAGCAGGAAGGATGGGCACGCGACGAGTGGGACATTGCGGTGCAGGGAGAAACTGGCATTGCTTTATATCGCCTGGTCCGCGATCGGCTCGACGGAAGATGGATTCTGGAAGGAAGTTATGACTAGCATGCCGTGTGTGGCGCGGGCGCCCTCGCCCGCGAAAAGCCTGCATCAGCAAAACTCGCGTGGGGACAGCCGCCCCCGGCTGTCCAGCGGAGCGAAGCTCCGCAGCAGATTGCTGACAAACTTATCTTCTTGTCATTCCGAGGAGCGCAAGCGCGAGAAATCTGCGTTGCTTTGGAATGCGCAGAACTGCAGATCCCTCGCTGCGCTCGGGATGACAACAACAGGGCTTGTCGGCAATCAGCGAAGAGCTTCACTCGCCCGGACAGCCGGGGACCACTGTCCCCACGTGAGTTGGAGCTTGGAAAGTTTTTAATGTACATCGAACTTCACTCCCGTTCTGCTTTCAGTTTTCTTGAAGGCGCTTCTCTGCCGGAGAATCTGGTCGCGACTTGCGCCAATCTGAATATGCCGGCGATGGCGCTACTCGATCGCGACGGCGTGTATGGCTCTCCGCGTTTCTACATGGCAGCCAAGAAAGCAAAGATTAAGGCGCACATTGGAGCAGAAGTAACATGTGAATACTTTTCACCACAGAGACACAGAGACACAGAGAAAATCAAGAAGCACAAATCAACAGATTCCTCTGTGCCTCTGTGTCTCTGTGGTGAATTCAGACTCCCTCTGCTCGTTTCTTCCCGCCTCGGATATCAGAATCTCTGTCGCCTGATTACGAAGATGAAGCTGCGCGCGGCCAAAGGCGAAGGCGCGGTGCGGGAAGAGGAACTGCAAGAACATGCCGCCGCGCTCATCTGCCTTACCGGCGGCGACGACGGACCGCTGGCCCTTGCTCTCGCGCACGGTGGCACGGAAGAAGCGCGCGGTTGCGTCGAGCGGCTGACCAACATTTTTGGGCAGAACAACGTCTACGTGGAATTACAGCGTCATTTCGATCGGGAGCAAGAAGCCCGCAATCACGCCGCCATCGAAATTGCCCACTCGCTCCAGCTTCCCTTACTGGCGACCAACGGCGTCTGTTATGCCACCGCTCAGGAGCGGGAACTTTGCGATGTTTTCACCGCCATTCGCCACCATCGCACGCTGGCCACTGCGGGGCGGCTGTTGGCGCGCAATTCCGAGCGCTATCTGAAATCGCCGCAAGAAATGCAAGCCCTCTTCGCCGATCTGCCCGAGGCCATTGCGAACACGCGGGAACTATCTTCTCGGCTCACATTCACTTTCAAAGATCTGGGATATGAATTCCCCAAATATCCCGTGCCCGAAGGCGAAACCATGATGTCATTCATGCGGGAGCGCACTAGGGAAGGATTTCAGCAGCGCTATGGCCGGTCTACATCAGAACTACAGAGTCGTGCGTCCCGCCAGATTGAACGCGAACTAAAACTCATCGAAAAGCTCGACCTCGCCGGTTACTTTCTTATTGTCTGGGATCTGGTCCGCTTCTGCCTCGAGCAAAATATCCTGGTACAAGGACGGGGCTCCGCTGCCAACAGCGCGGTCTGCTATTCGCTTGGTATTACCGCAGTCGATCCCGTCAGCATGGAGCTGCTCTTCGAGCGTTTTCTTTCCGAGGAACGCGGGGAATGGCCCGACATCGACCTCGATCTTCCCAGCGGTGATCAGCGCGAACGTGTGATCCAGTATTTATACAAACGCTATGGCGAACGCGGCGCTGCCATGACCGCCAATGTCATCACGTATCGCAGCCGCATGGCTTCGCGCGAAATGGGCAAGGCTCTGGGTTTTGATCCCGAAACCCTCGACAAAGTATCAGCTGCCGTTTCCACCTGGGAATACCGCGACGCCAGCGACACATTCGATCATCGCTTCCGCGATGCTGGATTGGATTTGAATCATCCCCGGCTGCGCAAATATTTCGAGCTGTGTGTTGCGGTGCAGGATTTGCCGCGCCACCTCGGCCAACATTCCGGCGGCATGGTGATTTGTCAGGGACAACTCGACTCCGTGGTGCCTCTCGAACCGGCATCGATGCCGGGCCGCGTCGTGGTGCAGTGGGATAAGGAAGATTGCGCCGACCTGGGCATCATCAAGGTGGACCTTCTCGGCTTGGGCATGATGGCCGTGCTCGAAGATTCTCTGCAACTCATTCACAACCATCACGGCGAAGAAGTAGATCTCGCCCACCTGCCGCCAGACGATTCTGCGGTGTATTCCGCCTTGCAAAAGGCAGACACCATTGGCATGTTTCAGATTGAGAGCCGGGCGCAGATGTCGTGCCTGCCGCGCCTGCGCCCAAAATGTTTTTACGACATCGTGGTGCAAGTTGCCATCATTCGCCCCGGGCCAATCGTGGGTCAGATGGTGAATCCTTATTTACGCCGCCGCATGGGACGCGAGCCCGTCAGCCACCTGCATCCTTCGTTGGAGCCAGTGCTGGCACGCACCCTGGGCATACCTCTGTTTCAGGAGCAATTGCTACGCATTGCGATGGTCGCCGCCAACTTCACCGGAGGCGAAGCCGAAGAACTGCGCCGCGCCATGGGATTCAAGCGTTCGCAAGCTCGCATGAAGGATATCGAGGCCCGGCTACGCAGCGGCATGGAACAAAATGGTATAGCGCACGAGGCCCAGGAGCAGATCGTTCTTTCGATTTCTTCCTTCGCTCTGTATGGATTCCCCGAGTCTCACGCCGCCAGTTTCGCGCTCATCGCTTACGCCAGCGCATATTTGAAATGCCATTATCTTGCCGCCTTCACCGCTGCCTTGCTCAATAACCAACCTATGGGCTTTTATCGTCCAGCCACGATCGTGAAAGATGCGCAACGGCACGGCCTGAAGGTGTTGCCGATCGATGTGATGAAATCAGAATGGCAGTGCACGCTGGAGCACTCAGCACTCAGCATTCAGCATTCAGCTAGTTCGGTCACTAGGTCCGCTGACAGTGTTTCACTACGCCTAGGTCTCCGCTACGCCCGCGGATTGCGTGAAGAAGTTGGCCAGGCAATAGTACGGCAACGCAGTATCGCTCCATTTATTTCTATTCGCGATCTCGTCCATCGTGTACCCGAGTTGCGTAAAGATGAGCTAAATACCTTGGCGGAAATTGGGGCGTTGAATGAAATCAGCCGTAGAGACGTAGCTAGCTACGTCTCTACAAAATTTCATCGTCGCGACGCCCTCTGGCAAGTCGAACGCGCCGTCCGCCATTCCGGCCCATTGCTTGACGAATTACCCGAGCCCGACGTCAATTCCCCGCTGCGTCCCATGAACCCGGAAGAACGCCTGGTCGCAGACTTCCGCGGCACGGGCATGACAATCGGACCGCACCCCATGGCCTATCACCGCGCACGGATGGATGCGATGGGCATCCGCAAAGCCAGCGAACTCAGCCGCATCCCCGATGGACAATATTTGCGCATTGGAGGATGCGTCATTTGCCGCCAGCGTCCGGGCACCGCCAAAGGTTTTGTTTTTCTCAGCATTGAGGATGAAACCGGTGTGGCCAATGCGATCATCACGCCCGATCTATTTCAGAAAAACCGGTTGTTGCTAAGTTCCGAACAATTCCTTATGGTGGAAGGAGTCCTGCAGAATCAAGACAATGTCATCTCCGTGAAAGCGGAACGGGTGTTGCCGATTTCCATCACCCGCGCCGAAACCAGCTCGCACGATTTCTACTAACCGTTCCCCAAAATGTTTCAGAGAGATTAATTCTTTCCACCTTTTTCACAAATCCACAGCTTTTCAGTTTATTATTACTACATACTTACTACATATTTCTTTGTGGCGTTTCATCAGGTCGGGCCGCCGTGTATGCGGCCAATCATAAACTATTTCAATTCATGGACTTATCAGTCCCAAGGAGTACAATTATGGCCAAAGCAAGGACTCCCCGCACCACTCAGTCACCCAACAAACAAGTCATCACCATGCCCGAAGCCGGCTCTGTGCCTCTGATTCGGAAGACCTCGCCCTCGAACAGCTCCTCAGCTGACTTGGAAGCGAAAATCCGCGAGCGCGCGTACCAGTTGTACCAGGATCGGGGAAGCGCTCCTGGCCTCGACATTGAGGATTGGCTCAACGCTGAGCGCGAAATTCTCGCTCGCCCAAGCCATCAACAGACCGCATAGCGTAGAGAATTCCGCCACAATGCAGACGTAGGCCTGGACGCGCTCGTCCGGGCCGCGGAGCCTGGCTCCGCAGGCTGCCGCGAAGTTCCAGCCATGTCCAGTTCCGAGACTCAGTAAGGCTCTGGAAATCCGCGAATTCCCGCCTTCGTGGTTGCTTCGGTGGATGGTTTCTGAAAAAATACGGGCTAGGTTTCCCCCCATGTCGCAAATAGGCAGTTTTGCGCTTCTCCTCGCGCTGGCTCTGTGTGCCTACTCTTTCCTGGCGGGCATTCTGGCACTCTTCAATAAGGTGTCGGGATCCGAGCGGTTGGGCGAAACCGCACGTCGCGCCGGCATTGCCAGCTTCGCAGTAGTTTTTCTTGCTGCCGTAGTTCTGGTAGTGGCAGCTTTTCAGAATGATTTTTCCATCGCTTACATTTTTCATCACAGCAACCGCGATCTGCCCGCGCCTTACAAGTTCGCCACGCTGTGGTCAGGGCAGGAAGGATCGCTGCTATTCTGGGCCCTACTGCTCTCGGCCTACGGGCTAGTCCTCAGGCTACGATACAAAACGGACGTTCGCCTGTTTGCCCACGCCTCGGTCATCATTGCCGCCGTCCAGGTCTTCTTCTTACTACTGCTGAACTTCGCCGCGAATCCTTTCGGTGTTATGCAAGGCTCGCTTCCACCCGACGGAAACGGGCTCAATCCGCTGCTGCAATACCCCGAGATGGTGATCCATCCGCCCATGCTTTACCTGGGCTACGTCGGATTTACCGTTCCGTTTGCCTTCGCGCTGGCCGCACTGATCATGCGCTATCCCGGCGAGAAGTGGATCCAAATCACTCGCCGCTGGACCATGGTGACCTGGGGATTTCTAACCTGCGGAGTCTTTCTCGGCGCACACTGGGCTTACTCGGTGCTGGGATGGGGCGGCTACTGGGGATGGGATCCGGTCGAGAATGCCTCGCTGATGCCTTGGTTAACCGGCACTGCATTCCTGCACTCGGTAATGATGCAGGAAAAACGCGGCATGCTGAAGACTTGGAACATGTGGCTGATCTTCTCGACCTTCATGCTTTCGATCTTCGGTACTTTCTTGACCCGTAGCGGCGTGGTGAGTTCGGTACATGCTTTCGCCCAGTCGTCGATCGGCGACTGGTTCGTTGCGTTTCTTGCGATCATATTCGCGACCTGTCTCTTCTTCTATGTAAAGAACCGCTCCCACCTGCGCACGGAGCACAAGCTCGAATCGCTGATCTCGCGCGAATCGAGTTTCCTGTTCAACAACCTGCTACTGCTGGTCGCCTGCTTCACGGTGCTCTGGGGAACGCTTTTCCCGGTGCTCTCAGAGTGGGTGCAGGGAACCAAGGTGACCGTCGGACCGCCGTTCTTCAATCGCGTGAATGTGCCGGTAGCGTTGCTACTTCTGCTGCTGACTGCCGTCGGCCCGCTGCTGGCGTGGCGCAGGACGTCCGTTGAAAGCTTGAAGCGCAACTTCCTGTGGCCGGCCATCGGTGCTCTCGCTACGGGTCTGCTGCTGGTCGCCCTTGGCATGAGACCGTGGAAGGACGTTTCCTACTTCTATTCGTTGATGACCATCATGTTGTCCGCGCTGGTGGCCTTGACCGTGATCTCCGAGTTTGTCCGCGGCGGCCGAGTGATTGGCCATCATACCGGCCAGAATCTATTCGCCTCCATGGTGCAACTCGCGCATCGCAACACGCGCCGTTACGGCGGCTACATCGTTCACTTCGGCGTGATCGTGATCATGATCGGATTTGCCGGCGCAGTGTTCAATCAGGACAAAGAGCAAGAGATGGGCTTCGGCGACAAGATGACCATCGGCGCTTACACGCTGGTCTGCCAGTCTTATACTCAGGATGACAATCCGAATTACGGCAGCGAGTGGGCGGTTATGAACGTCTTCAAAGGCGGGAAGCAAATTGCGACACTCAACCCCGAGCGCCGTTTTTACAAGGCGAGCCAACAGACTTCCACCATGGTTGCCAATCGCTCAACCCCGCAAGAAGATCTGTACGTGGTG
>Ga0116215_1002269_pt1 | contig 12039 bp, 12 predicted proteins | sample Sb_taG_7_FD_89698 | JGI IMG/M metagenome (GOLD analysis project Ga0116215, IMG submission 89698) | Peat soil microbial communities from Weissenstadt, Germany - Sb_50d_2_FS metaG | ecosystem: Environmental > Terrestrial > Soil > Wetlands > Peat | place: Germany: Weissenstadt | collected 2010-09-21 | reverse complement strand
CCTGCCTGTGAGCATACTGGTGAAGCCAGTTGGTGGCATGGGGGTTGCTGCCATGCAGATCGGCCGGATATGCACCATTCCCGACCTGGCCAGGCCGGACTGCGCATCCGTCCAGATCGGCGGATCCTTGCTAACCTGGCAGTTATCGCAGGTCAATGGCTTGCGGGATCGATCAGAGTCAGAGCAAAGTCAGAGTCGGGAGTCGATCATGCGGCAGCGTCAGGGGACCATTCTCAAGAAGTGCCAGTGCGCCAACCAGGACCGCTGTAGCCACAAGTGGACGCTACGGTACTGGGCCGATGGCCGGCAACGCGAGGCGAGCTTCGCCGATGAGCTGGACAGCAGCGGCCGGCCCCGGTACGGGTCTGGCAAGCGGCTTGCCCAGGACGCGCAGCTCAAGATCGCCCATGACAAGCGCGCGCGGGTGTTCATCGATCCCAAGCTGGGCAGCGCGCGGTTCAGGGACGAGTGCGAGAAGTGGATCAGCCGGCATTCCGGCACCGAGTCGACCAAGGCCGCGTACCGGAACATCCTGCACGCGCACGTCGGCCCGGTGCTCGGTGACCGGACGCTTGCGGCGGTTGCGCAGGCCCGCGATGACGTGATGGACCTGCTGACGGTCCGGCTGGGCGAGGGCAGCAATTCCCGCCGCAAGATCGCCCGCGCGCTGATCACGGGCGTGCTTGATGAGGGGGTCCGGGCGGGGAAGATCACCATGCACCGCTGTGACGACATTACCCTCTCGGATAATGGCGGTAACGCGGATCACGATGATTTCGTGTTTCCCTCGCATTCCCAGCTTCTCATGCTCGCCAATGGGACCGGGGAGCCGCCCGTAAGCGGGATTAAGTACCCGCTGACGATCTGGCTGATGCGGGGGTGCGGCCTGCGGATCGAGGAGTCGTTCGCGGTGCAGAAATCCTGTTTCCGGGACGGCGGTAAGATTCTGCGGGTGTATGAGCAGGCAAGCAGGGACGGCAAGAGTAAGCTGCCGCTTAAGCATCGCAAGGCCGGGGAATACCGGGATATCCCCGTTCCCGCGTATCTGTGGGAAATGGTCAAGGATCTGCCCGACGGCTACCTTTCCATGGTGGACGGTAAGCTGCCGGTTTATAGCACCTACCGGCCGTCGTTCAACCGGCTTGCCCGCATGGCTGGTATCCCGGAGGGATTTACCCCGCACAGCTTGCGGCATGCGTTCGTGAGCGCGCTCCTGTCTCGTGGGGTTCCTATTACGGATGTGGCCGCGTGGCTAGGCCACCGGAATATCAACGTCACGTACGCGACGTACGGTCACCTCGTGCCATCATCTCTCGGACGTGCCCAGGAAGTGCTGAATGCGGAGTACGCGGAGTGGAGCAATACAGCTTGAGCGAAGAACCTAATCTGTTACGTCTGAAGCCGGAGGATGCCGGTTTACAACCGGAATGTCTAGTTCCTCCAAGGCGTGTCGTAGTTCGACAAGTAGGCCCTTGCCCATTATCCAATCTACAATCATTTCGAGATGCATGATGCGGAATGGTCGTCCATAGGCCCGCTTCTGTTCAGCTATCCATTTGTCGACTACCGGCTCGACGTGCGTGTTCAAGTGCCCATTAAAAATTAGTATTCCTTCCTGACGTGTAGGCTCAATGGGAAGCTGCACCGGCGGCACGTCCATCAGAAACATTTCTTCCAATTCTGCGCGAGCCGTCCGCCATACAGACGTAGAAATATCGCCCGCCTTAACTTGATACATCTGGAGAACAAATTCATTATTTTCTTCCACCAAAACGACGATATCCTTGCCGTATTCGGCTGAGCCGTGGCGTATTTGTGCATAGAGTGGTCGCCTGCCTTGTATTAGTCGCAAGATTAGCTGTTGGAGTACGCGCTCATCATTAATGGACTCAATTGTCCGATACATCCAGGTGTGATCCTGGCTGAGCAGGTTGGCGAAAGTGCGCTGGGCCACCGCTGGACCAATAGCTGAAGCGACTTCGACGCCTACCAGTGGAATCCGCCCAAGGGCATCCAGTGCATCACGGACGCCAGTTGAAAGAAGTGCCATCGCAGGTTCTCGCCGAAGTTCAGAGAATGCCTTTTCTACATGATCGAGGAATTCGACCACAAGCTCCTCGTTTTCATCCCAGCCGAAAAGGCGGCTACTCTGAAGGAAGGCAGCCTTGGCGCGCGCGGCGGCAATGTCGGCGTCACCGCTAAGAATACGATTGAGTACGCTGAGAACGATTCGGAAGCAGGTAACTTGAGGGCTAACCAGCCCAGACTCTGTGCCGTCAAGTACTTCCCTCGCCTGAAGGACAAGTTTGGCAGCCATGGACGGCGTTCGGACGATCTCTGCAACCGTCGAACGAGCGCTGAAGTACTTAGCCCAAAGATGAATATTGGCGCCACTCCAAGACATCCCAGCCGCCTGCCGTGCATCGTCAGGTACATCTTGGCTGAACTCCGCGGCAGCCTCGGAAAATCGCTCGACGGCCTCACTGGAATTTAGCAACCCTTTAACCGCCACTCGCCAACCCAGAAGGCCGTGAGTTGTAAAGGCTTCTGAACATTTAACAGCAATATTGTCGGCAGCAACATAGTCTCCGATACTGACGGACCGCTGAAAAGCTGATTGGACGGTCAATAGCAACGAGCCTGTACCTGGGCCTGACATCCCGGTACCATGGATTTCGAACTTCGGAAACTCTGTCGTCCAAGTGCCTTCAAAGTCCGTCACCAAGTGAAATCCGCGAATCAGATAGCCTTCACGGGCCGCTTGGTCTGGTGAGACCTTGGCCAGCTGGACCAAGCTCTGGGCCAACTCACTTTCAAGGGCACGATGCACATTTCGCAGCTTGACTGGATCAAAGAGCCAGTCATACATGCCCATCTCAACGTTCCACATCCATAGTGATGCTATACGCTCAAGATCCGTTATGCTGGGATCCCCTACGGCAATCTGGAACTCCTGGAAGGCGGAGAGAGCACAGGATTCCATAAGGTCAGGGTCGCCCCACGCATAGTATCTTGTCTGACATAGCGTATAACCCGAGTAGAAATGCTGGCCTTCATCACTCCAGGCTTTTGCAATGTCCCGAAGACGATCAACTGATTCAGGATCAGGTCGCTCGCCAGCGTGGGTGGGCCGACTTCGCAGAAAATCTACGAAGGACTGCTTCGGAGAATCCGGCAAGTGAACCATTTATCATTCCTTTCACGTATCTCCAGGCCGACTCGATCTCCAAGTATATGTCCGCGGCTACGCACGTTGGGCAAGTCGCGAACTTGGAACTCGGACGGACTCTCATGCTGGGTGGAGGTCCACTCACTTGTCATGCGGCTTGGCGGTCGATCCAGGCGTATACGTCGCGTTCTCTCCATCGCAGATGCTACGCTCAACGGCAGCGCCGCTATGGCAATCCAAGAATGCGCAGTATGTCACGCACAAAAGGAAGAGCGTATGTCGCAATCTGCAATAGATCCTTAGTCCGGTCGATTCCGCGTTGGATCTTATCAGGATCGCCTTCCCTCACAGCCTCTTCGATCTCCTCGGCCGACCCTTCCGCGCGCTGACGGCTTTCAGGCGGGCCAGTTCGCGCATCTACGCGAAGAGCGGCCGCAATTGCGAGAGCAGCCTCAGCCTTTGCCTGATCGCTGCTGATCCCGCAATCGTGAAGTGTCCGGGCGGCATTCTCAGTAGCTCTGCGAAGGCTATTGGCCGTTTCCAGTTCCCGCTTTCCAGCTTCAGCTATCACATAATACTTATTCCCATCTCGCTCAATCTCATATAGCCAGTCCATCTTAAGCATGTACCCGATTATATCTTTGCGCTGTCGCCACTTAAGTTCCCGTTTCTTCATGTACGGCAGGATGGCGCCGAACATCGAAAGCGGGGTTCTCTCCGGATCCTCCTCGTGCAGAGTGACATAAACCTCGATAAATTTGAGAGTCTGATAGGAATACGACACTCCCAGTATTTCTGGCATTCCCGATGAACGGTTATACCAGTGGCGGGCATAAAGCCCTATCGCAATCACGCCGATGAGGAATATTAACCAGTACAGCGCATCCATAAACCTTCTCCTTCCGCCACTACCTGAAGCTGCCGTCTTGCAGATGGCTCTAAAGGATCAAGGAAGCTTGTCATACGACCATACTCCACTAGAAGGGAGATGTGAGTGGACTCCCACCTCGGTGCGGGTGGGAGTCCACTTCAACGCGTCATGCGGCCTGGCGGTCGATCCACGCGTGCACGTCGCGTTCTCTCCACCTCAGGTGCTTGCCGATCCGGTAGGCCGGCAGTTCCCATTCGCGCCATTTGGCGCGGACGGTGCGCTCGGGAACGGCCAGAATCGCGGCTACGTCGCGCGCCGACAGCATGCGGTTGGAGCCTCCGAGAGTGCCTATGCGCGGCTTTGTGCGCCTCCTATAGGCGTTCACCTCTTCCGTTTCCGCTTTGTCGTCTTGCTGATGTGTCGTTGGGTATCACCTCCCTTCGGCCCTCCGACCGGTCGGGATCGGCGAGAGGGGCCGGCCGGCTCGTGCCGGCTACCGGCTGTAGCCACGGTGAGGGTCGTGCATGTGCATGTGCACGGCGTGAATGTGCCCTATACGTGTAGGCGCGAGGCCCGTGCACAAACCGTGGACGATCACTCACCGTCGCCATTGCGGTGGTGATCGGCCCGGCCCGCGAGGCGGCCGGCCCGGTTCGGGGCGGGGCAGCGGCCGTCCGTCTCCGGAGGGGCCGTCAGACGGCCGGACGGCGCGCCAGCAGCCGCGCCGGACCTGGACGGCCCGGCCGGCCGTGGCGTGCGCCTGGAGCCGGTAGTAGACCCACCTGCGGCCCATGCCGCACGCGGTCTCCAGCTCCGCGACCGAGACCCCCTCGGGGCCGGCGTCTACGAGCGCGTCCCATAGCGCCGTGTCGGGCCGGGGGTGGCCGTCGCCCTGGGGCGGGCCGTCCGGGGCCGTGTGCGGCGGTTCTGGGGCCGTGGGGGGCGTGTCCGGCTGGCTGGCTGCCGGCCGGGGCCGCTCGGGTGCGCAGCGGGCCGCGTGGTAGTCCCGTCGCGCGTCGGTCAGCAGGTAGGCCCGGTGCCGTTCCGGCATGGCGTGTTCCGGGTCGGAGATCAGGAATTCGCCCGGCTGGGTGAGCTTGTGCGCGTGCCAGCCGGAATTGACCGATCCCTGGCCCAGTATCAGGTCCGCATCGCGCGGTTCCCGCACTCTGAGGCAGATGCGGATATCCATTTGCGAGCGGACAGCGGTGCCCTTGCCCATTGCTTCCTGAGTTGGCCGCTGGGTTGCGGCAATCAGGTTTTCCGCGACCGCGCGGCCACGGCGGGCTATGGAGTCGGCGAATGCGCGGGCTTCGTCGGGTAGTTCCGCCCATTCATCTACGATGATGATCAGCGCGGGATCATCGGGTGTGGGTTCCCATACCCGTTTTCCCTCGGCTGCCATCCGCGCGGCCCGCTGGTTCAGCTTCGCGACCGCGTCGCGGAATAGCTGGGTGGCTTGTTCCGGCGTGAACGCGAGGCGGTCGAAGCACGCGGCCCACGGCTGGAGTTCCATTCCTCCTTTCATGTCGATGCCCCATAGCATCACGTCGCGGCAGCCTGCGAGGTTGGCGATGATGACGTTGAGGATTCCGGATTTCCCGGACCCCATGATCCCGCCGATCAGCACGTTTCTGCGGAGCAGCAGGACGCGGGCCGGCTGTCCCTGTTCGGACAGCCCGATTTCCATTGGTTTTGTCACGGATGTGATCCACCGGCCCGGCCACAAGGCCGGTTCGGCGTGCGGGTTGTTCTCGATGACCCTCATGATGAACCGGTCGGCTCGCCTGTCGTCCTGGAATACCCGCATGCTGCCGGGCCGCAGGCCCAGACCGGATTCCAGCGCGGGTATCCGGCTGATGGCCTGATCGGTGGTTATTCCTTTCCTGAGCAGTACGCGTGCGGTCCATCCCCACGCGTCCACGACCATCGACAGGATTTCCGAGCCTGGCAGGCCGGCGTTTTCGGCCACGCCCGGCCATGCGGCTATGGTGCGTTCCGCTCGTGCTTTCGCGCGGCGCCGGCGGTGGAACCACCACGGAATCCCCAGTGCCACCGTGGCGATTGCCGCTACGAGCGGGAGCGGTTTCACGGCCGGGCCATTGGCGATTGCTGCCGCGAGCCATCCGCCAGTTACCGCGATAACCGCAGCGGCGTAGCCGCGTTCTATGCCCCGGTCGATACCGCACGCGGCCCACAGGCGGGCCAGTGCGCCGGCTGTTATCTTCCCGGCCGGCCTGGTCCACAGTATCCGGTGCGGGATACCGAGCAGGATGGTGGCCATTAGGGTTATGCCCGCTACCGGCAGCCAGTACCGGGCATGATGGGGGTGGGTGTATGCCGCGACGGCGAACGCGGCAATGGTGATGCCGAACGGCACGAATGCGGTGCGGTGCCGCCAGGCCCACCGGCTTATCACTGCGAGCGCGATAAGCCCGAGTGGTTCGTCCGGGCCGAGGAGGACGACCTGGAACGGGTTATCGCCTTTGCGCATCGCGCGGCGGGCGCGGCGTATCTGACGCCGGTACGGGTCACGCGCCATACGCGCCCCCGGAATTGTCCGGTAGCTCGTCACGCAGGTAGGCGAGGGGATCGGCTTCCCCGTCTGCTGCCGCGCCGAGTGCGGCGCGGATAGCGGCCAGATGGTTCGCGGAGGTAAGCCGTTCGCTGATGAGCGCGTCATGCAGCCGGGTGATTTCCCCGACTAGCTGCGCGATGTTATCTATCAGCGGGGGAACGGTCGCGTGGCATTGATCGCAGATCTGCACGCGGGCCAGTTCGAGGGCTATCGCGGCGAGGACTTCGTCCTCGACGGTCGCGATTGCCGGTAGGTGCGGGTCAGGGTAAGGCTGATTGTTCAAAAGGCATCACGTCCTTCGGTCGGTGGGTCATAGGCGACTCCAGGTGGCGGGCCGCGCGATGGGCCGCGCGGCATGTGCTGCTGTCTTGACCATTTCTGGTCTTCCTTTCCGTTGTGATCGCGATTTCCGGTAGGTTCCGGTCAGGGTAAGGCTGATTGTTCAAAAGGCATCACGTCCTTCGGCCGGCGGGGTCATAGGCGACTCCAGGTGGCGGGCCGCGCGACGGGCCGCGCGGTATATGCTGCTGTCTTGACCATTTCTGACTCTTTCTTTCTGCCGTTCCGGTTACATTTTGCGGAACAGGTTTGCGGTGAACTGTGAAATATACGGGGCGAAGCTAGTCGAGGCGAGATAGAAACCGAGAACTACGCAGACCGCGGCGTGCCATATTTTCAGGCCCGCGTATTTGCATAGCAGGAATACCACCGCGCCGAGCAGCAGCGCTGCCGACAGTGTGACCGTCAATTAATCACCCCCTTTCCATCCGGAGTTCTCCCGGCCGCGCCGGCTAGTCATCATCGAATCCGCGCCGCATCTTGCGGCGGGACCATCGTGCGCGTGCGGCGCACTTCTGGCATGCCATGCCACCGTTCCTGGCCACCGCCCCGCACGGGCACCTGCGACCACTCCGGCAGCCCTCCACTCGGTATGCCACGGGCACCACCTCCCTTACTGTTGTCTTACGTTCCTCACCTCCCGGACGACCGGAGCGCGCAAAGCGCCGGCCACCGGGTACGCTCCGTACCCGGGGAACCGGCATGAGTTTCCCTCCGGGCTGCCCTGTCACATTCCACTGGCCAGGGCGGCCCGGTTTTTCTTTCGTCGTTCCTTGGTTTCCTCCTCTCCGCGTGTTCCGCGTGATTTTGTTGCCGGTTCAGGCCCGGCTCGCGCGCTAACGAGAATTGGGGGGAACGCGAGCCGAGACGTTCTTCAGTTATCTTGGATTCACGGCAGGTCCTTGATTAGCTCTGTGAACGCGCGCAGCTTTTCAGCTAGCCCCGAGACAGAATCCGAAATCAGCGTTACGTCAATCCGGCGATGATCAGCCACGTAGCGGCCCGGATGCCACACTTTCCATTCGGCCTCATACTCGTTGCTCAGTGCGGTGAGCGGATCGCAACCCATGGGCTCGGTTCCGGTAAGCACGGCTGCGCTTCCGCTGGCCTCCTGGTTCTCAGCACGTCTGGCAAGCTCGGCGTCGATTGCCTTCATCTGAGCCTGGATCGGCACGTGGGTGGGGGAATCCGGGGTAATCAGGCCGAGGTTCGCGTGCAGGTCGCGCTTGGCACGCTCAAGCTCGGCCGTGGTTAGCTGCCTGACATCGTGGTAGCGGATCATGTTATCTCCAGGAAGCAATAGACGACCTTGCCGCCGCCCGGAGGGAAGAAGTACGACCATTCCTTGCTCAGCGCATCGACGAGCATCAGGCCCCGGCCGTTTTCCGCGTACTCACCGGGGCTGGATCTGATCGGCGGATTGCTGTCGGTGTCATAAACCTCGATGAGCAGGCCCTCACGGAAATGCCGCAGGGACAGCGATATCAGGCTCGCATTCGCACGTTCGGAATACCCGAGCGTGCGCGCCGGATCGCCAGCGAACCGGACCGCGTTAGTGACGAGTTCGGAAACGAGAAGTTCCGCCGTCTCGGCTGTGCCCTCACCGATTCCCTGGCAGGAATCCAGGAACGAAAGGGTATACCGGCGTGCCCAGAACGGGGAAGTGGGGAGCGCCACCAAAGAGAACATCCCGGCGTTTTCCGGTCGGGGCTGGTCACGCTGAGCCGACAGCCACGCTGACCCATCTACTGGACCAGCAACTGGCCGGACCGCAGGTGTCATCATGACCAACCCCCTTCGCCGGTCTTGTTTTCGCGCTTTCGCGCGACGCCCGCAAGGAATCGCAGCGCCAACGGACTCTCCCGCTTACGGTGCTCGGCCCGCCACTCGGAGATTTCAACGAGTCCGGGCCGTACTAGGTCAAGACCATTGAAAAGGACTTCTATCTCTTTCCTGGTCCTGAACACTGCCGGCGCGCTGGCATGCGCGTAGGCATTACGGATCGCGGAAATGGTCTCTGTGCTTGTGCCGTCGCCAGTGATATGGGATATAGCGACATAACTTCCCGGTGTCATTCGGTGGGTGAAGACGCTGACGCTGTTGTACGGGTCATCTCCGTTGGTGAGGAAGTGAAGTACCGCTACAAAGAGCACTCCGACAGGCCGGTCAAAGTCAATCACGTCTCGCAATGCCTGGTCATAGGCAATATTCAACGGATACCGGATATCGCCATAGATGGCCTTCACCCCATCGTCGAGGCCGGCCAATAGCTCACGGTTCTGGGCGACAACGTCTGGGGCGTTATCGACATAGGCAACCCGCGCGCGGGGGAGTATCGCGCGAGCTACCTCATGGACATTCGGGCTCGCTGGAATTCCGGCGCCTATATCGATAAACTGATCGATGCCATTCTGCGCAAGATAATCAACCGCGCGTACGAGAAAGCGGCGGTTAGCGCAAGCTACTGCCCGCCCGTCCGGCACCGCTGACAAGGCTCTTTCCGCTGCCGCCCTGTCAACCGGGCAGTTGTGACTCCCGCCAAGGTAGTAGTCATACGTCCTTGCAGGCGAGGCCGCATTCGTGTCGATGCCGCGATGTGATCCCGCGTCACCTGACATTCTGCCTCCGACCCCGTTTGCCCGCCGTCTTGCGTTGCCGGTCAGTGTCATCGAATTACGCCCCGATTCGTAGCCGGCCACGCGCACGGGAAGCGTCCGCACGTAATAGGCACCCGCCCCGCCATCGGCCGGCATTAGCGCGGCATAGCCGTGCGCGGATTTGCGCCCATCGACCTGCGTTTGCGATAGCGTTTCCACTGCGCCGCGACATGTCACGGACATGCCACATGCGGCGTCGCGCGTTCCGCGCACAACGGGCCGCTCCGATAGGCGGGCCAGCGTAGCGCCGCCTTGCTCGGCAGTTCCTGAGGGGCGTTGATCTCGCATACTCGCAGGGAACCGCATCGGGACGTGTCTTAACTACCGCGTAGCCGGGGCGTTGCGGGGCGTATCGTGGGACGGGCAATGTCCCTCAACGTCCCTGCGGAGTGGAAGGGCCGGCATGCCCAACGAACGGCTACGCGGCACGCTGCTAGAAAGCGACTACGACGAGCGCTCGCTCGCCGACGAGCTCGGCCTTGACCACAAGAGTGTCCAGCGCTGGATCACACGGGACATCACGCCCCGCCGCAGCACCGCGCATCGCGCTGCGAAGCTTCTCGGCGTGTCTGCATCGTGGCTATGGCCCGACCTGGAGACAGACCGGGAGTCAGCCTCTCAGGCCGAGATCGTGACACTTTATCCGCATCGTTCAGAAGTGCCCCGGCACCTATGGCTAGACCTGCTCACAGGCTCAGGCCGCAGAGTCTGGCTTTACGCGAACGCGAGCCTTTTCCTGCCCGAAGACAACCCGGACTCCATCGATATTATCCGGCGCAAGGCCGAAGACGGACTAGATGTGCGCGTATTGATGGCTGATCCGGACAGCCCGGAATGCATCAAGCGCGGGGTTGAGGAACGGCTATTTGATGCCATACCCGCACGAGTGCGCATGGCATTGTCGTATTATGCTCCGCTCGCCGGGATGCCCGGTGTCGATTTCCGGCTACAGGCAGAAACCCTCTATAACTCGATATTTGTCTATGACGACGAGATGCTGATCAATCAGCACGTCTACGGAATGTATGGGTACATGGCTCCTGTCCTTCATCTGCGGCGCATGGAGGGGGGAGACTTCTTTGACATGTACATCAGGAGTTACGAACGCGTCTGGGAAGTGTCATCTCCAATAGAGAAATCGAACTTCTGGCGGCAGCGAGCCGCAGCGATTAATTCCGCAAGCGCCGCAGGAAAAACTAGCGCGCAAAGCCAGTAACGGCTTCCACCACAGCCTGCGTGTCCCGAAGATCAGGCAGGACGACGTCAGCACCCTCACTGCGCAGGGCATCCATGCTGTCAGGGCCGGTCGCGACGCCAATGACGTAAGCGCCGCCGTTTCGCCCGGCCCGGACATCGCGCAGCGTATCACCAATTAGAACGGTCATAGTTTTGTCGAACTGGACGCCATACCTAGCCGATGCGCGCTCACGAGCAAATCCGACGAGATTTTCGCGCGCATGGTCATCCGACCCGTACCCGCCAACCTCGAAATCAATGTAGCCGTCAAGGTTGAATACCGAAAGTTTAGTTATAGCGTTCGGCTTGATATTCCCGCTAAGCACGGACTGGATAATTCCGGGGGTTGCCTGAAGCGTAGCTAGCGCATCTCGGGCCCCCGGCAGTTCATGGCCGCGTTCGCGCAAGCTGGCAGCTTTAGCCACGGTGGCAGCCTCAAGAACTTCCGGCATGTGTGCCATATATTCTGGAGTCGGCTCAATTCCGTGAACGAGTAGCATATTCAGCATAATTTCCGGCTCGGTGCGTCCATCCGTCTGCGCTGGATGCTCCGCATGACGGCCGGTAAGCAGCTCGAACGCATACGCGTAAGTCTCTTTGTTGACTCCGTGGTTTTCCGTCAGCGTATGGTCAATATCCCACAGCACGAGCAGCGTACGCACGGCCAATCCAGCTTCCCCCACAGGACCCTCCACGTGCGGACCCGAGTAGCTCTACCTGCCAGGCAGCTTAGCGATGAGACCAGGCAGCGAGACGAACGGGGGGCAAACGCTCGCCCGCCCACGAGGTCAAGGACATGGGACAGACCGTACAGCCCTGACCGATCACATGCCGGGCCTGTTGAACACTACGAACCGCGAAAGGCTAGTAGCCTACTGCCACGAATGGCTTGCATCACGACCAGCAGCAGGCCGCTTGACCTATCCTGACCTGCTGCGATGCCGAGTACGGTTACTCACGGTGGCCGCGCGGCAAGGGGCTGAGGGCTCAGCGGACGTTCCTGCTGGTCGCGGACATGGCCGGGTCATGGAAAAGTCAGGGTCCCTAGCGGTCCGAACTGCCGGAAACGGACATAATGAGCATGGATCTTTCCTCAGCTACGAGTTCGAATCTAGCGGATTAGCCACTAGCTTCCCTCTTCATCAGCAGCTTTCTAAATGATCATGAAAAATGCTGTACATATCGGCGG
>Ga0116215_1002264_pt1 | contig 12059 bp, 10 predicted proteins | sample Sb_taG_7_FD_89698 | JGI IMG/M metagenome (GOLD analysis project Ga0116215, IMG submission 89698) | Peat soil microbial communities from Weissenstadt, Germany - Sb_50d_2_FS metaG | ecosystem: Environmental > Terrestrial > Soil > Wetlands > Peat | place: Germany: Weissenstadt | collected 2010-09-21 | reverse complement strand
TCCGTCGTCGCGGCGCACCGGCGGCTCGATCCTCGCCGACAAGACGCGCATGGCGCGGCTCGCCACCGATGCCAACGCCTTCATCCGCCCCTCGCCTGCTTCCGGCACGCTGGGCGGCGTCGCCGCCAAGACCCGCGAGACCATGCTGCTGTGCGAGGCCGCCGGCTACGACGTGGTGCTGGTCGAGACCGTGGGCGTCGGGCAATCGGAGATCGCGGTCGCCGACATGACCGACTTTTTCCTGGTGCTGGTGCTGCCCGGCGGCGGCGACGAATTGCAAGGCCTCAAGAAAGGCGTCGTCGAGCTCGCCGACATGATCGCCATCAACAAGGCCGACGGCGACAACCTGCCGCGCGCCAAGCTGACGGCCGCCGAATACGGCGCCGCACTGCATATCCTCAAGCCCGCTTCGGCGAACTGGTCGCCGCCGGTCGTCACCTATTCGGCGCTCAAGGGCGACGGCATTCAGGCGCTGTGGACCCACATCCTCGATCATCGAAAAAAGCTCACCGCATCGGGCGAGCTCGCGGCACGCCGCGGCGAACAGCAGGTGAAATGGATGTGGGCGATGCTGGAGGAGCGGCTGTTCGCACCGCTGCGCTCCGACCGCGCGCTCAAGGCGGCGCTGCCAAAGCTCGAGGCCGAGGTCGCGGCCGGACGGCTGGCGCCGGCCACAGCGGTCGAGAAGATCGCCGAAATGCTTGAGCTCTGACGCCATGCGCGTCCTCATCACCGGCTTCGGCCCGTTCCCCGGCGCGCCATTCAATCCGAGCGCGGCGTTGGCCAAGGCGCTGGCGCGCCGGCGGCGGCCGGCCTTGGCCGGGATCGAACGCACGGTGCACGTGTTCGCGACGACATATGCGTCGGTCGATCGCGATCTGCCGAAACTCTTCGCGCAAAAACCCGACATCGTGCTGATGTTCGGCGTCGCCGGGCGCCGGCATCAGCTTTGCATCGAGACGCGGGCGCGCAACGCCGTCTCACTGCTGTTTCCCGATGCCGGCGGCTACCGGCCGCGCCACGGTGTCATAAAACTTCGCGGACCGGCGGCGCTCGCCGGCAATGCGCCGTTCGCGCGCCTTGCCGGCGCGGCGGGAACGAAGGCACGGCTGTCGCGCGATGCCGGCCGCTATCTATGCAACTACATTTACTGGCGAGCCTTGGAACAGGTGCGCGGCACCCGGCCGCTGCTGCAATTCGTTCATATCCCGCCGGTCGGCACCAAGCCGTGGCGGCGGCGGCACTTGAGACAACCACCGACGCTCGCCCAACTTCTCAAACCCGCCGAAGCCATCCTCATCGCGCTCGTCGCCGCAAGCCGCCGTTAACCGTTAACGCGAGAACGTCGCGTGTGCCGCACTGAAACGGTTTAGTGGCACACCATGTGATAGGCGTTGCGCCGCGCTTTACGGGATTTTGCGATGAACCTCGACCGCCGCCGCCTGTTTGCCACCCTCGCCGGCGCCGCTACCGCCGGTGCTGCGGCACCGGCATTGGCGCGCGATGTGTCCACACGATCAGCGACCGACGCCACAGCGTTTGGGCTGCGGCCGAACGCGCCGGACGATCAATCGAAGGCGCTGCAGCGCGCCATCGACCAGGCCGCGGCCGCAGGCATGGTCCTGCATCTTCCGGCGGGCTTTTACCGCGCCGGCGCACTGAATTTGCCGACCCACACGGCCATCGCCGGCGTCGCCGGACTGACGCGCATCGTCATGGCCGGCGGCCCTTCGATGATGTCGGCCACCGGCAGCGACAATATCGCGCTCTCAGGCCTCATCATCGACGGCGCCAACATCCCGCTGCCCGAGCGGCGCGGGCTCGTCCATCTGGCGCAAGGCCGGGCGCTGCGCATCGCCGATTGCGAGATCGTCGGCGCCGGCCGCAACGGCATTGCACTGGAAGCCATGGACGGCGAACTGACCGGCACCACGATCAGCGCCGCCGACATCGCTATTTTCTCGACCGACGCGCGCGGCCTGCGGATCGCCGGCAACACCGTGCGCGGCGCCGGCAATGGCGGCATCCTGGTCTGGCGCACAACGGCCGGCGACGACGGCACGCTGGTGGTCGATAATCGGATTGAAAACGTCGCCAACAGATCCGGCGGCTCCGGACAGTACGGCAACGCCATCAACGTGTTCCGCGCCAACAACGTCATGGTGCGCGGCAACCGCATTCAAAACGCGGCATTCTCCGCGGTGCGCGGCAATGCCGCGTCCAACCTGCAAATCCTCGGCAATACCTGCAGCGCGATCGGCGAGGTCGCGCTCTATGCCGAATTCGGCTTCGAAGGCGCAATGATCGCAAACAACATCGTCGACGGCGCCGCGGTCGGCGTCTCGGTGACCAATTTCAACGAAAGCGGCCGGCTCGCCGTGGTGCAAGGCAACCTCATTCGCAATCTGGTTCCACGCCGGCCCGCCGGCACCGATCCGAACGACGGCGCTGGCATCGGCATCGGCGTCGAGGCCGACACCGCGGTGAGCGGCAACGTCATCGAGAACGCGCCTTTCATCGGCATTGCCGCCGGCTGGGGCCAATATCTGCGCGACGTCACCGTCAACGCCAATGTGGTGCGCGGCACGGCCTACGGCATCGCGGTGTCGGTCGCGCCCGGCGCTGGTGCAGCCGTGATCGCCGACAACATGATCTCCGGCGCCCGCCTTGGCGCCATCGTCGGCATGGAATGGAAAAAGCCGGTGACCGGCGATCTCAGCGAGAGCGGCGCCGAGCGCTACGCGCAACTGTCGGTGGTCGGCAACAGGGTGCGGTGAGGATCAGCCTTTCACCGCGTCATCGCGCGCGTAGCGCAGCAATCCACCGCGTGTCCGCATAAGGCCAGTCACACTATATCCGCTATCCCCCGCAAAACAAATATTCGCCGGCACAAGCGGCAAATCTGCTAAGAGCCGGAGGCGGAGCAGGATCAATGTCCGGCCGCAGACATAGTTGACCTTGATCAATGCAATTCGACTTTATTCGACGCGAACATGCGCGTTGACGATATTCCAGCGACGAAACGAGGCGGCGATCGCGTGAATAAGGTCAGCCCGATAGCACCCACCCTTGCGCGCGGCGGGCGCCGGGTGGACAACGCGCCCGAAGGGTCGGCCGCGAGCGCAAAAGCTTTGGGCGAAATCGCCTGCCTTGCGCCCGACGCGGCGCTGGCGCGGCTTGCCAGCGACGCGGCCGGCCTCACCTCCGACCAGGTCGAGGAGCGGCTGCGCTCGGCGGGACTGAATCAAGTCGCGCATCAGGCGCGCCATACCATTCTCGGCGAGCTCATCGGGCGCTCGGTCAATCCGTTGAACGCCCTTCTGCTCTCGCTCGCCACGGCATCCTATTTCCTTGGCGATCAGCGCGCCGCGATCGTGATCGCCGTCATGGTGATCTTAAGCATTTCGCTGAGCTTCATTCAGGAACATCGTTCCAACAACGCCGCCGACAAGCTGCAGCGGATGGTTTCGATCTCCGCGACCGTGCGCCGTCGCGGCGGCGCCGAGGCGCAAGACCACGCCCAAGACCACATCGACGTGCCGATCGAGCAGCTGGTGCCGGGCGACATCGTTCTGTTGTCGGCTGGCGACATGATCCCGGCCGATCTCAGGCTGATCTCGGCGAAGGACCTCTTCGTCAATCAGTCGACGCTCACCGGCGAGGCGATGCCGCTCGAGAAAGTCGCCGCCGCCCATCCCGGCGCCGCGGAGACGCCGTTCGATCTTGCCAATATCTGCTTCATGGGCAGCGCCGTCGTCAGCGGCATCGGCTGCGGCGTCGTCGTGCTCACCGGCCCGCGTACCGCCTTCGGCCTGGTGGCGAGCGCCATTGCCAAGCAGCGCGTGCTCACGAGCTTCGACAAGGGCATCACCCGGTTTACCTGGCTGATGCTCGGATTCATCGTGGTGATGGCGCCGCTGGTGTTCGTGATCAACGGCCTGACCAAGGGCAATTGGCTCGAAGCGCTCTTGTTCGCGGTCGCCGTGGCGGTGGGTCTCACACCCGAGATGCTGCCGATGATCGTGACGGTCAATCTGGCCAAGGGTGCGATCGCGATGTCGCGCCGCAAGGTCATCGTCAAACGCCTCAACTCGATCCAGAATTTTGGCGCCATGAACGTGCTGTGCACGGACAAGACCGGCACGCTCACGCAGGATCGCATCATTCTCAAGCGCCACCTCGATATCGCGGGCGCCGATTCCGATCGCGTCCTCGAATACGCCTATCTGAACAGTTTCCACCAGTCGGGACTGAAGAATTTGCTCGACGTCGCCGTTCTCAAGCATGTCGAGCTCGAGGGCGGCCTCGAGGCCAAGACCCGATACCAGAAGATCGACGAGATGCCGTTCGATTTCGAGCGGCGGCGGATGTCCGTCGTTCTGCAGCGCGACGACGGCGCTCATATCCTGATCTGCAAGGGCGCCGTCGAAGAGGTGTTCGCGGCCTGCAAGCACTACGCAATCGACGGCGAGACCGGCCCGCTCGATGAAAGCCACTTCGCCGCGGCGAAGGAGACGACGGCAAAACTCAACGCCGATGGCTTTCGCGTCGTCGCGGTCGCCTACAAGGAGATGCCGCCGACGCAAACCACGTATTCGGTCGCCGACGAGGCCGATCTCACGTTGCTCGGCTACATCGCCTTTCTCGACCCGCCGAAGGAGACTTGCGCCGCGGCGATCGGCGCGCTGCAGGCAAGCGGCGTGCAGGTCAAGATCCTGACCGGCGACAACGACATCGTCACCCGCAAGATCTGCCGCGAAGTCGGCCTGGCAGTGGACCGCATCGTTCTCGGCAGCGAGATTGCGAATTTGTCGCCGGAAGCATTGGCAGACCTCGCCGAGACAGCGGTCGTGTTCGCCAAGGTCTCGCCGGCGCAGAAAGCCGCCATCATCGATGCCCTGCACCGCAAGGGCCATGTCGTCGGCTTTCTCGGCGACGGCATCAACGACGGACCGGCGCTCAAGGCCGCCGATGTCGGCATATCGGTGGACAGCGCCGTCGACATCGCCAAGGATTCCGCCGACATCATCTTGCTGGAGAAGAGCCTAGCCGTGCTCGGCGACGGCGTCATCGAAGGCCGCAAGGTGTTCGGCAACATCACCAAATATATCAAGATGGGCGCCAGCTCCAATTTCGGCAACATGTTCAGCGTGCTTGGCGCCAGTGTCTTCCTGCCGTTCCTGCCGATGACGGCGATCCAGGTGCTCACCAACAACCTGCTCTACGATTTCTCGCAGACCACCATCCCGACCGACAATGTCGACGCCGAATATCTCGCGGTGCCGCGGCGCTGGGACATCGGCAATATCGCGAAATTCGTGCTGTTCATCGGCCCGATCAGCTCGATCTTCGACTACGTGACGTATTTCACGATGCTCTACGGCTTTCACGCATGGAACAATGCCGCGCTGTTCCAGACCGGCTGGTTCGTCGAATCGCTGCTCACCCAGACGCTCATCATCCATATCATTCGCACGGCCAAAATCCCGTTTCTGGAAAGCCGCGCCTCTACGGCGCTGATCACCACGACCATCATCATCGCGGCGATCGGGATCGCGCTGCCGTTCACCTCCCTCGGCGGCTTTCTCGGCTTCGTGCCGCTGCCGCCGGCCTATTGGATCGCGCTTTGTCTCATCCTGATGAGCTATGTCGTGCTCACGCATTTCGTGAAGACATGGTTCATTCAACGGTTCGGGTTGAGCTAGATGGCTGGCTTGGCTTGGGACTCATTGTCGCTGGCGAACGTCTTCGTCTGGCTCGGCATTGCTCTTTGCATTTCTCAATCCGCCATTTTTTCGGGTCTTAATCTGGCGATTTTCAGCATCAGCAAACTGCGGCTGGAGGTCGAGGCGGCGGGAGGCAACCGCGATGCATCCGGATTGCTGGCTTTACGCAAAGATTCGAACCTCACCCTGGCCACGGTGCTGTGGGGCAATGTCACCGTCAACGTGCTGCTGACGCTGCTGTCTGATTCCGTCCTGGCCGGCATCGGTGCGTTTGCCTTCTCGACGATCGTCATCACCCTGTTCGGCGAGATTTTTCCGCAAGCCTATTTCTCGCGCCATGCGCTGCGCATGGCGGCGCGTTTCAGCCCGCTGCTGAGAGTATACGAAGTGGCGCTCTTTCCGATCGCGAAGCCGACGGCGACTGTCCTCAATTGGTGGCTCGGACCGGAAGGCATCACTTTCCTGCGAGAGCGCGACTTTCGCGCACTGATCACCAGGCACGCCGGCGCTGCCGGCGCGGACGTCAGCCATTTGGAGGCGCTGGGCGCGCTGAACTTTCTCGACCTCGACGATATCCTCGTAGCGGATGAGGGAGAGCTGATCGACCCTCGCAGCATCATTACGCTGCCCATCGCGAACGAGCGGCCTGTGCTGCCGAAATTTGTACGGTCGCCCGACGATCCGTTCCTGCGACGTTTAAACGCTTCCGCGAAAAAGTGGGTGATCATCGTCGACGCTTCGGATCGGCCGACCTTCGTGCTCGATGCCCACCATTTTTTGCGCGATGCGCTGTTCAGCGCGACTTCGGTCAACCCGGAAATCTATTGGCACCGTCCGATCATCATCACCGATATGCGCACCCCATTGGGCAGCGTGATCGGCCGACTGAGGGTGAAGGCGGAACATCCCGAGGATGACGTCATCGACAACGACCTGATCCTGGTCTGGGGGCACCAAAAACGCATCATCACCGGCGCCGATCTTCTGGGACGGCTCTTGCGTGGAATCGTCACGCTGGATGCAAATCAAAACAGGCCGGCTCATCCGGTCGACGGACAGAACAGGCAATAAGCGCCGAGCCGGAGAGTTAGGGAATCGCCGGCCTCCCCGGTAAACCTTCAGCGTTTTATGTAACTGCAGCTGTGCTCTATCATGCTGTCCCAACATCCGCTGCGGACACAGTTTGCAAGGACCTCAGCACATCCCGGACGGCAGTGCTCGCCGTGGGGGCACACGCGAAGACAAGTTCGGTATCTGCTGGAGCAAGTTGTCGCTGCCGAAGCCGGCGCGATAGCGGAAGTAATAATGCCGGATGCTCCCAGGAACATGATAACGAGTGAGAGTTTGCGCATGGTCGCCTTCCCGGTGCTGTGATGCCGTTTAGCCCTTGACGGCGCGTCGCCGAAGCCCGCCATCGGCATTTTCATTTGAGCGTTGCGATATATGCCGCAAGATCGGCCGCGGCCGTGCGCGATAATCCCATATCCGGCATCTTCGGATGCGGATCGAGCAGGAACAGCGCGATCTTGGCGGCATCGAAGCCTGGTATTTTTGCAATAGTCGCGAATGTCGGCGCCTGGTCGGTCGTGGTTTGGCGCTGCGTCGCCGAGACGACGTGGCAAGCCGCGCACCAGCGTTGGGCGAGCCGCTCGCCATTGTCCGGGTCGGCGGCGTATGCGGGTGCAGTCGCCAGGGCCGCAACGACGATCAAACCGTGACGGATGTGACGCAGCGTGCTCGGTGCAGCCATTTGGGTTCATCTCCACGTATTTCAGCAGCAGGTAGACAATCTGGAAACCGGAACTGGCTTAGTCAATTCCGGCCTCCAGTCGTTGTAGCGGCGGTCGCTCAGGATCAAGCGGCCTTCTTGGGCGCCGCGCCCGTCACGGAAGGAGCCCCCGTCTTGATATCGATCGTCTTGGTGGACTTTATGGCCTTGGCGGGCTTCTTGATCGTCAGACGCAGCACGCCCTTGTCGAAATGCGCGTCGACGGCGCCGTCCTCCGGCTCGAATGGCAGGGACATCGACCGGTAGAACGAGCCGTAGCTCCGCTCTTCGACGTGCCAATCCTTTTCTTCTTTGGTGCTTTCCGCCTTTTTCTCGCCGGCAATGACCAGCTGGTTGTCGTCCAGGCTGACCTTGATGTCCTTCTCATCGACGCCGGGAAGTTCCGCCGTCACTTCAAAGGCATCCTTTGTTTCCGCCACACTGATGGCCGGCGCGCCGGCCCCGATGTCGGGGGAGGACACATTCTGATCGAACGCGCGAAGCGCGTTTTCCATTTCGCGCCGCATGGCACGGAACGGATCCCACGGCAGCTCTTGGCCCGTGGCCCACAATCTCGGAAGATTCATCTGTTCACTCCATTGCAGGTTAGAGCAAATGCCAAACGGCATTTTACCCTTCATTACACTCAACTTTTCCGCCGCTGCCGGCTTTGATCTAGCTCAATATCGCCGAATTATTTCGCGGCGTGAGCAGCCGGTATATTCATCACCCGCAACGCGCCGACCTCGAAACCGTTCCAGTTGCGCAGTGTCGGGTGCATGAAGTGCGCCAGCGCCGCGCGCTCGGCATCGCCGAGCGCCAGGAACCGCGCGATGATCGCCGCCATGATGGCCTGCGCGGCGCGGCCGGCGCCGTCGTCGCATTTGATGGCAATGCCAAAGCCCTGTTCCGGCAGCGCGCCGCAATAGACGCCTTCGGCGCCGGTTTTCACGAACACGCGCGCGCCGAACAGCTGCATGATCTCGGTGCAGAACCGACCGGTGCCGGCGACGTGCCACGGTTTTTGCGTGCAGGCTGCGCGCAGTCGTGCGGCGGCGCGAGCGCGCTCGGGCGCCAGCCCCTGGCCGGTGGCGAATTTGGCGAAGGCGTGGGCGAGATTTTGCAACGGGATCGCCCAGGTCGGCACCGAGCAGCCGTCGATGGCGCAGCAGTCATCGCTCAACGCGGCGCCGGTCAGGTTTTCCAGCACCGCCCTGACCTCGCGCTGGACCGGATGCTGCGGCCGCCAGTAGTCGGCGTGATCGATGCCTTTGGCGCAGGCGACGCACAGGAAGCCGGCGTGCTTGCCGGAGCAATTATTGTGCAGCGCCGACGGCTGGCCGGCGCGCGCCAGTTCGACGAGCGCCGGCTGCGCGATCGGCCAATGGGCGCCGCAGCGTAGCGCCGCGGCGTCGAGCCCCGCCTTCGCCAACATGGCCGTGACGCCCGCGACATGCCCCGGCTCGCCGGAATGCGAGGCGCAGGCCAGCGCCAATTCCTCGTCACCGAAGCCAAAGGCGTCGGCGGCGCCGGTCTCGATCAGCGGCAAGGCTTGCAGCGCCTTGACCGCCGAGCGCGGAAAAATCGGCGTCGTCACCTCGCCTATGGCCAGCACGGCCGCGCCGTCGGCATCGGCCACCGCGACGGCGCCGCGATGCCGGCTCTCCACCAGCATGCCGCGCAAAACTTCGACCAGAATCGGGTTAGTCATCGTCGATGCTTCAGCAGTCCTGCCACGCTCCAGCCCAACAATCCTGTAGCATGCCGGACGCCATGGGTCGGCTGACCATTGTCGTTCCGGTGCTCAACGAGGCGGCGATCGTCGTCGCCGCTTTGCAGGCGCTCGCGCCGCTGCGCGCCCGCGGCGCCGAGATCATCGTCGCCGACGGCTTTAGCCGTGACGGCACCGCCCAGCTCGCCGGGCCATTCGCCGACCGCGTCATCACCGTGCCGCGCGGCCGCGGCGCGCCGATGAATGCCGCCGCCGCGCTCGGCACCGGCGACGCGTTCCTCTTCCTGCATGCCGACACGGCGCTGCCGGACGGCGCCGACCGCTTGATCGATGCGGCGCTGGCCCGCCGCGCCTGGGGCCGCTTCGACCTGCGCATTGCCGGGAGCCATCCGCTCCTCGCCGTGATCGCCCGCATGATGAATTGGCGCTCGCGCCTCACCGGCATCGCCACCGGCGACCAGGCGATTTTCGTTACCCGTGAAGCGTTCGACGCGGTCGGCGGCTTTCCCGACCTGCCGCTGATGGAGGATATCGCCATCTCGCGGCGGCTCAAACGCCGGTGCCGGCCGTTCTGCATCGCGACGCCGGTCGTCACCTCGGGGCGGCGTTGGGAGCAAAACGGAGTCCTGCGCACCATCCTGCTGATGTGGCGGCTGCGGCTTTCCTACTACCTTGGCGTCGAGCCGGCGCTGCTCGCCGAGCTCTACGACGCGCCGCGTTCACCCGCGTAAAGCCGTACCCGGCCATAGCTTTGGCGCCGTGCGTGCATATTGCGGCGGACGCGACACCTCGGCGCCGAGCACCTGCGCGGCGTGCCAGCCCCAATGCGGATCGTCGAGGAAGGCGCGCGCCATCGCCACCATGTCGGCCTTGCCCGACGCAACGATGTCCTCGGCCTGCTTGGCGCCCGCGATCATGCCGACCACGCGGGTCGCGATCCCGGTCTCGCGGCGCACCCGCTCGGCGATCGGCACGTTGAAGCCGGGATCGGTCGGCCAGCGGCTGTCGGGTGTGATGTTGCCCGATGAAATATCGATGTAGTCGAGGCCGGCATCCTTCAGCGACTTGGCCATCGCCACCGCATCGTCGGCATTCAAGCCGTTGTCCAGCCATTCGGTGCCGGTGATGCGGGCGCCGAGCGGCACCGTGCGGGGCACCGCGGCGCGCACCGAGCGGACCACTTCGAGGGGGAATCGCATGCGGCCCTCGAATGAGCCGCCAAAGGCGTCGTTGCGCTTGTTCGACAGCGGCGAGACGAAGCTATGCAGCAGGTAACCGTGGGCGAAGTGCAATTCGATGGCATCGAAGCCGACCCGCAGCGAGCGCTTGGCGGCGTCGGTGAACGCCGCATTGACCCTCGCCATGTCGTCCTCGGTCATGGCGGCGGGCGTATGCCAACCCGGCCCGAACGGCAGCGCCGAGGGCCCGATGGTCGGCCAGGCATCCTCCGCCGGCGTCAGCGCCTTGGCGCCTTCCCAGGGGCGCGCCGAGGATGCCTTGCGGCCGGCATGGGCCAGCTGGATGGCGATCTTGGCGGTGCCGATGTGATGGCAGTGATAGACGATGCGCTCCAGCGCCGCCTCGCAGGCGTCGGAATAAAGCCCGAGGCAGCCGTGGGTGATACGGCCACGCCGCTCGACATGGGTCGCCTCGATCACCAGCATGCCGGCGCCGGAATTGGCCAGCATGCCCAGATGGGTCATGTGCCAATCGTTGCCGACGCCGTCATCGGCGCTGTACTGGCACATCGGCGCGACGACGATACGTTTCGGGACATCAAGACCGGCAAGGCGGATGGGCGAAAACAAGGCACTCGTCATGATTCACCACTGATTGGCTGATCGCATATTGCGGGCTGAAATGGCTGGCTTGGCGCGGTTGAATGGCCTGCACGCCACACATTTTACGCGCAGGTCCAGTCTGTGGATAACACGTCATCGGAGGGGTTGAATACGCGGCCATGAGCGATGCCCCAGCGCGGCACGGGGAGTCAAGCGGCGCAAAAGGATGCTTGGGCTGCGCGCGGAGAGCAAAAAGTCGGCTACCAGGCAGGCCTATTCCGCCGGCACTTCCTCGTCGACAAGGATGCCTGCAATCCGCGCCCACTGGTCGCGCAACAGCGCGGCTTTGCGCATTTCGGCGTTGAGCCGCTCCGGGGTGAAATAGTGCCGCCAGCGGCCGCTATCGACGAGCTCGATGAAATGGGCCTGCCGACGCTCCGCCAAGGCGAGCCATCTGCGCGCGATACTGTCGTACGGACCTTGTTGCCGTTCCGACATGAGAAAGCCAGAAGCGCCTGTGGATTCGGCGTTTCTGCATACTCATGGGCGTGTTTGATTCGAGCAACCAAATTACTTTGTTTGTTTGGTGGCCGGACTTATTGACAATGCGCTTTGTGGATAATTGCGTGCAAATGTGATTCGGCGCGGTGCCGCATACGACGCCGCCGCGCTTACGGTTTGACCGCGACGATGCCCTCGATCTCGACCGAGATCTGGTTCGGCAGCATGACGTTGCCGACCGCCGAGCGGGCGTGGCGGCCGGCGTCGCCGAACACTTCGACGAACAGGTCGGAACAGCCGTTGATGACCTTTGGCGAGTCGTTGAAGTCCGGAACGGCATTGACCATGCCCAAAAGCTTGACGATGTAGTCGACCCGGTCGAGCGAGCCCAGCGCGTCGCGCATGGCGGCAAGGAGGCCTAAGCCCACCAGCCGGGCGCGCCGGTAGCCCTCCTCGACGCTGATGTCCTTGCCGAGCTTGCCGGTGAGCTGCTTGCCGCTGTCGTCGCGCGGCCCTTGGCCGGCCAGATACAGGATATTGCCGGCGAGCCG
>Ga0116215_1002261_pt1 | contig 12069 bp, 12 predicted proteins | sample Sb_taG_7_FD_89698 | JGI IMG/M metagenome (GOLD analysis project Ga0116215, IMG submission 89698) | Peat soil microbial communities from Weissenstadt, Germany - Sb_50d_2_FS metaG | ecosystem: Environmental > Terrestrial > Soil > Wetlands > Peat | place: Germany: Weissenstadt | collected 2010-09-21 | reverse complement strand
TTCATGTTGGTGTGGTTCGAGGCTCCCGACATCGAGAAGGCGTTCACGGAACTCGCCACCTCCGGCGACGAGTTCACCATCTGGTTCCGTGGCCAAGTCAAGGATGTGACTGGCGTCGACCTGGGCGCTCCACCCGAAAGCCCGCCCCCCGACGTACTGATCGACTGGACCCCCTGAAGAACGACCTCCCCCCTGTAGGGACATCACCAGCAGCGAGGGGTTCTCCGGGGCAGGAGGCCCTTCGCCATACGTCCCTTCGACTGGCTTCGGCTGGGCCTTGTGATCGCCAGAGAGTCCGGCAAGGGCGTCCCCTAACTCCGGTTCGATGGTCATAACTTGGCGTCCGACGGACCCTCGGTGCTGCCTATTGCGAGCGGTGCTGAACGCATAAAACAGCCGCTCGGCACTGCCAGGTCCAGGGAACCCAAGATGAGCTGGGCGACGAGGAGAATAGGGGTTCGGTATCACCCGGACCCGGATGTACCTCCGACGGCGCCGTCGAACAGCCTCGCTCCGGCTGCGATTCAACCGGAGCATCCGGGATCACTCGGCGTTGCGGTTATGTGCGGCGTGTCCCTGGAAGAGGGTTGGTCCGTCGGGTGCGTCCGACTGGTCCGAGGCGTTCTAAGGGACCGATCGGTACCCCCGAGTACCGTGCACCGCTCCCTGGCTAGCAGCCCGCCCTTGGACCCGTCAGTACCCTCATGTACAGGATGGCCTGCGTGATGACGGCGCTCAACAGGCGTTGAGCTGGACGGCCCAGCCCTGACCTGGCGTGTACTGGGCGGTGAACAGGAGTCCGCCGACGTCGCCATCCCATGCGTTGCCCGCCGGTGTCAATGGAGCGACGTGGTGCCAGGTGATCGGCTCCATGCTGGTGGTCCGAGCGCCTCCGCAGCTATCGCACCCCGAGTTGGCTTCCAGCATCTGACGCAGCCAAATGGCGAGATCAGCAGCAGCCTGTGAGCCGGGGGCGACCGACGCCACCGGTGGCGCGCGGGACGCTGCGGTCCGAGCCGCGGCCACGTCAGCGGAAAACGAACTGGCCGCCTGACTCCCGCTGCCCAGGCAGGTGAGCAGGTAGTCGGCCGCCGACAGGTAGCCGGGCTGGGGCGCTCGGGAGATGGTGCCGGGCCGGGCCTCGACGAAGCCACGGAAGGCGTAGTAGCGCGACTCCAGGTCGCTTTGGACGGTGAACACCGGCAGCAACACATCCGAGGGGAGTCCGGCGGGGATGGTACTAGCGACCGGGGTCGGGTCGGCCGCAGCGATGGCGTCGAGCGTCGACCGGGTGATCGTGATCTCCGTCGTCCCGATGGCCCCGTTGGCGTCGACCGCAGCGGCCTTGAGCCGTTGGTCGATGTTGGTTGCGGCCGTGAAGAAGGCGGTCAGATCGTGCACAGCGCTCGGTGGGCGGGTGGTCGATGACGTCCCTCTGGTCGAAGTGGACGTGGTGCCCCGCGGGCTCGTGACCGACGTACTGGCGCACGCCGCACCGAGAAGCGCCACCAACACCACAGCCACGATTGCTCCGCGCACCGCAACTCCTTCCGTTCCGGACCCATTGTCGGTCCGGCACGTCCCTGGCGGCAGGGCCAGAAGTCCCGGCAGGCCACCCGGCCCGATGACACCGCTGCTACCGGCCTTCCTCAGCCGATCACGGAACGCACGCCGGTGATGGTGAACCGCTCGACGGCCTGGACGCGGCCCCCGTAGCTGCCGCTATGAGCGAGGGCGCGGTCTCGCCAGCCTGTGCTTCACCGCTTGCCTCGTGGGGCCTTGCTCGCGTGGATACATCGGGGGCTCGGGAACCCCGATTACGTGCGCTTGTAAACGATGCCGGGTCCGTCGCTCTGCGGCGGACGGAGTCCTTTCGGTACTCCGTGCAAGAGGGCACACAGATCAGACGTGCAGTCACTCCTCCCCGGAGAACCGTTCCCAGGCCGATTGGCGCGCCATGCCCAGGGCCTGTCCGATGGCGGCCCAGGTAGCCCCGAGCTGGCGAGCCTTTCGGACGTACTGCGTGAGGGTGTACTCGGCCTGATTCCCAGCCTGAGCTACCCGAGGCAGGCTGGCAAGGACCGCGTCGAGTCCAGCCTCGGCTTCCCAGGGGGCGATGCGCTGGACCGGCTTGGACTTGTTCGACTTGGGTTTGCTGGCAATCAGCTGGCTGCATAGCGCCACACATTCATCGCAGATGTAGACGCCAGGTCCAGCAACCAATGTCCCGACATCGGTGTACGCCTTCGAGCAGAACGAGCACGACGTAAGCAGTTCCATAGTGGTCATCGTCGCCCTCCATTTGTCAGGAGTTACCTTGACACTGTCAGGCGACACCTGACAAGATCAACGCACGTGCCCGCTTCCTGGCGTCGAAGAGACTCTCTCCCGGTGGCTTACGCTCGAAGTCGAGTTGTGAGGACTTGCTCTACTTGATCAAGAAGAGGCCAAGGCGCACCAAATGTTGGGCGACGCGCGTGTTGTCATTCAACGTGCTTCGCGCGTCCCAGGACGCTGATGATTACGAGGTCGGAGCAGAACGCGGAGGTTCGAGATGCTTTCGCAGCCATGCCGCGGTGCGCTCCTCGTCCCATTCGCCCGCCGCGGCGGCCAGATCGAGCTTGGTGGCGTTCAACAGCGTCTTGAGATCGACGCCAGTTACAGCTGCGGCGATGGCGAGATAGTCGGCCAGGTCCGGGTATTCGACGCTCACTTGGCGAGGCGTTCGAGCAGCTCGCGATCCTCCTTGATGATCTTCGCCAGGCGTGCCTTGAACTTGGGGCTCTCTTGCCGCCGCTCCACGCCCTCGATCAACGATGCTTGTCGGTGAAGTGCTTGTACACCGTCTGCTTGGAGACTCCCGGCAAAAGCGAATGAACTCTCCGAGGATGCCAACCCTTTGTTCTCTGGGCGCCCTGACCGACGAAGGCGGAAGGACCGGCGCCCTCGGCAAGGGACCGAACGATACTGTCGGCCTCAAGAGGATGACCCTAAGTAAGCTCGAACCGTGGCCGCCCTGCTCGAGCTGAAGGGGCTACGCCGCAGCTTCGGCCCGCTGGTAGCGCTCGATGACCTGACCTTTTCGGTCGCGGCGGGCCAGGTGGTGGGCTTCCTCGGTCCCAACGGCGCCGGCAAGACGACCGCCATGCGGGCCATCTTCGACCTCACTGACCTCGATGCGGGGTCCGTCCGCTGGAACGGCGCCACCGTGGGCCCGTCCGAACGGCGCCGCTTCGGGTACATGCCGGAGGAGCGGGGCTTGTACCCGGGCATGCTGGTGGCCGAGCAGATCCAGTACCTCGGTCGCTTGCACGGCATGAGCACGTCGGGCGCGGCCGAATCGACGCGAACGTGGCTCGAGCGCCTAGACGTCTCCGATCGCGCCGACAGCAAAGTCGAAGCACTGTCGCATGGCAACCAGCAGCGGGTGCAACTGGCGGCGGCCCTCGTCCATGATCCCGAGGTTCTGGTCCTTGACGAGCCCTTGTCCGGTCTCGACCCCGCTGGCATCGACGCCATTGGCAACGTGCTCGTGGAGCGCGCCCATGCCGGGTGCTGTGTGCTCTTCTCGAGCCACCAGCTGGACCAGGTCGAAGACCTCTGCGAATCGGTGACCATCATCGACCACGGCCGCCTCGTCGTGAGCGGCACCGTCGACGAACTCACCACCAGCGGGGCGCGACGGCTGGCGGTACGCGTCGAGGGGGACCACGAGGCGGCGTGGGCAAGGCGATGCGGAGGAGTGACGGTGTCGGAGATTAAGGGGGGCGAGGTCCGTCTCGTGCTCGACGAGGACACCGACAGCGACGTCGTGCTGGACGCCGCGCGCGCCACCGGCCGCGTCACCGAATTCGCCTTCGAACGCCGGCGATTGTCGGAGGTCTTCCGGGAGTCCGTGGCCGGCGCCGAGGCGTCGGCGTCATGAAGTACGTCGTCTACGCCCTCGCCGCCGTCGTCGCTGCCACCGCCGTCCTGCGTCGGGTGTGGCGGGCTCGACATGGCCAGCGAGGTGGCGAGCCGGCCACCGGCTCACCCCGTCGGGCCGGCCACCGGTGGACATCGGCAGGGTTCCGCGAACGGGCACTGCTGGGCGACGTCGGGCTCGTAGCCGGCCGGGAGATCCGCGAGCGAGTGCGCGGCCGCGTCTTCCGGGTGGTCTCGGTCCTGCTCATGGTCGTGGTCGCCGGCGCCATCGTTATCCCCGCCGTCGACACCTCGTCGCCGACGGCACAGCTGGTCGGCCTCGTGCCCGGCCCCGGCGCTCCCCCGGCGACCCTGATCGAACAGGTCGGGCACAGCCAGGCCATCGCGGTCCGCGTCGTCGACGAAGCCGATCGCGCCGCCGCCGAAAGCGCGTTGCGATCGGGGCGGGTCGACCTCGTCGTTGACGGCGCCCACACCGTGCTCGTCGACAAGCCCATCGACGCCAACGACTCCTCGGACAAGGCGGAGCTGGTGCACGCACTGGCTCAGGACTTGGCCCTCTACAGCGCCTACGGAGCCGACGGACTCACCCTCGCCCAGATCGCCGCCCTGTCCCACATCTCACCGTTCCCGGTGCAAAGCCTGGTGCACGGCGCCGGCGGCGCCAAGAGCACCAAAGTGGAGGCGACCTCGCTCATCGGGGTGATCCTCATCTTCGTCATCCTCACCCAGTACCTGACCTGGACTCTCATGGGTGTACTGGAGGAGAAGTCGAGCCGGGTGGTGGAGGTCCTCCTCGCTACGGTGCGTCCCATCGAGCTGCTCGGCGGAAAGCTGCTCGGCATCGGGACCGTGGTCATGGCCCAGGCCCTGCTGCTCGTGGCCGAGGCGATCGTGGTGGCCAAGGTGGTGGGGTCGACCCTTCTGCACGGCACCGGACCGGCGGTGATCGTCACCACCGTGATATGGCTGGCCCTCGGCTATGCCTTCTACAGCTGGCTGTACGCGGCGGCCGGATCACTGGCCCAGCGCCAGGACCAAGTGCAGTTATTGGCCATCCCCCTCGGCGTGCCGATGATCTTCGGCTACATCGTCGCCCTGACCGGCGCGAGCTCTGGCAGTCCCTCGGGCCTCGTCAAGGTGCTGGCCTACCTTCCGCCGACAGCGCCCTTCGCCATGACCACGCTCGTTGGCTTCGGAGCCGCCTCGTGGTGGCAAGTCGCCCTCTCGGCTGGCGAGAGCGTGGTGGCAACGGTCGGCGTCGCCGTGCTCGCCGCCCGGGTCTATCGCCGGGCCGTCCTGCGCACGGGGACGCGGGTGCGCCTGAGCGAAGTGTTGGCCGGCCCGCCCCGCACCTCCTAACCGTACGCGCCTCGAGGCGCTCGAGCGGCCTGTGAGCGATTGCTCACTTCACGGCCTACGACTCGGGGATCGTGGTAACGCCTCATGTACCGGCCATCAGTTCACGGCGGTACTACCTCACCACGTCGGCCATCCCGGTGGGAGGATTCCGGTGGGAGGGTCGTTCTGTGCAACTCCAGGTGGCGAACCCAACGATGCCAGGAGTTGTGAGAAGTTCGCCCCAAAGGCGGTGGAGTTGGCGCCCGAGAACTGTCCGGCGTCGCTGGCCATGCTGGTGCCGTCGCCCGACGGATCGGCCCAACCCGTTTCGATGCCGTCCGGACCCTCATACATGGTGCCGAGAACGGTTCCCGCTGTCACCGACTGGCCCACAGTGACCATGGGGTCGATGTCCTCGGCGGCGTAGATGACGAGCCCATTCGCCGGTCCGTCGCTCAAGCGATAGCTGATAAAGGTGTCACCAGGCCAACCGGAGTTGACCGTGCTCAGCACCACGCCGTCGCCGATGGCGTAGATGGGGCCGTACCCGCTGTAGTCAACTCCTTGGTCGATTCGTTCGGGCATAAGGGCACTGATGGCGCGGAGAGGATCCGCGTACGAGCCCGGTGAAGGCGTGACCGTGACCGTTACGTTGATCGGATGGGTCGCCGCAGCAGCCTGAGCGGCAGCAGCCTTGGCGGCAGCAGCCTGGGCGGCCATGGCCTCCTCCTCGGCCGCCTCGGCAGCCTGACGCTGTCGAGCCGCGGCCGCGAGCGAAGCCTGCAGATTGCCCTGGGCCTGACTGAGCAACGTGTCGTCGCGGGCGAGGGCTGCTTGGGCGCCCTGACGCGCAACAGCCAGCTGCTGCACGCTGGCTTCGGCCTGCGACTGGGCCGACCGCAGCTGTGCCTCTGCGGACTGGGCATGCTGCGCATCGACCTTGACGGCGTCGATGGCGTTACTCAGCCCCTCTGTAGCGACGTGCGTGTACTGCTGCTGGGCCGCCACCGCGGTCATGTCCCCTGACTCGAATAATGTCAACGTCAAATTGTTCTCGGCCCCGGTCATGTAGCTGTTGAGCGCGAGCTGGCGGAGGACGACCGTCGCCCGCGCCTCGGCGCGTCGATCAGCTCCGAGACGTGCATGGGCCGCTTCGAGTTGAGCGTCCACGGCGGCCTCGTGAACTTGAGCCTGGTCGTAGCTGACGACCAGCTGTTGCACCAGCGCGCCATCTTGGGCGATATGCGATCCTAGCTGGGCGACCTTTGCTCGGTCCGAGTTCACGTCGGCCGATGCCGGGGCAGGGAGGAGCGCGATCGTCGCTGCCAGAGCCGCTCCGACCGTGACGACCCGAACAACGGTCCGACCAAGCCCGCGGCTTCGTCGCATTTGCCGCCGGAGGCGGGCGTTGGCTACCCGAGTCCGGCTTCTTCTGGGCATAACGAACTACAACGTTATGCCGCGCGAAACCTCTAAGTCCATGTTTCACAGCGCGGGCTCTGTCGGCCGAGGAGGCCTGCGGGCAGGAGAGCTGGTCGCTCCGATCACACTGGGGCAATACACGCCTGTTCGAGGACTAGGACCCCCCCCTCGTCATCCACACAGGTGCCTTGTTCAGCAGGTGGTGCTCTCGGCACGGTGTCTACCACGACACCCTGCCGACAACCGGTGGCAGAGTATGGGTCGGTGATCACGCGCAAGGTTCAACTGGGAGACGTCGAGCTCGCCATCGCCGAAGCTGGCACGGGCGGGCGGCCTGTCTTGCTCCTGCACGGATTCACAGGGGCGAAGGAGGATTTCACCGATTGGGTAGATGCTCTCGCCGCGCTTGGTTGGCACGCCGTCGCCCCGGATCACCGAGGCCATGGTGACAGCTCCAAGCCTGTGGGCATCGACGCCTATTCGATGTCCATTCTGGCCAGGGACTCCACTGCCCTCGTCGACGCACTCGGGTGGGATTGCTACACGTTGCTCGGACACTCGATGGGCGGCTTTGTCGCTCAAAGGATGGCCTGCGCCCATCCAGCTCGGATTCTTGGCCTCATTCTCATGGACACCGGCCACGGGCCGGTCGAGGGTATCGATCCCGAGCAGGTCAGTTTGGCGGCGACAATTGCGGTCGAGTCAGGCATCGACACCTTGGCTGACCTCATGGCAGAGATCGACTCGCCGCTTGATACTGCAGCCCATCGACGCCTTCTCGAAGACCGTCCGGGATACGCGCAGTTCGAGGATCGCAAACTCCGCTCGACGTCTTCCTACCTCTATGCGAGCATCGTGCAGGAGCTCGTGTCTTGCCCGGACTCACTCGCAAGCCTCTCAGGAATGGACCCGCAACCACCGACGTTGGTGCTCGTCGGTGAGCAGGACGCTCCTTTCCTTGGATCGGCGCAACGCATGGCCGGAGTTCTTCCCAAATCAACTCTGGCCGTCATCCCCGACGCCGGTCACAGCCCGCAATTCGAGAACCCAGATGCTTGGTGGCAGACCGTTTCGTCATTTCTGGAGTCGATCAGCGAGCCCGTCCGCGGGTAGCAACCCGGAGGGCGACAGGGGTCGTGCCCGTCATGCTGTCAGATGGGATTCCAGCGATCTGGTCGGCCTTGGTGGATCGGAAGCACATTTCGCCCGGACCCCTAACTGACGACGACGAACAGTCTCCAGCTTCCCGGCACGCCTCGAAGGGTGTGCTCCCCGTGATCTGTGAACGTGATCCCAGATCCAACGACGAGGTCCTTGACGGTTGAAGAGACGAGGATCTGGCTCGGCCCCGCGAGTGCGTTAACCCGAGCAGCAATATGAACGGCCAACCCACCGATGTCGTCACCCCTAAGTTCGCATTCGCCGGTATGGAGTCCTGTCCTTACTTCTATCCCGAGAGCTCTTACGGCTTCACAAACGGAGCTTGCGCATCGGATGGCACGCGCTGGCCCGTCGAACGAGACGAGGAACCCATCCCCGGTGTGCTTGACTTCTGGACCTCCAAACCGACGGAGCTGTTCCCTTACAGCCCGGTCGTGGACGTCCAACAGGGCGCGCCAGCGTTCATCGCCCAAGGATGCGGCTCGTTCGGTAGATCCAACGATGTCAGTAAAGAGGATGGTCGTCAGTACGCGATCTACCTCAAATGACGTGCGTTCGCCCGTGAGAAACTCGGCGATCTCCGAAATTGCGTTGGGCCCAAAGGGATGAACCATGTCGCCACCCGGCATCTGGACGAACGTCGCGCCTGGAATGTGGTCGGCGAGGTACTTCCCGTGGGCGAGGAGTGTGAAGGGGCTGTCTGTGACTTGGAGCACCAGAGTCGGTGCTTGCACCAACGGCAGGAACGGGCGCACGTCCATGCTGCTCAAGAAGTACATCATCTGAGCGGCAGCTGTGTGAGGCGTTGCTGACGCCCGATTCATCCTGGCCACCGCTTTGATGAACTCTCGATCATGAGCTCGTGACGGAGCTGTGACCACACGCATTTTCCGGTCGTGCGCTGGATATGAGGCCCGGTTGATGACCCGGCCTGAACGGGAAACCCTCGGCCGCAGATCCTGGGCCGTCGCCCTCAGCGTCGGGTTCCCGGCATCGGCACCTTCCGACCGGAGCCGCCAGATGGATGCACGAAGCCAACGGGATCCGCAGCGCTCATGGGTCGACACGCGGCGGTGGCCGCCATTCATCCCCAGGTGCCGCCAGCCACCTGCCTCGTGGTCACGTTGAGCCGATTGAAGACGTTGGTCGTGGCGATGTGGAGAACGAGCGCGGCCAGTGCTTTCATCGTAGTGACGGGCGGCCTCGTCCCAGATGTGGTCGGGGACGGGATCGGCCCGGTCGGCGAGCCGAGTGACGGCCTCGGCCAACGCCAGGGCGGCCCGGTCTGCGTCGGTGAAGTACGGCGCCTCGCGCCATGCCGCCACGGTGAAGAGCCGCTCGTCGGTCTCGCCCGCTTCTTTTGCGGCAACAGAACCCGCGTTCACACAGGGGCCGCAGCCGTTGATCTGGCTGACCCGCAGATGCACGAGAGCGAGGGTCGGCGCCGATGCCCCGCCCTTCTCGGTGGCTCGGAGCAGGGCTTGGATGGCCTGCCAAGCTCCGGGTAGGACGGCGGCCGGTTCTTCATCCTGGGCTGCAGTTCGGTGGTTGAGGTTGCGGTAGCCATGATGGTGTCCTCCGGATGCTCGCTTCGGTCACACCGGCCGACTCTGGCCGGTCTATTGAATAAGACCGACCCCAGCGGAGGAATGTGACAATGGACCAAAGAGACTGGCTTGCCGAACGCTTCGAGGAACACCGCGGGCGGCTCAAAGCGGTCGCCTATCGGATGCTGGGCTCGCCCTCCGAGGCCGACGACGCCGTCCAAGAAGCCTGGATGCGCTTCAGCCGCTCCGACACCAGCGATGTGGAGAACCTCGGTGCCTGGCTCACCACGGTCGTGTCTCGGGTGTGCCTGAACATGCTCCAGGCGCGCCGCTCCAGGCCGGAGGCGACGGTCTCAGACGACCTTACGGAGCCGACCGTGACGCACCCTGGCGGCGACCCCGAGGCCGAGGCACTGCTCGGCGACTCAGGGAGACTTCTCGGCACTGCTCGCCGTTTTGGATCCAGACGTGGTGCTGCGCGCCGACGACACGGCGGTGAGTCTGGGTGCCTCCCCGGAAGTCAGAGGAGCACGAGAGTTGGTAACCAATTTCGCCAGACGCGCCGGAGGCGCTGTGCCGGCGCTCGTCAACGGTATGGCAGGGGCCGCATGGGCGCCCGGGGGGCAGCCCCGTGTCGTCTTCCGCTTCACCGTCGAAGAAGACAGGATCGTCGGGATCGAGCTCATCGCCGACCGTGATCACCTCCGCGAACTCAATCTGGTGATCCACGGTCGCCTTTGACGATCAGATCACCTGGTGATGCATCGTTCCCGAGTGATTGGAATACCTGCGACGCTGATTCGCTGCTCGGCAGAAGAGTCCGGTGTTCACGCACCCCCATCGAGTCGGCCAAACGCCTATCCCCATCATCACTCGCTCATTGTGGAAATTGAGCAGTTGCCCTTCAAGACCACGAGGGAACGTCGTCATGGGCAGACTCAGCCAGATGGGTCGGTCACCGCAGAACGCTCGTCTGTCGTCAGGATCGCGAGCAGTGGCGCGGAGGCTGTCCGTAGGCGTTCAGTCGCCTCCTTAAGACCTCGTCCAGCACCGCTTCCGAAAACGGCAGTCACGTCGGAAGGCGCGAGCACGCGTCCAATCTCCCCGGCAAGCCCTTGCGCCTGTTCGAGAAACTCGCGCGCAACCCGGTCCTCGATCAGGACCGGTGCGCTAACGAGCAGCATGATCGAGTAGGTACGCAACTCATCCCGGGCCGCGTCCTGGTCTCCAGCCCCGTCGCGCGTCGCCAGAACGCTCTTCACCGAACGTCTCGCTTGCACCAAGACAATTCCGGCCTGCACAGCGACAGCACGGGACCGGTCGGTGAGCTGCCGCCTGCTGAGGATCTGATTGACGATGAGCACGGTTAGGGCCAAGACGAGGAGGCCCGCGACGGTATCGGTAGTGAGGGCGTGGGTCTCCCAGAAGTGACGGACGCTCCGGTCCGCGAGGTCTAGCGCCACCAGCACGAGAGCGACAACGAGGACGGCTACGGTGGCAACGCCACCCTGCCAACGCGGCAACACGTTGAGGGACCTTACAGCGGTCAGTGCTGCGAATGCTTCGATGCATCTTGCGGGAAATGTGCGATCCGCACGGTCTCGACCAGTTATCGGTCACATCACAATTGTCCACAGGTGTGGTGGCGGAAGACTCGAGCGGCGCATAAACGCCCGATCATCGCTCACCCTGCAAAGGATCGCCCATGAACCCGAGACCGCTGTCAGGAACTGCACCTGCGGAATGTCGGTGTAGCGGGTTCAGCGCGCTGCCGTGGCTTCGATCTCGATCTTGAGTTGTGGAAAGGCCAGCCGAGCCACCCCCAGGAGCGTTGAAGCTGGGAGATTGTCACCGAAAAACGCTGATGCAAGTGGTCCGAGCACGGCAATCAACTCGTCAACGTCCGTCGTGTAGTAGTTGACCCTGACAACGTCAGAGGCGGCGAGTCCAGTCGCCTCAAGGACGGCACCGAGATTCTGAAAGGCCTTCGTCACCTGGTCGCCCATTTCAGAGGAGGAAGGCGGCGACCCATCCTCCCCAATACCGGTCTGCCCGGAGCAGATCAGGATGCGCTCAGCCCCTCTCACCTCTACTGCCTGCGAGAAGCCGAAAGCTTTGGACCACTCCCAAGGGTTCACATCGGTTCGCTCCATTGGAGTTCCCCTCACTCGCGCCATCGTGTCAGCGGCCACGACTCTAGGCTGACTACGTTTCGGCGACGAGGCGAAGGTGCGCGCAACTGCCGGGAGGCGTGCGCTCCCCAGATGGGGCCTGACTGACCGGACCGCCTGGGACCGTTCACGTCGAGGACATAGCTCGGATCGGCCCCGCAGACTCATCTATCCCCGGTGGTCAAGCCGCGTAACCGGTTCTCTCACAGGTACTCGCCTTTGGGGGCGGCATCTTGGGCTTAGGTGCCCGGCTGTGGGCTCAGTTTCCGAAGTCCCAGCTCTCTCCGGTTTCGTAGCGATGCACGACGTTCTTCGCGATGAGGATCTTGTGGACCTCGTCGGGGCCATCGGCGAGCCGCAGGGTGCGCGCTCCCATGTACATCGCCGCCAGTGGCAGGTCATTGGACACGCCGGCTGCGCCCCACACCTGGATGGCGCGATCGGCCACCCGGCTGTAGGCGGCGGGAACGAAGACCTTGATGGCCGAGATATCGGTTCGAGCT
>Ga0116215_1002258_pt1 | contig 12079 bp, 11 predicted proteins | sample Sb_taG_7_FD_89698 | JGI IMG/M metagenome (GOLD analysis project Ga0116215, IMG submission 89698) | Peat soil microbial communities from Weissenstadt, Germany - Sb_50d_2_FS metaG | ecosystem: Environmental > Terrestrial > Soil > Wetlands > Peat | place: Germany: Weissenstadt | collected 2010-09-21 | reverse complement strand
GCGGAGCGCAGGCGCTCGAACAGGCGGTTGAACCGGTGGTGGAACCGCCAGATCGGCCCCCCGGCGGACGGCGCGCGGCCCTGCTCCTCCGCGGTGTACAGCGGGACTTCCTTCGGCAGCATGGAGAGCACCATCGTCGGCACCAGGGTACGCGACAGGAAGTACGAGGCGAGCATCGCGAAGACGACCGCCAGCGCCAGCGGGTAGAAGAGCGAGGCCGCCGGCCCGGTCAGGAACAACACCGGTATGAAGACAATGCAGATGGCCAGGGTCGAGACGAACGCCGGCGTGGCGATCTGCGCCGCCCCGTCGAGGATCGCCTGGCGGAGCGGCTTGTTGCCGCCGAAGTTGCGGTGGACGTTCTCCAGTTCGACCGTGGCATCGTCCACCAGGATGCCGACCGCCAGGGCCATGCCGCCGAGCGTCATGGTGTTGAGCGACTGGCCCAGCGCCCACAGCACGACGACCGAGGTGAGGATCGACAGGGGGATCGAGGTGGCGACGATGAGCGTGCTGCGCCACGAGCCGAGGAACAGCAGGATCATCAGCGCCGTCAGCCCGGCCGCGATCGCCCCCTCCTTCACGACCCCCATGACGGCGGCGCGAACGAAAACCGACTGGTCGAAGAGGAACTCCATCTTCAATTCCGGCGGCAGCTGGGCCTGGATGCCGGGCATGGCGGCGCGGACGCGGTTGACCACGTCGAGGCTGGAGGCGCCCTCGCCCTTGAGGATGGTCATGAGCACGGCGCGGCGGCCGTCGCGGCGGACGACGTTGGTCTGCACCATGTAGCCCATGCGGACGTGGCCCACGTCCTTGACATAGACCGGCACGCCGTTGACCGACTTGACGGGGATGTCGTTGAATGCGGCGATGAGGTCCGGACTGCTGTTGAGTTTAACGTAATACTCCGTGTCGCCGATCTTGGCGGTCCCAGCGGGCACGATGAGGTTCTGGCTGTTGATGGCCGTCTGTACGTCCTGCGGCGACAGGCCGCGGGCATAGAGCTGGTCGGGGTCGAGATCGACCATGACCTGCGGCCACTTGCCGCCCCAGGGTTGGGGCACGCGCGCGCCCTGCACGGTGCCGAGCCGCTGGATGATGAAGTTGGAGGCGTAGTCGTAAATCTGCTGCTCGGTCAGGGTGTCGCTGCTGACGGCGATCTGCACGATGGGCACGCTGGTGGCGCTGTACTGGACGATGTACGGCGGGTTGATGCCGGGAGGCATGACCTTGAGGATCGCCTGGCTGGTGGCGGTCACCTGGGCGACGGCGGCCTCGATCTTGGCGCCCGGGTAGAAGTAAATGCGGATGACGCCGACACCGAACAGCGACTGACTCTCGATGTGTTCGATGTCGTTGACCGAGGTCGTCAGCACGCGCTCGTTGACGAGGATGATGCGCTGTTCGACCTCGTCGGCGGGCATCCCCGTGTACTGCCAGACGACCGACACCACGGGGATATTGATCTCCGGGAAAATGTCGGTGGACATGCGGTTGATGCTGACCAGGCTGACGGCGCCGATCAGCAGGGCCATCACCACGAACGTATAAGTGCGGCGCAGGGCCAGCCGTACGATCCACATCATGGCTCACCCCTTTCGGATAGAGTCGCCGCTACCTCGCGACGGGCCGAGGCCGCGGCGAATTGCGTCTCACGATCGCCGTCGAAGGGGCGAAAGTCGCTCTGCACTTTCCGCAGGTGATCCTGTCCGTGATAGGCGTCCAGGTAGCGAAGCGCCGCGGCGACGGCCGCCTCGGGCCCCCCGGTCTCGACCGTGTGGAAGTGCTCGCAGGAGGTGCAGCGCTCGATTTCGCTGTGGACCGCCAGCGTCGTGATCGCCGCCACGCCGGCTCCGGCGGTCGGCCCGGGGCCGGCAAGGACGTGGTAGCAGAAGTAGCGCCGGTATCCGGGCCGCTCGTTCTCGTCCAGGCCGAAGTAGCTCACCAGACAATCAAGTATCCGCGTCATACCTCACCCTTTCGCGGGCCGAGCGAAATCCCCTAGCAAGGAATGCTTCGAGGGACTACTTATCCTTACAGGGGCAGATCTTCAGAACTACGGCCGCCCGTGCCGTGACAGGCTGCCTCTTCCAGTCAGGGGTCGAGCAGGGGCAAACCGGTCTCGAGGTCGATCTTCCGCCGGACCGCCCTGGGGTACGTCGTCAACACCAGTTCCACCGTCGGGCGAACCGTCGCCTCGAACAGGTGCCCGCCGCGGGCCGAGCCGTCCCGCAGGCCGAGCGCGACGTGGACGTGGAAGAACGGTTCGTCCTTGTAGAGGGCGAGGTTGCCGGTCAACGACAGGACCTCGGCCTGCCCCTTCTCGCGGTTGCGCAGGTAGGCCTTCGTCTGTGGGTCGAAGTAGCCGATGACCGCGTCGCTGATCGCCCCGATGCCGGTGAGGTGTCCGGCCACGAGCTTGTGTTTTCGGGCGAACGCGAGCAGACCTTTCATCACCTCCTGGCCGGTGTGGAATTCGAGGAGGTACGTTTTCGCGTCCCCATCACTGAGGAGGGCGGCTTTCGGCAGAGCGTCGGTGTCCGCGGAGGGTTCAGCGGCGCCGGCGGCCCCCGGCGCCGCGACGGCCAACCCCGCCGCGGCGAAGAAGCACCGCCGCGTCATTGGAAGAGTTCCTGAAGGTGCCATTGAGTTCTCCTTTGTCGGGCCTGAGGGTTCGGGGCCCCAGCACGGCCTTGCCCCGGGTCGAACGCACTAACCCAAGGCAAGAGACGTGCCGCGGCGCTGGAGATACCTCGTGCGGCCTGCGAATGCCGCGGAAACATGGCGATCGGGAACCACGAACGAGTGGGGGTGGCAGGAAAGTGACCCGGCGGGCTGGAAACGTGCCACGGTCAAGGGCACCGAGGCAAGCGGCCGCACGGCGCTCTTCATGGCCGTCGCGGTTTTCGCCGGGTCGAGTGATCCGGGGCGATTTGGCACGCCGCATGCCTTGTTTGGAGTGAGACGAGGGAATCGAACTTGACTCCCTCCTCGATCGTCAAACTGAACCTGCGTTCGCACCAGAGAGAGTAGTCATGAACACGAAACGGTTAGGAAACTCAGACCTGCTCATCACCCCGATCGGCTTCGGGGCGTGGGCGATCGGCGGCTCCGGCTGGGAGTTCGCCTGGGGGGCTCAGGACGACAAGGATTCGATCGCCACCATCCGAGAGGCGCTGGACACTGGCGTCAACTGGATCGACACTGCGGCCGTCTACGGACTCGGCCACTCGGAAGAGGTCGTGGCGCGAGCCCTTGAAGGCGTGCGCAACCGGCCGTACGTCTTCACCAAGTGCAGCATGGTCTGGAACGAGCACGGGGAGATCGGCCACAGCCTCAAGGCGCGCTCGATCCGGCGCGAGTGCGAGGCCAGCCTGCGGCGGCTGCGCCTGGACACGATCGACCTGTACCAGATTCACTGGCCCGACCCGGACAAGGACATCGAGGAAGGCTGGGCGACGCTGGACGCGCTGAAGAAAGAGGGCAAGGTCCGCCACATCGGCGTGTCCAATTGCAACGCCGTCCAGATGGAGCGCGCGCAGGCGATCGCCCCGATCACGTCACTCCAACCGCGGTACTCGCTGCTTCACCGCGAGATCGAGGACGACATCCTGGCGTTCGCCGTCCGGGAGAACATCGGTGTGATCGCGTATTCGCCGATGGCCTCCGGGCTGTTGACGGGCGCGATGACCGCCGAGCGGATCGCGCGCCTGCCCGCCGACGACTGGCGGAAGCACCACCCGGACTTCCAGGAGCCGCAACTGTCTCGCAACCTGAAGCTGGTGAGACTGCTGCGGGTCATCGGCCGCCTTCACGGGCGTACGCCCGCCGAAGTGGCCGTCGCCTGGGTGCTGCACAACCCAGCCGTCACCGGGGCAATCGTGGGTGCGCGACGGCCCGGCCAAGTGGCGGGAGTGGTCGGAGCGGCCGAGTTTCGCCTCAGCCCCCGGGAACTTGCGGAAGTGGAGGCGCTGTCTGCGAATGAGGCGGTCTGCTAGCGGAAGCAATGACTTTGCCGCTTGCGGCTTCGCAGGGCATGCGAAGCCGCAAGCGGCTACCTGGTGATCTCCCGCGCCTGATCCATGTCCGTGCGCAGTTGCGCAATCAACTCGTTCACGTCGCCGAAGCGCCGCGTGTCCCGCAGGCGCTCGATGAAATCGACGGACAACTCGCTCCCGTACAAATCTCCCTGGAAGCCGATCAGGTGAACCTCCACCTTGCGGGCGTTTTCGCCGAACGTCGGATTCGGACCGATGTTCGCCGCCGCGGGCCAGAACCCCTCACCCCCGACCCCTCTCCCCGGAGGGGCGAGGGGAGATGGCAGCCAGGTGCGTCCCGCGTACACGCCGTCGCCGGGGATGAGTGTTTCCGTCCGCTCCAGGTTGGCCGTCGGGAAGCCGAGCGTCGCCCCGCGCCGCTGACCTACCCCTACCGTCCCGGTCAGCCGGTAGGGCCGCCCGAGGCACGCCGCCGCTTCCGCCACAGCGCCACGCTGCAAGGCAGAGCGGATTCGACTGCTGGAGACCGGCTCCCCATCGAGTTGCAGTGGCGGGACCACGACCAACCCCAGCCCGTCGCGGCGGCACAGTTCGGCCAGCGTGTCCACATTGCCGCCGCGGCCGCGGCCGAAGCCGAAGTTGACGCCCTCCACCAGGGCCCGCGCGTCAAACTGCCCGCGCACCACCCGCTCGAAGAACTCCTCGGCCGTCAGGTCCAACAGGTCGGGCGTGGTGCGCAGCACGACAACCTCATTGGCGCCGTGGGCCTGCAGCAGTCGGGCGCGCTCGGCCGGCGGCGTCAACGGAGGCGGATAGCTGTCCGGGCGGAGCAGTTGCAGCGGGTGCGGGTCGAAGGTGAGGACGACGGCGGGGCCGTGGATGGCGGCGGCCTGGCGGCGCAGTTCTTCCACCAGGGCGACGTGACCGCGATGAACGCCGTCGAAGTTGCCGACGGACACCGCCCCGCCGCGGCAACCGGCCGGCGGCGCCTCGTGCCAGGGGAGCGTATGGATCGCCATGCCGGAATCAGCCTGTTCCCGCGTGGAGCAACGGATGCCGCGGCAGCACCCTTCCGAGTTGTTATAGCGGGAAACGGTTGGCGGCGCGAGGATCGGCTCAGCCCCGGCTCGGCGGCTTACGGCGCGGCCGCTGGCGGGTCGGCTTCGTCGGCCGGGCCGGCTTCTGCTTCTCGTGTCTCAGGGCCAACGCCTTGACGTACTCGCCAAGGATCTCGGCACGCTCCTTCGGCGTCAAGCGGTTGAGGAACCACCACAGCGCCGCCGAGTTCAGCTGCAAGCGCGTGGTGTGCATGGCCTTGGTGACGGTGTCGAGGCCGGGGGTCAACCATTCGTGAACCCGGGCATTCGTGAAGCGCTCCCCATTCATGTCTTCAGTCTATGACCGCGAGCGTGCCGATTGCAAGGGACCTGTGCGGATCCGCCCAGTGACAGCCGGCCGGGGTCCGGTTACAATGCCCCTCGTTGCCGTCGCGCTCCCGTCTGCGTGACTCAACCTCATTCGATAAGATGCCCTTCCGGGGACGCCGCATTACTCTATCTATACGAAAGTCCAAGTGTCCGACCGGGAGGGCCTGGTTCACAAGCAGGTGACAGTCGGCGGGGCCGCTCCCCGGTTGAGCTGGAGGTTCACAGCGCGCGTCGCTTCGGCCCAATTTCCTCCCTGACGAATCGTTTCATTGCCCCCCCCGAAGTGTGTCTACCAAAGGCGTGAAACGAATGGGTTGTCGGCGGCGCAAGGCGGGGAAGGACAAGGACATCGGGAAACGCGATTCGTTTCACCCCCCCGTGAAACGAAACGGCCCTTGGCTCCCCCGGCCAGGCCCAGGAAAGGCCGGCGCGGCCAGGGCGACGCCGTGCCGTGCGGCAGGGCCACGCAAGTGTGACCCAGCGGCCCACGCTCTTGAACCTTGCCGTAACCCGAAGGCCGACACGGGGATAGTTCTGTGCCAGGGGTGGCACAGAACTCCGGCTGGCTGGCACACAACGGCCCTGCGCAGTCCGCGAGACCCTTACCGCCGCCCCCCAGGCCGTGTTAACGCGATACCACTGGAATTGAACCAGGCCACCGAGAGGAGCAGGCGTGCGACGTAACCTTTCGCTGCTGCTGGCGTTCGGTGCGGCCCTCTCTTTCGGTGGAGACCTGCGGCCGGGCCACGCTGCCGACCCCGACAGGCCCGAGGCGGAGGTGAACCTGGACGAGCTCCGGCCCGGTATGCTCCAGGCGGAGGTCCAACGACGCCTCGGGCCGCCGAAACGTGTTGCGCGGCAAATCCTCTACAGGCGTTACCTGGAACAGTGGGTTTACGAGGGTCCGAAGCCGATACGGATCGAGTTCGACTGCGTCCGCGGCAAGGAGCCTCAAATTCTAACTGTCCAACCGCTCAGTCCTCCCCGTCCGTAAAATCGGGGCACAAATCCTCAGTTCGCTCGTCATCTCCAGCAGGGGAAGCCGCTTCCGCCCTCCGTCGGCGGGTGTGATTGCGGTGACTTTTCGTGCTCCGTCGATAACAGGCGGCACAGCCGGCCGAATAATCGGAAGGAAGCGAGGAAATCTTGCCGGTGGTTTCGTCCTTCTCGCCGCCTGAGCGCTGTTTATCGGATATACTTGGGGCGGTTTGGGACACCGCCGATTGGTCCGCCTGTGCCGAAACTGCGGCAGCCGAGTGTTCAATAATAAGCCAGAATGGCAGAACGGAAACCCCTGTGGCCAGGAACAGCAATCGGGAAAACCGCTCTGACACGGGAGTTACGAGAATTTGGGAAAACTTGACAAGCCTGCGATTATGGCATAGGGATTGCAATTCGTCCTGTGCCTGAGAAAGGCGGCCGGTTGAGGCATCCCGGTTTCGAGTCCCTGTGTCGGAGCCTGGCACCGGCTGAATTGAAGCTGACTGACGGGAGCAAGGATTGTCGATACAGCGATAAGGTGGTGAGCCATGGCACGACGAGACGCGTTACTGCGATTGCATAAGTCCCTCCTCGCCCGTCGGGGCGACCTTCTGAAGAAACTCGCGGGCGAGTGGGCCGACCTGCGGGGTTTCGGCACCGATAACACCGGCGACACTGCCGACGTGGCCTTTGAATCGGGCAGCGACGAGATGGCCTCACAACTTGCGGCACTGGACGCCCGTGAGTTGAATCAGATCGAGCGGGCCCTGACCAAACTCAAGAACGGCACCTACGGCGTTTGCGAAGGGTGTACCGACAAGATCGGCGTGGCGCGCCTCAACGCTCTCCCCTACACGACCTACTGCATAGATTGCCAGCGCGAGGCGGAGCGCAACCCCGATTGGCAAGACCGCCGCGGCGCCGGCAACTGGGAGAAGGTCTTCGACGTCGGCACCCCCCTGGAAGAGCAGCGCGAAATTACCCTCTCCGACATCGAGATGGACCTGACGAAGTAGTTCCCAGCCGCTTGCGGCTGAACGGGTAAGTTACAGCGAGGAGCCCGCGGATGCCGTCCGCGGGCTTCTTGCGTTTTCTACGGCCTCTCGCCTCGCACGATCCCATCGACAACCCGAGTTTTCCTCATCGGCGCGCAGGCGCAAGCGCTACAATGGAGTGCCTGTCAGGAAGACCCGCTCGCAGGGTTCGATCATTTCCCTCATGTCGTCGAGGTTCGCCGTGGTAAAGATGCTGAAACGTGCTGCGCTGATCCTGTTCGTGGGGGCGTGCGCCTTTGGCGGTGGGATGGCGGCCGTGCTGCTTGGCCCGCGGCTAACTTCCGCCGCGTCGGCCCAGGTCGTGGTGCCGGGACCGGGCAGCGGCAGCGTCGATCTCCCGCGGACCAGCGACCGCTTCGAGGCGGTGGCGCGGAAGGTCATGCCGGCCGTCGTCGCCGTCGAGGCCAAGAAGCCGGCGGGGGGCAAGCGGACCAAGGCGGAGGAGGAGTCGGGCTCCGGCGTCCTCATCAAGGCCGAGGGGCAGCGCGGCGTGCTGGTGCTGACCAACAACCACGTCATCGCCGAGGCCGCCCTGAAGGATATCACGATCAGCCTGGCCGACGACCGCATTGCCAAGCCGGCTCAGGTGTGGGCCGACCCCGAGTCCGACGTGGCCCTGCTGCGCCTGGAGGGGCTGGACGGGGCGGCGACGGCTCCCCTGGGGGACAGCGACGGCGTGCGCGTCGGGCAATGGGTACTGGCGTTCGGCAGCCCGTTCGGCCTGAATCAATCGATGACGCACGGGATCATCAGTGCCCGCGAGCGAGGCCAGGTCGGCCTGGGTAGCACCATCCGCATCAAGGACTTCCTGCAGACCGACGCGGCCATTAATCCCGGCTCGAGCGGCGGGCCGCTGGTGAACCTGGACGGCGAGGTGATCGGGCTGAACACGGCCATCGCCTCGCACTCCAACAGCAGCAGCGGGGTGGCCTTCAGCATTCCCATCAACCTGGTCAAGCGGGTGATGAAGCAACTGCTGGAGAAGGGATCGGTGGCCCGCGGCTACCTCGGCATGCAGTTGGCCGAGTCGTTCGAGGCCGTGGACGCACTGCGCCTGGGCCTGGACCGCGTCCAGGGGGCGCTGGTGGAGACGGTCTTCGCGGACACCCCGGCGTCGGCGGCCGGCCTGAAGCCTAAGGACGTGGTGCTCCAGGTAGACGAGACGACGATCCGCAACGAGAACCACCTGATCAACCTGATCACGGCAACACCGGCCGGGCAGAAAGTTCGGCTGCAGGTGTGGCGCGACAAGCGGACGATGGCACTCGACGCCGTCGTCGGCGATTGGTCGAAGGGACAGGGGCGCTTTCGGCCGGCGCAATAAGCGGGGCGCCGCTTGCGGCCAGTCCCCCTCGCCCCGGTACTCCGGGGAGAGGGGTCGGGGTGAGGGGTTCTGAGGGAACAGGATTCCTTGCATTCATTGCGCGGCGCGGGATTCGTTGCGCGCCGCTGGCCGTGCGCAACGAATGCAATGAATCGCCCCTCACCCCCGACCCCTCGCCCCGGAGTACCGGGGCGAGGGGAGTTGGACGAAGCCGCGAGCGGCCGCTGTCGTGCTCAGTCATCCGAGCGGCGGTTGCGCAGGAAGAGAAGGAGGCCGATGAGGGCCACCAGGAGCACGGCCATGATGATCATGAAGGTGTAGCCGGTGATGAATTCCCAGAACGCATCCATCGTAAGATCCCTTTCTGGCGACAAAGAACGGTCAAGGAGGAGAAGTTGACACCCCTGCTTCCCCCGTGTGCGGGATGACGTCTGCGATCACCGCCCATCGCTCGTGACAGGGGAAGGTTGCCGCATGTTCTACCTTCCCGCCCGCCACATTGCAAGCGCCCGTGCCGGAAAATGCGGTTTTTAATCGCCGCGGCATGGGGCGCCGGCCCGCGCCGGCGCGGGGTTGCCTTGCGACCTCCCCAGACGGAGGATAACGGGGTTGCCGACCCGCTGCCTCCTTCCCCGCGGATCCTCCATGAGCGCCGCTTCCAGGCCCGAATCCCCGGCCTCGCCACTCGCCGGTGGGGAAGGCACCGCGCCGGTCCGAACGGAGGACCGGGATCATGCCTCTCCCGGCAGTTCGGGGCGCCGGTACGTCCTCCTGGTGCTGGCCGTGATTTGCGCGGCTAGCTTCGCCCTGTACGCCAGGTGGGTCATCAGCCCGTACCTGGCGGTGGACGATTTCCAGATCTTGGTGCGTTCATGGACCTGGCAGCGCACCTGGGCCGACCTGTGGGTGCCGGCCAACGAGCACGCGATGCCACTGGGCCGGCTGACGACGTGGCTGCTGGTGCAACTGGCCGGCCGGGCCAGCGCGGTCCCGCAGGTGGCCTCCCTGCAGGGACCATTCGCCCTCGTCGCCGGGGTGCTCCTGCTGTACCTGTTCGTCCGCCGCGAGCTGGGGCACCCCTTGTACGGCCTGACGGCGGCGGCCCTGTTCGGCGCCTCCACGGTTTACGAACAGGCCGTCTACTGGTTCTCGTCGAGCTTTTCGATCCTCACTCTCGACACCTTGCTCCTGGCGCTGCTCGCCGCCCAGCGCTGGCGGCGGGCGGGCCGGCCGGTTTACCTGGGGCTGTGTGCGCTGGCGGTGGCCTTGGCGCCGACGTGGTTCGCCAGCGGCATCCTGGCCGGGCCGGTGTGTACTCTGTACCTGCTCCCGCGGCTGAGCGACTTGCCGGCCGGCGGGAAGCAGATGTCGGCCCGCGTCCGCTCCGGCCTGGTCGCGCTGGTGCCCCTCCTGGGGACTGGCATCTTCCTGGCCATCAGCCTGCCGCGCACGGCGCAGGCCATCATGCACCTGCCGCACTACGACGGCAAGACGGCGCTGGAGTCGTTTCACCTGCTGCCCGGCCTGAAGTACACCTTCTGGTCGGTGGTGGAAAACCTGCTCCTGGGGCAAACCGGCATCAGCAGCGTCAACGTCCCGTTCGGCTTCGCCGTCGCGGTCTGGCCGCTGCTCTTCGTCCTGGGCGTGTGGTGGTGGCGCGGCGTGCCCGCGGGCCGGCGGCTGATGCTTCTCGGGGTGGGCCTGATCTTCGCCGGCTACCTTCTCGTCTACAGCGCCCGCGCCGAGTGGACGTATGCGGGGAACATGAATCGGCCCATGTGGAGCCGTTATCATCTCCTGCCGCAGCTCGGGCTGGCCCTGTTCGTCGCGGCTGGCCTGCCGCGCTGGGCCGGGTGCTGGGGGCTGCGGGCGGGGTCGGCCCTCACGCGGCGGCAGATGGGGGTGCTGGTCTTCTTGATCGCGGTCCTCTGGGCGACGCAGTTCCCCCGCACTCACTGGACGAAGTGGGCGCCGACTGACGACAGCCAGCAGCAGGTTTTGCGGGACATCGACGAGGTGGACGCCTTCTGCCGCGTGTACCGCATCGGGGCCGCGACGGCGCGGGCGGCGCTGCGAGCCGAGAAGGGGAGGAAGGAGATACCCGGTTGCGCCGAGCGCGAGGACGGCTGGGAATTCCTCTGGGGCAGTCCCGACCCGGACCCATCCATCACCGAGGAAGAGGCCCGCCGCCTGCTGGGCGCGGCCCCGTAGAATTCGCAACGTACCCAGACACGAGGACAGTTCGATGCAAATCCCGGGCAGCACTTTCCTGGTCAGCGGCGGCGCGTCGGGGCTCGGCGCGGCCTGTGTGCGACTCCTCGCCGTTGCCGGCGGCAATGTCGTCATCGCCGATCTGAACAAGGACGCCGGTGAGGCACTCGCCGCCGAATTGGGCGGGCGCGCTCGCTTCGCCCGCGCCGACGTCACCGACGAGGCCGGGGTGCGAAACGCCGTCAACCTGGCGGTTTCGTCCTTCGGCGCTCTGCATGGGGCGGTCGCCTGCGCCGGCATCGCCGTCGCCGAGCGGACCCTGGGCAAGAACGGCCCCCATCCCCTGGCGTCGTTCGCCAGGGTCATCACCGTAAACCTGGTCGGCACGTTCAACCTCCTGCGGCTGGCGGCCGAGGCGATGGCGCGGCACGCAGCGAACGCGGGCGGCGAGCGCGGGGTGGTCGTGATGACGGCGTCGGTGGCGGCCTTCGAGGGGCAGATCGGGCAGGCCGCCTACGCGGCGTCGAAGGGGGGGGTGGCGGCGCTGACCCTGCCGGCGGCGCGCGACCTGGCCCGGGTGGGCGTGCGCGTGGTGAGCGTCGCCCCGGGCACCTTCGACACCCCGCTGCTGGCCGGCTTGCCGGAGGCGGCCCGGCAGTCGCTGGCGCAGCAGGTGCCGTTCCCGCCGCGCCTGGGCCGGCCGGAGGAGTTCGCGGCGCTGGTGCGGCACGTCGTCGAGAACGAGATGCTCAATGGGGCCGTGCTGCGCCTCGACGGGGCGCTGCGCATGGGGGTGAAGTAGGTTCAAGCCGCTTGCGGCTTCGCACGCCCTGCGAAGCCGCAAGCGGCTACCTTGCTTGTGTTCGTCGTGCGGCGGCGCTACGATACACCCGCGCATCGGTCGCCCCGGTACGGAGTCGTTTCATGGCGCGGTTGAAACTCTTGTTCCCCGATAATCAGCGATTTTTCCGGCCGGGTTTATTGGACGGTCGCAGCTGGGCTGAGTCGGCGCAGCTGCGACCCCGATTTCTGGCGTCCGCCGCCGCAGTCTAGTTAATTATGGCGGCGACCCTCCTGGCG
>Ga0116215_1002249_pt1 | contig 12110 bp, 10 predicted proteins | sample Sb_taG_7_FD_89698 | JGI IMG/M metagenome (GOLD analysis project Ga0116215, IMG submission 89698) | Peat soil microbial communities from Weissenstadt, Germany - Sb_50d_2_FS metaG | ecosystem: Environmental > Terrestrial > Soil > Wetlands > Peat | place: Germany: Weissenstadt | collected 2010-09-21 | reverse complement strand
TGTCGCCGCGGCGCCGCCGGACCGTTGCCACACCGCCGCCGCACGTCGGCAGGTGATTACCCCGCGGTCTCGCCGGCACCTCCCCGGGGCACCGACGGGCCATCGGATCGGCCCGACCGACCCGGTACCCTTGGGGCGTGAGTGACAACGAATCCACCAGCCTCACCCAGGCCACCTACGACCGCCTGCAGGCCGAGCTCGAGGATCTGACGACCCGGGGCCGGGTCGAGATCGCGCGTGCCATTGAGGCGGCCCGGGCACTCGGTGACCTCTCGGAGAACGGCGATTACCACGCCGCCAAGGACACCCAAGGGAAAATGGAGTCCCGGATCCGCAGGCTCCAGCACACCCTGGGCCATGCCGTCATCGTCGACCACGCGGCCGTCGGGAGCTCCGAAACGGTGAAGGCCGGGTCTGTCGTCGCCATCCGGTACGAGGGTGACGACGAGGTCGAGCGGTTCCTGGTGGGGTCGATCGAGGAACGCCACGACGAGCTCAACGTGGTGTCCCCCGGGTCCCCTCTCGGCCTGGCCCTGCTCGGCAAGGCCTCGGGGGACGTGGTCGAGTACGAGGCGCCAGGGGGAACCCTGCGCGTCGAGATCGTCCAGATCGGAAGCTGATCCGATGAGCACACTGAGGCCTCGCACACTCAGTGACAAGGTGTGGGAGCGGCACCTCGTCCATCAAGCCGACGGTGAGCCCGATCTCCTGTTCATCGACCTGCACCTGGTCCACGAGGTCACGTCGCCTCAGGCCTTCGACGGGCTCCGGCTGGCGGGCCGGCCGGTGCGCCACCCCGAGCTCACCGTGGCCACCGCCGACCACAACGTGCCGACCACAGACATCGACAAGCCCGTCGCCGACCCGGTGTCGGCCCGGCAACTCGAGGTGCTCACCGCCAACTGCGCCGAGTTCGGGATCACCTGCTACCCGATGGGTCATGCCAACCAGGGCATCGTCCACGTCATCGGGCCCGAGCTGGGCCTGAGCCAGCCCGGCATGACCATCGTGTGCGGTGACAGCCACACGTCCACCCATGGTGCCTTCGGCGCACTGGCGTTCGGAATCGGCACCTCCGAGGTCGAGCACGTGCTCGCCACGCAGACCCTCCCCCAGATGCGGCTCTCCACCATGGCCGTCGAGGTCGAAGGCGACGCGCCCGCCGGGGTCACCGCCAAGGACATCGTGCTGGCGATCATTGGTCGCATCGGCACGAGTGGCGGCATGGGCCATGTCATCGAGTACCGGGGTCGGGCCATCCGAGCGCTTTCGATGGAGGGCCGGATGACGATGTGCAACATGTCCATCGAAGCCGGCGCACGGGCCGGGATGATCGCACCAGACGACACCACCTTCGAGTATCTCCGGGGCCGTCCCCACGCGCCGAGCGGCGCGCTGTGGGAGCGCGCCCTCGATGACTGGCGGAGCCTCGCCAGCGACGAGGGTGCGGTCTTCGACAAGACCGTCACCATCGATGCCACCGCCATCCGGCCCCACGTCACATGGGGCACGAACCCCGCCCAGGTCGTGCCGATCGACGGGGAGGTCCCCGACCCGTCGAGCTTCGCCGACCCCGGCGAGCGCGAAGCCGCCGCCCGCGCCCTGCAGTACATGGGCCTCACGGCCGGGACCGCCATGCGCGACGTGGCGGTGGACACCGTCTTCATCGGGTCGTGCACGAACTCGCGCATCGAGGACCTGCGGGCCGCCGCCGCCGTCCTCGACGGCGGACGCCAGGTGCGGTCGGGGCTGCGGGCTCTCGTCGTGCCCGGCTCACATCCGGTCAAGGCCCAGGCCGAAGCCGAGGGTCTCGACAAGGTCTTCGTCGCCGCCGGCTTCGAGTGGCGCGAGCCGGGTTGTTCGATGTGCCTCGCCATGAACCCCGACAAGCTCGCCGTCGGCGAGCGTTGCGCGTCGACCTCGAACCGGAACTTCGAAGGACGCCAGGGCCGCGGCGGCCGCACGCATCTTGTCTCGCCCGCCGTCGCCGCCGCCACCGCGGTGGCGGGACATTTCGCCACCCCCGGGGACCTGCCGTGAAACGAGACAGAACCGTGAAAGTGGGCAGAGCCGTGAAGCCGGAGAGACCGTGAAGCCCGTCACCGTCGTCACCGGCCACGCCGTCCCCCTCGACCGCTCCGACGTCGACACCGACCAGATCATCCCGTCGGATTGGCTCAAGCGCGTCGAGCGCACCGGGTTCGGTGCGGGACTCTTCTCGGAGTGGCGCGACGACCGGGCCTTCGTCCTGAACCAACCCGAGTACGCAGGGGCCACCATCCTCGTGGCGGGCCCGAACTTTGGCACGGGCTCTTCTCGGGAGCACGCCGTATGGGCGCTGCTCGACTACGGGTTCGAGGCGGTCGTGTCGCCGCGCTTCGCCGACATCTTCCGCAACAACTGCACGAAGCAGGGACTGCTCCCCGTCGAGGTCGAGCCCGCGCTGGGCCGGTCGCTTCTCGACGCGGTGGTGGCCGACCCGTCGCTCGAGCTGACCATCGATGTAGCCCGCGGCACGGTGGAGGCGCCGGCTGCCGGGCTGGCGGGGTCGTTCCCTCTCGACGAATTCACACGCGAGCGCCTGCTCAACGGTTGGGACGACATCGGGCTCACCCTCCGCCACGGCGACGACATCTCGGCCTACGAGCGCAGCCGCTCACCGTGGATGCCCACCGCCACGGGGATCGGCTGAGTCCTCGGGTCCCACGACCCGTCCCGTCCTCCGCCTAGGTCTGTGGTTGCCAGCTTTCGGCGCGCCATGCGGGCGCCGGGCATGGACCACGAGCCATGTTTCGGGCCTTCCCACGGCCCCTTCCCACGGGCCTTTCCCACGGGCCTTTCCACGGGCCTTTCCCACGGGCCGCCGCGCCTTTCTCCGGACCTTTCCACGAGCCTTTCCCCGGGGCCGTTCCCGCGGGTACACCGCTATCCGGAGCCTTGAGGACGCGCTTCGCATAGCGTCAGGGCCCGCGGCGTCCATGGTGGACGCCCCAGAACCGATCGCACGGCGGTGCGAGACAGACACCGAGCCCGAGGAGGCACCATGCTGAAGGACTTCAAGGCATTCATCTTGCGCGGCAACGTGGTCGACCTGGCCGTGGCGGTGGTCATCGGAGCCGCTTTCGGTGCCGTCGTGACCGCTTTCGTGACCTACTTGCTCACGCCGTTGATCTCCATTCCAGGGAAGGCGACGTTCGGAAACCTCAGTTTCACGGTGAACCACAGCGTCTTCGCCTACGGAAAGTTTCTGAACGCCCTCGTCGCCTTCGTGCTCCTGGCGGCGGCGGTGTTCTTCTTCGTCATCAAGCCGATCAACGCCTTGGCCGAGCGTCGGAAGCGGGGCCAAGAAGCAGAGCCGGGGACGCGCGACTGCCCCGAGTGCCTGAGCGAGATTCCCGACCGGGCCAGCCGCTGCGCGTTCTGCACGGCGGAAGTCCAGCCCGCCGCGTAGCGCCCGCGCCCGGGCCCGAATGCCCTCCTCTGGCACCCGGGCTCTGGCATCCGGGCCGGTCCGGCACCCGACGGGGCGCGGGTCGGGGGTGAGCCCTACGGTCCGATCTCGGTCTCGCGCTGTTCATTGCGCGCCCGGATCCGGACCAGGCGGTTGACCGCGGCGAGATAGGCGCGGGCCGACGCCTCGACCACGTCGGTGGAGACACCTCGTCCCGACACCTTGAGCCCCTGGTCCTCGAGCTGGACAACGACGTCACCGAGGGCATCGACGCCGCCCGTCACCGACGACACGTTGAAACCGATGAGGCGCGATTCCACCTTCGTGGCAGAACGGATGGCGGTGCATGCCGCATCGATCATGCCGTTCCCCTCGGCCGACGCCTCCACCTTGTCGCCGGACCGGCTGACCACGACACGGGCCCGGGGCATGCCGACGGTGCCACCCGCCACCTCGAGAGCCTCGAGATGGAAGCCCTCCACCAGGTCCTGGCCCAGCTCTTCGGCCACGATCGCCTCGAGGTCCGCCTCGGTAATCTCGACCTTGCGGTCGGCGAGCTCCTTGAATCGAGCGAACGCCTGGTTGAGGCCGTCGCCCTGGACGCGGATCCCCATCTTCTCGAGCGTGCTGGCGAAGGCGTGGCGACCCGAGTGCTTGCCCATGACGATCTGACGACCGATCTGTCCCACACTGGCGGCGTCGATGATCTCGTAGGTCGAGCGGTCGGCGAGGACCCCGTGCTGATGGATCCCGGACTCGTGGGCGAAGGCATTGCGCCCCACGACGGCCTTGTTGTACTGGACCGGGTAGCCGGTGAGCCGGGCAACCAGCCTCGACGCCCGTGCCAGCTCCTCGGTGCGCACCGTGGTGGTGATGCCGGGGAACTGGTCGGGACGGATCCGCAGCGCCATGACGACCTCTTCCAGGGCCGCGTTCCCGGCGCGCTCGCCGAGCCCGTTGACGCACACCTCGACCTGGCGCGCCCCGGCCTGGACCCCGGCGAGGGTGTTCGCCGTGGCGAGACCGAGGTCGTTGTGGCAGTGCGTCGACAACACGTAGTCACCGGGGACCTCTTTGCGGATGTGCTGGAGGAGCGCCCCGAAGTCCCACGGGATGCCGTATCCGACGGTGTCAGGGATGTTCAGCGTCGTGGCACCGGCGTCGACCGAGGCCCTCAGCACCTCCAGCATGAAGTCGAGAGGCGTGCGGGTCGCATCCTGGGGACTGAACTCCACGTCGTCGGTGTGCTCCCGAGCGCGCGCCACCCCGGCGCGTGTCTCGGCCAGCACCTGGGCCTCGTTCATCTTGAGCATGTGCTCCATGTGCTGGGGGCTCGTCGAGATGAACACGTGGATGCGGGCTCGTGCCGCGTCGCGCACCGCCTCCCAGCACCGGTCGACGTCGGAGAGCTGCGTGCGCGACAGGCCGCAGATGGCCGGGGCCTGCGGCCCGGTGCCGACCGACCGGGCGATGGCCTGGACGGCTTCGAAGTCCCCTTGGCTGGCGACGGGGAAGCCGGCCTCGATGTAGTCGACGCCGGCCCGGGCCAGTTGTTCTGCGATCTCGAGCTTCTCGGCGACGTCGAGCGAGATCCCCGGCGATTGCTCACCATCGCGCAGCGTGGTGTCGAAGACGACGAGGTGCCCGCTGTCACCACGACCGTCCGGGAGGGCGCCGGAGAGCAGCCCCTGGGCAGGGTCGCTCGTGGGCTCCTGGGATCGTTTGGCGCTGGGCTTCTCGCTCATCGGATGTCCTCGCTCTCGTGTTCGGGTTGCTCTTTGTTCCGCGGTGCTCTTCCGTGGTGCTCTTCCGTGGTGCTGTCTTTTGTGTTGGTCCGTTGTGCTGTCTCTTGTCCCCGTTGTCGTTGCTCACGAGCCTTGCCGCCGGACTTCGTGACGTGCCCCGTGTGGCTCCGCGCCCAAGAAGAAACCCCCTGGCCATCGGGCACAGGGGGCGGATTCGGCGAGCGCGATGTGGCGCCCGCCGTCAGGTAAGAAGCAGGGGGGTGACGATGGAGTTGTGACGCATGACAGCCCCCATGCTGACAAAGCGGGACCCTCAGGTCAAGGACACCCGCCTCGGCGAGGATCTACGCTCCACCATGTGAGAGGCGTGACGCGAGGGCTGGTCTGGTCGATCGTCGTGGCGGCGCTGGTGGCGCTGGTGGCGGGCCTGGTTACCGTGGGGCGGGCGGTCTTCGGAAAGCTCGCCGGCGAGGCGGGCGCACCTGGTCCTCGACGCGGGAGCTTTGACACGTGGCCGACGGTGCCACTTGCCCCGGGCCGGTTGGCGCCGAACGGCTCGCACGTTCCGAGCAGGAGCTGAACCCCCACCTCGCCCGCTCCACCTCGCCCCCTCGCCCGCCGACCCCACCTCGCCCCCTCCACCTGGCCCGCTCCCTGGGAACTCGAACGACGAACGCGTCGTCAAACATGCACCGGCTCAAGAGGGGCCGGTCTGCCGACCTGACGCGCTCGGGTCGTCGTTCGAGGAGGCCGTCGTGGTCCAGGTACACAGGAAGGTCATCGTCACCGCCGTCGCCGTCGTCGCCCTGGTCGGCGGCGCCGTGCTCGGTCGCCACCTGCTCGGGGGTGCCACCGCCGCCAGCTCGATCTCTGCGTCCACGCACGCACAGTCCGAAGTCGGTTCGAAAACGGCTTTTGGGGCCTCGCCGAGCTCGACGATCAGCCAAGGGACACAGGCCGCCGCCGCCCCCGGCTCGCCTTCCATCGCCGGCACGGCCCCCTCATCAGGTTCGACCAGCGGCGGCGCGCTCCCGCGTGTCCCGGTCTTCGCCATCGCGCCACAGATCGTGCGGACGGCCACCATCGACCTCCGGGTCGGGAAGAACACGCTCAGCTCGGCTTTGACCAACATCGCCACGTTGGCTGCCGCCGACGGGGGATACGTCGAGAGCTCGTCGATGGGAGGGGGAACGGCGCGCACCGCTCCTGTTACGGGCAGTGTCGTCATCCATGTCCTGGACTCGGACTTCAGCCAGGCCATGGCCACATTGTCGGGATACGGCAAGGTGACGAATCAGTCGGTCCAGGGTAAAGACGTCACGAACCAGGTCTCCACCAACGACGCGACCATTGCGATACTCCAGGACGAAGTCAACTTGCTCCAGGGCAAGCTCGGCCAGGCCACCGACATCAACACGTTTCTCCAGATCCAGAACCAGCTCTTCCCGGTGGAGGAGCAGCTCCAACAATTGCAGAACCAGCAGACCGTGCTGGAGAACTCTGCCGCCCTCGCCACCATTACGACGAACCTTTCGGCCCCCGGTGCTCCCCTGGTGACGCCCTCTCCGGTTCGAGCCAACGCCAACGCCGCAACGGTTGCGTGGCGGTATCTCCGTCACAATTCTTTGGCCGTACTGGACGGCCTCGCCGTCGGCGGAGGTTGGGCTCTCCCCGTCCTGGTGCTGTTCGCATTGATCGGGCTGGCGGGCTCACGGATCATTCGGCGCCGTCGACATGCGATCAATCCGGTATGAACCGTCGTTCCCCCGAGCACGAACCAACCGCCGGATTCAGGCACCGGATTCCAGGCACCGGGTCACAGGTAGGTGATGCCGAGGGCCCTGCAGCCGTCGCGCGCCACCACCACCACCGCCGATCGCGCCGCGTTGCCCGTCGATGACCCACGGGAGCTCGGTCCGAAGACATAGACGAGCGCCGGAGTGCGTTTGAAGGTGACGGCACCGAGAAGCCGCAAGACCCTGGAGGGCCCGGCATCATGCATCGCTGATGGCAGGCAACGCTCGAATTGGCTCGGCGTTCCGGTCGGGCCCGGTGTCGAACTCGGGAAGGCTCCTGCTTCGGGGGCGTTCGCTGTGGCGGACCTGACGGCGAGAGCGGCCGCCACCCGCGACCGCAATCCTTCGAGGGAACTCGTCTCTCCCAAGCTCTCGGTTATCGCCCCACTGGCCGAGTAACCCTCTGCCGCCGATGCACCGGCCTGGTGGCCAGATTGAGCCTGTCCGGCCTTCGACATTGCCGTCGAAGCGGTGGCCGACTTGGCCGTGGCGCTCGAGGGGGCGGAGGTGTTCTGCCCCGAAAGGGCGAGGGGAACACTCACCAGTGCCGCTAGGACGAGGACGGCCGCCGCCACTCCCACCAGCACCCGTGGACGTCGTCGGGAGTGGATGCGTACGGGGTCAGCGGCTACGACTCCTGCGGCCGCGGTTGCGGCTCCGGCGGCACCGGTGGGCGAGTCCGGATCCCCCTCGCCCGCCGTGCGCAAGACCGACGCGATCGAGGCGCCCCGAAGGCGGGGGGTCACGGGTGGTACCGGGGTCCGCAGGCGGGCACGCACCGCCTCGAAAGCCGCCAAGCGCCGACGGCACGAGCCACAGCCGGCGAGATGGTCGCGGGTCGACGACGCCGCCGTCTCGTCGACGCCGGGTCCCGAGTCCTCGTCGAGATGCGACGACAACTGCTCGTCGGTCAAGTGCCCTTCGGTCATTGGGTGCGCTCTTCCTCCTGAGATCTCTCTGTGAACGGATCCGAACCACGCGGCTCATCAGTTGTTCTGACGTCCCGGAGATCGGAACGGTTCCCGGGAACGCGTCGCGCCGGTGCCGTGGACAGCGCGTCTCGTGCGGTGTCTTGGGCCGTGTCTTGGGCCGTGTCTTGGGCCGTGTCTTGGGCCGTGTCTTGGGCCGTGTCTTGGGCCTGCCAGGTGGCTGCCAACGCCGATCGGGCTCGGGCGATGCGCGAACGCACCGTGCCCACCGGCACGCCCAGGATCTCGGCGATGTCGTCGTAGGGCAGATCGCAGACGTCGCGCAGGACGACGGCGGTGCGGAACTCCACGGGGAGCGAGGCGAGGGCGACGTCGATGTCGATCCGAGCGGCCACGATGTCGGCTGGGTCGTTTCCCGGTGACGCCGACTCGACGAACAGGCCTGGCGCGCCGAACGAGATGTCTTCGGACAGATCGGCGAAGTCCGCGGCCACGCCGGTCACGGGGCGGCGTCGGCGTCGGCGCATCTCGTCGATACAGGTGTTGGTGGCGATCCGATAGATCCATGTGCCGAACGAGCTGCGCCCGTCGAACCTGCCGAGGGCTCTCAGCGCGGCGACGAGCGTGTCCTGGGTGGCGTCGACAGCATCGGCATCGTTGCCGAGCATCCGCCGGCACAAGGCGTGCACACGGTCATAGTGCGCTGTGACCAGGGTCTCGAGAGCGTCGCCATCTCCCGCGCGCGCCGCGTCGAGAACGTCCCGGTCGACATCCCGGGCCTGGTCGCGGTGGTCGTCGATGCGGAAAAGGCTATCCCGCCCTGCCCGAACATCGACCTCCAGCTGCTCTGGGCGCGGTCAGACGGGTCAGACGCAGGTGATGCGGTGGATGGCCAGGATGCCGTCGGTTGCCTGCAAGGTGGTGAAGGCATCGTCGGGGATGGCGCGGTCGGTGGACAGGACCATGAGCGCCGTGCCCTCGGTGCGAGAGGGGTCGACGTCCATGGACGAGATCGACACTCCCGCCTCCCCGAGGGCCACGCCGACGACCCCGATCATGCCGGGACGGTCGTCGTTGCGCACGATGAGCATGTACTCGGCGGGGGGAACCTCGACCGTGTGGTCGTCGACGAGCACGATGCGGGCCTCGGACCGTGGGCCGGTCAGTGTCCCGGCGATGGAGTGCTCGGGCGAGCGCAGGGTGATCAGGTTGACGTAGTCGCGGGCCGTGGCGGTCGACGCCTCACGCACTTCGAGCCCCCGTTCCTCGGCCAACTGGGGCGCGTTCACATACGACACGGGCTCCTCGGTGCCAGCCGAGAAGATGCCTTTCAGCACAGCCAGCGTCAGGATCGAGGTGTTGGAACCAGCCAGTCCGCCTTGGTACTCCACCTCGAGGCGTTCCGGGAGGCCGTCGTTGAGGCACGCGAAGCACCGGCCCAATTGTTCGGCCAAACGGAGATAGGGGCGGACGGTCTCTGACACCTCGGAGGCGGCGACGTTCACGGCGAAGGGCACGAAGTCCCCGGCCAGCGCCAGGTTGACCTGCTCGGCGATGGTCACGCCCGCTTTGTCCTGCGCCTCGGCCGTCGACGCGCCCAGGTGGGGGGTCGCCACCACCGTGGAGAACTCGAACAACGGTGAGTCGGTGCACGGCTCGGTGGCGAAGACGTCGAACGCCGCGCCCTCGACCCGACCCGAGCGCAGCGCGTCGGCGAGGGCCTCCTCGTCGACGATCCCACCCCGTGCCGCGTTCACGATGCGGATGCCGGGCTTCGCCTTGGCGAGGAGCTCAGCGCCGATGAGCCCCGTCGTCTCCGCCGTCTTGGGGAGATGGATGGTGAGGAAGTCGGACTCGGCCACGAGCTCGTCGAGCGACAGCATCTCGACCCCCATGTGACGCGCCCGGTCGGGCGAGACGTAGGGGTCGTAGGCGCACAGGCGCATCCCGAAGGCGAGGGCCCGTTGGGCCACGAGCGCGCCGATGCGGCCGAGCCCGACGACACCGAGCGTCTTGCCGTGCAGCTCGACGCCCTCCCACTTCGAGCGCTCCCACTTTCCCGCCATCAACGCGGCGTGGGCCTGGGGGACGTTGCGTGCCTGCGCCAGCAGCAGGGCCATGGCGTGTTCGGCCGCCGAGAGCACGTTCGACTCGGGGGCGTTCACCACCATCACGCCGCGACGCGTGGCCGCCTCGACGTCCACGTTGTCGAGCCCGATGCCGGCTCGTCCCACCACGGCGAGATCGGTTCCCGCTTCGAGCACGTCGGCGGTGACCTGGGTGGCGGAGCGGACGATCAGCGCATCGGCGCCGACGATGGCGCCGAGAAGCCCTTCCGGATCGAGGTCGAGCTGGACATCGGCCTGGTGGCCGGCGTCGACCAACGCCTTGAGCCCACGCTCGGCGAGTTTTTCTGTGATGAGTACCCGTGCCATATGGCTCGTCGTCCTAACTCGGCTCTTCCCGGCTTCCCGGCTTCCCGGCGTCCCGGCTTCCCTGCTACTCGGCGGTGGCGAAGAGCTTGCCGAGGCGCGTGACCCCCTCCACAATGGCGTCGTCGCCCAGTGCGTAGGACAGGCGCAGGTATCCATCGGCACCGAAGGCCTCGCCGGGCACCACGGCCACTTGCGTTTCCTCGATCGCCACGGCCGCCACGTCGGCCGAGGACGACACGAGGCGATCCGCAAGTCGGCGGCCGAGCAGTCCCTGGACGGACGGGAAGGCGTAGAACGCGCCCTCGGGCTCGACACACGTGACACCGAAACAGTCGTTGAGCATCTGGTGGATGATCTGGCGCCGACGGTCGAAGGCGGCGCGCATCTCCCCCACCGCCACGAGGTCGCCCTCGAGGGCGGCCTGGGCGGCGCACTGGGACACGTTGGACACGTTCGAGGTGGCGTGCGACTGCAGGTTGGAGGCGGCCGCCACCACGTCGGGGGGGCCGATCAACCAACCGACGCGCCATCCGGTCATGGCGTAGGTCTTGGCCACGCCGTTGATCACGATGCAGCGGTCGGTGAGCTCGGGCACCGCCACCGGCATGGAGCGGAAGGTGTTGGTGCCATAGACGAGATGCTCGTAGATCTCGTCGGTGACCACCCACAGGCCGCGAGCCGCGGCCCACTCCCCGATACGGGCCACCTCGTCGGGTGTGCTGACCGCGCCGGTGGGGTTGTTGGGCGACACGAACAACAGGACCTTGGTGGCAGGCGTCACCGCCGCCTCGAGCGCCTCGACGCTCAGGTGGAAGCCGGTGGACTCGGTGGTCGGGACGGTGACGGGTACACCGCCGGCGAGGGCGATGACTTCGGGGTACGTGGTCCAGTACGGGGCCGGCACGAGAACTTCGTCGCCCGGGTCGAGCACCGTCGCGAACGCCTCGTAGACCGCTTGTTTGGCGCCGTTGGTGACGAGCACCTGGGACGCGGCGACCTCGTAGCCCGAGTCACGCGCTGTCTTGGTGGCGATGGCCTCGCGCAGGGGGGCGATCCCGGCCGTGGGTGTGTAGTGGTGGTTGACGGGGTCGTAGCAGGCCGCGACGGCCGCCTCCACGATGTGCGCCGGAGTGGGGAAGTCTGGCTCCCCGGCCCCGAACCCGATGACATCGGCGCCCGCCGCAACGAGGGCCTTCGCCTTGGCGTCGACGGCGAGCGTGGCCGACGGCGACACCGCCGCCACCCGGGCGGAGATGCGAGGACGGGCGTGCGCACCGCCGGCAGCAGCAGCACCGCGGGCGGCGGCACCGCCGGTAGCGGCGGCACCGCCGGTAGCGGAAGCGCCGGTAGCGGAAGCGCCGGCAGCAGCCGAAGCGGCCGCAACGGTGGCGGTTTCTCGGGGGGACGCCATGCTGCAATGCTTGCACACGTGACGAACACCGCTGCCACCTCCCCCGCCGGCCCACCGAGCACCCCTGACATCCGCATCCCCGACGCGTTGAAGCCGTCGGACGGGCGCTTCGGGAGCGGCCCGTCGAAGGTCCGCCCCGAGCAGGTGGCGGGGCTGGCGGCGGTGGCGTCGACCTATCTCGGCACCAGCCACCGCCAGAGCACGGTCAAGTCGGTGGTGGGCCGCCTGCGCAGCGGGTTGCGCGAGCTGTTCTCGCTCCCCGACGGCTACGAGGTGGTGCTCGGCAACGGCGGGACCACGTGCTTCTGGGACGTGGCCACCTTCTGCCTCATCGAACGCCGGA
>Ga0116215_1002243_pt1 | contig 12143 bp, 9 predicted proteins | sample Sb_taG_7_FD_89698 | JGI IMG/M metagenome (GOLD analysis project Ga0116215, IMG submission 89698) | Peat soil microbial communities from Weissenstadt, Germany - Sb_50d_2_FS metaG | ecosystem: Environmental > Terrestrial > Soil > Wetlands > Peat | place: Germany: Weissenstadt | collected 2010-09-21 | reverse complement strand
TGTAGCGGGAACACGCCGGCCCACGTCGTGTTCGAAAGGGGGATCTGAGACGTAGCGGAATGGCTCCCTGAGACCCTTGATCTTGCGCCAGATGAGCTGCGCCAGTTCGAGCACCGTTGTGGACACCGCGGTTGAAAGATTGAAATCCTCATTGCGAGCGTCAGGGCATTCCATCGCCATTACGATGCCTCGCGCCAAATCTCCCCCGTAGGTGTAGTGCCGGACCTGGGACCCGTCTCCGAGGATGTGGAGCGGGTCCTGACCCTTTAGGACCTTCTGGACCAGGTCGGGCACCACATGGCTCATCGCCAGCTTGACGTTGCCCGAGAGGATCTCGACGTCCCCGAGAGCTCTACCCTCCCCAACCCCCACACAATTGAATGGTCGGACGATCGTGTACGGAAGCTCATACTGGTCCCACGCCGCTTTGGCAAAGTACTCGACGGCAAGCTTTTGAAAGCCGTATGACGACCGCGGAGGTGGGATCTTGCGCTCCTGACCCTCGGGGGATGGCCAGGTGGTTGTCGACTCAAAGACCATCGATGACGACAGGTACGTGACTTTCTGGAGACGGCCCGCACGATGCGCCGCTATGGCGGCGTCGCAGGAGCCCGCCATGATCCGTTCGTTTGTTGCGAGCAGATCATATGCATATGTGTGGAAATATGAGATACCACCGATTAAGGCGGCCCCAGCAATGAAATGGTCACAATCACTGACGAGCTCGGTCATCAGAGTTACGTCACGGCAGTCACCCTCGACAAACTGATAGTGCGAGTCACCGTCATAGGATCTAGCCACACGTCCGTACTTCGAATAGTTGTCGACACCCACGACCTCATGTCCGCGCCGCAACAGTTCATCGACCACATACCCGCCGATGAACCCGGCCGAACCACTGACCAAGACCTTGCTCATATCCCTCCTACGGAATCCGCGCAACGGAGCTGCCGGACCGACACCCACCCAGGGCTGCCCGACCTAATCACCCTCGCGGTCCGAAGGAGTTGGCTGCCCGCTGTTGAGCTTGGGGCCGAAGGCATATCGGTACCATCGGAAATAGTGTGGGAGCCACTTGGCGAGCTGGAACCGAGACTGCCCAAAATCGCGCTCCAGCCAAATCGTCGGGATTTCCGCCACTCGCCGTCGGTGCCGACGTGCCTTGGCGACGAGCTCCAATCCAACCTCGAAACCTGCCTCAGATTCGATCCCGACCATCCGGACAAAGTCGGCCGAATAGGCCTTGAACGAATTCGTGGCGTCCCGTGTCCCGACGTGCGCAAGCAGGTGCAATGACCGACCGGCTAACCGGGAAACCCGACTCTTAAGAAAAGGTCCGCCAATCTGTTGCCCGCCTCTCATATAACGCGAGGCTGCCGCGACCACCACGCCCCGCTCGACGAGTCGGACCAAGGGATCGATCTGCATAGGGTCGTCGCATCCATCGGCCATAGTCACGACCACGACATCAGCGACTGCGTGATCAAACCCAAATCGAATTGCCCGAGCCGGCCCTGGGCCGTACGTATTCAGTGTCGGCACAATTCGTGAGTCGGCTTCTGCGCACTTTGCCACCCACGGAGCCGTGGTGTCATCCGGGGAGTCGTAGACAACCAGGATCTCAGCAGGCAGCGTCACCGACTCCAGCAGGCGCTCAAGATAAGAAACGATGAATTCACCTTCATTGTAGGCAGTCACCACCACAGAGACGCGAGGCTTCATATCTTGACCCCTGACCCGGTTATCCCCCAGATGTCGATCACCGGAGTCGCCGTCCGTAGTTCTCTATATGCGCGATGCGGAGCAGCCACTATCAAGAGATCAGCTTTCGCGAGAACATCCGCAAGCAGCATCACATCGGGATCGGACGTGACAAATGGATCGGTGCATAAGATCGTCGAGCCTTTGAATCGTAGGATCCGCTTGAGCTTATATGCCAAGCTCGACCGGGTGTCGTCAGATTCTCCCTTGAAGGCCAGACCCAAAATGCCGACAGTGAGAGCACCGAGGTCGAAGCGTTCCTCGAGCTTGGACACCATATACAGCGGAAGTCCCTCATTCACCATCATGGCCGCATGTCCAAGCATGAAATTGTTGTTGTTGAACGCAGCAAGTTGCATCGTGTCTTTTAGGAGGCACGGTCCTGCCGCAAATCCGGCACTAGGCAGATCCGCTGCACGGGGGTACTCGAATGCGAGCCCCTCGCGAATTCGCTCGTAGTCAAGCCCAAAGTCATTCGCCATCATGTAAAGCTGGTTTGCGGTGGCGAATTTGATGTATCTCCACGTGTTGGTGAAGAGCTTTGCCAGCTCTGCTTCCTCGGGTTCCATTCGCACCATCTGTGTCGCCAGGTTGCGAAAGAGCTTCTCAGCACGATCGAGGACCTCCGCAGAACGGCCTGACACGATCTGGGGTAGATCGAACAACTCAGTCATCGCCTTGCCTTCGGCGATCCGTTCAGGGCAAAACGCCACGTCGATCGCCTTGCCGAGCCGGCGTACCACCCCTTCAACCAGAGCAGTGGTCCCTGGGTACAGGGTCGAGCGTAAGACAAGTAGCTGGCCGTCCACGAGATAATCAGCGAGATCGGCAATTGCGCGCGACACGACGCTCGGGTCCGGATTCAGATGTTCGTCTACTGGCGTCCCCACTACAATCACGACATGTTCGGCTGTTGCGATAATGTCGGGTGCGCTCGTGGCAATCAGTCTCGAACCGATGACGCTGTCGAGCACCTCCCGTGCACCCGCCTCTTCAAAGGGCAGCCGACCAGCGTTCACCTCGCTAACAGCGCCAGCGGCGATATCGTAGAGCCCGACTTTGAGGCCACGCTGGGCAAACGCAAGGCCCAAAGGTAGCCCCACATGGCCGCAACCACCCACGATGGCCACGTCTCGATCAAAGCTCTTCTTGGCCACGATGCCCCCCACGCACTTCCCCAACCCGTATTCTTCTGGGCACTCGGAGTGCTTGTCAACGCCTGGAATCTCAGCCCGCCGGCCCAGGTTTGTACCGGGATTCGAGCCTACGAGGCGGGCTGGGCGGCGGGCGGGGGCCGATGGACCGGTACCTCTTATCACCCTCGCCCAGACCGGTATCGAGGTTCACTCGGGACGACTGGAGATCGTCGGGGCGCGGCAAGCCCCGCAACCGCACAGCGCTGTCGACGTCGTCGAGGACTGGCTACGGTGACTGCGTTCAGCAGGTCGGGACAATACCAACCAGGACCGATGGATTACGAGAGAGTCTGCGACTTCCGCTTTCGCGACCTCGACCAACCCGCACGCGGCGCCGTTTGGGCCGCAGCCGCCGATAATCTGTTCGTTCCGATGGGCAAACCTCAAATCGTGCTGGATCCCCGCTACGGGCAGGGGGAATGCATCAGCGCCGTCCCCGCGGGGAAACGCTGGGCGATTGACCTGATCCCTTCGGTTGCCGACCGCCGCGCCACTTCCCTACGACTTCTGATGTTGTCTCCCCTCTCAAAACTCCTGACCCGCCTCTCCTGCGCAACCCGTGGGCGTTTCGCTTACTGGGGAATCAGCTCGTCGTGATCGCCTCGGCCTGACGCGGCCCACCTTAAAGGAGTCATTCCTTGGATGGATCGGGTGGTAACGGAAATCGTGTGACCGATCCCGCGATATCCGCGGCGGATGATCAACTTCTTGACTTACGTGAGGATCGCACAGCGATGGACGCCTCTGTCGGAAGCCATTCCAAGCCCGTTCCCACATCTCGTGGGCGCGCCGGCATGACCCGAACTCGACATCACCTTCGGTGGGGAAGTGCCTCACGCTGGCGGCGACTGGTTACTTCGAACCTCTTCCTGGGCCTGATCCTCGCTGTCCTGGCCTGGCCGACCTCGACCGAAAATCTGGTCGTAACAAGGGCAACCCCCGCAGCGTGGCAGGCAGCCATCACGCTGGCAGTCCACGACCATCTGGCGTTCGGGTCCCGCGTCGTCTTCACATACGGCCCGCTGGGGTTCCTCGTCTCACCACAGCTCTTTTTCGCGTCGACGGCATTCCTCGCTTTCATGTTTGTGCTCGCGTTCTCGACAGCTCTATTTAGCGCCTTGGTATGGTCACTTCGGCGCACCATTCCCTTGTCGTTGGCGGTAGTCGTCGCATACCTCGTTGGCGGTATCTCGCTGCTAAGCAGTATTGAAGAATCTGGACAGAACATGGCCGTTGAGGACGTGCTCGCGCTCGTGCTGATCGTCTGCGTATTCATCCTTAGTCGGCGGCAAGACGAGCGCGTTCCGGTGGGGATCTGGATCAGTTTGGGAGGTATCCTCGGAATCTTCTCGTTGATCAAGTTGAGCCTCGGCATAGGGATCGTCGTCGCTGAACTGATCACAGTGGCCTTCCTACCCTCTGATCGGCGTCGGGCGGTCGGAGCGCTTGCACTTGGTGCGGTGCCGCTCTTTTGTCTGGGTTGGTTCGCGACCGGAAACGGGATCCAGAATCTGATTGCCTTTGGCAGGTCGTCGGTCGGTGTCGTCGGCGGATACGGAGCGGCCATGTCGATCGAGGAGCCGGGTCGTGGCTACTCGTACTGGTTGGCGGCGTTCGCTTTGGTGCTGATCGGTGCGTTCGCGGTTGCCCATTCTTGGCGCTTGCCACGACGGTCCCAAATCGGTATCGGGCTGGTCACTCTCGCAACGCTGTGGTTTCTGTTCAAGGAAGGTTTCGTTCGACACGACAATCACGATCTGATATTTTTCGTCGCTGCTCCCCTCATATTGGCGGCTTTTTCGCCGAGGTGGCAATCCCAGGCATGGCTGGTCACGGGCATGCTCGGATTGACCCTCGTAGCCGCCAGCGTCTCTGGAGCCAGCGTCTCTGGAGTGGTACCGCAACAGGTCGTCGAGCCAGTTCAAGCGGCTCGGAATTTCTTCGACGAAGCGACAACTCTGACGTCCACTCACCGGGCGACGCATGTCATCGCGCAATCTCGGAAATTGCTAACTACACAATTGAGGATACCCATACAGATGGTGGACCTGATGAAGGGCAAGACCGTGGCCGTGAGTCCTTGGGAGGACACGGCCATCTGGGCCCATCCTCGGATCCGCTTCGATCCTTTGCCGGTGCTCCAGGACTACAACGCGTACACCGTGTCACTCGACCAACTCGATGTCAGATTCCTGAGATCGTCGAGTGCTCCCCAATACATTCTGCGTCGACCTCTGGACCGGGTCGACGCAAGGAATCCGGCCTTCGACCCGCCTGCCACGCAGTTGGCCATCGAGTGTCGGTACCGCGAGGTTGCAGCCGACTCCACCTGGCAACTCCTCGAACACCAGGCCAATCGGTGCGGACACGCCCAACAGCTCGGCACGGTTGTCACCGGGGTCGGCCAATGGGTGACGGTACCCTCGGCACCCCCCGGTGACGAGATAGTTGCTAGCTTCGATCTCGCTGACGATTTCTGGTCGAAGTTGGAAACCTTCCTCTACAAACCCCCCAATGTGTTCCTCTTCTTCAACGACGCGGAATGGCGGTTCGTGCCGGCCACGGGGCCCGACCTCCATGTCCTGCGAACATCGTCGGGGCTCGGCTACGCCCCGACCTTTGTACCCGTGCCCGCCGCCAGGCTCAGATTCTCGATCGATGGGGAGAGCCCCGGTAATTCTGGAATCAGGATCTCGTTCTACGAAATACCAATGACAGCCGCCAATGGCAGCGCGGGATGACGACAATGATTTCATTGGGAGTTTCCCGTTGAATCACCGCCATAATCCTGCCCGGTCTTAATAAACACCCGGCCACCGTGACGCGGTCTGCCTACCACCCGGTTGAACGTGCCACAATCACTGGGCCATGACTCGTTCGAAGCGGGCCCTCGCCCGAAGTGGAGCGTCGTTCAAGCGCATGCCGATGTGCTCCGCGGGTTCGGTGCGCACGGCTCTGGCGCTGTGCTGGCTGGTGGTTGTGGGCCTGGCGCTATTAGCTCCGGCTTTGGCGAGGGGCACAAAACTTGGTCCGTACGACCTGCTGACGTCGTACGGCCTGGGTTACGTGCCCGGCGCAACCATCCGCAATGCGGTCAACAGCGACCAAATCCAACTGTTCTTGCCGTGGACAACGTTAGCGTGGAACCAGGTTCACCATGGCCATTTGCCGCTGTGGAACCCATACAGCGTCCTCGGAATGCCGCTGGCATTCAATTGGGAGTCGGCACCCTTCAGCCTCCCGACGCTGGTGAGTTACCTCGTACCCGTCCGTTTCGCTTTCGACGCGGCAATGGTGGTCAAGCTGACGCTGGCCGGCAGTGGAACCTTTGTGCTTTGTCGTGTCCTCGGCACCACCGTTCTCCCCGCCGCGTTCGCGGGGACGGTATACGAGTTGAGCGGCGCCTTCTCGGGTTGGCTCGGTTGGTCGACGAGCGGTGTGCTCGCTCTGATGGGTTGGGTACTGGCTGGCGCCGTTCTCGTCATTCGCGGTGACAGGCGCGTCACGGGCGTAGCACTTCTGGCCGTCGCCCTCGCCTTCAGCATCTATGGCGGCTATCCGGAGAGCACAATCGACGTGTTGCTTGCCCTCGGAATATTCGCCTGCATCATGGTGCTTTGGAACCCGGGGCGCAGAGGCAGGGACAGGACAGTCAGACGGCCCGGGGCGGTGCGCGGCCCACTGGCAGGCATTGCCATCGGTACTTTGGCGGGCCTCGGTCTCTCCGCTCCCCTGTTGCTCCCCGGGACACAGCTCGCCCTCGGATCGGTCCGCACGGTGCCCACGCCGTCGTACGTTGCGCTGCCCACCCATGACTTGGTGGGACTCGCATTCCAGGGGTTCTACGGGTTGCCGATGCTCGGGAACCACTATTTCGGCGACTCTAACTACTACGCCACCGCCTCGTATGTCGGTGTCACGGCGCTCGTCCTCGCAGTGGTCGCCCTCCTGCGTCTGTGGCGGCACCCGGAAGTGGCTGCGTTGGCGCTGGTAGCTTTGGCCTGCGTGGCGATCGTCTACGTGGAACCGGTGGCTCGCCTGGTCGATCGTTTGCCCGAAGCCAGCTCGCTCTATTGGGGCTTGGCAACCATCCCTCTTGACCTCGTTCTCGCCGTTCTGGCCGCGCTCGGATTGGAGGAGGTCATTCGCTCCCGGACAGAACGAGGCGCCGTCCGGGCGCTCACCTGGGTCTGGGGGGTCGCAGCGACTGGTTTAACAGCACTTTTCCTTTGGGTCTTGTTCACGTTGAAGCGCCTGCCTCCCGGCGGTGCCCACGAGCGACTGTGGAGCTTCGTGTGGCCGGCCGGCCAAGTCGTGGTTGGCTTGATGGCGACCTGGGTGCTGGTGCGCTACTCCCGGGATCCTCCCAGTCGTTCATGGAAACTTCGGATCTCCCCGGCGCGCGCCGCGTCGGGAGCTTTCCTCGTCGCCGAGACGGGCTTCTTGTTGTGGGCAGGAGCACCGCTGTGGTCCTCATCGCCGACGTCTTTCACGGCCACGCGGGCTGAGGCGTCACTAGAGCATGTTGTCGGTGATTCCCGGGTGGGGTTCGGATCATGCCCCTCGGGTGCCGACTCGTTTACCGACCTAGGGATTCTCCCCGACGCCAACGTCGGCTACGGTGTCGACGAGTTCGCTGTATACGACCCCATCATGCCTCGCTCCTACCTCCGATCCTGGGCCTCCACCACCAATCAGCCACATATCGCTCAGATCTCAGATTCGCTCGGCGTCTTCTGCCCCGCAGTGACCAACGCCAGTGAGGCCCGGCGCTACGGGATCACCTTCATCCTTGAGCCTCCTGGGGTCGCAGGACCTCCGGGTACGCGCCTGGTCGCCGCGCCAGGCGGCGAAGGTCTCTTCCGGGTGAACGACGTCTCGCTCGCCACCGTGGTGCCAAACAAGGCTGTCTCCCCCCACTCCTCGAACACAGAGGCGCCCCTCGCAGTTGACCGACCGGACCCGGCCACGTGGCGAGTACCCCTGAATGAGTCCCGCCCATCGGTAGTGCATCTCCGGATCACAAATGTTCCGGGATGGCACGCGACCATCGATGGTCGGCCCCTCACATTGAGTTCTTGGCACGATGTCATGTTCCAGGTCGACGTACCTGCGGGCCGCCACGTGTTGGTGCTGCACTATTGGCCTACGACATTCACACTTGGCATTGTTCTCGCCGCGTGTAGTGGCGCGGGACTCCTCCTCGCCATCGTCATTCCGCCCCTGGGTCGTGCCAAGCGGGTGAGGGGGGCTGAACGATCCCCTACGGGGCGCGACAGCGCAGCGGACAAGTCAGATGCTCATCAAGAGCAGGCCGACATTCACTAAGATTCGTGCGTCCGCCTGATCCAGAATGCGCCACCGTCCTGACCCTTACTAGCGAGGCCGGCGGCGGCGGCGGCTTCGGGCCGGTCCCGGCATAGGGCATGGACTGCGCAAAGCACCTCGAAACTTGGATTGAGGCACAGGAACGCCTGCAAGAGATACTGCTCCGACCAGCACAGGCCATAGTCCTCAATTAGGTAACGAGGGTACTCGTACGGCAAATGAATGTCGTGGAAATGGACCAACACTCCGGGAGCGAGTATCGGCAACACGCGCAGTATTATCCGATTCACCTCGCTGCCGAGCTTGACGGTGTGGGTGGTGTCCACGAACAGGATGTCGCCGCTGGAAAGCTCCGAGAAGACGTCCTCGGGAACGGCTTGGGCGTCGACAAGCGCCAGGTCGGTGAGGCCAGGCAAGCCCGCGTCGACCGCGGTCGGGAACGGGTCGAACGCGCGGTAAGTAGACTCATGTCCGTCAACTGCGTTCATGCGGCACGCTTGGGCAATTACGCGGCTGGTTTGCCCCGAACCGAGCTCCACAATCGATCGCGGCCGCAGCCGACGCACGATGGCGAAGAGCGCGCGGGCGTCGGGGAGTGGATACGAGGGGTTGTTGACGTCATAGCGATAGTCAGCACCAACCGTCTCGTCGGGAACAAATGCTCTTAGCAGTTCGGAGAGTTCTTCGTGCAGAAACGTGGTTTGCGCGTCCAGATCAAACCCGATGCCCCTCATTGGGTCGGCTGTGCTCCAGGTCTCAGCAGGGAGGCCATGCAGGTCAGGGATCGGGCTGTAGTAGGTCTTGAGCATCACCTGCAGCCCGAGCCGATCGGCCATCGCTCGCCCCAATGAGTAGCCCCGCACCGCCACTCGGCTCTCCCAGAGCCGCCGTCGCCGGATCGCGGTCCCCGTGTTCCACATGAGCTCAAGCTTATAGCGTCGCACCGTGCTATCCGGCGAGCCGCTTGACCCTCTCAGCCTGACACCACCGTCGAGCTGTGATTCAAATCTGTGCCGCAGGGGCTAGAGCCGCGTCCTTGAGTTGACCTTGTCCTGTCCATCGTCCGCGACCAGTTGAGATGGTGGTCAAGTGCCCGAGGTACCAAACAAAAAGGACCGTCGCCACCAGGTAGACCAGGGTCACCGTCAGCGTTCCCAAGGGGGGGTTCCACAATCCGTTCAGAAAGTCGATTGGACCTGAAACCCCGACGGTGTTGCGACGCAGTGCTTGGGCAAAGGCCACGACACTTGCTGATCCGATCGCACAACACGACAGCGCAATTAGCCGGGGCCGTACCGTGGCGCCGACCCTTGACCCACCGACCAGTATCGTCGCCACGAGCGGAACACCGACAGCCAATGGCAAAATATACCGACTCTCCCAGAAATCGATACCAACGTTTCTCGCCTCCCCGTAGCCAAACATGACGGGCACGATCAACACCAAGGCGATCAGCAGGACGAGAGCGGCCGACTGACGAAGCCGAGATACAGCCACGGCTAGTAGGAGCAGCAGACCGGTTGCGATGGCCCAAACCAAGTAGGTATAGAGGGGGGCATTCGTGTCAAGCCATCCGAATACACCGACCATCTGTTGCAACCATCTGCCGGTTTCGCGCATGAGAGTGATGAGAATCTCTGTGTTCGTTGTGCCCGGTGCCACTTGAGGTCCTGCTGGTGCTGAGCCGACGGCAGCAAAGTGGAGTGCCCACCCAAGAGCGAGGCATCCCGCGATGGCGACAACTAGTCCGGCGGTGCGAATACTTCTGCGGCGGAGAAGAGCAACGATGGCACGAGGACCGGCCAGGAGCGCCAAGATGACAATTATCATGACAACCCATAAGGGCGAAACCGGCCGAATCAGCATCAGTGCCCCGGCAGAGACAGCCACGACAGCGATCAGTCCGGCGGGGGGATCGTCCACGTTCTCAAGGGTCAAAATCAACCCCGAACACCACAAGCACAATCCGGTCGAGATCTCCAATCCACTTGGGTTTACGACGCTGGCCATAAAGAGCGTCATTGGTGTTGCTCCAAGGAGGATGCCCATGTAGAGCAAACGGCTCCTTGACCATGCAAAGACAGTCATGACTGCCAAGGCGATGAAAATCGAGCTCACTAGACCGCTGACCAGACGCATAAGGTAAAGGCCGGTGATCGAGGTCACTGCCAGGGTTGGGAGTCCGACGATGGCATAGTAAATCGGCGGGTAGTTGTTCGTCTCCGTAGTGACCGGACTCACCCCCTCACGCAATTGTTGACAGGCTGCAGGGATGGTGTTCCAGAAGGCGAAACACGGCCACATGGCATTGCCGCTTGGCGTGAACAGGTAACAGTGTTGACATTGAGGAGACACGGTGTAGACACGCGGGATGCTCGTTGTGATGATACCGAACCGAAGGGTCTTGCCGGTGAGCTCTCCGTGCACGAGCGCTACGGCACGCGCTACGTGGTTGGGTTCATCGGGACCCCCAAAAGGGGGCGTGGCGATGCTCCATCCCTCGATCATCAAAAACACCAACACGAACGCGACAACGAACACATGTCGAGCCGAAGTGGCGAATCCTCCAACAGGAGTTGGCCCCGGCTTAGACTGCTGATCCCCGTCGAGCCCACCCGCGTATGAATCGGATCCAAGATGCTCGGCAGCAGTGTCAGATATAGGCAATGCTCTCTAGTCCCCCGGGTCACGCGCAGTATCGGTCACAACCGCCAAAGTGTCAATACCTGGGATGGTCAACTCATCCATTCGGTGTGTCCGGATGAAGCTGCCACGGCGAGCCCGCCCAGGCTTCCGGGATCGATATCCAGCACGCCTTCGTGCACTCCAACATCTCGGAGCCCTTCTCGGCGTACACCGACCTCGAGGACGTGCCGGGCGGGTACGCGGACCGGTCCGATCGGGGTGTCCCCCGCTGCTGAAGAGCATCCCGGCAAGCTGAACCTGCTGGCGGCCGAGATCGCCGCCGGTGCCCGGCCCGAGGACATCGTGGTCTTTCTCGACGGCGATGCCTTCCCCATCGCCCGATCCCATGCCGGTGGTCCGCAATGCGCTCGACGCGTCCGCTCTCGTCGCCGTGCGCAAGGACGAGAACGGCACGGACCGCTACCTTCACCCGTCGTTCTGTGCCATTCGGATGCGGGACTGGGAGCACCTCCATGGCGACTCGTCAGTGCCGTCGAACTGAAAGTCGATGACCCACACACATAGTTGGAGTGTTGGGCCCCGTGCCGCAGCACCGAGTCGGGACGAAACCGACGGCGCTTGTTGCAGCGCTGGGGTCGGCGAAGAACCTGGTGGCGCCACAGAGGCTGGGTGCGCTTCTTGTTGATGGTGGAGCCCTCACGAAGGAGGATCACGTGGGCCATCTTCCAGGACCAGCGGGGATGGGTGGCGGCCATCTGGCGCAGTCGTCGACGGAGCCTGGCCTCATCGGGCCGGGGGCCGAGGGCGACACCTCTGCGTGGAACGGGGCTGGTCGATCACCTGGCAGGCCCGGCGTTCAGAGACCCCGAAGCATTCGGTCAGGGTGCAGAGGGCCCGCCGGCGCCGCTCCGGGGTCACTCGAGATTACCTTTGGCCAGCTCCTTCAAAATGTCGATCTCCAGGGCGTGGTCAGCGACCAGCTTCGTCAGCCGCTTCTTCTGATGGCCTCAGAGATCTCGAGAGGAGGCACGACCTCGGTCAGATGCCGGCGCTCTTTCAGGAGCTGCTCATCTTGGCGACCCTGCGCGGGGCCTGTTCGGGACTGTGTCAGTGGCGCTTCGTGGCTGTGTTTGTCCTCCCACTTTGGGATCAGGATGCTCACAGCAGCCGGATCAAAATCCTGTCATCGTCACTGCGTTACCGTGCGTCTTA
>Ga0116215_1002240_pt1 | contig 12150 bp, 12 predicted proteins | sample Sb_taG_7_FD_89698 | JGI IMG/M metagenome (GOLD analysis project Ga0116215, IMG submission 89698) | Peat soil microbial communities from Weissenstadt, Germany - Sb_50d_2_FS metaG | ecosystem: Environmental > Terrestrial > Soil > Wetlands > Peat | place: Germany: Weissenstadt | collected 2010-09-21 | reverse complement strand
GTCGGCGATGTTGTGCTCGTTGACGGCCGACAGCGCTCGACCGCACTGAAGATCATGCCAGCGTATCTCGTCGAGCGGGGCAAGCGGCAGATCCAGATCGACGGCATCGCTCGTGAGAACGTCGGCACCGGGCTCGACGAGCCGGTAAGCGTGAAGGTGACGCAGGTACGGGCTGCTCAGGTGGTGACGCTGACGCCCATCGGCATCGTGCGCGCGCCGCAAGCACAAGACGCTTCCCATCTCGGGCCGCTCATCGACGGGCTGGTGGTGCAGGCCGGCGAGCGTGTCAGCGTGCCCATTTTCCGGTCTCGGCCGCAGAATTTCAAGGTCAGCGGAACGGTGCCCGACGGCCACGTAATGATCCAGCCGGGTACGCGGGTCCGCGTCGTGAGCGTGGCCGGGAAGCCGGGCGTGGCCGGGAAGCGGGGCAGCCACCGGAGTGGGCCGAAGGTCTCGTATGCAGACATCGGCGGTCTCGGCCGGACCGTGGCGCGCGTACGCGAGATGATCGAGCTGCCACTTCGGTTCCCGGAGGCGTTCGAGCGGCTGGGAATCGATCCGCCGCGAGGAGTGCTGCTCTACGGGCCGCCTGGTTGTGGCAAGACGCTGCTGGCCAGGGCGGTCGCCAGCGAGACCGCGGCGCATTTCATCCACGTCAACGGGCCGGAGATCATCCACAAGTTCTACGGTGAGAGCGAGGCTCACCTCCGCAAGATCTTCGCGGAGGCCGCGGCGAAGGCGCCCTCGATCATCTTCCTGGATGAGATCGACGGTATCGCGCCCAAGCGAGGCGAGGTGCAGGGCGAGGTCGAGAAGCGCGTGGTGGCGCAGTTGCTCGCGCTGATGGACGGCCTGGAAACGCGCGGTCAGGTGATCGTGATCGGCGCGACGAACATCCCGCAGAATCTTGATCAGGCCCTGCGTCGGCCTGGCCGCTTTGACAGGGAGATCGAGATCGGCATCCCCGATCGTGACGGGCGCGGCGAGATACTGCAGATCCACACGCGGACGATGCCGCTGGCCGGGGACGTTGACGTGGCTCACCTCGCGGCCGTCACGCACGGCTTCGGCGGCGCCGATCTGCAGGCGCTCGCGCGCGAAGCTGCGATGACCGCGCTCCGACGGCTCATGCCGAGCCCGGACCTGGCGACGGCGGATATTTCCTACGGCGAGCTGATGGCGCTCGAGGTAACCATGAGCGACTTCTCCGCGGCCCTCGACGAGGTGGCACCTTCGGCGCTGCGCGAAGTATTCACCGAGATACCTAAGGTCACCTGGCACGAGGTAGGCGGGCTGGAAGAGGCGAAGGCGGCTCTGCGCGAGGCAGTCGAGTGGCCGCTTCGTTACGCCCCGGTGCTTGCTCATGCCGGCGTGCGTCCGGCCAAAGGGATCTTGCTTACCGGGCCGCCCGGGGGCGGCAAGACGCTGCTGGCGAAAGCGGTCGCGCACGAGAGCGGCGTGAACTTCATCTCGGTCAAGGGACCCGAGCTGCTGTCCAAGTGGGTCGGGGACTCCGAGAAGGGGATTCGGGAGGTCTTCGGGAAGGCACGGCAGGCCGCGCCCTGCATCGTCTTCCTTGACGAGATCGACGCGCTGGCCCCGCGCCGGGGCGGCGGAGGCGAGAACCATGTCAGTGAGCGGCTGGTAAGCCAGCTTCTGACTGAGCTCGACGGGATAGAGGAACTCCGGGGAGTGGTCACCCTGGCCACCACGAACCGGCCCGACATCTTGGACCCCGCTCTGCTGCGGCCAGGCCGGTTCGACGTGCAGATCAAGGTCGGGCCTCCCGATACGGCGACCAGGCAGGCGATTCTCGAGGTGCACACCAGGCAGCAGCCGCTAGCCGGTGACGTCGACCTCGCGTTGCTGGCCGCGGCGACGGAAGACTGCATGGGAGCCGATCTGGCCGGCATCTGCCGGGAAGCCGCCATGGAGGCGGTGCGCAGGGTGATCGCCGGAGCCCATGGCGGCGCCGCTCCTGACGTGTCACGACTCAAGATCACTCAATCGGACCTGTACGCGGCGCTTGCGCGTAACGCAGCACGGCGCGAAGACCACGGGATCGACGGGACAAGTGCTCCGAACACCGGCCAGGAGCCCGTGACCCGAACCGGAAGCGCCGGCCAGATCGAGATACCCGGCAGCCTGCCTGATACAGACGGCGAATTCAGCGTTTCAGGGCAATAGCAGATAATCCCTTAGCTATGACTCGCCGCCGCGGAATGGCCCCAATAGACCGGTTTCATCTGGAAAGAAGAGTTTGGTGCACCCGTCCGATATGAGGCGTCATGATTCGAATGATGCAAGAATAGAACATCATCTCGATTAACTCTCGTCCCCCGGACTTGCGGCCTCCTGATTGCCAGGTATATGCTTCGCAGAAGACAACACCTCCTGCGGATGTGCTTTATCGGCAGGCAAGGATGTGGTCCGATCTGCAGGCTCATTACGGGGGGAGTAGCCAATGGCTGTAGAAAAGGCAATCGGGTCGTCAAGTCTGGTCGAGGTAATTGACCGGATTCTCGACAAGGGAATTGTGATCGACGCGTGGGTGCGGGTATCCCTCGTCGGCATCGAACTCCTGGCTATCGAGGCCAGGGTCGTCGTGGCTTCAGTGGAGACCTACCTGAAGTACGCCGAGGCTGTTGGCCTGACCGCGACAGCGGCAGAGGCATAGGGGCGCCATCCGCCTAGGGTCCAGTAAACAGGGAAAACAGGTACAGGAAAAACTGATCGGGCCGGTGCCCGTTCATGTTCTCCTGGAGACCAGTTGGCCGTATTTGCTGGGCCCTGCGGATGCGCTGGGCCGTCACGTCCGGCAACAGGCTAGGGGGAGAACGACGAATGGCGATCCTGGACGAGATGCAGCTCCTCGTGAGCGATCTTGAGGCGGCGTTCTCGCGTCGACTCGAAGGCGAAAAGGAGCGGGAGGAAACTGCCGCAAAGGACGCCCAGTACCGCGCTATGGGCGTTCGCGAGCTGCGGGCGACTGCCGCCGAAGACGCGCGGGAGCGCCTGGCGGAGATATCGAGGCGCAGCAGCGAGGTCGCTGACATGATGGACAGCTTCCTTCGTGACCGGACGGCGCAGGCCGCGAGCGATGCACGTGAGCGGGCCATGGTCGAGCGTGAGCGGGTCAAGGCCGAGCGTGAGCGGCGGGCCGAGGCTGCGGAGGATGCGCGCGCGCGGATGGCTGAGTTCCATGAGCTAAGCGCCATATGGCGTGAGCACACCGCGGTGATCGCAGGCCTTGGCGCCGGAGCGCCCCGGACGCCGGTACGCAGGGCTGCTCAGCCTCCGCACCGGCGGGGAGCACCGGGGGCGGCGAAGGCACCGGCACCGAGGACAGCGATGAAGCCGGAGGCACCGCGGGCAGCGGCGAAGCCGGAGGCACCGAAAGCGGCACCATCGGATAATGCCGAGATGTGACCGTCGGACGCATGGCCGGGTGCCCGGTTTCCGGGCACCCGGCCAGCTACCGCAGCGGGCGTGAATTGCCGGACGGGCGTCAGTTGCTATGCTCGACAGCGCCTGTCGGCTTAACGGCAGTAGTCGCCAGCAAGAGCTGGCCTGGCGGGTCACGGGTGATGAGGACCCAGCCCCGGTACTCGCTGCCGCCCGGGTATGCATATTTCCCTTTTCCTGAATAAATTCGGCCGTGCCTGTGAACGAGATGCCCTTTAATTCAGGAATTTGTGAATTCTCTGATCAATCAATATCTGGAGAGGCGCACATGGCGTATACAGGTTCTGCGGTGATCAGGGCGGCTCCGCGTTCTGATTTCGTCGAGACCGCTTATGTAAAAGGGGTCACTGCCCGGGCGCTTGGATATGTGCAGGCCGGGTGCCCGGTGCATTTCCGCGGTCCGTCCGGGGTGGGAAAGACCACGCTGGCCTTGCATGTTGCCCACCAGCTGGGCAGGCCCGTGATGCTGATGGTGGGTGATGACGAATTCGGCAGCTCGGACCTGGTCGGCCGGCAGGCAGGATACCGGCGCAGGCGGGTGGTAGATCATTTCGTCCAGTCGGTGCTGAAGACCGAGGATGACGTTGCTCCGCACTGGGTGGATAACCGGCTGACCGTCGCCTGCCGGGAAGGGCTGACGCTGGTATATGACGAGTTCACCCGGTCGCGGCCAGAGGCGAACAACGCGCTGCTCTCAGTGCTGGAAGAGGGAGTGCTAGTGCTCCCGGCACGGAATCGGGACGGAAACGATTACGTGCCGGTCCACCCGAACTTCGTGGCCCTCTTCACCAGCAACCCGGTGGAGTACGCGGGAGTACACCAGGCGCAGGACGCGCTGTTCGAGCGGTTCGTGACGATCGACCTGGAATCCTTCGACGAGGCGACCGAGACGGCTATCGTACGAGCCCGGTCCGGGCTCACCGAGGCCCAGGCACTGACGGTGGTGCGGCTGGTGCGGGCGAGCCGGCAGGTGCTGGGCGGCGCCGATCGTCATACGGTGCGCAGCGCGATCGTGATCGCACGGGTACTGGCACAGCAAGGCGCGGTCGCGCAGGCTGGCGATCCGGTCTTCGAGCAGGCGTGCCAGGACGTGCTCTCCAGCGAGACAGGTCGGCGCGGCTGGAACGGGCTGACACCGCAAGCGGTCCGGCAGCAAGTCCAGGAGCTGATCAGCCAGCATGCGCCCGGCACCGCCAGCCGCCGCCCAGCTCGCGCGTCCTCCCCGGCCCGCGGGGCCCGCGTGCCCTCCCCGGCCCGCCCTGCCTCCCCGGCCGGCCAGTCCAGCCAGGCGCGCACATGAGACCCCTCCGTACCGCTCAGGACATCCGCAGCGCCCCCAGGAGGTCGGCCTGCCCAGGACCGGTCACTGAGCAACGGGCATACGCCCTGCTGACCGGGCTGGCGCGGGAAAGACAGCGACTCCTCAGCCAGCAGGAGTCCTGGCAGCGCAGGCTAGGGCGGATCAGCTGGCGCGTTGCCGAGATCGACGCCCAGACCGAACGGCTGCGCAGGCAGCTGCCTGCGACGGCCGGCGAGCGGCAGGTTCCGCGCCGCAGGCCACCGCTGGCGCGCAGATCGAGTTCCGTTACTGACCAACCGTGCTGAAAAACGAGGTGGGCTAGATGACATCCGGCGGAACAAACCCTAAGCGCCCGGGAGGCGAAGGCGTCGGGGGCCTGCTGCGTGGTCTGGGGGATTTGATCACCCTGGCCGAGCGCCTCGCTGAGCAGGGCGAGCAGGGCGGGCAGGCGACGACCGGAGAGCGGGAGTTCACCTCGCCTGGTGGCATGCGCGGCGTCTATGGCTTCTCGGTGCGCACGGGGATAGGAGGCACGCCGACCGTCGAGCGTTTCGGCAACGTACGGGACACCTCGGAGGGACCTGTCGTCAGCGACACCCGTGAGCCTCTCGTCGACGTTTTCGACGAGGGTGAAGAGATCGTGGTCGTCGCCGAGGTTCCAGGAGTCCAGGAGAAAGACATCCACCTTGAGGTCAACGGTGACGTCCTGGCGCTGTCGGCGACGGGGCCGAAGCGGAAGTACGAGAAGGAGATCCTGCTCCCGGCGGCGGTCGATCCGGAGGGACAGCGGCGGAGCTATCAGAACGGCTACCTGGAGTTGCGTTTCACCAAGACGCAGGGTCGGGGCTGAGGACCTCGCCATGGCTCGCTCGCCGGTACGCGACGAATCGCCCCCGTTGACCTTGCGCGTCGCGGAGGCGCTTCCTAAAGATGTTGGCCGCGGGATCGCCCGCCTTGACCCGGACAGCATGGAGGGGCTGCACGCGAGCATCGGCGACGTGGTGGCGATCACGGGGGAGCGGGCCACCGCACTCAAGCTGATGCCGGCGTATCCGGACGCACGCGGGAAGGGGCTCATCCAGATCGACGGGATTGCCCGCGAGAACGCCGGCGCGGGGCTCGACGATCGGGTACGTGTGGAACTGGCCGCCATCGCCGACGCCCGGACCGTGACGCTGTCGCCTATCGGCCGGTCGCGGCTGACGCAGCAGGCGAGAGATGCCTCCTATGTCGGGCGCCTGGTCGATGGTCTCGTGGTCCAGGCCGCCGACCGGATCCGGGTCAATCTCTTCGGATCACGGCCGCAGGATTTCACGGTGGAGAGTACGACCCCCCGGGGCTTCGTTCTTATCCAGGCCGGGACACGCATCCAGATAACCGGTGAGAGCGCTGAACGGCGCACCGTGAAGATTTCGTACGAGGACATCGGAGGCCTGGGCAAGACGATTGCGCGGATCCGGGAGATGATCGAGTTGCCGCTGCGCTTCCCGGAGGTGTTCGACCGGCTCGGCATAGACCCGCCGCGGGGAGTCCTGCTCTACGGCTCACCCGGATGCGGAAAGACGCTGATCGCCCGGGCGGTGGCGAATGAGACCGCGGCGCACTTTCTCCATATCAACGGGCCCGAGATCATCCACAAGTTCTATGGGGAAAGCGAGGCTAACCTGCGGCGGGTGTTCGAGGAGGCGCAGGCGCACGCGCCGAGTATCGTCTTCCTCGACGAGATAGACGCTATCGCGCCCAAGCGAACCGAGGTGCAGGGCGAGGTCGAGAAGCGAGTGGTCGCGCAGTTGCTGGCACTGATGGACGGGCTGAAGACCCGTGGTCAGGTGATCGTGATCGGGGCCACCAACATCCAGCAGAATCTCGATCCGGCCCTGCGCAGGCCAGGCCGCTTCGACCGGGAGATCGAGATCGGCATCCCGGATCGCAACGGCCGCCGTGAGATCCTCGATATCCACACCCGGGGTATGCCGCTCGCGGCCGATGTCGATCCCGATCACCTCGCCGCCACCACGCACGGTTTCGTCGGCGCCGACATGGAAGCGCTCGCGCGCGAAGCCGCGATGGCCGCGCTGCGCAGGCTCATGCCGACCATCGACCTGGCGGCTGCGGAGCTTCCCTACGAGCGGTTGATGGAGCTCGAGGTGACCATGGGCGATTTCCTTGACGCCCTCCGCGAGATAGAGCCCTCCGCGATGCGGGAGGTGTTCACCGAAGTGGCCGACGTTTCCTGGGACGAGATCGGCGGCATGGAGGAAGCGAAAATGGCACTTCGCGAGGCCGTGGAGTGGCCCCTGCTGCATTCGGCCGTACTCACCCGTGTCGGTGCGCAGCCAGCCAAGGGCATCCTGCTCACCGGCCCTCCTGGCAGCGGGAAGACGCTGCTGGCGAAGGCGGCCGCGCGCGAGAGCGGCGTGAACTTCATCTCGGTCAAGGGGCCGGAATTGCTCTCCAAGTGGATCGGGGAGTCCGAGAAGGGTGTCCGTGAGGTCTTCAAGAAGGCGCGCCAGGCGGCCCCCTGCATCGTCTTCATCGACGAAATCGATGCGCTGGCCCCACGGCGCGGCGGCGGTGGCGGTGAGAGCCACGTGACTGAACGCGTGGTGAGCCAGCTGCTGACCGAACTGGACGGTATCGAGGAACTGCGCGGAGTTGTCACGCTGGCGGCGACCAACCGGTCAGACATCCTCGATCCGGCCTTGCTGCGGCCCGGCCGCTTCGATATCGAGATCGATATACCACTTCCCGACCAGGCCGCGCGCCGGGCGATTCTCGGCGTGCACACCCGGAGCCGCCCGCTCACCGCCGATATCGATCTGGACGCGCTGGCGGCCGAGACAGCGGGTTTCGTGGGCGCCGATCTCGCGGGCCTCTGCCGTGATGCCACCATGGCGGCGGCGCGCAGGTTCATCGGGCAGGATGACCAGACCGCAGGCACCGACCTTGAACGTCTTGAAGTCACGCAGGCTGACGTGTCGGCAGCGCTGGCCGCGATGGGGGCACGCAAGAGGCGCAGGGGCGATGATGGCTGAGATACCGACCTATGTCTACGGGGTGGCCACGGCCGGAGCCGTTCGCACCCCGCTTCGCGCGCAGGGAATGCCAGACGGGCAGTCTCCGGTTACGGCGATCGCTGTCGGCGGCGCGTCGGCCATCGTGGGCCGTCACGCAGGCCCCACGATGAACGGCCTGCCGCGGCCGGAACTGCTGCGCCGGCTTGCCATTCACCAGCGGGTGATCGAGGACGCACTCGAACGGGGCGACGTCCTTCCTGCGCAGTTCGGCACGGTCCTGTCCTCCGAAGACGAAGTCCGCATGCTCTTGACCGGCTGGGGTGGGCTGGTACGGGCTTCGCTGGCACGTTTTTCCGGCCTCGTCGAGGTGGAGGTGGCGGCGACCTGGGACCTGCAGCGAGTCCTAGGCGACGTCGCCCGCGATCCGGAGGTCATGAAGGCCAAGTCGGCGGCCGTGCAGGCTCCACGCCAAGAACGTCTCGCTCAGCAGGTCAACGTCGGGAAGGTCGTCAAGGAAGTCCTTGACCGGCGTCGCGCGCGCTGTCAGCAGATGCTCCTGGAGGCCGCCGGGCCGCTGGCGGAATGCGTTCAACCGAACGCCCTGCTCTCAGATGAGCTGGTGTTCAACGTCGCGTTCCTTTTGCGGCGGCCGGTGATGGCGGAGTTCGAGGCGGCTATCGATCGATTGGATGCGGAACTCGGCGGTTCTTGCCTGCTCCGTGTCATCGGCCCGCTCCCGCCTTATACCTTCGGTACGGTCAGCATCACCCGATTCGACGCCGAACGGCTCGCGGCAGGCCGCGCCCTCCTCGGACTGGCGGGCCAGATCTCCGAGCAGGCGGTGCTTTCGAGCTACCGGCAGCTGGCCAGGCAGTTCCACCCCGATAGCCAGCCAGCCGGCACCGACGCCGCTCAGCGATTCGCCGCACTCAACGCCGCGCGCGCTGACCTGCTGGCTTATGCCCGCGGCCGCGCCTGGGTAGATGCGGCTGACGGCCCGGCGCTGATGGTGACGATCGGGCGGAGCGAACAGGACGGCGCCGTGCTGGACGGCCGACGATGAGCCCGGGGACTGCGGTGTACCTCTACGGCGTGGTCGGCGACGGTGACCCGCTGGTTCTCGACGTACCGCCGATCAGCGGCGCGGGCCCGGTCTACACGCTCTCGCACCGTGGCCTGGCGGCCGTGCTGAGCGACGGCCCGCTGCCGAGGTACGAGGTGACGCGCACGAACGTCCGCGGGCACCAGGCGGTAATCGACAGTGTGATGCACACGACGGAGATCCTGCCCACACGGCTGGGCACGGTGTTGCCGAGCCCGCAGTGGGTGGTGGCGAACTTCCTCGAGGAGCGCTGGGCCGAGCTGCGGCGGCTGCTCGATCATGTGGCCGGCCGGGTCGAGCTCGGGTTGAAGGCGTCATGGACGGACCTGCAGTTCATCTTCACCGAAACCGTCGCCGGCGACCGTGAGCTCCGCGCTTTGCGTGATCGCCTGACCAGGCATCCCGCGGCGGCGACCTACGAGGCGAGGCTTCAGCTCGGCGAACGGGCCGCCGAGGCGCTGGCAGCAAAGCGCAAGCAGGAGGCAGATGACCTTGCTGGCGCGCTCGAGCCGCACGTAATCGACATCCGCAGGAACGATCCGATCTCCGAGCTGATGGTGCTCAATGCGGCGTTTCTCGTTGATCGTCCGCGGATCGAGCCTTTCGAGGCTGCGGTGCAGGACCTGGACCGTGTCCACGCAGGCCGGCTTGGCTTCGTGCTCGCGGGCCCGCTGCCCCCCTACAACTTCGTCGGCCTCGGCGGGCTATGAGCAAGCGGAAGCATCCAAGGTGAGGGGACGGCGATGGGACTTCTGAAGAATCTTCTGCTCGCCCCGGTGATGTTGCCGGCCAGCGGGCTCAAATTCGTCTTGGCGGAGATCCGGGATACGGCCGACCGCGAGCTGAACGATCCGCAGGCCATCCGCCTCGACATGCTGGAGCTACAGCAGCGCCTGGACGCCGGGTTGATCAGCGAGGACGCATATGACTCGGCCGAGGCCGAGTTGCTGGCACGACTGAACGCGATTATCAACGAGAGGAGCTGGTAATGCAGCTGATGCAGATCGCCGAGCGGGCCAAGGCGCAGCTCGCCACGGCCACGAACTTGGAACCGCTGCTCGTTTCCGGGGCGGACAAGGAGGCAGGCGGATGGCGGCTGACGGTCGAGATGCTCGAACTCGACCGGATACCCGAGGCCCAGGGCATCGTCGGCGCGTATGACGTCCGGGTGAGCGACGAAGGCGACCTCGTCACCTGGCATCGAACCGGCCTGCGCCGACGCGATGAAACGGATTGGATCGCGGAAGTGATCGTGCCCGTCCCTCTTCTGCCGTCCGCGGAGGAGACCCGTGGGGCTTGAGCCGGCCAGGAACTACGGTGACGCTCTCGCCGACGTTATCGACGCTGTGCTCGATAAGGGTCTTGTGATCAACGCCGACATCATGGTCTCGCTGGCCGGAGTCGAGCTGCTGGGCATCAAGATCCGGGCCGCGCTCGCTTCCTTCGAGACCGCGGCCAAGTATGGCCTCGAATTCCCGGCTGGCACGAACCTGCAGGCGCCCGCCTGGCGCGCGGTCATGCCGGCGGAGGCGCGCGGCCGCGATTACGGTTACGGCGAGACGTTCGCCCAGCAGCTCGCCGCGGAGGAACCCGCGCATGTCCCGGCGCGCTGAGGCGGGCCGACGCCCATGGAGCCCCAGCGTGAATCCCGAGCGACGATGACGGATCTGATCGAGCGCGTCATGGACAAGGGGGTCGTGGTCAAGCTCGACCTCGTCATCGGCCTGGCAGGCATCCCGCTGATCGGTATCAGCCTTCACGCTGCGATAGCCGCGATCGAGACGATGCTGCAGTACGGCGTGATGGAGGCCCGGGATTCGCAACCGCGCGCCTTCGAGAACCACGAGGCGCAGTGGCGGCAGCTGGCCCTGCGGCCAGGTGAGCAGGTCCAGGTCGAGCTGTACGGGTCATACCAAGAAACCGAAGGCATCTGGCATGTCTGGCGTCCCGGCCGCCTCCTGCTGACCGACCAGCGTCTCCTGCTCATCCGGCCGCTGCCGCGGGAGATCCTGTTCGCGGCCGAGGTGAGCGCCATCGCAGGCGTCGGTCGTATCCTGCGCGAGAACGTCGCGGGCGGCCGCCGCGACGTCACCTGCCTGGCGCTGGAGGACGGGACCCTGGCCGCGCTCTACACCGCCGAGGCGGATGTCCTGGAGGCACGCCTGAGAGAGCGATTCGGGCGGCTCGGCCGCACCGTAACGGAACTCTCCGCGGCTGACGTGGGATCGCTCGGGCTCGGCGCCGCCGCCGCGGGTCAGTTGTGGTACCGCTGGCTGCCCGGGGATGGCCAGGCGCAGTGGAAGTCCGGCTGGGCGGTACTGACGGCGGATGAGCTCACCTGGCGGGCAGACGTCGGTCCGGGCGTCCTGCTGCGCGTGCCGCTGACACAGATCGGGAACCTTGCGGTCGAGCGCCGCGAACTCGGAAGCCTCGGGGCTCGCGACGTGCTCGTCGTCAGCCATGGAGCCGCAGGGCGCCCGGCCGAGGCCCTGTTCACCGGCGAGAACGTCAGCGACTGGCCTGCGGCCATACGGCGAGTCGCGTATCCACGGGACGGGGACGGCGATGCTTGACCTCGAAGAGGACAACCCGGGACAGGGACTGCTGGCGCTCGTCGTCGCCCTCCTTGAGGTGGTCAAGGAGGCACTCGTCCATGCTGCTGTCCGCCGCGTCGAGGGGGGGAGGTTGAGCGACTCCGAGATCGAGCGGCTCGGCGATGCCCTCGCTGAACTGGAGGATGCCGTCGACCAGATCAAAGCCGAGCACGGTGTAGCAGACGCTGTGCGAAGCGTACGCGATGACCTCGACGGACTCGTCGGCGACCTCATCCACGCCATGGCCGGGGAGCCGCGGCGGGAGGAGACAGAGCGCGCTTATGCATGACCTAACTCAGGAAGGACCGATGCTGCGGGCGCAGGGCGCCCTCAGCGTCAGCCCGCGGGGCTGCTGGCGTCTGGGCTGGCTGGGCTGGCAAGGTTCCACGTTCACCTTTCACGGTTCGGGCCGGTCAGCCGCCGTCAAGATCGACTTGGCCGCCATCACGGGCCTGGACCGGGAACGGCGGACATTCATCCTGGTCAGCAAGCACGTCCTGCGGCTGACGTACCAGCCCGCGGCGGCGGCGCGGCGGCGCTTGTGCTGGCTGATCACCGCCCGGCTAGATGACTGGGAAGCCGTCCTGGGACAGCAGCTGGCTGACCCGCCAGACGCACCCGCCGCGGAACTGCCTGCCCCGGTATCTCGCCGGCTCGCCGCGCGGCTGACCG
>Ga0116215_1002231_pt1 | contig 12181 bp, 10 predicted proteins | sample Sb_taG_7_FD_89698 | JGI IMG/M metagenome (GOLD analysis project Ga0116215, IMG submission 89698) | Peat soil microbial communities from Weissenstadt, Germany - Sb_50d_2_FS metaG | ecosystem: Environmental > Terrestrial > Soil > Wetlands > Peat | place: Germany: Weissenstadt | collected 2010-09-21 | reverse complement strand
GCCTTCTACGGGTCGATGGCAGGATGACGACGTGGGCCTGACCCCCATTTCCTTCGTTTCGGCGGCCGGCGTCGATCCGTACGAGCCGGAGCAAGGGCACAGCGGGAGGAACGTCCCATGGTGACGCTTGCCCCGCCACCGGCTGCGCTCGGCGACGCAGAGACGGTCGACGACACCCCGATCGCGCTCAGCCACGGCCGGGACGCCGGGGACCAAGCCTTCCGAGCCCTCTTGGCTGCCAGCGGTGCGATCGTCCTTGTCATGCTCCTCTCCATTCTCGCTTTTCTGTTCACCCAGAGCTGGTGGGCGCTCAAGACCTTCAAATGGCACTTCTTCACCGGAACGGTGTGGTCGACCCCCATCCACCCGGGTGTGCTCGGTATCCTCGTCGGCTCGGTGCTCATCGCACTGATTGCCATCACGTTGGCGACTCCCATCGCCTTGGCGATCGCACTGATGATCAACGAGTACGCCCCGATCAGGGTCCGGGCATGGCTGACCGGGCTGGTCGACTTGCTGGCCATTGTGCCGAGCATCGTCTTCGGGTTCTGGGGGCTCGAGGCGCTGAACCGCTATGTGCACGGGCCCGTCTCGTGGGTCGCCGATCATCTCGGCTTCATCCCCATCTTCCGGACCACCCAGCCTGGGACCTACACCGATTCGGTCTTCGTCTGCGGCCTCATCGTGGGCATCATGATCGTTCCGGTCGTGGCCTCGGTCAGCCGGGAGGTCATGTCTCAGACCCCTCGGGATGCCTGTGAAGCCGCTTACGGATTGGGAGGGACGCGCTGGGGAACCATCACCGACGTCATCCTGCCCTTCTCCCGCAGCGGCATCGTCGGGGGCGTGCTGCTCGGCATCAGCCGGGCGTTGGGCGAGACCATGGCGGTGCTCCTCGTCCTCTCCCCCAACAATGTCGCCGGCAAGGCCATCCTTGGCCCTGGGAACGGAGACGTCGCCAGGCAGATCGCCGAGTACTTTCCGGTCTCCGACATCCACAGCCAGAGCGAGTTGACGCTCGCCGGGCTCACTCTGTTCGCCACCACGCTGCTCTTCAGCCTGGGCGGCAGGTTGATAGCCCGCCGTTCGGTAGCGCAGATCTGATGGCGAACCTCCTCGCTGATCAGGTGAACGCCACGCCGGCCGAGCGTGATCGTCCAAATCGGGCCCGACGCGTGTCCCGAGACGGCATGGTGGATGTCATCGGCAGTGTCGCCGCGGCATTGGCGTTGGTCTGGCTCGTCTTCGAGCTCACCAACATCTCGCTCGCCGGATTCGGATTCCTCTTCTGCTGGGCCGTTGCCGGCTACACCATCTACGGCCTCCTCGTGTGGCGGCGCGACGGAATCCTCATCATGAAGGACCGTCTCGCCACCGTCTCCATCTGGACCGGTGCCATCATTGCCCTGGCTGCGTTGGCCGCCGTGATCTTCTACGTGGTCGTGAAGGGTTTCCCCGTGGTGATCGCCCACTTTCCCCGCTTCCTCGTCTACGACACGTCGGGGGGCAAGTCGGGAAACGAATTCGGGGTTGGCCAGGCCATCGTGGGAACCGTGGAGCAAGTTCTGATCGCCACCGTGATCTCGGTGCCGATCGCGTTCCTGACCGCCACCTACCTGGTGCAGTCCCGCAGCGTCCTCGCCCGTCTCGTCCGCAACGTCGTCGACGCCATGACCGGCACCCCGTCCATCATCGCCGGCCTCTTCATGTTCATCATCTGGGTCCGCCCCCACGGGGTGAACGGAAAGTCCGGGTTCATCGCTGCCCTCACCCTGTCGATCATGATGCTTCCGGTCACCTGCCGAGCCGCTCTCGAGGTCATCAGGATCGTGCCCGGAGGACTCCGGGAGGCGGCCCATGCCCTCGGGGCACCAGAGCGTCGGGTCGTCCTTCGCGTCGTCCTGCCCACGGCGCGCGTCGGTCTAATCACGGCGGCCCTACTCGGCATCGCCCGTACGGCAGGAGAGACGGCCGAGGTGTTGTTCACCGCCGGCGGAAATGCACATTACAATTGGGACCCGTTCCACGGCTGGCAGGACGATCTGCCCCTTCGCATCTTCGAACAGGTGTTCCAGCCGTCAAGGGAGGCGATCTCCATCGGTTGGGGCGCGGCGTTCGTCCTGATGGCCCTGGTGCTGATCTTGTTCACCCTGGCCCGGGTGCTCGGATCGAGTCGGTCAGGCGTCCGCCGCCGCCTCTGGTTTCGGCGGCGGACCCGACCCGTAAGCGAAAACGTCGTGACCTCTTCCACCTGACCCATCGATCATGCCGTCCGAGCGACCAACTTCCAAGGAGTCGACCCAGTGAAATCCCTGATTACAGACAATCTCCAGAGCCGAACCAAGCAGGGAGCACGGCACCACAGACGGGGCACGACAGCGCTCGTCGGCGTCACGTCGCTCCTTGCGCTCGCCGTGATCGGAACTCCCGCGCAAGCTGGGGCAGCTACCGGGACTGCGATCTCCGACGGCACGGGGACTTCGACCACCACCTCCACCACGACCACTCCGACTACCACCACCACGTGGCCGACCTCATCGGCTACGCCACCTCCAGCCGGCCAGCGACCGTTCGTCACGGCAGCGGGAATCGCCGGAACCGGCTCGTCCTTCGCGTCCCCAGCCGTGACGAACTGGGCGAACCAAGCCGGGCAGTCGCCCTACAACCTCAGCGTGAACTACACGCCGAGCAATTCGGGCCAGGGGCGTTACGAGTTCACCCAAGGGACGGTCGACTACGCGGTCAGCGACACCGGATATGTGAATTCGAGCGTCGGCACGACCCCGCCCTCGTTTCCCTACGAGTTCATCCCCATCACCGCGGCCGGCGTGGCCTTCATGTACAACATTCCTGGTCTCACCCAGACGCTCCAGCTGAGCAGTTACACCGCATGCCTCCTCCTGACCGGACAGATCGCCAATTGGAACGACCCGGCGCTGAAGCAGAATGGCGCAAATGCCAATGTGACCTTGCCCAACCTCCCCGTGAAGCCGGTCACTGAGAGCGATCCCGCCGGTACCAACTTCGTGCTCGAGGAGTACTGCATCAACGAGCAGCCCGCTGTCTGGGCCCAGTACGCCAAGAACGAGGCGGGGTTCCCTCCTCCGAGCGGAGTGCCTATCAACGCGACAAGCCCGGGGTCGAACTGGGAGGCTCCGCAGAATGGTCTCGACGAGGCGTCGACGTCGGCGGTTGCCTCCAACGTGGTCAACACCCCGGGTGCCATCGGACCCGTGCAGGAGAACTACGCCACCGACTCGGGGTACACGGGGTCCGACCCGGCCCACGCCGTTGCCCAGGTACAGAACGCGAGCGGCAAATTCACCACGCCCACACCCGTGGATGTCGCCTCTGCCCTCGCCTACGCCACGCAGCTGACGAACGGGACTCACCAGCTCAATTTCAACGGATTGGGTCCGAACGTCTACAACCCGTCGACCTACAGCTATCTGCTGACGCCGACCAAGGGGTGGTCCACCACCAAGGGGGCCACGATGAGCCAGTTCGTGAACTACGTGCTCACCCTGGGCCAGCAGGCGGCACCGAAGTTCGGATACGCCAGTCTGGGCCTCTCGCTCGAGCGCTACGGCATCGACCAGGTCATCGCCAATGTTCCCGGCGCAGTCGATCCGACCGCGGCAGAGAGCCAAGCCTACGCGTGCGGCGACCTGACGCCGACGGAGGTCCAGGCCGGCCAGACGACTCCCACCTGTGGCGTGACCAACGGAGCCCCTCCTCCGCCACCGCCCGGGGCAGCGACCGTCGCCACCGTCAACGGCAGCACGGCCGCGGGCAAGGCGGGAACTGCGGCAAGAACCGCCGGTGCAACTGGCGGGAGCAGTGGATCGGGGGCGGGCGGCGGGGGTGCTGGTGTTGATCCCTCAGTCGCACTGACTGGAACCACGTCCATGGCCTCGACCGGAAGTAATCCACTGCCCCTGGTCGTCATCGGCGTCTTCCTCCTTGCCACCGGATGGATCGGCCGCCGCCGGCTGCAGAGGCACCGTGGAACGGAGGGAACTTCGTGATTGGCTCCTTTTTTGGCCGGCGTTTCGGCGGGTTCCTCGGTGTGGGCTTGGTCTCGCTCGCGGCTCTGGCGACGGCGCTGCCAGCTCCGGCCGGCGCCAACACCGACCCCACGGCTCTGGTCGGCGAAGGCGGCTCGTTCCTCACCCCCGTGACCGATGTGTTGCTCAAGGCTGACACCGGCCTTGCACCGCTGAACCCGCAGTACAACGACGCCAACCTCGACAATGCCATCGGCGACCTCGTCGGCACCGCACCTGGCAGCTTCGCGGCGGACTTCGTCGTGTCGGAGCGCCCGCTGACATCGACCGAGGCGGCGACGGCCAAGGCCAACGGTCGAACGTTCGCCTATGTTCCGTTTGCCGCCACACCCGTCGCCGTCGCCACACTTGCCGTATGCAGCCCCTCCGCGGCACTCACTAGCAACTCCACCGCCCCACTGTGTCCGGAAATCCCACTGACCGTACCGCTGGTGGCACTCCTCTTCACTTCCGGCCTCACCAATCCGGCGGTGTCTCCCAGTCAGGGGCTCCCGGCCAATCTGACCGGCTGGGGCGATCCACGTCTGCACGACGCCTCAGGCCAGCCCATTCCCAACGAGGGGATCTTCCAGGCGTCCACCCTCGAACCATCGGCCCAGAACACCGCGCTGATGGCCTTGCTGGACAGTGACCCCACTGCCAAAGAGCTCTTCGACAACGCGCTCAACAACCCGGGGAGCAACGCACTCGCGAAGAGCGACAATCCATCGGAGACCTGGCCCTTCCAGGGCGTCCACGCCTGGGTCGGCGGTAACGCCGGCCTCATCGGAAAAGAGCTGAGCATCAACGCCGAGACCAACGCCCCGTCGCAGGACAACACGTGGGCCGGCTTGGGCGCTGGCAACGGAGTCGACGACGTGTTCCCCTTACCCTCTGTGTGGGCTGGCTCGCCCGAAGGTACACCCTGGAACGTCCCCACCGCGGCGATTCAGAACGCCGCTTTGAAATTCGTGGCTCCGAGCGCGACCGCCGCGACGGCGAGTGAGGCGGACGCCACGATGGACCCAACCACGAACCTCGTCACGTTCGCCGCCAATAAGAATGACGCGGCCGCTTACAACAACTACCTGATGGAGGAGAGTTACCTGGTCGTGCCCACCTCGGGTCTCACGGCGGCCAAGGCTCAGAAGTTGGCCCAGTACATCCGCTTCGTCGTGGGGCCGGTGGCCGGGTCGGACGAGGAGACGTTGGGATCGGCTCCCCCGACGCCGACCATGGTGGCCGCCGACCTGAAGGTGGCGACCGAGTTGGATGCCGAGGCTGCGACCTCCGCTTCGACAACCTCCACCGCCCCGAGCGGGAGCTCCACGACCTCGACGACTTCCACGAGCTCGACGACTGCCACCACGGTCGCCGCGGCGACATCTCCGAGTGCCACACTGGCATCCACGGGCGGGACCGGGAACACCGGGGGCGGCACAGGCCTTGCCGCCACCGGCGCGACGCACGTTGTTCCGGCGCTCGCAGTGGGGGCTGCTCTGGTGGTGCTGGGCGCTATCGGGCGAAGGCGAACGCGGCGTGTGAGGCGTCGCGAGGTGGGGCCGTGACCACCACCGAGCAGCAGTACGGCGTGCCGGTAACGGCACAGCCGTCTCCAGGGCAGGCCGCTGGGCCGTCGCCGTCAGGTCTGGAGGCCACCAACGTCAGCGCGTGGTTCGGCTCCAACAAGGTGCTCGAGCGAGTTTCGCTGTCCATGGAAGCCGGCCAGGTCACAGCCCTGATCGGCCCGTCCGGCTGCGGGAAGTCGACGTTCCTGCGGATTCTGAACCGGCTGCACGAGCTCGTGCCCGGGGCAACGCTTTCCGGATCGGTCAAGCTGGACGGTGTGGACATCTACGGGCCGGCGTTGCGGGTCACCCAGACTCGGTTGAAGATCGGCATGGTCTTCCAGCGACCCAACCCCTTCCCGTCGATGACCATCGCGCAGAACGTGCTGGCAGGTCTCGGGCTCTCGGGGACCAAGGTGGACAATCCGGATGCCCTGGTCAAGGAATGCCTCGAGCGGGCCGGCCTGTGGCGGGAGACCAAAGATCGGCTCAACGAGGCCGGTGCGGCCATATCGGGCGGTCAACAACAGCGCCTGTGCATCGCCCGGGCTCTGGCCGTCCGGCCCAGGGTGCTCCTCATGGACGAGCCGTGCTCGGCCCTCGACCCCATCTCGACGGGTGTCATCGAGGACACGATCAGGGAGCTCTGCCAGGAGCTGACCATCGTCATCGTGACCCACAACATGCAGCAGGCTCAACGGGTCTCCGACAATTGCGCGCTGTTCCTGGTCGACAGCGAGGGGGCTCCGGGGCACATCGTCGAGAGCGGCCCGACGCAAGAATTATTCTCCGATCCTCGTGATCCGAGGACTCTGGACTACGTGCACGGGCGTTTCGGATGAGCGTCCCACGAATTCGTCCCGAGGACGTGCAGGAGCCGGCGGCACGAGGGGCATGCGCATGACCGAAGCGCTCTACATCCCGCCGCCCACTCGACGCGCCGCGTTCAAGAATTGGCAAGACTCGTGGCGGCGACGCTGGACCGACGCGCCTCAGTCCACCCGCACATGGATCCAAGTCGGTGTGCTGCTCGGCGCCGTCTTGATCGCCTACAACTACTCGTTGAGCACGCTGCTCGAGACCGCAGACCAGCAGACGCCGCTTGCCTATATCAGCCTGGTGCCGGCCATCGCGCTCGCGCTGGCCGCCGTTCGTTCCCGGCCCCTCAAGCCTGAGCCGCCGATCTACGACCGGCAGGTCGACTACACCATCGGGATCCCGCTGATCCTCGCCGCCGTGGCCATCAACGAATTGCTTCCGGCCCGCATGTCGGCCCTGTTCTGGTACTACCGAATCGACCTTTTCTCGCTGCCCATCTTCGTTGCCGGTGCGGTCGCGATCATCTTCGGATGCCGCGTCCTGTGGCGTCAGAAGTTGGCGATCGCCTTCCTGTTCCTGGCCTGGCCCTACCCCTACCAGAAGTACCTGCTCGGAGTGCTCAACGCCTTCACCAGCCTCACCCTGCTTGCCATGGACAAGATCGCCGTGTGGACCCACTTCGCCACGCCCGCCCCCGCATCGGACAACGCAGTGTTCTCCGTCACTCACCACGGCACCCCCTTTACGCTCAGCATCGTGTCCGCTTGCTCAGGGGTCAACGGCGTCGTCGGGTTCCTGCTGGTCGGCTCGGCCTTCGCCGCGATCGTCCGTGGTCCCATTGTGCGCAAGGTCCTCTGGCTGACCGGCGGCATCATTCTCCTCTGGATCCTCAACCTCGGTCGCATCACCTTCATCTTCTTCGCCGGAAAGGAGTGGGGAGAGTCCATCGCCATCAACGTCTTCCACCCGTTCGTCGGCCTCGTCCTGTTCTGCGTGGGCGTGATCGTCATGCTCTTGCTGATCCACCCCCTGGGAATGACCATCCCCATCGGCGCGACGAGCCCTCAGGTGTCGCCCGACAGCATGCCCCCCGCATCTGCGAACGGCTCTCCAGCGGAGACGCAGAAGCGCAAGGTGACCCTCGCCGTGCCCAAGGTGTACCTGGCCGTCGTGGCCGTCGTGCTGGCAGCCCTGGTCGTCGGAGTCAGCAACGTCGGGCTCACGACGTACAACCTGGTGGCGGGAGTCTCCGGCGACGCGAAGCTGACCGCGTTCATCCAGGGCCCGGTGGCGCCGCAGGGTTGGAGCACACGGTACGAGACCACCTACGGGTGGGCGAAACCGCTGTTCGGTGACACCTCGATCTGGAATCGCTACATCATGCGGTCCGAAGGAAGCGGCCCGCTTCACACCAACGCCCCCGTGGTCGCCGATGTCATCAATACCCCCGACCTTTCCAGCTTCTCCGCCTTCGGCGTCGAGGACTGCTATGCATTCCACGGGTACGCGCTGGCCGATGTGACGCAAGTTTCTCTCGCCGGCGGGATCACCGGACAGGCGATGTCCTATACGTCGCAGCAATTCGGCAGCTGGTCGATCGTCTACTGGATCGTGCCGGTGAAGATGAACACCGGAGGTACCAGCTTCGAGCGGGTTGTGCTCTACGTCCAGAACTCGGGTCAGGGCGTCGTGGTAAAGGGAGTCACGACCGCGGCCTCCGTTCACAACCTCGGCGGCTCGTTGAACCCTTCGAACGAAGTGGACCATGCGCTCATCAACAATCGGACCTTCCTGGTTGCCTTTGCCGATCAACTGATCTACGCCCAGTCATCCCATTCGGCGATCGTCAATGCCGGCAACGGGATCTCGACCTGACTGATCGGTATGTGTGTCCCGTGGAGTGCTCAATGGAAGTGCGCTTGACCAGGCTGAGCCCATGTTCGAGGCTGGGTCGGTGACGTCGCCCTCGAACAGTGGGGACGCGCTGGCGTCGTCCGATCACGCGCCCGAGCGGGGCGAGCTCAAGATCAAGGAGCGACGAACCTGGAGGACCTGGCAGCTCCTGACCGCCATTCTGGTGGCGACCATCTTCGGGATGTGGATCAACGGGGATACCGGCGGCGGCGCATCGAGTGCGTCGAGCGCTGGGAGCAGCAAGCTGCCTCCGAGCGCGACTCCTTCCAGCTCGTCCACCGCCGGCGGCTCGACCACGACCACCACCGCCGGCGGCTCGACCACGACCACCGCCGCCGGCGGCTCGACCACGACCACCGCCGCCGGCGGCTCGACCACGACCACCGCCGCCGGCGGCTCGACCACGACCACCGCCGCTTCGTCGACCTCGTCGACGGCCGCAGCGGGACCCGCACGTGTCCTCCTGGAGTCGCCGCAGCTCAAGGGTAATTGGACCAGCACGTCGTTCACGACGACGGCCGCCCCATGGAATATCGGCTGGGCCTTCCAGTGCGCCCCCGCTCCAGCTGCAGGTCCATCGTTCCAGGTGTTCGTCACTCCGGCCGGCTCGGCGGCCTCGGGAACACCCGCGATCAGCGAGACCGGAACGTCGGGACAGTCGGTTACGACGGCGTCCAGCCTCGGGGCGCAGACGCTGGTGGTGCAAGCCCCGGCTTCTTGTACCTGGATCGTCAAGGTGACCGGCTCGTAGCCTCACCCGACGGGCAACATTCAGCGGGAATGGCGGACCGACGCCGACTGGGTCACGTGCCATCGTGCTCCGAGAAACGATGTCCCGAGAATCGGTGCTCCGAGGAACCGGATTTCGGATTCTCGAGGCCTCGAGGACGGAGCCCCACATGAGGCCATCCCAGGGATAATCGGCGACGCATTGACTCCGTGCGCCTTGCGGTCCTTGTCTCGGGTTCCGGGACGATCCTCCGGGCCATGTTCGACGCCGGGCTCCCGGTCGCCATTGTCTTCTCCGATCGCCCCTGCGCCGGGCTCGCGCTGGCCGACGAGCAGGGCGTGACCGCGCTGGCCGCCGTCCTGCCGCCGACCCTGCACCTCACGCTCGAGCGCGCCGAGGTGCTGCGCTACGGCGAGAACCCGCACCAGCGGGGCGCCCGTTATCGCGTCGCCGGTGCGGCGAGCTGGTGGGACGCCATGGTCCAGCACGGCGGCACCCCGCTGTCGTACCTCAACCTCTTGACCGCGACGCCGCCTGGAGGCTGGTGCACGAGCTGTCGGTGGACGCAGGTCCGGGGCAGGCGGCCGTGGCCATCATCAAGCACGTCAACCCCTGCGGCGCCGCCGTGACTGCCGACCTCCGGTCGGCAGTCGAGATCGTGGTCTCTAGCAAAGGGATTCGACCAAAGGTCGATCGTTTCTCGAACGGAGAATGAACGAGAGATGAATTACTCGTGACGTCGGGTCGAATCGGGTGACGGTCGCTTGACCGATTTCTGCGCTCTCACCCATCATGGCCGGATAGAAATGGACGGGGTTGAGGCGCGCGAGGATGGCGGCTCCGTGGAGAGCGGAGCCCACGCGATGAATTCACCGAGGTACGGCTGGGCCATTCGTGGTGCCAGTGCGGTACTCGTGGGCAGCTTGTTCCTTGATCTTTCCAGCTCAGCAGCCTGGGCGTGGTCGAGGTGCACCTCCGACAGGCGTGCGATCACGACCGTTGGCCGAGATCCCAAGACCTGTTCGGCCATTGGCCGCCGCGCCGATACTTGGGTCGGGTCGAGCTCCAGCAGCAGCGCGAGCGACGTGAACGTCGCGGGGACCGTGAAGACCAACGAAGGCTTGGTCCAGCCCGGTACGGGACAGGAAGTGGACATCGCCATCAAGGGCCCCTCCACGGTCGTCGTCGATGCCGTGGTGGTCGGGGGTGTCTACGAATACAACAAGTACAGGAGAGCCAGGTTCCTGCCGCCGACGCTGCAGCCCGACCAGCATTACATTCCCCCTTTCGACTTCAGCCACAGGGTCCCGACGATCAACTACTGGTTCACCTGCTACCACATCGAACCGGGGACCGCCCTACCCGAATTTCCCCAGGCGCTCGACGTCCCGCTGGCCGGAGGGGCGATCTTCGCGGTGTGGATGTTCGTCCAACGCAGGCGCCGCAAGGAGTCACCCGCCTCGTAAGCCTGCAGCTGCGTGAGGAGCTCCGATCACGGCGATGGCTACCACCTTCTCACTCCGAACTGGATCGGGTCACACGTGGGGCGCTGCGCCGTTCGCCCCCCGACGGCCCCCACCACCGTTCACGAGAGGATCGGGGCTCCATGGCCCGGTGTTCCATCGTCTGGCCCAGCCCGAACGCCCGGTTGATGCGGCACTAGATTGAGGCCATGCGTCTCGCGGTTCTCGTCTCGGGTTCCGGCACGATCCTGCGGGCGATGCTGGAGGCAGGACTTCCGGTCTGTGTCGTCCTGTCCGACCGGCCCTGTGCCGCCCTCGCCCTGGCCGAGGAGCATGGCGCGGCGGCCGAGCTCGTCGACCGGACGCTCTACGGAGGCTTCGGGCCCGACTTCGACCGCGACGCGTTCACGGCGACCGTGGCCGCCACGCTGGTCGCCCACCAGGTCGACCTGGTGGCGATGGCGGGCTTCGGCACCGTGATGACCGAGGCCGTCCACCGTGCCTTTCCGGACCGCATCCTCAACACTCACCCCGCCTTGCTGCCCGCGTTCTCGGGGTGGCATGGCGTGCGCGACGCCCTGGCCGCCGGTGTGCCCGAGACCGGGTGCACCGTGCACCTGGCCACGCTCGAAATGGACGCCGGCCCGATCCTGGCCCAGGAGGTCGTCCCGGTGCTGCCCGACGACACCGAGGGGACGCTCCACGAGCGAATCAAGGTGGCCGAGCGCACCCTCTACCCGGCCACGGTGGCGTGGGCGTTGGGCGAGCTCGAGGCCGGTCGCCCGATCACGCCGCCCGCCCGGATGCCGGTCGGTGCCGGGAGCCACGGTCGTGGAGTGGCGAGCAGGGCGAGTCGGGAGAGGGCGCAGAAGGCGTGACACCGAGAGACACGGAATGAGAAGGAGTGACGAGGAGATGACGTCGTGAGGGCCCTGCTGTCGGTCTACGACAAGGAGGGCCTGGTCGAGCTGGCCCAGGGCCTCGTTGACCTGGGATGGGAGCTGGTGGCCAGCGGCAACACCGCGGCCAAGCTGGGTGAGGCCGGGATCGCCCACATCGAGGTGGCCGAGGTGACCGGGTCGCCCGAGATGCTGGGCGGGCGGGTCAAGACCCTCCACCCCAAGATCCACGGTGGGATCCTGGCCGACCGGGCCAAGCCCGAGCACCTGGCCGACCTGGAGGCCAACGGCATCGACGCCATCGACCTGGTGGTGTCGAACCTCTACCCGTTCTCGTCGGACCCCTCCATCGAGCTCATCGACATCGGCGGCCCCACCATGGTGCGTGCGGCCGCCAAGAACCACGAGCACGTCGGCATCGTCACCTCGCCGGCGGACTACCCGGTGGTCCTCGCCGAGCTCCGGGAGTCGGGCTCGTTGTCCGCCGCCACCCGCCGCCGGCTCGCCCGGGCCGCCTTCGCCCACACCGCGGCCTACGACGCGGCGATCGTTGCCTGGCTCGACGCCGGTGGCCCCGCACCCGCCACGGAGCTGGAGGGCGCCACGGACGCCGACGCCCAGGAGGCCGCGCTGGCCGCCGTCCTTCCACCGACGCTGCACCTCACGCTCGAGCGCACCGAGGTGCTGCGCTACGGCGAGAACCCGCACCAGCGCGGCTCGCGCTACCGCATCGCCGGGACAT
>Ga0116215_1002227_pt1 | contig 12188 bp, 11 predicted proteins | sample Sb_taG_7_FD_89698 | JGI IMG/M metagenome (GOLD analysis project Ga0116215, IMG submission 89698) | Peat soil microbial communities from Weissenstadt, Germany - Sb_50d_2_FS metaG | ecosystem: Environmental > Terrestrial > Soil > Wetlands > Peat | place: Germany: Weissenstadt | collected 2010-09-21 | reverse complement strand
TGCGAGATGGGATACCTGGGATGCGGTCACGCCGACCGCAAGTTGCGGGTAGAGGAGGAGCGCACTAGCGTGGTCCTGAGTCACAGTCGATGAGACGGCGAAGGCGGTGCCGAAAACGCGCGGCGGGACGCCGAAGAGATGCAAGGCGAGGTCTAGAGCATGTATGCCCGCGTCATAGAATGCGCTCGGGCCGCCGAGTGCCGGGTCCAGCTTCCAAGACGCGTTCGGTGACTCGTGATTGAGTCGAAATGACCACTCGAGATCGGCGTGATAAGGGCGACCAATCGTCGCCTTCTCGATCAATGCCTTCACCCTCGCAACCATGGGATGGTGCCGCAGATGATGGGCAAGCATAAAGGGAATCCCGGTCGTTGCGACCAGCTGGGCCACGCGGGATGCGCTCGCGAGATCGGAGGCCAGTGGCTTCTCGCAGATGATGGGCCGTTGGGCAGTGAGCGCTCTGATTATCTGTTCCTCGTGCAAGAAGGGCGGCGAAGCGACAAGCAGCAGGTCGAAGTCGTCGAGTTCCAAGAGTTCGTCAAGGTCCGTAAAGACGCCGGGGATTCCACACTCAATCGCCAAAGCGTCGAGCTTGCCACGGTCTCGGCCGTGGATGGCCACGACTTCTACTGAGTCAGATGCTGCTAGCGCCGGAATCGTTCTCTTGCGCGCCGTACCGGTCGCCGAGATAATAGCCATGCGGCTCTTCATCAGGCTAGCGGCTGTTGAGCCATCGACGTATTGCTTCTGTAGGTCGCTAGTGGCACCTCGATGAGGTGAACTATATAGGATCCGAAAAGGCCCGGGATGCGGGTGGCGGTTCCCCGGTAAATCCCGCAGCCCTGCGCGTCCTGAGCGAGCTGGTGGAGGAGGTATTAGATGATCGACCCGAAGGGCAGCGCAGCCGGGATAGGGCTGCGGTACGTCACCGCCACGAGGGTGCGAGGTCGCGGCGCACGTCTCGATCACCCTGTGCAAGGCATAGCCGAGACGCATGCGACACGGAGCCACGTCGCGTTCATCGCGTACCCCATCGTGCGACCTGCCGCCATGTCTCGCTGCTCTGGCGGCGATCGCTCTGGGCCTGTGTGCTAAACCACGATGCGTGTCTGCCACGGGTCTGATTCTTGGTATCGATGCAGGCGGTACCTTCGTGCGCGCATCCTCGTCAAGCGATTCCCGGTGGCCTCCGTTCATATTGTCCCTGGATGCGAACGGGCTGGCGAGTCGGTTGAGGTCGACGCACAGCCGCGCCCTACGTGGGCCACCGCGGTCTCGTTGGCACCTCGTCAGGTAGCCACGGGTCTATTGAGGTTCCGCGTCAAGCGCGCGGAGCTGAATCAAGGCAATCGTGCGGACTCCCATGTCATCCGATTTTTCGGCGACCATATCCAGCTTCGACATGTACAGGTCCCGTTGGCCGGTACGGCGTAGCGCCTCCGCCGCAACCAGGTGCGCACCTGCCCGGAAGCGTTCTGACCAGAGAACGGCCCGCTGTGCGCGCCCTAGTGCAGCGTTATGGTCGCCTTGAAGGAGATCCGCGGCCGCCAGGATTTCCTCAGCGTCGGCGATCTCATCAGCCCGCCGACGGATGCTCCGGCCACCTACAGTTACCGACTGCACCTTGAAGTCAGCTTTTTCCTCCGAATCTGCCTGAGCGATCATCGCCATGGCGCTTTCTCTGGCAGCTGCGTAGTCACCGGCTAGGACTAGAGCCCAAGCCTCGTCGCGCCAATCTGTCGTACCGGTCGTCACTCTACGGTCACGCTCTTTGCGAGGTTCCGCGGGTAGTCGATGTTGGTTCCCCGCTGAATCCCGCAGTAGTAAGACAGGAGCTGTAGTGGCACAGCTAGAAGCATCGGATCGACGTAAGGTGAGATTGTCGGAATGCGGCTGACCGAGTTGGCCGCGGCGTCGATTGCAGCGTCCCCAATCGTTGAGAAAACGATCACTTGGCCGCGGCGCGCGGCGACCTCCTGAAGGTTGTTGGCCATCTTCGACTGAACCTGTGGCTGCGATACAAATGCCAACACTGGCATATCTTCGTCGATGAGTGCGATTGGGCCATGCTTGAGCTCGCCGGCCGCAATAGCCTCAGCGTGGATGTACGCGACCTCCTTCAGCTTGAGAGCCGCCTCGCGGGCCAACGCCTCATCGAGCCCACGCCCGATCACAAACCAGTTTTGAAACCGCGCAAATCGCTCCGCGAGCGTTCGCATCTCGGCAGCGAGTTCGAGGGCCTCCTCTATCTTCGTGGGAAGGCGAAGGAGTTGCTGCCCCAATTGGGCAGCGGCCTCGGTCTCGCCACGGCGATAGGCGAGATGCAGACCGATTAGTGCCACGGAGAGAAGCTGATTCATGAACACCTTGGTGGAGGGGACCGCACACTCAGGCCCTCCGCGAGAATAGATCACGGCATCCGCTTCACGAGCAATCGTGGTGCCCACGACGTTGACGACGCCGAGCACGGGCGCACCCGCTTCGCGTGCCGCTCGAAGTGACGCGATCGTGTCCGCGGTCTCGCCAGACTGGCTAATCGCGACGAAGAGCGACTTGCTATCAAGGAATTGTCGCCTATACCGGAACTCAGAGCCGGCCTCCGCAAGTACTGGCAGCCCGGTGAGCTCCTCAATGATCACCTTCCCAAAAGCGCACGCGTACGACGCTGTCCCGCATGCCATGAGGACAACCTGCTCGATGTCGTCGGGAAGGATCTCGTCGAGCTCTGGCAGTCGAGTGACGCCTCCTGAGGTGAGCCGCTCCCGCAACAGTTCCTTCACAGATTTTGGCTGATCGAAGATCTCCTTGAGCATAAAGTGCGGGAATCCGCCTCGCTCCGCAAGTTCGCGGTCACCTGCGATCCGTTCGAATTGCTGTTCCATCTCGTTGCCGGCGAGGTCCGTGAGAGTTGTCTCATGGGGTGTTATTGATGCCACCTGACCGTCCGAAACGATAAGCATCTCGGAGCAGATATCCATCACCGCGGCAATGTCGGACGTGAAGAATCGCTGTCCGTTCTGATCTGAAGCGATTAGCAAAGGACAATCGAGTCGCGCCCCGACGAGGCGGCCGGGATCGGCCTTGCTCATCACGACAAACGCATACGATCCCTCGAGTCGCGCGGTGGCTCGCCGCACCGCCTCCTCGAGCTGAGCTCCGCTCGCAATCTCCTCCTCAATGAGATGCGCAATGACCTCGGTATCGGTGTCGGACCGAAACGTATGTCCGCCGGCAATAAGCTCATCCCGTAGTGACATGAAGTTCTCGATGATTCCGTTATGGACGACGGCCAACTTTCCGGTGCAGTCGGCATGCGGATGGGCGTTGTAATCTGTTGGTTCTCCGTGGGTCGCCCACCGGGTATGGGCAACGCCAAAAGTTCCGTTGCCGTTACCGTTGACCAGTTCAGTGAGCCGATCCGGCGAACCGACAGCCCTAAACGTCGTCAGCGCATCACTTGTCGCATCGTCGACCGTCAGTCCACACGAGTCGTAGCCGCGATACGCGATATTTCGCAATGCTTGGAGCAGAATGGGGATAGCTTGCCGATCCCCGACATAGCCCAGAACTCCGCACACGTGTTACCTCTCCGCTGGCATTCTTGATGATCGGGTACAGCATAGAGGCCGACGCCGACCCTGCTGGTAGGCGACCTATCTGGTCACCAAGAACAGTCTCGTGGTTTCGTCGAGTTTACCAGGGTTGCCATCCCAACCAAGCCAACCGTCCGCCCGGGCTTGCCGGGCTGCGTGCACGACGTCCGACGGATCGAAGCCGTAGGTAGTCATCCCGGCCGCGAGCGAACGAAGGTCCTGCGGCCCGCGCTCTTGAAGCTGCGCCCTCATCGTCGCGACCATGAAGGACGTCTGCGCGGTGCGCTCTGCCCCTGCGCCAGACGAGTCCTCGAGAGCCTTGGAAACAGCTGGTTGCAGTTCATCGAGCAACTCACTTATGTGCTCTTGCTCAACCCCCGCGCCCTGGACGCTTGACGAGATCTGGGCTAGGAGTTCCGATCTGGCATCACTAATCTTCGCACGAGCGACCTCTTCCGCGCGAGTTCGGATCTCTGCTTCAAGCGCGAGGTCCTCGCGGCGCCACACGTGCTCCCGCATGTCCGTGACCGTGTCGCGCATCATCGCCACACTCTCCCCATACATCGCAGCCCAAAGCTTCTCAAGCCGTTCCACCGTCCGAGCGACTTCGTCAGCGCTGTCCTTCGCCAGTCGGGCCTGCGCGCCCGACTGGCGAAAAAAGTACAGTGAAAGCCAAACGGCGAACACAGCCAAGGCGACCGACGTGACGCCGGTCGCAAGACTCAGCACATCAACATCGGTTAGGTTGGCAGCGATGGGCATATCGGTGGGTTTACGCGAGCCGGCTGCGACTTAGTAGGCGCCATCCCTCCCAAGGCGTCCGTACTTATCCTCAAGCCGCAGAATGTCGCCGACTTGATCATATCTTCCGAAACTGATCTCAAGCACTCGCACGGACCGGTCCGGCGGTGCGAATTGCCGATGGACGGTACCTCGCGGTATCAAGATGTAGTCTCCTTGGCGCGCCGTGAGCTTCTTCTCGCCAATCTGAAGCACCACACCATTATCAAGCGCAATAAAAAACTCGTCCCTATTGCGGTGATACTGAAGGCTCAAGTACTCGCCCGGGAAGATCGTAAGTATTCTCACGGTACACGGCTCGTTGAGGGCGAACTGCTCCCAGAAGCCCCACGGCCGAGGCGCCCAACTAACCTCGCGGTTGGACCCGGAATCAAGATCAAAGAACTGCCGTATTTCGGCGGTTGGCGTAACTAGACCCCATGGGAAGAGCGCGTCTCGTGCGACTGCCTCGCGGCCGTAATAGTGGACGTGTCCTTCATCGATCGCCTGACGTCCGGCGAGCAAGGCGCACGAGCGAACGATGGCGTTAGTTACTGTCTCTAGGGAGTGGGTAGCGATCCTGAAGGTGGTTCCGGACCATGCGACGTCGTCGACCAGAAGAATTCGGGCGACGCTGGCTGGAATTATTGGAAGTTTGGAAACGCCGCGTTCTGCCGAGCGACCCTCGATTCGAATGACCTCAACCGGGATAGACGGCTCATTCGGCAGATCCTGCATAAGCGAAGCGAGCTGAGCCGCGACCGGATACCCACCCGCCGCTCCTGGATCGTAGATCCCGATGATGAGGTCAGGGGTGAAGCCATCGTGTGAAACGGTCTGGACCAGCGTGCGGCAGAGTGAGTAGACCGTCGGCCAATCGAGCGTCTCGACACGGAGTTCGCTCCCAACCGCGAAGCGGTGCGCGTTTGAATCGGACACGAGTGCTAGCAGGTGCCGAGATCGATCGCCGGCGAGGGCCGAGAGGCGGGGGCTTGAGCGCGACTGGGTGCGTTTCGATTCAGAATAGGGTCCGCGCCGTCATAGGTCGGTTGAGCGATCAGCATCTTCGAGCCTTTCCGGTGATTTCAATCGAACGGCATTCTGCGCAACGGTGAAGCCGAGAGAGCAGGCCGGAAAGTCCTTCCGGCCCTGCGACTGGTAGCGCCGGGCGCACCTTGCTCACCCGCCCCTCCGCCAGCATCATTGCAAGAGTTTAGGCACTCTGCGCGATTCGGGCGCCGTGGGTGCTGTCGCGGCGCTGATGTGATGCGCCGCACCCGGTCGTGGTTGACGCGGTGCAGGCCCTGGAGTGCTCGACGACGGCCGATCTCTCTTGGCAATCGACAAATGCCATCCAGCTGGTGACCGGCCCCTTCCACTACGTCACGGTCCATAGTGTGCTCTCTCACGTCATCGAGGGCAAAGTTGCCCACCTCCCAGTCGTCGATCGCGTTGTTCTCCGGGCGCCCGAGTGGCCTAGAGTGCGACGCGCGCTCATTTTCCGCCTCCAGGCCGACTTGATTTCTCCCGCGGTGTACAACCGCTGCTACGTCAATGTTCCGGAGCTGTTCAGCTCGGAGCCGCAGTGGACTCTCTACACGCGAACTCGACTCTACGGGGAAGGTGAGGGGGTCAACCGGGAGACGCTCGCACGGCACGAACCACCGTCCGAAGAAGAACCCTCCCGGCGGCTGAGGGTGGCGCGCCTGCCACGCCCGGTATCTACGCATGGTAGCTCACCGATGAGGCTACGTTGCCTTCCGTCCCGACTTCGGCGCACCCGACACAGCCTGAGCTTGGGCTGCTGTACATCGGCATCGCCCCGAAGGACGACGCCTCGGTGGAGATGATCCGCTCGCGCCTCTCACAAAGCATCTCGGCAATGCTCTGGGAAACTCCACGCTGCGCGAGGGCTCGCCGCGTTGCGGTGGGAGGACGAGGACTGGCACCCCACGCAACGCCGGCCGATAAGCCTGCTGTCCTATCCGAGGAGTGCGCCGCGCTCACGCACTGGATGGAGCCCATCTGCGGCTGTCGTGGTGCCGTGTGGAACGGCCTTGGGAAGTAGAGGCCAACCTGAGCGGTGAAATGCAGCCGCCGCTCAACAGTCACCACAACAGCAGCCATCCCTTCTCCCCGACCTTGCGGACGGCGCGGAAACACATGATGGTCGTAGCGCGAACAGCTACCCACTAGTGAATCTCCCATGACGTTGCAACCAGACTCTGTCGCTTAGGCGGCGGGCCAGGCCGGTTCCGACGGAGGCTCTGTCTCGCGCGTGCTCGTGCCCGGCGTGCCGCAGCAACTCCCAGACTCCTGCTTACAAGCACGTTTGCGGAAGCGCAACTCACGGCACGTCCCGCTTGTAGATCGGACGGTGGCTGTTGCGTAAAGGGGGGTGCTGTCCGGCGGGTTTAAGACCATTCGAGTATGCCCCAGAACTTCTTGATGTTTGACCGTGATCAGGTGTTGTTGCTGCCGCCGGATTTGAGGGATTGGCTGCCGGAGGGTCATCTTGCGTGGTTCGTGTTGGCGGTGGTGGAGGAGATGGATCTGTACGCGTTCTACCGCCCGTATCGACACGATGGTCATGGTCGGCCGGCTCACGACCCGCAGATGATGGTCGCGTTGTTGCTCTACGCCTACTGCAAGGGACAGCGCTCCTCGCGGGTGGTCGAGCGCGAGTGCGTGGAGGATGTCGCCTACAGGGTGATCGCGGCCAACCAGCGCCCTGATCACACGACGATCGCGCGGTTTCGTCAGCGTCACGAGACGCGATCGCTGGCTTGTTCGGCGAGGTGCTTTCGCTCTGTGCTGAGGCGGGGCTCGTGGGCGCCTCGGTGATCGCGGTCGATGGCACGAAGGTGCATGCGAACGCCTCCCAGCACGCAGCGCGCGACTACGAGCAGATCGCCAAGGAGATTCTCGAGGAGGCTGCCGAGACAGACCGTCTGGAGGACGAGCGCTACGGGGAGAAGCGCGGTGATGAGTTGCCACCGGAGCTTTCCACCGAGCAGGGCCGGCGTGGTTGGTTGCGTGAGGCCAAGCGTCGCCTGGATGAGAAGCGTGCCGCCGAGGCCGAGCCGATCCCGCGTTCGCGCCCGGAGCGCCTTTCCCAGTCAAAGCGCCGGCTGGAGGAGGAGCTTGCTGTCGAGCGAGCGAGCGAGCGGGCGTCAGCGACAGCGTCGAAGTCGTGGTCGCCGACGCCGGCTACTGGCATCAGAGGCAGATGGAGAGTGTGATCAACAAGGGAATCCAGGTGTTGATCGCACCCGACGCCGGCAAACGCTGAGGCACCAGGCCGGGGGGGGACGGCGGCGCCTACGCGCACATGCGTCGAGTGCTCGAGACCGACCACGGCGGCGGGCTCTACCGCCGACGAACACCGCCAGGCGCCCGAAGCCCTTTACGTGCTTACTAGCATGATATCCTGCTGATGGGTATGGGAACTATGTTGCAGATCAAGGATGTGCCCGAGGACGTGCATCGTGTGCTGAAGGCGCGTGCTGCGCTGGCTGGCGTATCGCTCACCGAGTATGCACGGAGCACGCTCGAGCAGGCGGCTCGGCGGCCTTCGCGAGAGGAGCTGGTTGCCGAGCTCGCACAGATCGAGCCGATCGATGTTGGCGAGTCTGCCGAGCAGGCTCTTGCGCATGTCCGCAACGATCTGGCATGACCGTCATTGACGCGAGTGCGATCGTCGATCTGCTCGCGCCGCCGGACGCTACACGGCGCGACTTCGTGATCGCAGAGCTCCCTGAGCCGGGGCAGCCGTGGCTGGCGCCGGATGTCCTGCCGTTCGAGGTCTTCTCGGTCATCCGCCGCCATCTCTTGCACGGGGCGCTCGCGGCCAATCTCGCGACGATGGCGTTGAGGAGGCTACGGGTGCTTCCGATTGAGCTTGTGCCCACATTGGGCCTGTTGGATGCGGCGTGGGCTCTACGCGACCGCTTCTCAGCCGGCGATTCGCTGTATGCGGCCCTCGCGATCCGAGCGGGTGAGCCGCTGCTGACGAGCGACACGCGGCTCGCTCGTGCGGCGAGCGATACCGGCATCGATGTCCGCAAGCCGTAGCTATCGACTGGCTTGGCAGCAGTTTTGGACGAAGGACCCCCGCTTCCGTCCGAAACCTCCCCCCACTGGCCTTTTCGTCCACCGCCCACCAAACATACGTTCAAGCACGTGCACCCCGCTCCCGCTTAGCAGCCCCTCCGACGATGGCCCTGGCGACAGCAGAAGAGCCAGCCGCGGGTCAAACACAAGGACGGGAGTGGAAAGATGGGCAAGATCGCAGGCAACGGGATTTCACGTGCCCGCATATGGCGCTCGATCCTCGGTTGCGCAGCTCTGCTCGCGGTGGCGCCCGCGACCAGCTACGCGGAAACGGGCGCGGCGGCCGTCGGCTGGGGCACGAACATCCACGCTGAGCTCGCCTCGGGCTACAGGGACACCTATGAAGTGGGTCCCGTGCCGGTCCTCGGCCTGAGCAACATCACATCCCTTGCCGTGGGGAATGGTTTCAACCTCGCGCTTCTCAGCGACGGCACGGTGCGTGCCTGGGGCGGCAACATGTGGGGCGAGCTGGGCGACGGCACACACCGCGGAACTTTCGCCAAAGCTGCGAACGTCATCACCGTGCACGAACTGACTGGCGTGACGGCGATCGCCGCCGCCAATTCGCACGCTCTCGCGCTGCTGGCCAACGGGACGGTGAAGGCGTGGGGCAACAACACCTACGGGCAGCTCGGCAACGGCAAGGGCGGGACTGAAAAAGCCACCGGTGAAACCCAAACTCTGCCGAAAACGGTGGGAGGCCTGAGCAACGTCATCGCGATCGCCGCGGGTGGCGGCTCGAACTACGCCCTGCTGAGCAACCACACGCTGATGGCGTGGGGGCAGAACACGAACGGACAGCTCGGCATCGGTGAGACCGGTCCAGAACTCTGCCTCAACGAACTCCACGTAAAGGAAGCGTGCAGCACGATTCCCCGCCAGGTGGTCGTGCCGACGCTGGGCTCGAAAGGCCAGCCGGAAGCGAAGTCCCTGACGGGTGTGGTCTCTGTCTCCGCCGGCGCCGAAGCGGCTTATGCGGTGCTCGAAAGCGGGCGCGTGATGTCGTGGGGCGCGAACAACATGGGGCAGCTCGGGACCGGAGGGGAACCGCTGCATGTGAACATCGCCCCGCAGGAAGTCAGGAGCGCGAGCAACGGTCAGGCCCTGGGCAACGTCCTCACTGTCTCAGGAGGCACGTTCGACGCGCTCGCGCTTCTGAAGACGGGCGAGGTCGTCGGTTGGGGCGCCACTGGAAAAGGCGAGCTGGGTTACGTGAGGGTGCCGGCGAAATGCAAGAAGATCGCGTGTGTGCAGACGGCGAGGCCGATCAAGGGACTTGAATCTCGCAAGGTCAGCGCGATCTCAGCCGGGGACAACTACAGCCTCGCCGTGAGCGGCGGAAAGGTGTATGGGTTCGGCAAGAACGAAGTTGGACAGCTGGGCATCGGCTACGCCCTCAACGCAACGGTCCCCAGCGCGATCGAAGGGATCGGGCCCGTCAGCGGCGTCACCGCCGGGCGCTCGCACGCGTTCGCTCTGTTGCAGAGCGGGGTGCAACCGCCGCCGCCCCTGCTCAGCGTCGAACCGGGAATCGGCTCGCTGAAGCTCAACTGGACGCTGCACGACGAAGAATACAAGGTCGAGTACAGCCGCGGCGAAGCCCAGGAAGGCGGCACGTGCACCGAATCTGAAGGCTCGGAAGCCGGCGAATGTGAAGAAAGCGAACCCTCCAAACCGTGGCTGGGTCCGTTCAAGCTCGGCGGGCAGGCGCACGGCTACGAAGTCTCGGGCCTGGAAGCGCAGCCGTATCTGATCATTGTCAAAAGCATCGCCAACCACCGCCTGGAAAGGAAACGCGTGATCGTCGCAACGCCGCTTCCCTGAAGGTCCATCCCTGGTCTGCGGCGCTTCACGGAGCGCGTCTGCGGCAGTTCCCCGATGCACCTCGATGGCAGGTGCCGGATGTAAAACGCGCCCGCTGCGCATAGCTTCTTTGTAAATGCGGAGCGGGCGCGGCGTGCACACGGTGCCGGCGCTAGATCGAGTCAAGGGGGGCTTTCGATGCCGTCGACTGAAGGGCTTTCGAGCGGACGCCTGGCGCGGCGGCTTGTTGCGTTCTATGTGATCTTGGCCGCGATCACGGTGGCGGTGGTCATCGTCGTGTTCGACCAGGGAACCGGCGAGAAGGCGCTGCCGTCGATCGCCGGTGGCTATGTCGCGAGCGCTCCCAGCGCGTGCCTCGGGCCGGCGCCCGCGCCCGTGGGCGGCGCGCCGCTGCCGTCGACCGCGCCGACGCAGCTGCCTCCACCAGGGCCGGCCTTCAGCGTCAACCAGTCCGGGCAGTTCGTCAACCTCACCAACAGCCACCGCACGCTCGGCGGCCAGCTGCGCATGCAGTACCACGCGCTGGCCGCCGGCAACCACCGCCTGACCGGGACGATCGACTGCGTCTCCGGCGCCGCTCGCAAGCTCGACGCCGTCGTGACGGCTGGGGCGAAGGGTGCGATCAAGGGCACGCTCGGCGGCGCGGCCTTCTCCGCCGCGCTGAAGACCGCGCCCCCAGCGCCCGGCGCGGCGCTGCCGCGCACGCCCACGGGCATCGCCGGCAAGTACACGCTCTCGCCCACCTCCACGTGCTTCGGCAGCTCCTTCCTCCTCGGCGCCAGCGGCTCGCACTACACGCTCACCGCAGGCAGCCACAAGCTCGGCCGCGTCGCGTACTCGACCAAGACCAGCTCCGTCAGCGGTGACGTCGCGTGCACGAAAGGCGGTCACGTGCGCCTGACGGCGACGGCCAACGACATCCTGCTGCAAAACGTCAAGCTGATCCCGCTCGAAGTCGCGACCCCGGTCCCGTCCGCTGCGAAGCCGGTCGCAACGCCCGCGGCGAGCGCCCCGGCGGCGGCGGCGAAGCCCGCGGGCACGGCCGCTCCCGCGACGGCCGCCCCAGCGATGGCCGCGAAACCGGCGCTGACGACGCTCAGCGGCCTGCCGCCCGCCGGCGAGCAGTTCACCGCGACCAAGCAGCGCAACTCGTTCACCAAGCTCGTGGCGGCCTTCTTCCTGGCGGTCGCGATCGTGCTGATCATCGCGCGCGCGTTCGGGATCCTCGCCGTGAAGGTCGGCCAGCCGCGCGTGATCGGCGAGGTGATCGCGGGGATCGTGCTCGGCCCGTCGGTCCTCGGCCTGATCTCCCAGAACCTGCAGGCGACTATCTTCGGGACCGACATACTGCCCGCGTTCGGCGTCGCCGCGAACCTCGGCCTGATCTTCTACATGTTCCTGATCGGCCTCGAGGTGGACCAGAAGGCGCTCAAGGGCAGGGCCGTCCCCGCCGCGGCGATCTCCAACGCGAGCGTCGCGCTGCCGATGCTGCTCGGCATCGCCGCTGCGCTGCCGCTGTACAAGCTGCTCGCGCCCGACGTGAAGTTCGCGGCGTTCGCGATCTTCATGGGCGTGGCCATGTCGATCACCGCCTTCCCCGTGCTCGCTCGCATACTGTCCGAGCGGCGCATGCTGCGCAGCGAAGTCGGCTCGCTGACAATCGGCTGCGCGGCGGTCGACGACGTCACCGCCTGGTTCCTGATCGCGTTCGCGATCGCGATCACCGTATCCGGCACGTTCGGCGTGGTCGCGCGTACGGTCGGCGAGGCCGCGGGCTTCACGCTCGCGATGGCGCTGATCGTGCGGCGCGTGCTCGCGCGCATGGCGACCGCGTTCGACGAGGCCGGCGAGATCCCCGCCGGGTGGTTCGCGGCGATC
>Ga0116215_1002220_pt1 | contig 12208 bp, 11 predicted proteins | sample Sb_taG_7_FD_89698 | JGI IMG/M metagenome (GOLD analysis project Ga0116215, IMG submission 89698) | Peat soil microbial communities from Weissenstadt, Germany - Sb_50d_2_FS metaG | ecosystem: Environmental > Terrestrial > Soil > Wetlands > Peat | place: Germany: Weissenstadt | collected 2010-09-21 | reverse complement strand
GCCTACACGGCCATGTCACGGGGAAGGTTGACCAACCACCTCTACGCCACGACCGCCGACGACCTTCGCGTGGAGATCGGTCACGAGGCCCGTGACGAGCGCCGCGACACCATGGCGTCGCTCGTCACTTCGCTCTCCACCACCAAAGAACAGACCATGGCCCTCGACCACCTCCCCGATCGCCACCCAGCGGGTGGAGTGTTATCAACACCAGGGGAGCAACGCTCCGGCGCAGATCAGCTAGTGGCCAGCGTCGACGTATACACCCAGAGCCCGGAGGTTGCGACCGACTCCCCCGGTGACGCCGAGTTGTCCTCTCTCGGAGACAAACTCGATGCCCTTGAGAAATCGGTTGAGGACTTGGAGGACTCCCTGGACCGTTTCGAACCCAGGGCCCGGGTGCGCTCGGCGCCCACGTGGGATTACGACTCCTATGACCGCGACGTGGGCCTCGATGACGGGTTCGGACTCTGAGGTGACGTTCCTGGCGACACGAGGAGATTGCCGTTCAAGAGAACGAGGTGACCATCGACCCACGCCTCCACTTATCCAAGCACGTCACCTTCGAGACACATCGGTCCTGCTCGGAGGATTGTTCGCCGTTGTATATGGGGGGTGACGTCGAGGGTGACGTCCTTCCGCATTATGAACCCATCCTCGGAAGGAGTCCGTCGGTGGGTAAAGGCAAATCAAGAACTGCACCGCTCGCCAAGTCCCTCTTGAGCGTCGAAGAAGCGGCCCTGCTCCTCGGCGTAGATCGGGCGACGTGCTACCGAGCGATCCGTGCCGAGAAGTTCCCGCTGCCTGTCGTACGCCTGGGCGGGCGGATTCGAATCCCTCGTCGCGCCGTCGAACGACTGATGGACGGCATCGACCACGCCCAGAACGCGAGCTCGGTTCAGCTTGCCGCGGCCTTGGACCGTTGTCCGGCATGCGGCACACCCTCGCCGGCGCCACCTTCGCCGCTTTCGAGCAGGCGCCCGACGTGCTCGGCAGCCCGTAGGTCCTCTGCCGCGACCACGTCGGTGTAGTGCCGAGCCATGTGCACGGTCGACCAGCCGAGACGGGCCTGTTTCTGACGTTCGGGTACCACCGAGTCGAGCACCGTGGCCTGGAAATGACGCAACGAGTGCATATGCACGTCCGACGCGACCCCAGCCCGCTCCCGGACCTTGGTGAACATATGGCTCATCGTGTCTGGATGCGGGGGTTCGGCGGCACCGGGCTCGTAGGAGAACACAAAGCCGTTCTCGGAAATCGCCAGGTCGCACATCCGAGCGAGCCCCTCTTGGCTGGTCCGCAACGTCTGCAACGCCGCCAAGGTGCCGGTATCGAGTGCCAGCGTACGAATGCTCGCCCTCGTCTTCGGAGACTTGACCTCAGCACCCCCGGCCGCAGCGACAACGGACTCGTCAACGACCACCGAACCCCGCTCCCAGTCGATGTCCGTCCATCTGAGCGCACAAGCTTCGCCCCGGCGCATCCCGGTAGCCGCCACGAGTCGGACAAACGCCCCGAAGCGCTCGTCGAAATTCGCGGCAGCGGCCAGGATCGCTTGGACCTCCGTGAGCTCGGGGGAGCGTACCGAGTCCCCACGTTGGGTGAGCGACCAGACCGGGAGCTCCGTGTCCACGATCGGGTTCGGCAAGGTGTTGGCGCTCCACTTCCTGGCCAATCGGCACGCGCGGTTCAGAAGTGCCCTGATATGACGGACGGTCGTGAAACCCACTCCAGCATCCTTCAGCCGACGGAAGTATCGCTCGACCTCGTAAGGATTGAGCGAAGCAATAGTGCGACGCCCGATGGATTTGCGAATGTGCCGGTCCCACAACTCTCGGTAATGCCGCACGGTCGTTGGGCTCAGGTCCTGCCAACCGTTGTCACTCCACGCTTCAAGCGCCTCGTTGATCGTCGTGCTGTCACCCCACCGCACTGAGATCACCTGTGAAGGGCCGAGCGTTCCTTCGTATTTTGCGGCCAAGCGCGTGAGCTCCTTCTCTGCAGCTCGTTTTCCACCCCGAAACGTCACGCTCTTGTGTTTGATTCGGTCGTGCTCGTCGCGACCGAGAAACACGCGTAACTCCCACACGTTTTTCTCCCCGCTCTTCGCCCGCATGCTGCCCGCCACCACCCACCCCTTTGGTCTTGTTGGGATTTGTTGGGTTTCGTGTTGGGATTTAGGTTAGCGCAGACTAGCGTCTCGGATCGTAAGCCGCTGACCTGGGCTTTTATGGTGGGCGCTGAGGGACTCGAACCCCCGACCTGCTGGTTGTAAGCCAGCTGCTCTAACCAGCTGAGCTAAGCGCCCGTGCCGCCAATCTACCTGGGAGCTTCATCGACCTCGGTCCCGAGACATCGCATCGAAGACGACCCCCGACACCGCCTAGCCCGAGGCCGTAAGCGAATCCCTATCCGTCCGGAAACCGGGGCGTGACAGCCCAGGAGCGAGGATCCGTTCCCGATCTCCGGGCGATGACCGTTGTCCGACAACAGCCCTGCATCGCCTCTTCCTCGGGTGCCATGATGGCCCGCATCGATTGGCCTCGAGAGGAGTGGTCGATGTTCTCCCAGATCGTCGTCGGTACCGACGGATCCGATTCAGCCGCGAGCGCGGTGGCCCTGGCGGTCGACCTCGCCCTCCGGAGCGGGGCAACCCTTCATTTGGTCTCGGCATACAAGGACCCGATGACCTCGGTCACCGTGGCGCACGCCGGAGCTGTTGCGGTTCCCGACACCACCCTCGCCGCTTCCGAGCTGAAGAACGCCAGCGAGGAAATGCTGACCGAGGTCGTCAAGGACGTCGAGGGCGTCCCGGTCCAAACCCATGCCGTGGCGGGACCCCCCGCCGACGTGTTGATCAGCGTGGCGGAGTCAGTCGGGGCCGATCTCATCATCGTCGGCTCCAAGGGGATGAAGGGCGCGCGCCGTCTCATCGGCTCGGTCCCCAACAGCGTGGCGCATCGCTCACCCTGTCACGTGATCATCGCCAAGACGTACTGAGGAGCCCCGCCGGGGCCTCCCACGTTCACGGTTCCTCTCCGAATACCCAGCGGGTAGGCGTACCGGTGAAATCGGCTTCATCGAGGCTGAAGACCCGCCGCGGCGTGAGCCGGAAGCAGGCGTTGCCGAAGAAGAATTCGACGGCGATGTCGGTTTGGTACTTGGCGTTGACCTGACCGGTGAAGCGCTCGATTGCCTCGTCACCCACGACCGCTTCCGCGATTCCTTCGACGACCACCGGCTGCAGGGGGTTGTCGGTCGTGATGACGGCGCGGGGATCGCCGGCGATGTTTCTGGTCTTGCGAGACCGCGGGCTCGCGCTGAACCATGCCGCGCTCTCGCTCCATACCCCCCATACGGGCATGACGTGGGGAGCGCCATCGGGCCGCACCGTGGCCAACCAGTAGTCATGTGATTGCACGAGGCGCTCTTCGGCCCACTCCCAGGGCAGCAGTCCGCGCCCTTCGAATGGGCCGGTGATCCCGTATCCGGGCATGTGCGGACGCGTCGCCGTTGGCTCTGTCATGACACTCCTTCCTGTGCCGTTCTCGATGCACATGATCACCCACCACGGTGTGGACCTCGTCCCAGTCTTGTGCGAACCCGATCTCTGAACACTCGACATCTCGGCGCGGCACCGGGGTCGATCCACGCGAGACTCGGGGCGTGGGGGTCGACTTCGGCAAGACGGCGCGGGACTACGCCGCGCACCGTGTCGGGTTCCCCAAGGAGCTCTTCGACCGCTTGGCGGCCATGGGCATCGGCCGCTCGGGGCAACGCCTTCTCGATCTGGGCACCGGCACCGGGACCCTGGCGCGCGGGTTCGCTCGGCGGGGCGCCTCGGTGGTCGGTGTCGACCCGTCCGAGCCGATGCTCGTCGAGGCTCGCAGAATGGCGAAGGACGAGGGAGTCCAGGTCGACTACCGGGTGGGCCGGGCCGAGGACATCGACGCACCCGACGATGCATTCGACGTGGTCACCGCCGGTCAGTGCTGGCACTGGTTCGATCGTCCGGCAGCCGCCGCGGAGTGCATGCGGGTCCTGGTCGCCGGGGGGGCGCTGGCCATCTGTTATTTCGACTGGCTCCCCATGCCCGGGAACGTCGTGGCCGCCACCGAAGCGATCATCCTGGAGCACAATCCCGAGTGGCCCCTTTCGGGGGGGCTCGGCATGTACCCGTTGTGGACCCTCGATGTCGCCGCGGCCGGGTTCACCGGGCTCGAGACGTTCTCCTTCGACGTCGACGTTCCCTACAGCCACGAAGCGTGGCGCGGTCGGATCCGTGCCAGTGCAGGCGTGGCGGCGTCTCTCCCCCCCGACGCCGTAACCGCCTTCGACGGCGAGCTCGGGGCCCTCCTGCAACGAGACTTCCCGGGCCAGCCCCTGGCGGTCCCCCATCGGGTGTGGGCCCTGGTGGCACGAACACCGGGCGCCACGACGTAGCCGGCGGGATCACCCGTCGGGGCTGTTGCCCAGATGCCACCCGCCGCACTGATCGCATTCGTAGGCGACGAGCTCCGCGCCGTGGTCGAGTCGATAGCTGAAGGCGGCGCGGTTGGCGTCTTGCTCGGACCTGAAGCGGGTCTTGGGCTGCCCGTCGGCACGGTGATGCGGCGATCGGAGTGGGCGCGGCGGCCGCCGAGGGATCCGTCGACGGGCCGCCATCACGCCGGGTCGGCGGCTCGGCGGCCGGACGGTCCCCCCGGGCCACCAGGTGCCGACGGAGGTCCGGTGGAGGAGGCGTCGCGGAGCTGGCCCAACAACGCCGTCGTGGCAGCCGCCACGACGGCCCGGCGCACACCGGGGTCCTTGGTGACGAGGTCGCGCCCCTGGAGCTCGTCGATGACGGCGCCGGCTTCCTGGCAGACCAGCATGGCGCCGAGGTAGTCCCAGGGGGCCAGCGAGGCGTGCATGCCCACCACGAAGGCATCGAGGGTCCCGTCCGCCACCGCGCACAGCTCCAGGGCGGCCGCCCCGAAGGCCCGGAACTGGGCCCACCCCAGATGGCGGCTCGGCATGCCGGTGATCCCCACGACCGCCTCACCGAGAGCCTCGCAACCCGACGGCACAACACGGGTCGTCCCCCGCCAGGCGCCTCCACCGCGCACGGCGTGGTACCGCATCCCGTTGGCGAGGTTCGCCACGACCGACACCCGGGGCCCGTCGGCGTCGAGGACGCAGATGCTCGAGGCGTACCACGGGATACCCCGTGAGGCGTTGGTGGAGCCGTCGACAGGATCGATCACCGCCACGAGCTCCGAGCCGGGGCGGTGCACCCCGCTCTCCTCGGAGACCACCCCGATCCCGGTCTCGTCGAGCACCTCGAGCACGGCCCGGTCCGCGGTCAGGTCGATGGCGTATTGCCCGGGTCGTTCGCCGCGCGGCCGCCAGTCGGCGACAGGCGCGAGAGCGACGGGCACGGCGTCGACCGCCCGGTGACACAGCGCCAGCAGCGCGTCGTCGTCCATGGCCGGACCCTATCGGCATCGGGCCGTCCCGACGGGGCGCCGCGGCCGACCCGGTAGCCTCGTCCCCGTGGCCGTCATCGACGTCGCGGGGTATGTCGCGGACCTGAAGGACCATTCGGACCATCACGGCTTCCACGTCCACGACGAACGCCATTTCGTCGAGACGTACTCGTTGCGCCAGACCTGGGAGGTCGACCTGCATCCCGAAGAGGGATGCGGAGGGCCCCTCGACCTGCACCTGGCGCTCGAAGTGGACCCGAGAACCCTGTTGTCGTTCGAGGACGCCGTCGTCGACCTCCCCGAGGACGCCGAGCCACCCGACGAGTACCACTTCCCGCTGACCTTCACGTGGGGGCTTCCCCCGCTCCCCCACGGACCCGACCTCCTCCGCCTGGCCATCGACCTCGCCGGGGTGGGTGGGATCGACCTCCCGCTGGAGGTGTCGGCCATCGACTCCTTCGCGTCGGCCACCGACGCCCCCGAACGACGGCTGTCGATCGTGGCCCGGTACCCGGTGTCACTGGCTCGGGTCCTAAGTGGTGAGGAGCTCCTGTGTGAAGTCTTCGACCGCTGCTTGGCCGTCAGCCGGTACCTGCTCGACGCCGCTCCGGGGTGGCTCGACGGATGACGTGTCGCCGTTCCCCGCGGCGAGCGCAGCGCCGGGACGGACCATGGCGCCCCCACGTCGGTCGGGCCTCGTTGGCCATGTGCACGGTAGCGGTGGTGGCGTGCGGCCTGAGCGGGTGCGCCAGCCACGACGGCGCTGACCTGGCCCGTCAGGCCTGTGGCCATGTCGAGCGGTCCCTCAGCCTCTACGAGGCCTCCCTGCGCGCCACGAGCCCGGCGGTAGCGACAGCCCAGCAGGCCCAGGCGGTCACCCAGCTACGCGACGCCCTGCCCATCGCTTCGACCGCCGCCGGTGAAGCCGGCCAGTACCAAGCCCTCATGGCCACCCTGGCCGAGAGCGATCACCTGCCGGAGTCGCTGCTGGTCCACGCCTTGAGCGCGCAGTGCTCGGCGGCGCAGGCCGGCAACGGCGTTGCCTCTACCCCACCGCCCACCGCCGAGACACCCGCCACGCGGCCCCCTCCGACCGGGCTCTAACCCCGTCCCGGTGTCCGGGTTGGGGCGGTGTACGTGCCACCGCACTTCCCCACCGACGCGGAACCGGGGCCCGAAGGCCCCGGCACCACGAAACTCGGTCACCGGGCGGACAGGCCGCCCCGGGCGCATCGCTCACACCGAGGGGCTGAAGCCCGCTGGCAGGTTGATCGACTTCTTCTCAAGGAACAGCTCGAGCCCGTCGGGGCCGAACTCCCGTCCCATGCCCGACTCCTTGTACCCACCGAAGGGCGTGGAGAAGTCGATCGGGATGGCGCTGTTGAGCATGTACGTCCCCGTCCTCACGGCGCGGGCGACCTTGAGGCCACGCTCGGGGTCGTTCGTGTAGACCGAACCGCACAGTCCGTAGCTCGAGTCGTTGGCGATCGACACGGCCTCGGCGTCCCCGCCGTCGTAGGGGATGACGGCGAGCACGGGGCCGAAGATCTCCTCCTGGGCGATGCGCATCGAGTTGTCCACGTTCACGAAGACGGTGGGCTCGACGAACCAGCCCTTGTCCATGCTGGCCGGGCGGCCTCCGCCCACGGCGACCTTGGCGCCTTCTTCCTGCCCGAGCTTGATGTAGCCCTCCACCCGGTCGCGCTGGCGCTCGGCGACGAGCGGGCCCACCTCGACCGTGGGGTCGAGCGGATCGCCGACGCTCATGGCCGACACCGACTCGACGATGGCGTCGACGACTTCCTGGTACCGGTCGCGAGGGGCGAGGATGCGCGTCTGAGCGATGCACGCCTCGCCGTTGTTCATGATGGCGTTGGGCAGGAGCATCGGGATGGCCTCGGCGAGGTTGACGTCGTCGAGGAGGACCGCAGCCGACTTCCCGCCGAGCTCGAGACTGAAGCGCTTCAGCTGCTCGCCACAGATGCCGCCGATCTTCTTGCCCGCCACGGTCGACCCGGTGAACGAGACCTTGTTGATCGCGGGGTGTCGCACGAGGTGCTCACCGACCTCGCGGCCAGCCGGCAGCACGCTCAACACACCCTTGGGCAGGCCCACCTGCTCGAACACTTCGGCCAGACGGAAGGCGTCGAGGGGTGTCTCTGGCGCCGGCTTGAACACCACGGTGCATCCTGCCACGAGTGCAGGAGCGAGTTTGGCCGCCGCGATGAACAGCGGCACGTTCCACGGGCTGATCGCCCCCACCACGCCGACCGGCTCCTTGGCCACGAGTACTTCACCCATGAGCCCTTGACGCACCTCGTCGAACTGGAAGGTCGAGGCGAGCCCGGCGTAGTAGTCGAGGATCATGGTGGGTGCGAAGACCTGCGCCATCGTCGCCCACGCCACGGGCGATCCCATCTCCGTGGTGATGAGCTCGGCGAACGCCTGCATGTCGGCCTGGATGGCCTGGGAGACCTTGGTAAGGATCTCGGCCCGCTCGACCGGCGTCATGCGGGGCCACGGCCCGTTGTCGAACGCGTCGCGCGCCAGCGCCACAGCCTTGTCGACGTCGGCTTCGGTGGCGTCCGGGACACGACCGATAACCTGTTCGGTCGTCGGGTTGATCACGTCGATGGTGCCGGTGCCCGAAGGGCTCACCCATTCCCCACCGATGAACAGCCGGTCGTAGGCCTTCACGTTCCCCTCCTCAAAGTGAAACCTGTTTCCCTTGATGCTATCCACCCGCCCCGAGCTCCGACAGCCCGGTCCATCCGGGAGCCTCGGGCCCGCCGGCGGGGCCGGACAACTCAGAGAGTCGGCCCGGGCTCGGTCATGCACCCCCCGCACCAGCGAAGGATCGAGGCACATTGACGGGGGGCGCCGAGCCGATGGAGGAGAAGACCAGGTCCACCTCCAGACGCTGGGCGCCGACCCGGGCCGTGATCGTCTCGGCGGTGAGCTCCCCGTCGCGCACCACCGCGCTCAGGTGCGGCGACGACACCTCCGACGGGGGTGCACCCAGGACCGTGGTCAGCAGACCGCGCAGATTCGCCGGCTCGAAGCTGTAGAGGTCACCGTCCTGGGTGACGGCAGTGGCGCCCGCCGCGCCCTGCAACGGAGACAGGATCGTGGCCACCGAACGCGCCCCGAGGCCCGGGCTCGACGCGACCTCGGTCCATGTCGAACCGGTCCGGCGAAAGGCCCGGTCGCCGACAGCGATGACTTCGGCGTTGCCCCCGGTCTGGTCCACCTCGGTTTCCTGGACGGCGTCGGGTGCCTGGTACACGACGACGAAGGCCACCCTCTGACCCGCCCGGTTGGGCACGGACTGCCCCGACGACGACGCGACGACGACCGAATTGTCGTCCCTGAGGACGAATCCCGATGCGGACATGGTCGCCTTGGCCGCGCCCCGGAGTTGCTCCTGGGCCAGGGGCGGCGCGCTCGACAACGACAACGCGATAGCGCCGACCGAAAGCGCGCCGAACACCGCGAGAAGGACGAACGGTGACGCCCGCGTCTGGCTGTGCACGTCGTCGACCCCCGCCGTCAGCCGGCCGGAGGTGCCTTCGGCACCCCTTGGTCGCCGAGGCGCTTCGCCAACCACGACAGGCTCTCGGGTTCAGCCATGGCGTCTTCCCACCCGGCGAGCACCTCCTCCATGCGATCGCGGGTGGGGATCCACCCCACCACCGCCACCGTGACCGCATCGAGGGACAGTGACCCCGAGAACTCGTCGCCGAAGAGGTCCTCGGCAATCCGCGCTGCCGGTTCGCGCATGACGTACAGCTCGCCGGTGTCAGCCACCCACGACACCTCGTACCGGACGCGGTCGCGGTCGCGCCACTCCGTGCCGAGCTCGATCTCCTCGGAACGTCGCCGGCGCTCGTCGGCTTCGTAGAACTCCTCGATGTTCATGACCCTCCCGTCGGTGTCGATACCTCTCGGGGCTCTGTCACCTCGACCGGCCCCGAAAACGACACGATCAGCGTGGGGCCGGGAGGGATCGAACCTCCGACCCAGGGATTATGAGTCCCCTGCTCTGACCACTGAGCTACGGCCCCTCACCTGTTCTCCGCCTGACGCGAACCCGCCCGGGTCGGAGCGATCAGCGTAGCGGGGAGCGCACGTCGAAGGGGCTCGGCGGTGGCGGGGGCCGCTGCCGCCGCAAGCTCCGGGGGAGAGACTCGAACTCTCAACCTAGCGGTTAACAGCCGCTTGCTCTGCCAGTTGAGCTACCCCGGAATGGCGCCACCGCGTGGACCACAGAATCTGGACCATACAGTCCGGCGCCGGCCGGACAACGTTAGCAGCGGCCTTCTCACACCTCGTCGAGAAAATCTCGCAACGGCTGGGCCGCGTTGGGGTGACGGAGCTTGGCGAGGGTCTTGGCCTCGATCTGGCGGATCCGTTCACGAGTGACGCCGAACGCCTTGCCGACCTCCTCGAGGGTGCGCACTCGGCCGTCCTCGAGGCCGAAGCGCAGTTCCATGACCTCGCGTTCGCGCTTGGGCAAGGTCGCCAACGCGTCGCGCACGGCCTCGTGCAACATTGACCGTGTCGCGGCGTCGTCGGGGACCTCGGCACCCTGGTCCTCGATGAGGTCCGAAAGGCTGAAGTCCTCTTCATCGCCCATGGGTTGCTCGAGCGACACGGTGTCCTGGTTGATGCGTTGTATCTCGCGCACGCGCTCGATGGGGAACTCCACGCGGCTGGCGATCTCCTCCACCGTGGGCTCGCGACCGAGCTCTTGGAGCAGCTGGCGTTGCACGCGCACCACCTTGTTGATGGTCTCGACCATGTGGACGGGGATGCGGATGGTACGACCTTGGTCGGCCAGCGCCCGGGTGATGGCCTGGCGGATCCACCACGTGGCGTACGTCGAGAACTTGAAGCCCTTGGTGTAGTCGAACTTCTCGACGGCCCGCATGAGGCCGAGGTTCCCCTCCTGGATGAGGTCGAGGAAGGCGAGTCCCCGGTTCCGGTACCGCTTGGCGATCGAGACCACGAGCCGGAGGTTCGCCTCGATGAGCGCCTCCTTGGCCTGCTGACCCCTGCGGACCTGCATGCGGAGGCGGGTGCGCTCCTCGGAGGGGATCTTGCGGGCGGCGGCGGCCTCGTGGAGGGCGGTCTCCTCGGCGGCGGCGTTCCCGGCCTCGATCCGCTTGGCCAGCTCGACCTCGAGCTCGCCGGTGAGCAGCGGGACCTTGCCGATCTCTTTCAGATACGTGTGCACGGGGTCGGCGGCGGTGCCACCACCGTGGTCGGGCGACGAGTACGAGGCGATGCGGCCCCGACCGGGCCGCGGCGTCTGGCGGTCCATGACCTCGTCAACGGGCTCACGCTTGAAGGCGCGTCGTTTCAGCCGCTGCAGCGGACCGTCATTCTCGTCACCGCTTTCGTCACCTTCGGCCGGCTCGGTGTCGGGCTTGACGACGGCAAGGGTGGCCGGAAGTCCTTCGACGACTTCTTCGGCCACCACTTCGGCGACCGCTTCGGCTACTGCTTCTTCGAGCACCACCGGTGCCGCGCCGCTGCGCGTCTGCTCGACGTACTCGATGCCCTCTTCGCGCACGCGCAACACGACATCTTCGATGACGTCGTGGGTGAGCTCCACCGCTTGGAGCACGAGGATGAGATCGTCCTGGGTCAGGTAGCCGCGCCGACGACCGACGGAGAGCAACGTCTCGAACCCTTCGACCGCCACACCTTCGGGAGGTGGACGGACGGATCCGGCCGGCTGGTGAACCTCACTCATTCGTGTCGTCCCTTCCGATGAGCCAGGCTAGCAACCGGTCCGCGGCTGCGAGGCAACGATCGCCGTCGTCGAGTTCATCGAGGTCATGGCGCACGCGTGCGATCACCGGTGCGATCTCGCCCACCGTATTGGGAGACAGACGCGTCTGAGCCTCGGCGACAGCGAGGGCCCGCCGCGAGGCGTTACGCACGAGAGTCACCACTACGTCATCGGCATCCGTGGCCGGTTCCTCAACCGCCAGACGCCTGAGCAGGGTCGCCACCCGGGGATCGTGCTCCTCGGCGGCCTCGACCGCCTCGTGGAGGTTTTCGGACCGGGCGAGGGCCTCGAAGGCGGCACGCTGCAGCTCGTCGGGGAAAAGGACGGCTTCCAACCTGTCCGCCACACGCTCGGGCCGGTGCACCGCCAGGCGCAGCGCTTCGAGCCCGGGGCGCGAGATGTCGGCGACAGCCCCCCGCCCCCGCCCCGCCCCCGGTGGACGCCCGTCGACGCCCCGCCCGGGCGGCGGGGTCTCGGGTTGTCCCGGTCGCGATCCGTTGCTCTCGCCGGGCGCGGTCCGGGGCCGCTGGGCCACGCGCCCGGCCAGCGCCCGCAGGGCATCAGGCTCGAGACGGCAACGGTCGGCGACGGTCATCAGGTACTGGTCACGGACGAGCTCGTTGGGATGCTCGCCGATCACCACCATCGCGGCCTCGGCCGCCTTGGCCCGCCCTTCGGCCGAACGGAGGTCGGCCGACTGCAGGACGCGGTCCACCCGGAAGGCCAGGAACGGTTGTGCCTCGGCGATGGCGGCGCGCAACGCGTCGGGGTCGTCCCGAGCCAGGTCAGCAGGGTCGGCACCCGATGGCAGGGCTGCCACGGCCACGTCGACCTCGTGATGGCGCTCCCATTCATAGACACGACCGGCGCCTTCCTGGCCGGCGGCGTCGGCGTCGTAGGCGAGGACGACGCGGCGGGCGAAGTTGCGCAGGAGGCGGAAGTG
>Ga0116215_1002219_pt1 | contig 12208 bp, 14 predicted proteins | sample Sb_taG_7_FD_89698 | JGI IMG/M metagenome (GOLD analysis project Ga0116215, IMG submission 89698) | Peat soil microbial communities from Weissenstadt, Germany - Sb_50d_2_FS metaG | ecosystem: Environmental > Terrestrial > Soil > Wetlands > Peat | place: Germany: Weissenstadt | collected 2010-09-21 | reverse complement strand
CGTAGTACGCCTGGTCGTCCCGTCCGCCAAGGACGGGCTCCATTGCGGCAGCTCCGTCGCCATCGCCGTCGGGGTGGTGACGACAGGTCGTCCCGTCCGCCAAGGACGGGCTCCATTGCGGCTAGTTCTGCACCCCGGGGATCCCGGAGACGATCGCCGTCGTCCCGTCCGCCAAGGACGGGCTCCATTGCGGCCCGAGTGCTTGGACGTCGCCGCCGATGAGGTAGCCGCGTCGTCCCGTCCGCCAAGGACGGGCTCCATTGCGGCGCAGTGACCAGGATTTCCACCACGTTGAGTGCCATGTCAGCCCGTCGTCCCGTCCGCCAAGGACGGGCTCCATTGCGGCCGCGTAAGTGCACGACCGCGATTCGCGGCCGGGCAAGTCGTCCCGTCCGCCAAGGACGGGCTCCATTGCGGCGGCCACCATCTCCGGGCACGCGCGCTTCACCGGCGGGTCGTCCCGTCCGCCAAGGACGGGCTCCATTGCGGCCGGGTGGTTGCAGTACGGGATGATGGTGCCACGCACCGTCGTCCCGTCCGCCAAGGACGGGCTCCATTGCGGCCCTGCTCCCGCGGTCGGGTAGTACTCCAGGATTCCCGGCCGTCGTCCCGTCCGCCAAGGACGGGCTCCATTGCGGCAGGCATTGATTGCCCTCAAGACCCGTGTGCGTGACGCGTCGTCCCGTCCGCCAAGGACGGGCTCCATTGCGGCAGTACTGGCAGCGGTGCCGAGCCGGGGAACGCCGTCGAGGTCGTCCCGTCCGCCAAGGACGGGCTCCATTGCGGCGCTGCCGAGCCGAATCCGTTCCCGGTCCCCCCGAGATGTCGTCCCGTCCGCCAAGGACGGGCTCCATTGCGGCCTCCGGTTCGCTCGGAGACCCGGCCGGGGGTGCGTGGTCGTCCCGTCCGCCAAGGACGGGCTCCATTGCGGCGGTGACCGGCGGGGCGTCCCTGCCGCCGATGGTGCGGGGTCGTCCCGTCCGCCAAGGACGGGCTCCATTGCGGCCCGTTCGGCAAGAACCCCGACGGGTCACCCGTCGCGTCGTCCCGTCCGCCAAGGACGGGCTCCATTGCGGCGACTTCGGCTCCTGGTATGCGCGCCGCACCATCGCCAGTCGTCCCGTCCGCCAAGGACGGGCTCCATTGCGGCGGGTTGTCCTTAACGTAGGGCAGCAGCGCGGCGGCGCGTCGTCCCGTCCGCCAAGGACGGGCTCCATTGCGGCGTGCTTCGCGGGCGGGACGCTCAGCGGGTCCACGGGCGTCGTCCCGTCCGCCAAGGACGGGCTCCATTGCGGCCGGATCGACGCCGCCCATCTCGCCGAAACGGTCCCGGTCGTCCCGTCCGCCAAGGACGGGCTCCATTGCGGCATCTTCTGGTAGTGCTGGATGCCCAGGACCGTGGCCGGTCGTCCCGTCCGCCAAGGACGGGCTCCATTGCGGCCTCGTCATCCACAGGGTGCCCGCGGAGGCCCAGGTCCCGTCGTCCCGTCCGCCAAGGACGGGCTCCATTGCGGCGCAACCTGCCGGGGAGGACCGGGAGATAGATAAATCGTCGTCCCGTCCGCCAAGGACGGGCTCCATTGCGGCACGGGCCCGGCGATCGCGCCGTCGGCGGCGAAGTCCGTCGTCCCGTCCGCCAAGGACGGGCTCCATTGCGGCCACCCCGCCGGCTGCGAATAGCCCCCGCCGAAGCTCGTCGTCCCGTCCGCCAAGGACGGGCTCCATTGCGGCGGCGGCCGCAACGGCGGCGAGGGCAAGGTCGGAGCGGTCGTCCCGTCCGCCAAGGACGGGCTCCATTGCGGCCTTACCGACCTGGCAATGGACGGCACAGAGCCGATCCGGTCGTCCCGTCCGCCAAGGACGGGCTCCATTGCGGCGACGTCCTGTCGTCGGCGTCCAGCCACGTCCCGCAGTCGTCCCGTCCGCCAAGGACGGGCTCCATTGCGGCCGCCGGCGGCCGGTTCCGGTGCCGGGGGTTCGGTGGGTCGTCCCGTCCGCCAAGGACGGGCTCCATTGCGGCGTCGACCACGACTTCCTCGGTCGGCTCGACCTTGTCCGGTCGTCCCGTCCGCCAAGGACGGGCTCCATTGCGGCCTGATACTGCACGGGCAGTGCGGCGGCATCTGGGATCACGTCGTCCCGTCCGCCAAGGACGGGCTCCATTGCGGCATGGCCGCGCATTTCCCGGATCACGTCCGGTCCCGCGTCGTCCCGTCCGCCAAGGACGGGCTCCATTGCGGCCTGCCACCCGCACCACCCCAGCTGGTCGCATCCCGCGTCGTCCCGTCCGCCAAGGACGGGCTCCATTGCGGCTTCGACGGCCAGGTAGCCCACTGCGCGGTCTACGCGGGGCGTCGTCCCGTCCGCCAAGGACGGGCTCCATTGCGGCTTGAACACGTCACGCCGGGCGACTATCTCGCCATCCGGTCGTCCCGTCCGCCAAGGACGGGCTCCATTGCGGCAGGGCAGCGAGTTCCTGCCGCCCGCCGACCTGGGCGGTCGTCCCGTCCGCCAAGGACGGGCTCCATTGCGGCCACGCCAGCGTCGGCGAGCGCCTTGCGGACAGCCGGGTCGTCCCGTCCGCCAAGGACGGGCTCCATTGCGGCGACGGCGGCAGTGCGGGCGGCTGCGCAGCGGCCTTTGTCGTCCCGTCCGCCAAGGACGGGCTCCATTGCGGCGGAGCCCACCCGAGAAGGGCTGCACGCCGTCTGACGGGTCGTCCCGTCCGCCAAGGACGGGCTCCATTGCGGCAGTCACGGTTTTCGCAGACCGGTGAGCACTGATTCCGGTCGTCCCGTCCGCCAAGGACGGGCTCCATTGCGGCGGGAAATACGAGGGCGAGATCATCCCGAATGAGATGCGTCGTCCCGTCCGCCAAGGACGGGCTCCATTGCGGCATGGAGAAGGCCGGTGGAGACGGAACCGGAACGGCAGCGTCGTCCCGTCCGCCAAGGACGGGCTCCATTGCGGCCCGGCGATGACCGCCTGGAGCGCGTGCGGGATGCTGGTCGTCCCGTCCGCCAAGGACGGGCTCCATTGCGGCGACCTGGAGATCCAGAACGCCTACGACAACACGGTCACGTCGTCCCGTCCGCCAAGGACGGGCTCCATTGCGGCCCCGAGAACGTCAGTCCCAGCTGGGGCACGGGCGCCAGTCGTCCCGTCCGCCAAGGACGGGCTCCATTGCGGCACGCAGCGCTGGTGCTGGCGGGCTACGTGTTCGCCCGTCGTCCCGTCCGCCAAGGACGGGCTCCATTGCGGCGCGTCGCCGCTCACCCCGGCCACGTACTTCTGCTGCCCGTCGTCCCGTCCGCCAAGGACGGGCTCCATTGCGGCCACCTGAGCTTCTTCACATATTTGTTTCGCAGTATCGTCGTCCCGTCCGCCAAGGACGGGCTCCATTGCGGCCCCGACGCGGAAGGAACTCGCCCGCTACCGTTGACTGTCGTCCCGTCCGCCAAGGACGGGCTCCATTGCGGCAGCCTCGATTTCGGCGACTTCGACTTCGGTCCCGGCGTCGTCCCGTCCGCCAAGGACGGGCTCCATTGCGGCCTGCCGCGCGGACTTGCGCTCCACCTCCGCCCGGGCGAGTCGTCCCGTCCGCCAAGGACGGGCTCCATTGCGGCGGGAAGTTGGCTGAGTTCACGATGGGTATCCGCGCCGCGTCGTCCCGTCCGCCAAGGACGGGCTCCATTGCGGCATCATGATCGCCACGGTCTGCGCCTGGGCACGCAGCAGGTCGTCCCGTCCGCCAAGGACGGGCTCCATTGCGGCGTAAGGCTAGGCGCACTCCGGTGGTTCGGCAACCGCAAGTCGTCCCGTCCGCCAAGGACGGGCTCCATTGCGGCGCGAAGACCGCGGCCCGGTGGATCTCCGAGATGGGCCGGTCGTCCCGTCCGCCAAGGACGGGCTCCATTGCGGCCGCAGTCGTGCTCGGGTACCAGAACGGGAGGTTGACGGTCGTCCCGTCCGCCAAGGACGGGCTCCATTGCGGCCGGGGGTTCAGGTCGTCCCCGTAGGCGATCCCCGGCGTCGTCCCGTCCGCCAAGGACGGGCTCCATTGCGGCTTCCTCCGCGACCGCCGGCCCGAAGGTGACGAGGTGCTGGTCGTCCCGTCCGCCAAGGACGGGCTCCATTGCGGCGAGCAGTGGCCCGGCGACAACGCCCCGCCCGGCCAGTCGTCCCGTCCGCCAAGGACGGGCTCCATTGCGGCTTGACGATGTTGATGAGGCGCTCGCGTTCGGGCCAGGTCGTCCCGTCCGCCAAGGACGGGCTCCATTGCGGCAAACCCTGCAACCGCAGTTGCCCGCCCGCGACGTACGTCGTCCCGTCCGCCAAGGACGGGCTCCATTGCGGCGCCTTGCGGGCCTTCCGGTCGGCGGCGATCGCGGACGGTCGTCCCGTCCGCCAAGGACGGGCTCCATTGCGGCAGGCAGCAGATCCGCGAGAGGCTGCCCCACATCACCGGTCGTCCCGTCCGCCAAGGACGGGCTCCATTGCGGCGTACTACCTAGTTAAGGGACGGCAACCATGAGGGACGTCGTCCCGTCCGCCAAGGACGGGCTCCATTGCGGCCAGGCCTCCGGCGCGCACGTCCCGGTCGGGCCGGGTCGTCCCGTCCGCCAAGGACGGGCTCCATTGCGGCTCGGCTTCACGAGGTTGTACGCCGCCCTGGTCGCCACGTCGTCCCGTCCGCCAAGGACGGGCTCCATTGCGGCTGCACCTGCACCCCCCCGCCCCCGGACGCGGCCGATGTCGTCCCGTCCGCCAAGGACGGGCTCCATTGCGGCAGCGCGGTCACCCCGTTGCTGTAGGGCTTCCCGCCGGTCGTCCCGTCCGCCAAGGACGGGCTCCATTGCGGCGCCTGTGACTGCGCCGCGGCGGCGTACCGGTCGGCCAGTCGTCCCGTCCGCCAAGGACGGGCTCCATTGCGGCGCGTCGTGGAAGATCGTGCCGCGGCTGGACCGGTGGGTCGTCCCGTCCGCCAAGGACGGGCTCCATTGCGGCTCCCCGCCGCCGCCCGGCGCCCACACCTTGCAGTTCACGTCGTCCCGTCCGCCAAGGACGGGCTCCATTGCGGCCGGTGAGCGGGCTGGTTGCGGTGCTGGCGTTCCTCACGTCGTCCCGTCCGCCAAGGACGGGCTCCATTGCGGCCACGTCGGGGTGCCCGTGACCGCCATCGACGTCCCGCCGGTCGTCCCGTCCGCCAAGGCCGGGCTCCATTGCGGCAGGCCCTGGCCTGCGGAACCCCGGTGATCGGCGCCCGTCGTCCCGTCCGCCAAGGACGGGCTCCATTGCGGCGCCGATGCGGTCAATGCGGCGAACGCGGCCGAGGAAGCCGCGTCGTCCCGTCCGCCAAGGACGGGCTCCATTGCGGCGCGTCGCCGCTCACCCCGGCCACGTACTTCTGCTGCGTCGTCCCGTCCGCCAAGGACGGGCTCCATTGCGGCTCTACTGTCCCGCTACCGGTTCAGGAGAGCCAGGAAGTCGTCCCGTCCGCCAAGGACGGGCTCCATTGCGGCGTCATGGGGGGGGTCCCTTCGGGGGTCCGGCGGGTCGTCGTCCCGTCCGCCAAGGACGGGCTCCATTGCGGCTGCCTGTCCACGAGCACTGCGTCATCGCCGCCAGGCAGTCGTCCCGTCCGCCAAGGACGGGCTCCATTGCGGCCCCTTTTGCTCGTATCGCTATCGCGTTCGCTTTGACCCGTCGTCCCGTCCGCCAAGGACGGGCTCCATTGCGGCGCGCCTGGCTGGAGGAATACGCCAGGGCGACCGGCCAGTCGTCCCGTCCGCCAAGGACGGGCTCCATTGCGGCGATGGCTCCTTACCGCGGCTACCAGGCCCGTAACGGGTCGTCCCGTCCGCCAAGGACGGGCTCCATTGCGGCAATTCTTAGGCGAATGCCGGCTAGGTTACGCTCCATGTCGTCCCGTCCGCCAAGGACGGGCTCCATTGCGGCCGCTGCTGCGCGGAACGGCCCGCGGAACCCATCTCGGTCGTCCCGTCCGCCAAGGACGGGCTCCATTGCGGCCCGAGCAGCGCCGCAACCGGCGGGAGTCTGGTGCCAGTCGTCCCGTCCGCCAAGGACGGGCTCCATTGCGGCGACCGCGCGGTCTACGTGCTGTGCCGGCCGGTACAAGTCGTCCCGTCCGCCAAGGACGGGCTCCATTGCGGCCAGCACGCCGGAGGGGCTGTCGAGAATTGCGGCGGGTCGTCCCGTCCGCCAAGGACGGGCTCCATTGCGGCCCGGTGCTGGTGAACCGGAGCAGCTTCGCCGAGATGCGTCGTCCCGTCCGCCAAGGACGGGCTCCATTGCGGCTCGACCCCCATTGCCGGGCCGCAGATGATGACGGTCAGTCGTCCCGTCCGCCAAGGACGGGCTCCATTGCGGCAGGCCCTGCCCGTGCCGCGCAAGCCGGGTGACGAGGACGTCGTCCCGTCCGCCAAGGACGGGCTCCATTGCGGCGACATCATCTCGGGTACGTCTCCGTCACTTACGCTTGTCGTCCCGTCCGCCAAGGACGGGCTCCATTGCGGCCGTGTCAATGCACATGACACGGTGCGGTGACCTGCTGGTCGTCCCGTCCGCCAAGGACGGGCTCCATTGCGGCAGGACCCCCTGGCGAGGGCCGGCATGACCGGCGAGGTCGTCCCGTCCGCCAAGGACGGGCTCCATTGCGGCACGCTGACTCCGACGTGCTGGCCGGCGCGCTTCATGGTCGTCCCGTCCGCCAAGGACGGGCTCCATTGCGGCTGTACATCGATAAGACTGGCAGAATCCCGCCATGCCGGGTCGTCCCGTCCGCCAAGGACGGGCTCCATTGCGGCACGCGGACAGCGTGGGGCCAGGTGCCGTCGTCCGGTTGTCGTCCCGTCCGCCAAGGACGGGCTCCATTGCGGCGTCGTGCAGGAGAAGGAACCGCCGTACCTGGTGTCGGTCGTCCCGTCCGCCAAGGACGGGCTCCATTGCGGCGATGTGGGAGCCCGAGACGGTCGCGGTGGTAGCGGGCCGTCGTCCCGTCCGCCAAGGACGGGCTCCATTGCGGCCTGCCCGGCGACGTGCATGCCGCACAGTTCCCACCCGGTCGTCCCGTCCGCCAAGGACGGGCTCCATTGCGGCGCGCTGCGGCAGGGCCGCGCCGCCGGGCTCGACCCGTCGTCCCGTCCGCCAAGGACGGGCTCCATTGCGGCGGGTATGCTGGCCGGCAGTAGGCCCCTAAGCCCGGTAGTCGTCCCGTCCGCCAAGGACGGGCTCCATTGCGGCTCCAGATGGCACAGGCACAGGGCCTGATCCGACTCGGGTCGTCCCGTCCGCCAAGGACGGGCTCCATTGCGGCACGGCTCGGCGGACTACATCAACGGGCAGCTGTCCGGTCGTCCCGTCCGCCAAGGACGGGCTCCATTGCGGCGACTCGGACTGCTCCACCTACCAGGGCTTCTGGGGGTCGTCCCGTCCGCCAAGGACGGGCTCCATTGCGGCCGCGGGATCACCACCGCGTCGGCCCGGGTCCGGCCAGTCGTCCCGTCCGCCAAGGACGGGCTCCATTGCGGCACCTTGCTCATCGCCGTGACCTGGTCCGACCCGGCGATGTCGTCCCGTCCGCCAAGGACGGGCTCCATTGCGGCGGCCCACAGCCTCGCGTGATGGGTTGTAGTCGAGATAGTCGTCGTCCCGTCCGCCAAGGACGGGCTCCATTGCGGCTAGACGATGCCGACCGTCCCGATCGACGCGCCGGTGGTCGTCCCGTCCGCCAAGGACGGGCTCCATTGCGGCGGGGACCAGCGGCTGCAGGTGCTGGAGCATCCGTGGCCGTCGTCCCGTCCGCCAAGGACGGGCTCCATTGCGGCTAGGTGTCGCAGACCCGTTTCGCGGCGTCGGAGTGGTCGTCCCGTCCGCCAAGGACGGGCTCCATTGCGGCCGGATATTCGCGCGGCGCCGCGTCGCGCAGGTCCTGGTCGTCCCGTCCGCCAAGGACGGGCTCCATTGCGGCGGAAGCCCGCACCTCGGACAGCGCGGGCGGTCACACGGTCGTCCCGTCCGCCAAGGACGGGCTCCATTGCGGCATCAGCCACTGCGCGTCGCTGACGCCGCCGGGATTGGCGTCGTCCCGTCCGCCAAGGACGGGCTCCATTGCGGCGAATATGAGAGTTCTAGTCGCATGCGAATTTTCCGGGTCGTCCCGTCCGCCAAGGACGGGCTCCATTGCGGCAGCGTGAATGAGGCTGAACCGCCGGTACCACCAGCAGTCGTCCCGTCCGCCAAGGACGGGCTCCATTGCGGCGCCCTCGGCCAGGAATACGAGCGCCTGGACGCGTCGGTCGTCCCGTCCGCCAAGGACGGGCTCCATTGCGGCTGTACCTGCACGCCGACATGGCGAGCCCGGCTGACGGTCGTCCCGTCCGCCAAGGACGGGCTCCATTGCGGCTTGCCTCCGGCGGGCGGGGCGGCTCCGGGACCATGTCGTCCCGTCCGCCAAGGACGGGCTCCATTGCGGCTCGCTCAGCCGCCGCGTCACCGTCCAGCCCCGCGCTGGTCGTCCCGTCCGCCAAGGACGGGCTCCATTGCGGCACCGACGTGCCCGGCGACGCCCCGCCGATTCCCCTGGGTCGTCCCGTCCGCCAAGGACGGGCTCCATTGCGGCTCGTTGATGACGTCCGCTCCGCTGTTCGCCGCGGCGGGTCGTCCCGTCCGCCAAGGACGGGCTCCATTGCGGCCACACCACGCAGTCGGCGCCGGCGGTCAGCCGCTCGGGTCGTCCCGTCCGCCAAGGACGGGCTCCATTGCGGCCCACGTGGTCTCCGACAGCCCCGCCTCGCTGCAGCGGGTCGTCCCGTCCGCCAAGGACGGGCTCCATTGCGGCAATGATTTGAGAATTAACGAACTGTCCCGGTTTGGTGGTCGTCCCGTCCGCCAAGGACGGGCTCCATTGCGGCCCCTCTCCCTTAGTCCCGGAGAGCATGCCTAACCGGGTCGTCCCGTCCGCCAAGGACGGGCTCCATTGCGGCTAGATCACCTCGCCCGGATCGAGCGCGACGACCTCGGGTCGTCCCGTCCGCCAAGGACGGGCTCCATTGCGGCCCCGTCTTCGCGGCGTAGCCGGCGCGCTGCCGGGCCGTCGTCCCGTCCGCCAAGGACGGGCTCCATTGCGGCCTAACCCGGAATGGTCTATCTCGCTCTCCTATGCAGGTCGTCCCGTCCGCCAAGGACGGGCTCCATTGCGGCGGGTTCCTCGCACAGCGCGCAACAACCCGCCTGCAGGTCGTCCCGTCCGCCAAGGACGGGCTCCATTGCGGCGGCCGCGTCCCAGGACCGGGCAATTGCCTCCGTGGACGCCGTCGTCCCGTCCGCCAAGGACGGGCTCCATTGCGGCTAGATCGCGGGCGGGTGACGGCACGTGCCCTTGCCCGTCGTCCCGTCCGCCAAGGACGGGCTCCATTGCGGCCTCACCCCAACCGCGTCACCAGGCCAGACATGGATCGTCGTCCCGTCCGCCAAGGACGGGCTCCATTGCGGCGACACCCGGGTCCGCCGCCCGCTCGGCCGGATCCGGGTCGTCCCGTCCGCCAAGGACGGGCTCCATTGCGGCGTAGGGATACGGGCGGCTGGCTCGCTCGAGCCGGGGCGTCGTCCCGTCCGCCAAGGACGGGCTCCATTGCGGCCCGCCGATCGTCGATGAGTGCCGCCCGGCCGGTTCGGTCGTCCCGTCCGCCAAGGACGGGCTCCATTGCGGCGCCGTCGGCGTCGGTGACGACTGCGGGAGCGGGCACCGGTCGTCCCGTCCGCCAAGGACGGGCTCCATTGCGGCTGCGCCGGGTTGACATAATCGAGCAGCGCTTCCAGCGCGTCGTCCCGTCCGCCAAGGACGGGCTCCATTGCGGCATTACCGCCGCCCTGGCCCCTGGCGAGGCGGTGCTGGTCGTCCCGTCCGCCAAGGACGGGCTCCATTGCGGCCTCCCAGTCCTGTCATCGACAGGAGATTGCTGACGGGTCGTCCCGTCCGCCAAGGACGGGCTCCATTGCGGCTGGTGGTCTCTGCGACCCTGAGCGTTGCTATCGCCGTCGTCCCGTCCGCCAAGGACGGGCTCCATTGCGGCCCGGCTTCCCGGGCGGCAGCTACACCGGCCGGACCCGTCGTCCCGTCCGCCAAGGACGGGCTCCATTGCGGCCCTCGGAGTCGATATCGACGTCCGCGGCCCGGCCCCAGTCGTCCCGTCCGCCAAGGACGGGCTCCATTGCGGCGGCGGGTAGTTTCCCGTCCCGACAACCGGAGGATCGCCGCGTCGTCCCGTCCGCCAAGGACGGGCTCCATTGCGGCGCGGCCGCGCCGATGACGACGATCGCGGCGGTCCACGTCGTCGTCCCGTCCGCCAAGGACGGGCTCCATTGCGGCCACCAGATCCCACTCCTCGCGGGTCAGCAGCACCCCGACGTCGTCCCGTCCGCCAAGGACGGGCTCCATTGCGGCCAGTTCACCGGCACCGGCGGCCTGGCCACGTCGAGGTCGTCCCGTCCGCCAAGGACGGGCTCCATTGCGGCCCTCCGCTGCTGCGAGTGGAAGGGCCAGCCGCGGAAGTCGTCCCGTCCGCCAAGGACGGGCTCCATTGCGGCGTCGTGTTGTAGAGCGACGTGACGGTCGCCGACGCGGTCGTCCCGTCCGCCAAGGACGGGCTCCATTGCGGCGACCAGCCCCGGGGCGCTCGGCACCCTGATCGGCTCGTCGTCCCGTCCGCCAAGGACGGGCTCCATTGCGGCCCCTTACTTCGGCACTACCGCCGCGACTTCGGCCGTGTCGTCCCGTCCGCCAAGGACGGGCTCCATTGCGGCCAGGCCCTGATCGGCACCGGATCCGCGGCCGGCAGGTCGTCCCGTCCGCCAAGGACGGGCTCCATTGCGGCCCGAACCACGACCGGAAGTTGTGGATGCCGTCGGGCGTCGTCCCGTCCGCCAAGGACGGGCTCCATTGCGGCGTCACATCGTAATCAAAGAAGAAGCCAACCCAAATGTAGTCGTCCCGTCCGCCAAGGACGGGCTCCATTGCGGCTGCCTTCGCCGGTTGGGCCGTCGAGGGCCATGTGCTGTCGTCCCGTCCGCCAAGGACGGGCTCCATTGCGGCGCCGGGCTGCCAGGGTGGTCCGAGGCGGACGCGTTCGCGTCGTCCCGTCCGCCAAGGACGGGCTCCATTGCGGCGTAGCTGGCCAGTTCCTCCTCGTCGGCCTGCGCGTGGTCGTCCCGTCCGCCAAGGACGGGCTCCATTGCGGCTGCGCCGTCCCCGTGTTCGCGCCGATCCCCGCACCCGGTCGTCCCGTCCGCCAAGGACGGGCTCCATTGCGGCGCCGTCACCGTCGTGTTGGCCACCGTGACCGTGCCCGTCGTCCCGTCCGCCAAGGACGGGCTCCATTGCGGCGAGTTCGCGAAGGGCTACGGCGTCATCTCGGGCGCGAGTCGTCCCGTCCGCCAAGGACGGGCTCCATTGCGGCTGAGCAGGCGATGGCGAAGGGGCGGGCGCATGCGGCAGGTCGTCCCGTCCGCCAAGGACGGGCTCCATTGCGGCGGCGCGGTCATCGTCGCTCTGGTCATCGCCGACCTGGTCGTCCCGTCCGCCAAGGACGGGCTCCATTGCGGCCGTGACCGGCGGCGAGAAAGCCCTGGCCATCCTCGGCGTCGTCCCGTCCGCCAAGGACGGGCTCCATTGCGGCGGATCATGCCCCACTGGCCGGCTCGTTCCGTGCGATCGTCGTCCCGTCCGCCAAGGACGGGCTCCATTGCGGCATCTTCCACCTGCTCGGCCTGGCCTTGCCGGGCGGCCGTCGTCCCGTCCGCCAAGGACGGGCTCCATTGCGGCGGATCTGGTGGAGTTTGCCGCGCTAGGAGGCGTCGTGTCGTCCCGTCCGCCAAGGACGGGCTCCATTGCGGCCGCCCACCGCAAGCTGTGCGTTCGCTGCATCGGCATCGTCGTCCCGTCCGCCAAGGACGGGCTCCATTGCGGCTGCGACGCTATCGTGGTATGGGCTGAGCATGCGTGTGTCGTCCCGTCCGCCAAGGACGGGCTCCATTGCGGCGTGGCCGCCGTCGCAGTGGAACGCTTTGATGAGGCCGTCGTCCCGTCCGCCAAGGACGGGCTCCATTGCGGCCTGAAGATGCCGGGGCTGCCGCCGCCGGTGTAGGCGGGTCGTCCCGTCCGCCAAGGACGGGCTCCATTGCGGCGGGT
>Ga0116215_1002213_pt1 | contig 12234 bp, 13 predicted proteins | sample Sb_taG_7_FD_89698 | JGI IMG/M metagenome (GOLD analysis project Ga0116215, IMG submission 89698) | Peat soil microbial communities from Weissenstadt, Germany - Sb_50d_2_FS metaG | ecosystem: Environmental > Terrestrial > Soil > Wetlands > Peat | place: Germany: Weissenstadt | collected 2010-09-21 | reverse complement strand
GGGTGACCACTTCGCGCCCTTCGACCACACCAATATGGAGACATGAAGCAGAGCATCCGACTCGGGCGCATCGGGGGCGTGCCCGTCGGCGTGCACTGGAGCGTGGCGGTCATCTTCGGCCTGGTGACCTGGGAGCTCGCCACCATCGTGCTGCCCGGCACCTACGGCGGCGGGGCTCGACCGGCGTACCTGGTCGCCGCGGTGGTGGCCGCCATCCTGTTCTTGGCATCGCTGCTCGCCCACGAGGGTTCCCACGCCATCGTCGCCCGACGTCACGGGGTGGGGGTGCGCTCGATCACGTTGTGGCTCTTGGGAGGCGTGGCCCAGCTCGAAGGCGAGGCCCACAGCCCGGGAGCCGATTTCGCCATTGCCGCGGTCGGCCCGTCCACCAGCATCTTCCTGGCGGGCGTGTTCGGGGGCGCCCAGCTGCTGCTCGAGCACGCCGGGGCAACGGGTCTGGTCGTGGTGGTCTGCTCATGGCTGTGGCAGATCAACCTGCTCCTGGCGGGGTTCAACCTCATCCCCGCGGCACCGCTCGACGGCGGCCGCATCCTGCGGGCCGGGCTGTGGCGGAGCACCGGGAACCGGACCCGCGCCGCGGTGTCGGCGGCGCGCGCGGGGATGGGGTTCGGCGTGGTCCTGATCGGGCTCGGCCTCTTCGAGTTGTTCGTGCGGAGCCCGCTGGGGCTGTGGCCCGCCTTCTTGGGGTGGTTCGTCTTCATGGCGGCGCGGGCCGAGGGTGATGTGGCGCGACGACAAGCGGGAGTCGAGGGGCTGCCCGTGGGCGCGGTCATGACCCCCCATCCTCCGGTGGTGCCGTCCGCCACCAGCGTTGCCGAGGTGCTGGCAGGGCGGGTGTACTGGTGGAACGGCCAACAGGTCGCCGCCGTGGTGGGCCCGACGGGGTGGCTGGAGGGTGTCGTGACCCTCGAGCACATCCGGCACGTCCCTGCGCCCGAGCAGGCGACCACGCGGCTCGGCGACATCGCCGAGCGGATCGAGGCGGCCCCGGTGGGGCGGCCCGAAGAGGCCATGTCGATCCTTCTCGGCCGCATGGACGCGGCGGGCGGGCGCGCCGCGGTGGTGCTCGACCCCACCGACCGCCTGGCGGGGATCGTGACGCTCGACGACGTGGAACGTGCCGGCGGCCGCCGCCCGCACGCCGCGGCGCCAGTGGCCTGAGAGCCGAACATCGGCATTCAGCGACAGCCACGGGGCCACGGGGCCACGGGGCCACGGGGCCACGGGGCCACGGGGCCACGGGCGAGGCTCGGCATAGTGTCTGGGACATGGCGGGGATCGCATTCGACGCCACGATCGTGAGCCCTCCGCGCGGGTCGGGGGCCCTCGTGGTGCTGCCCGACGAATCGGCGACGATCTTCGGCACGCGGGCCAGGGTGCCGGTGCGCGCCGCGTTCAACGGCATCGAGTACCGCGGGTCGCTCATGCCCATGGGTGGCGGCAGGTTCGGGTTGGGGCTCACCAACGCCATACGGACGGCGGCGGGTGTCGAGACCGGTGACGTGGTGCACGTCGAGGTCGAGCGCGACGAGGAGGTGCGGGTGGTCGAGGTGCCCGAGGATCTCTCCTCGGCGTTGCGTGCCGCCGGGCTGCACGATCGCTTCGCGTCGCTGGCCTACACGCACCGCCGCGAGTACGTGGAGTGGGTGACCGGGGCCAAACGGGCCGAGACCCGGACCAGGCGGGTGTCCAAGGCGATCGCCATGGTACGCGCCGGCGAGACTCCGTCGTGAGCGAAGCGGTCGAGCTGGCTCGTGAGGTGTCGGCGGCGCGCGACCGGTTGATCGAGTTCGTGCGCCGGTGCCCCGACGACCGGTGGCGGTCCGTTCCCCTGGGCGACGACGACCCCCGGACGGTCGGGGTGATCGTCGACCACGTGGCCGACGCCTACGAGTACATCGGGGCGTGGGTGGACGAGCTCGCACAGGGCGCGGCGGTCGAGGTGACTCCCGCCCTCGTGGACGAGCTCAACGCACGGCACGCGGCCCAGGTCGCCGCACCGACGCGCCCATCGGTGGTCGGGCACCTGCTGCACAGCGGTGACGCCATCGTGGCGCTCGTCGGATCCCTGAGCCCGGACCAGCTCTCGGCCGGGGACGGGCGCGTGGCCCGTTTGGCGCAGATCGCCGCCCGGCACGCCGACGGCCACCGAGACGAGCTCGAAACCGCTCTCGGGCTCACCACCTAGGGGCTGGTTCAGCCCGGGGAAGCGACCTGCTCAGCTTGGCCGACGCCGGTGACGGGGGCCTCGCCCGGCTCGAAGCGGTAGAAGGGGTTCCACAATACGACCCCCCGTTCGTCGGTCAGTGCCGTTCCCTCGACGGTGCAACGCACCCCCGGGACCATGCCCGGCACGGACCGCAGACCGCCGAACATGATGGTCAGCCGACCGGTGCCGTCGTCGAGCTCGAAGGCCTGGCCTCCCCACCCGCGCCAGATGCAGAGTCGCGCCTCGAGCACCGTGGCGGTCACCACCACCCGGCGCCGCACCCTGACCTCGGCGATGCGGCGGGCGACGGGCCGGCCACCCCAGCTGTCGCCGGAGGTCGGCTCCCAGGCGTTCACCGAAGCTGGGCGAGGGCCTCGTTGAGCTGCAGGACGTCGATGTAGCTGCTGCCCATGAAGCCCAGTACTGCGCCGTTGGTCTCCCGGGAGATGAGTGCCCGCAACGCCGACGGAGCGATTCCGGTGGCTTTGGAGACCATGGGGATCTGGGCGATCGCGTCCTGTGGAGCAATGTCGGGATCCAGGCCGCTGCCCGAGGTGGTCACGAGGTCCGGGGTGGGGTCGACGCCACGCTTGTGCCAGTAGGCCACCAGCGCCTGCGTGTTCGCCACCAGGACCTTGGACCTCGGGCCCAGGTTGGTGGCGGCCGACTCGCCGCTCTTGCCGTTGGCCACCAGCGGGTTGTCCCCGCTGTAGGGGCCAAGATCGTCGGGTCGACCCTGGAAGACGCAGCTGCCCGGTGGGTTTCCCGGGCACTTCGTGCTCGACCAGTTCTGTCCGATCAGGGTCGATCCGTTGGCCGTGATCGACCCGTCGGCCTGGTGCCGGAAGAAGAGCTGGGCGACGCCGGTGCCGGCCAGGGCGTAGACGAACCCGAAGAAGGCCGTGAACACCACGATCGAGATGATTGAACGGCGGAGATGGGCAATCATGTGAGGCTCGCGATCAGTAGGCGTGGAGGGCGACCAGGATCAGGTCGATGAGCTTGATGAAGATGAAGGGGACGACGATGCCCCCGACTCCGTAGATCCACACGTTGCGTCGCAGGATGGCGGCTGACGACGCGGCCCGGAATCTCACGCCGCGCAGCGCCAAGGGGATGAGCGCCACGATCACCAGGGCGTTGAAGATCACCGCCGAGAGCACAGCGCTCTGGGGACTGTGCAGCTTCATGATGTTGAGGGCGTTGAGAGGCCCGGGGACGCCTGGTCGCGGTTCATAGAGGGTGGCGAACAGGGCGGGGATGATGGCGAAGTACTTGGCGATGTCGTTGGCGATGGAGAAGGTGGTGAGCGAGCCCCGCGTGATGAGCAGTTGCTTGCCGATCTCGACCACGTCGATGAGCTTCGTCGGGTTGGAGTCGAGGTCGACCATGTTCCCGGCCTCTTTGGCCGCCGTGGTCCCGGTGTTCATGGCCACGCCCACGTCGGCCTGGGCCAGGGCGGGGGCGTCGTTGGTGCCGTCGCCGGTCATGGCGACGAGCTTCCCGCCCTCCTGCTCGGTCCGGATGAGCGCCATCTTGGCCTCGGGGGTCGCCTCGGCCAGGTAGTCGTCGACGCCGGCCTCCTGGGCGATGGCAGCGGCCGTGAGCGGGTTGTCACCGGTGATCATCACGGTGCGGATACCCATCTGGCGCATCTCGTCGAACTTGTCCCGGATGCCCTGCTTCACCACGTCCTTGAGCTCGATGACGCCGAGGATGCGCGTGCCGTCGGCCACAACCAAAGGAGTGGATCCCGCCCGGGAGAGGCGCTCGACGATCTCGTTGAGCCCCTCGGGGCTCGTGCCACCCTGCTCCTCGACCCAGCGCCGCACCGAGTCCGCCGCACCCTTGCGGATGTGGCGGCCGTCCATGTCGAGGCCCGACATGCGGGTCGTGGCCGAGAAGGGCACGAAGCTGTGGTCCTCGCCCAGATCACGCTCGCGGATGGCGAAACGCTCCTTGGCCAGCACGACTATGGAGCGGCCTTCGGGAGTCTCGTCGGCCAGCGACGCCAGCTGGGCGGCGTCGGCGAGCTCCTCCTCGCTGTGGCCGCCGGCGGGGTAGAACGCGGAGGCCATGCGGTTCCCGAGGGTGATGGTGCCGGTCTTGTCGAGCAGCAGCGTCTGCACGTCGCCGGCCGCCTCCACGGCCCGGCCGCTCATGGCGAGCACGTTGCGCTGCACGAGACGGTCCATGCCGGCGATGCCGATGGCCGACAGCAGGGCCCCGATGGTGGTCGGGATCAGGCACACCAGCAGCGAGACCAGGATCACCACCGACACCGTGGTTCCCGAGAAGTGTGCGAAGGGCTGAAGGGACACGACCACGGGCAGGAACACGATGGTGAGCACGGCCAGGAGGATGGTGAGGGCGATCTCGTTGGGGGTCTTCTGCCGGTTGGCGCCCTCCACCAGGGTGATCATGCGATCGAGGAAGGTGTGGCCGCGTTCCGCGGTGATGCGCACCACGATGCGGTCGGAGAGGACCTTGGTCCCCCCCGTCACGGCGGAACGGTCTCCTCCCGACTCGCGGATCACCGGTGCGGACTCCCCGGTGATGGCGGATTCGTCGACCGACGCGATGCCCTCGACGATCTCTCCGTCGGAGGGGATGAGATCGCCGGCCTCGCACACCACGAGGTCTTCCTTGGCCAGCGCCGAGGCAGCCACCCGCTCTTCGGTGCCGTCGGGACGGAGGCGGCGAGCCTCGGTCTCGGACCGCATCTTGCGCAGGGTGTCGGCCTGGGCCTTCCCCCGTCCCTCGGCCATGGCCTCGGCGAAGTTGGCGAAGATGACCGTCAGGAAGAGCCAGATGGTGATGGACCAGTCGAAGATGCCGGGATGGGCGATGGCCTCGATGAAGGTCACCACCGTTCCCACCAGCACCACGAACATGACCGGGTTCCTGATCTGCACCCGGGGGTCGAGCTTCTTGAACGCGTCGACGAGAGCCCGGCCGAGGATCTCGCGGTCGAAGAGGCCCCTCGCTTCGGCCACGCCGTGGGGCCCGCTCCCGGGCTGTGGCTGTGGTTGCGGTTGTGTGGTCAAGGTCGTCATCAGAAGAACTTTCCGTGGCTGAGCTGCTCGACGATGGGGCCGAGAGCGACGGCGGGGAAGAAGGTGAGGCCACCGATGATCACGATCACGCCGACGACCAGGCCGACGAACATGCCGTTGTCGGTCCGGAACGTGCCGAGCGACGCCGGGACCACGTTCTTGGCCGCCAGCGAGCCCGCCAGGGCCAGAGCCGGGATCATGATGCCGAAACGGCCGATCAGCATGTCGATGGCACCGATGACGTTGTAGAAGGCGGTGTTGCCCGTGAGGCCCGCCATGGCCGAGCCGTTGTTGTTGCCCTGCGACGTGAGGGCGTAGAGGATCTCGGTGAACCCGTGGGGCCCCGAGTTGAGCGGGCCGGCCCGCCCGGCATGGATCGACACCGCGATGGCGGTGAGGACGAGCACGGTGATGGGCATGACCAGTGCCCCGAGCCCGGCGAGCTTCACCTCCTTGGCCTGGATCTTCTTGCCCAGGTACTCGGGCGTTCGCCCGATCATGAGGCCGCCGATGAACACGGCGATGACAGCGTAGATGAGGATCGTGTAGAGGCCGCTCCCCGTCCCGCCGGGGGTGACCTCGCCCAGCATCATGCCGGTGAGTGCGCCGAAGCCGCCCATGGCGTTGAACGAGTCGGTCTGGCCGTCGACGGCACCGTCGGAGGTCTGGGTCATCGATATGTTGAACATGGCGGTGCTCGTGTCGCCGAAGCGCACCTCCTTGCCCTCGGTGTTCCCCACCGTGGAATGGACACCGGCGGCGACGACCGCGGGGTTGTTCGTGTGCTCGGAATAGCTGGTGAAACCGACCCAGACGCCGAAGATCAGCACCATGGCCGCCAGCAGGGCGACGCCGTGGCGGATGCTGCCCACCATCTTGCCGAAGGTGTAGGTCAGGGCGAAGGGAATGGAGAGGGTGAGCCAGATGTAGAGCAGGTTGGTGAACGCCGTCGGGTTCTCGAAGGGGTGGGCCAGGTCGACGTCGAAGAACCCACCGCCGTTGGTCCCGAGCTGCATGATGGGGCCCATGAACCCCGCGGGACCACGGGGGATGGTCTGGGTCACGCCGTTCAGCGAGTCATGGATGACCACCGGCCCGGCCAGCGTCTGCACCGCCCCGGCGCCGACGACCACGATGCCGGCGAGGAACGCGATCGGGAGGAGGATGTAGAGCATGCAACGGGTGATGTCGACCCAGAAGTTGCCGATCGTGGGAGAGTTCTTGCGGGAGAAGCCCCGCACCAAGGCGATCGCCACCGCGATCCCGACGGCCGCGCTCACGAACTGCTGCACGGTGAGCACGCCGATCTGCGAGAAGTACGACATGGCCGTCTCCCCGCCGTAGTTCTGCCAGTTCGTGTTGGTTGTGAACGACACGATCGTGTTGAAGCTGAGTCCCGACCCCACGGCCCCGAAGTGCTGCGGATTGAGCGGCAGTGACCCTTGAATTCTCAGCAGCAGGTAGCCCACGCCGATGAACGCGGCGGAGAAGATCACCGTCGAGCCGGCGTAGCGCTTCCAGGTCTGCTCGTGGTCGGGCCCGGTCCCGAGGAGCCGGTAGAACGGCCGCTCGGCCCAGGCCAGGTAGTGCACCCGGCCGTCGAAGACCGCCGCCATGTACGAGCCCAGGTACCGCCAGGTAATACCCAGGGCGATGACGAGGACGACGATGCTCCAGAAGAAGCCCATCAGAACCACTCAGGCTTGAACAGAGCCACCCCCAGGTAGATGAACACCAGAATGGCGACAGCGAGCAGGATGCCCTGGACAGCGGTCATACGTGCTCGAGTCCCCAGATCAGCCCGAGCATCGCCAGCGCGAAGGCGACGATGCCGAGCACTGCCAAGAAATCACCCATGTCCCCAGCATGCTCCCGGGCGCCGTAAACAGGCCGTGAACAGGAGCGAGGAGATGTAAAAAAGGAATAAACGGACTGCGTCCACGGGAAGTGGTCCAAGCGGCGATCAGCATGCGCTCGGTAGGATGCGGCTGTGTCCGAGACGTCCGACCGCTACCGCAGAATCGCGACGGGCTTCACCTCCCGGCTCGCCGCGGTGGCGGCTGACCAGTGGACGTCTCCCACACCGTGCTCGGACTGGGCGGTGCGCGATCTGGTCGTCCACGTGATCGGGATCCAGCGCGGGGTGATCGCACGACTCGACGGTGCGGAGTCGGTCGCAGTGGACCCCGAAGGCGACCTGCCCGAGCAATGGCGGGAGGCGAGCCGTGCGCTCGGCGAGGCGTTGGACGACAAGGCCCGTGCGTCGAAGGTCGTGGGAGGAATGTTCGGAGAGCAGTCCTTCGAGTCACTGGTGGGGCGCATGGTGTGCGCCGACCTGATCGTCCACACCTGGGACCTGGCTTGCGCCACGGGCCAGGACGAGTCGCTCGACCCGGAGGCGGTGTCGAAGGCCCAGGAGTTCCTCGTTCCTCTGGGCGAGAAGATCCGCGCACCGGGCGGCTTTGCGGCCGAGGTCGAACCTTCGGCCGAGGCTGACGACCAGACACGGTTCCTCAACTTCTGCGGCCGCGCCGTCTGACCATCTCGGCCCGCTCCGCGAGGCCGTGAGCACCCCGCTCCCTGAGCACGGCCAGCGCGAGGCCGGAGCGCGAGCCCAGGGAGCCCAGGTGCACACGGGGTCAGGCGGCAGACCCCGAACTGCTCGACCCGCTGGGGGTGCTGGAGCCGCTCGACCCGGTGGACCCGCTCGACCTGGCCGCCGGTGTTCCGGTCGGCGGTGGTCCGTGGCCGGTACCGGGGCCGGTGCCCTGTCCCGCACCGTGCATGCAACCTCCGGCCATGTCGCCCGCGACCAGTTTGTCGATGGCGGTGGTCCCGTCGGTGGTCACCGTGCTGAAGGCGACGTCGTCGCCGACGGCCAGGGCACCCAACGTGCTCTTACCGTTCTTCTCGATGTCGCTCGAGCTGGAAACCGGGTACGTGGTCGTGCCGCTGCTCGTCTTGATGGTCACGCTCGAGGCCCCGACCGCCGTGACCGTCCCGTGTAACGGGAGGGCGGCGCCACCGGGAGCAGCTGCGGCGCCCTGCGGGCCATTGCCGGGCGGCGCGCTCGTGCTCGGGCTCGAGCTCGAGCCCGAAGCACCCGGTCTCGTGGTCCCCGTTGCGGCCGTCGTGGTGGTGGCGGCGCTGGCGCTGGTGGCCGTGGAGGCAATGCCGCCGGCGACGGCACCCACTCCGAGCAAGGCGAGCCCGCTTATCAAGGCTTTGCTCAGGCGGCGCCGGCCTCCTTGTCCCGGCTCGGTATGTCGTTGCATCATGAGGCTCCTTTCAGAGCCCTCCCGATCTGGGGGGGCATGATCGAGCATGCGCTCTCCCCCTTTCGGCGCGCGTAGCGCAGGCTGTGTGTCACGTGGCAATTTGCGCCGACGCCACACAGCGCGAACACAGCGGGTACTCAGTGGCAGCGGGCTCTCAGTGACAACTTCCGACAAAGAAAGGGCTCAGGGCCACGTGCGCCAGCGATCGATGTCGACGGCGAGCACTGGTCCCGGCGGAGGCAGGGCACGGTACTGCTCGTACTTGGTCGACAGGAGGGCAATGGCGCGCGCCCGCTCGACCGCGTCGTCGGCCGTGCGACCGTTCCCGTCGACCCGCACCCACCACAGTTGGGACCAGTCGGCGTCGTCGTAGTGGTCCACGAGGAGTGACACCGCGCCGTTGGACCTGATGTTCTGCACGCGCCGAAGGTCGAGCGTGGACTTGGGCTTGGCATCGACGGCCGAGTAGAGGGTGTCGCCGTCGAGCGCAAAGCAGCACGGGACGACGTGGGCTCGTGCCACCGCCGTCACCGTGGCCAGGTACCCGACTCTCGCCGAGGTCAGTCGGCTCCGTGCGATTTCAACGTCCACGTCCCGACTGTATCGACCTACCCGTTGAGCAGATCGCGCGCGCCGTTGTCGATGCTCGGATGCCGGAGCTTGGACATGGCCTTGGCCTCGATCTGACGGATGCGCTCACGGGTCAGATTGAAGTGTCGGCCGACCTCTTCGAGGGTCCGGGGAGTTCCCTTCTCGAGGCCGAAGCGCAAGCGGAGAATGGTGGCTTCGCGCTCGTCGAGCGGGGCGAGAAGACGGCTGATCTCGTCGGCGAGGAGGGAGTCGGCGGCGTAGTCGAATGGGGAAACAGCGTTGGCGTCCGCCACCAGGTCGCCGAAGTCACTGTCTCCCTCGTCACCGAAGGACTCGGACAGCGACAGCGGCTCGGACCGCCACCCCAGGGCTTCGACCAGCTTCTCGCGGGACACATCGGTCTCGAACGCCAATTCCTCCAGCGTGGGTCGGCGACCCAGCTTGAGCTCCAGAGCGGTCCGCGACCAATTGATCCGCGACAGCATGTCCCCGGCATGGGCGGGAAGGCGGATGGTTCGGCCCGTGTTGGCGATCCCCCGACTGATCGCCTGTCGGATCCACCAGGTGGCATAGGTCGAGAACTTGAATCCCTTGTTCCAGTCGAACTTCCCCACCGCGTGGATGAGACCCAGGTTGCCTTCCTGGACGAGGTCGAGGAGCGGGACGCCCGAGGCCTGGTACTTCTTGGCGATCGACACGACGAGCCGGAGATTTGCGTGGACGAAGGCCCGGTGGGCCTCCTCACCGAGGACCACCAATCGACGGAGGGCGCGCCTCTTCGCCGCCGTGAGCTCCTGCGCCGACGCCTCGGTCGAAGAGGCCTCACGGCCCGCCTCGATCAGTTTGGCCAGCCGAGTCTCCTCGTGCTTGGTCAGCAACGCGTACTTCCCGATGCCTCTCAAGTAGAGCTTGACGATGTCGGATTCATCGCGCTCAACACGCTGACCCGCCATCCCCAACGGCCTCCTCGGTCCGGCCGGGCCGGACCCATCATCCCGAACCGCGTGGGTGGGTTGTGGTTGCCGGGGTGCGGTCGGCGCTACCGAATTCACACCTACCCGTCGCTGATCCCGCCTGCCCACGATACCAGGTGACGCTCTGCCACGAACGCTCCTCATCGCGACGATCCCGGTCGATCGGTCCCTTGGCCGACATTGTACGACGTGGCCGAACGACCGAATTCGGCATGAGGACTCCGTGTATTCGCAGCGCGTCAAGAACATGGGCCTGCCATCCGATAGCATGGGATCGAATCGACCCGGTCCCAACAGCCACATGGCCGTTCCCCGAGCGATGCGTTGAGCTCGTAAGGGAGAGGCAATGGTCACCGGCACGGTCCAGCGGTTTCGCAAGTCCCGAAGTGCGGCTCGTGCCTAGGGACCGAGAGTTTCGCCCCCGCGACCAGGACCGCGACAACGAACGCGAGCGGAAAGATTCGCGTGGTCCCCGTCGGGGAAGCAGCGACGAGGACGCGCTCCGTCTCCGCGAGGAGGGCCGCTCCTACGCGGCCGTGGCCCGATCGTTGAACCTGAAGCGTTCCAACGACGCCCTGGCAGCGTTCATGCGGGCCCTCCGCCAGCGCCCCGACGCCGAGAGAGCCGAGTTGATCGGTCGCGAGAAGGGCCGCTTGGACCAGCTCGAGACTCGGATCCGTGATCGGGACAAGGACGATCCCACGCGCCTGGACCGACGCCTCACCGCGCTCGAGAAGCTGCGAAGCTCACTTTCCTGAGGCTTCACGCTCGGGCCAATGCCGTTCAGATAACCATCACGTTGCAGGCCTCGTCACCTTTTCGACCGGTGGTCATCTCGAACCTGACCTGCTGGCCGGGCAGCAGCACAGCGGGATCCAGCCCCTGGATACTGGTGGCATGCACGAAGACGTCGCCGGCTCCGGGCCTGGACAGGAACCCGTAGCCCTTCTTGGCGTCGAAGAACCGCACGGTCCCCACGGGTGCGCCGGAGGACCGGCGACGAGGCTCGCGGCTCCCGGTACGGCGGGGTTGAGTCCGCGGTGTCCGACGTACCGACGTGTCGACCCGGGGCGTGACGCTGGTTCGGCGGGGCCGTTCTTCGACCACCACCTCGGAGCGGTGTCGGCGTCCGGCTTCGGAGCTCTCCAGGTTGGCGAACCTTCTGTCCCGTCCGAGGCTCTTCGACGGCCCCTTGGCATGGATCACGGTCTCGAAGCCGAGAGAGCGCTGCAGGACCTTGTTGGCCGGCAACTGCTCGTCGGCGACGAGCGACACGACGATGCCGGCCTTTCCGGCCCGGCCCGTACGTCCTGACCGGTGCAGATAGTCGGTGTTGTCGGCAGGCGGGTCGTAGTGCACCACGCACGGCAGATCCTCCACGTGGATACCCCGGGCAGCCACGTCGGTGGCCACCAGGGCGCGGGCGCGGCCGTCGGTGAAAGCCGCTAAGGCGCGCTCGCGCTGTCCCTGGGTCTTGCCGCCGTGGATGGCGAGAGCCTTGACGCCGCCGGCGTTCAACTGCGCGGTCACGCGGTCCGCGCCACGTCGGGTGCGACAGAAGACCAGAGCCCGGCCGTGCTCCCCCACCAGTGCGACGGTGACGGGAACCCGGTCGTGCCGAGGCACGCTCCAGAACAGGTGTGACACATCGGAGTCGCAGGGCTCGTCGTTGGCCACGTCGTGGCGGGCCGGGTCCCTCTGGTAGCGCTTGACGAGGGTCTCGACCTCCGGGCCCATCGTGGCCGAGAACAACATGACCTGGCGTTCCGGGGCGGTGCGGTCCAGGAGGCGGCGCACCGCGGGCAGGAACCCCATGTCGGCCATCCGGTCCGCCTCGTCGACCACCACCGTGCGCACGGCGCCAAGGTCGATGGCACCTTGCGCCACCAGGTCTTCGAGCCGCCCGGGACAGGCCACGACGACGTCCACCCCCCGGGCCAAGGCTTGGCGGGTGGGTCGGTATCCCGTCCCACCGTAGACGGCGATCACGCGCGACGACCCTTGCCCGGACAGCAACGAGATCTCACGTTGGACCTGAGAAGCGAGCTCGCGGGTGGGGACGAGCACCAGCGCCCCGGGGAGTCCCGGCTTCGATCCGCCCGCCC
>Ga0116215_1002212_pt1 | contig 12249 bp, 11 predicted proteins | sample Sb_taG_7_FD_89698 | JGI IMG/M metagenome (GOLD analysis project Ga0116215, IMG submission 89698) | Peat soil microbial communities from Weissenstadt, Germany - Sb_50d_2_FS metaG | ecosystem: Environmental > Terrestrial > Soil > Wetlands > Peat | place: Germany: Weissenstadt | collected 2010-09-21 | reverse complement strand
TACCGGGACCAGGGCGTGTCGATCCACGACAAGCACATCGAGCTGATCGTGCGCCAGATGCTGCGCCGGGTCCTCGTCGCCGAGCCGGGCGACGCGCCGTTCCTGCCGGGCGAGCGCGTCGACAACCAGGCCTACGCGGCGGTGAACAAGGAGCTGCTTGAGGAGGGCAAGCGCTCGGCCGAGGGACGCCCCGAGCTCATGGGGATCACCAAGGCCTCGCTCGCCACCGACAGCTGGCTGTCGGCCGCCTCCTTCCAGGAGACCACCCGGGTGCTGACCGAGGCGGCCATCGAGGGCAAATCCGACCAGCTGTTCGGGCTGAAGGAGAACATCATCATCGGCAAGCTCATCCCGGCCGGGACCGGCATGGAGCGCTACCGCACCATCCGCCTCGAGATGCCCGGGGCCGAGCCGCTCCCGTTCTGGAGCGGGGGCACCGACGCCGACACCGAGGACCTCGCGGCGTGGCTGCGCGACGTGGGCGGCGAGGGCATCTCCGACGAGCCCTACGACCCGTCGATCGACGCCAGCTGGCTCGGCGCCGCCCCGACGGGCGACGGTGAAGCCAACGGGCGCCCGGAGGGCAACGCCCTCGGGGTCTGAACGGTTGACCCGGCCGGTCCGATGGACCGGCCGGGCTCAGCTCAGCGGCCGGCCGGCTGACTCCCGAGCTCGCCGATGCACCGACGGTCGAGCCATCCGAGCCTTCCGGCGCCGGACTCGACCTCCGCCCAGCCGTCGAGCTCGTGCAGGATCCGCACCGGCGTCCCCGCCGGGACGGCCGCGAGCGAGGTCGAGTTGGTGTCCGGCGACGACCAGGTGGCCGCCGGCGCGCCGGGGAGCACCACGTGGGTCGCCCCGAACGCGGGGGCCCAGTCCGGCCGCCGACCGAACACGTCGACGCAGGTGAGCACCGCCGCTGCGCTCAGGGTGGCGAGCCGGGCCCCCTGTGCCGACCGCTCGATCGACAGGAAGTCCTGCGCGCCGCCGCGCACGCACGTGAGCCCGCTGCGGACGGCGCCACCGCCCTCGGCACGGTCGTTCTCGAGCTCGATCAGGGTCTGGACGACGAGGAAGCGGGTGGCGAGCTCCTTTGCCTCCCCGGCCGCCTTCGCCCGGCCCCGGGAGATCTCGGCGAGGCCACGGCCGGCCAGACGCCGGGTTGCGTCGGACGCCCCGCTCGCGGCGGCCGACGGCGGGGTGTCGATCGCCCGGGCCACCGCGTTCACAAGCCAGAACGCCCCGGCCGGCGGGCGTTTCAACGCGGTGACGATGGCGTTCATCGTGAGCGGCCGCGGGGAGCTCGAGGCGTCGTTGGCGAGGTCGGTCAGCGACTGGCGCCGCTCGGCGTCGATGAGCGTGGCCAACACCAGCGCGTCGAACGGTGAGACCTCGACGCTGAAGTGCATCGGGCGCACCGAGCTCAGCCCGACCAGGTCGCCCATTGCCGCGATCTGGCGGTCGAAAGGGGCCGGCGACTCGAGTCGGAGGGTCTCCCCCCGGTCCGTCACCGAGACCGACGAGCCGTCCGTCCCGCAGAAGTTCGCGTAGCCGACCTCGACGCCGCCGCCGTAGAGGCGGATCTTGCTGATGGCCTTCGCCGAGGCGATCGCGTCCACCGCGGCGACGAGACCCCGGGACGGATGGCCGTGGGCGTCGACGGCTCCTTGAGTGCGGAGCTGTCGCCGCTGGTCCTCGGTCAGGTGGCCGCCCGCGGCCCATGGTGACAGGGGCCCGTGGGTCTCGGTCGCGAGCGCGCCGAGGGCGCCAAAGAGCTCGCGCTCGACAGTGAGGTCGACAGCCATGGGGGTCCCTTTCTACGAGCCGAAGAGGTGCGAGGCCCAGGAGTGGACCGTCTGCCCGATCGATTCGGCGACCGATTGCGCGGCGTGGCTCGCCGCCGTTGTGACGGCCTCCCCTACCGAATTGATCGCTTCGTTCGCCGAGTTGATCGCGTCGCCGATCGCCTTTGCGTTGTTCTCGACGATGTTGAGCGCCTGCCCGGCGAGGAACGACTCGAACACCCCCTGTTCGATCTCCTCCGTGACCCCGTGGATGAACGTCGAGATCGGCGTCTTCAGTGCTTCCTGCCAGGTGCCGGAGAACGGGACCGAAGGGTAGATGTCGTTCGTGATGGCCGTGAGGGTGTTATCGACAGCGACGCGGTGCCAGATCGCCTCGCTGTCGTCTCCGGCGGCGATCCCGCCGGCCACGTCGGTGACGGTCGTATAGAAGTGGCTGAACACCTTGCCGGCCGGGCCGCCGAACGCGGCGATCGCGCTCGCCCCGTAGTCGGCGACGAACTTCGCTCCGCTCGCGATGTTCTCGGCGGTGCCGTACCAGCTCGCCTCGGCATTCGCGTCGTCCGCTTCGGCCTGGCTCTCTTGAATGTGCTGTTTGAGTATGGCCCGCTTGTAGCTGTTGTCCGGCGGGGCCGCGGGGCCCAGATCCTCCTCTGAGGGCCCTTCGTCCCAGTCGTCGCCGTCATCGTCGGGTGGGGGGGGCGGCGGGGTGGTCGTGGGCGGCGGCGTGGTCTCGGGCGATGGGTCGGCCGGCTGGGGCGCGGTCGTCTCGAGGACCACCGGTCCGGCCGGGTCGACCAACCTGGTGCCGTCGGGGAGGGTGATGGCGTTCTTGAACGAGAAGGAGCTGACGGTGTTCCCGAGGTTCTCTGGCACCTGCAGGTAGGTGATGACTTTCGTCGGGTCGTTCGGGTCCGGGACCGTGACCGTGGGGTAGCCCTGGTCGATCAGGTTCTGGATCGCGTTCCCGTCGTGCAGCGTGACGAGCGGACCCTTGATCGTCTCGTTCACCACCACCGCGACCGGCTGGGACAGATCGATGATCGTCCGCCCCGAGTTGTCGGTGTAGGTCGTGTACCCGCTCGGTGGCGGGCTGCCACCCGTCGCGACGAGGACCGGGTTCCCGTTGTCGTCGTTGTCCCAGGTGGCGGCGCCCGAATCGATCAGGGCCTGGACCGCGGGATCACCGACCTTCACCGTCTGGATGTCGGTTTCGTCCGAGGAGGAGTTCCGGTGACGGCGGAGGAGTCCGATTCCGACCAGCAGCCCGCCCACCCCGATCGCCCCTCCGGCGATGGCCCCGTCGTTGTTCCCGCCCGACCCCGAGCTCGAAGACCCGCTGTTGCCGGAGAGCCCGATGGGAGAGGGCCCGGAGCTTCCGCCCCCCGATGAGCCCGACGTTGTCCCCGACGACCCGGTCGACCCGGTTGTCCCCGACGACCCGGTTGTCCCCGACGAGCTGCTCGTCCCCGACGACCCCGTTGACCCGGAACCGCCGAGGAGGCACACCCCGCTGTTGCCCCCCGCGGAGCTGCTGCAGATCTGGCCCGAGTTGGCGGCATCGGCCGGGCCGACGAGGGCGAGGACTGTCAGGGTGGCGATCGCGCCTCCGGCGAGCAGCAGACCGGTCAATGCACTGAGCGCGCGGCGGTGCCGCCAACCCCCGCGGATGCCGACAGCCACGGCGGTACAATAACCGGGCGCAAGCGCGGTTGCGGTGGCCGCGACTCTGCCCGCGGTGTCGCCGGCGCGACCCTTGGACACCAGGTGAGGTGGGGGCTCGTGGGGGAACTGTCGGAGGTCCCGCCCCCGAGTCGGCCTCGTCGGATGCTGGACCGGTTGGACGCGCAGCGCTGGCCGCTCGCACTGGCGGTCCTTGTCTCGGGATGGAACCTCTGGGACCTCCGGGCCACGCTGCGCCCCGTCGCCTACCCCGACGACGCCTCGATCCACGAGCAGATGGTCCGTTTCGCGACGGCGGCGGTCCAGGCCGGGCACGACCCGTTGGGACAGTGGTTCCCCTACCTCGGCGCCGGTTCCCCGCAGTTCCTGCACTACCAGAGCCTCGGGGCGATGCTCACCGGCGTCGCCGGGGCGCTCGTCGGGGGGGATACGGCGTTTCGTTGGTCGCTCTACCTGCTGGTCGCCCTCTGGCCCCTCGTGATCTACCTCTCCGCGCGTCTGCTCCGGCTGACTCCGTGGGCGGCGGCCGCGGCGTCCGTCCTCTCGCCCGTGCTGATGAGCGTGCCCTCGGTGGGCTACGAGCGCGGCGCCTACCTCTGGATCGGCTACGGCCTCTGGGCGCAGCTCTGGGCCTCGTGGTTCCTCCCGCTCGCCTGGGCGACGACCTGGCGGGCGGTGGAGGATCGTCGGTTCCTCGCCCCGGCAGCGCTGTCCGTGGCACTGACCGCTTGTCTGCACTTCGAGACGGGCTTTCTCGCCTTTGCCGCTGTCGTGGTGCTCCCCTTCGTCGTGTGGTCGGACCTGCGGCGAAGGATCATGCGGGCTGCCGTCGTGCTCGTCTTCGCGTTGCTCGGGAGCTCGTGGGCCGTCGTGCCATTGATCGCGCAGGGGAAATGGGCGTCGATCAACGAGGTCCTGCACGACACGCCGCTCGTGAACGGCTACGGGGCCGGCCGGGTGCTCTCGTGGTTGATCGAGGGCCGGGTCTACGACGCCGGCCGGTTCCCAGTCGTCACCCTGCTCGTCCTGGCCGGAGTCGCGATGGTCCTTATCAAATGGCGGAGCGAACCGCTCGGGCGGGCCGTGCTGGTGCTGTGGGCGGTCAGCCTCCTCATGAGCTTCGGCCGGACCACCTTCGGTTCCCTCGTGGACGTGATCCCCGGTTCGAGCGACCTCTTCTTCCGGCGCTTCCTGATGGGCGCGCAGCTGGCCGGGCTCTACCTCGGCGCCACCGGGGCGATCGCGCTGGCCCGGGAGGTCGCGGCCGCGGCCCGGTGGGCGCTCCGCCGGCTCCGGGAGCGGACCAGGGGGGCGGCCGAGCGGAGGGTGGTGGCACTCCTCACCGCGGCGGCCTGCGTCGGGGCCCTCGTGCCGGTGTACTCCCAGGTCCGCAGCTACGACCTCGCCAACTCGGAGAACATCGACGTCCAGCGGGCCCGCGCCGCCGCCGACCGGCCGCTGATCGCGCCGCTGCTGGCCTACGTCGAGCATCACGGGGATGGCCGCACCTACGCCGGCCTCCCGACCAACTGGGGCGAGAACTTCACGGTGGGCGGGGTGTCGGTCTTCAAGTACCTGGAGAGCCAGGACATCGACGAGATCGGCTACACCCTTCGGACGGCATCGCTCATGACCGACCCCGAGTCGTTCTTCGACCAGTCCGACCCGGGCGACTACGTGCTGTTCGGGGTGCGGTACCTGATCCTGCCGACGACGATGCCGGCCCCCGTGCCGGCCCGGCCGGTGATGACCCGGGGCCCCTACCGGCTCTTCGTGATCCCCTCTGTCTCCTATCTCTCGGTGCTCGGCACGGTCGGGATCGTCACGGCCGACCGCTCGAACATCGCGGCGAGGACCCTGGGCGTGCTCCATTCCTCCCTGGTGGCTGACCACCGGGACCTGGTCGTCGCGTTCGCGGGGGCGGCGCCCGCCCCGCTGACCGGGGCGGAGGGCTCCGGTCCGCCCGGCCGGGTGCTCGCCGAGCACGCCGACCTCGCCGCGGGGCGCGCCGAGGCGACGGTCCGGCTCACCCGGCGCGCCGTGATCGCGCTGAGCGCGTCGTTCGACCCGGGCTGGCAGGTGCGGGTCGACGGGCACCCCCGGGGTTCCGAGATGCTCGCCCCGGCGACGGTCGGGGTGGCCGTCGGCCCGGGGACCCACACCGTTTCCTTCGTCCACCGGGGCTTCCCTGACTACCCCCAGCTGTTCGTTGTCGCGGGCGCCTCGGTGCTCGCTGTGTTCGCCCTCGGTCGCGCGAGGCGTCGTCGGGGGTCGGACCCGTCCTGAACGGGACCTTTTCCGGGTAGACTGGCCTTCCGATCGGGGCCGTCGTGCGCCGGGGCGTTGCCCGGGCGACCGAGGTGCCCTAGCATCGATCCGCTGCGCGCACCGCTCGGCGGTGCCACCCCAGCAAGCCCGAAGTCCCCAATCCATGAGGTAACGCGTGCCAACGATCGCCCAGCTGGTCCGAAACGGGCGTCAGACCAAGGACACGAAGACGAAGACCCCCGCGCTCCGGGGCGCGCCCCAGCGGCGGGGGGTCTGCACGCGCGTCTACACCTTCACGCCCAAGAAGCCGAACTCCGCGCTCCGCAAGGTCGCCCGGGTCCGGCTCACGAGCGGCGTCGAGATCACCGCCTATATCCCGGGCGTCGGCCACAACCTCCAGGAGCACTCGATCGTGCTCGTGCGGGGTGGCCGGGTCCGCGACCTGCCCGGGGTTCGCTACAAGGTCATCCGTGGCGCCCTCGACGCCTCCGGGGTGCGAGAGCGGGCCCAGGCCCGGAGCCGCTACGGCGCCAAGAAGGAGTCCTAGTGCCCCGCAACGGCCCCGCCCAGCGGCGCGACCTCGCGCCCGACCCGGTCTACCGCTCGGTCCTGGTCACCCAGGTGGTGAACAAGATCCTGTCCCGGGGCAAGCGCACGCTCGCCGAGCGGATCGTCTACTCGGCCCTCGACCTCGTCAACGAGCGGGGCGGCTCGGACCCGATCGCCTCGCTCAAGCGGGCGATCGAGAACACCCGCCCCGAGCTCGAGGTGAAGAGCCGCCGGGTCGGCGGCGCCACCTACCAGGTCCCGGTCGAGGTCCGACCCCGCCGGGCCACCACGCTCGCCATCCGCTGGTTGGTCGGCTACTCACGCCAGCGCCGCGAGAAGACCATGGCCGAACGGCTGGCCGGCGAGATCCTCGATGCGTCCAACGGGGTGGGGAATGCCGTGAAGCGGCGCGAGGACATGCACAAGATGGCCGAGTCGAACAAGGCCTTCGCCCACTACCGCTGGTAGTCCCCCTCACCGAAGTGGACACGCATCATGGCTGACCCCCTGCCGATCCGCGAATTCCCGCTCGCCCGGACCCGAAACATCGGGATCATGGCGCACATCGACGCGGGCAAGACCACCACGACCGAGCGGATCCTCTACTACACCGGCCGGAACTACAAGATGGGCGAGGTCCACGAGGGCGCCGCCACCATGGACTGGATGGTCCAGGAGCAAGAGCGCGGCATCACCATCACCTCGGCCGCCACCACCTGCCGGTGGCGCGACACCTGGATCAACATCATCGACACCCCGGGCCACGTCGACTTCACGGTCGAGGTGGAGCGGTCGCTGCGCGTGCTCGACGGCGCGGTGGCGGTGTTCGACGCGGTGGCCGGGGTCGAGCCGCAGACCGAGACGGTGTGGCGGCAGGCCAACAAGTACGGGGTCCCCCGGATCTGCTTCGTGAACAAGATGGACCGGGTTGGCGCCGACTTCGTCCGCACCGTCGACATGATCCGGAACCGGCTCGACGCCGTGCCGGCCGTGGCCCAGCTGCCGATCGGGGCCGAGAGCCAGTTCGTCGGGGTGATCGACCTGCTCGAGCGGACCGCGCTCGTCTGGGCGGACGGCATGGGCGAGAAGTGGTCGGAGACCGAGATCCCCGCCCACCTGGAGACCGCCGCCGAGGAGGCCCGCCACCAGCTGGTCGACGTCCTCAGCAACTACGACGACTCGATCATGGAGAAGTACCTGGCCGACGAGAAGATCACGGGCGACGACCTCCGCCGGTCGCTGCGGGCCGCGACCCTGGCCTCCCAGGTGGTGCCGGTGCTGTGCGGGTCGGCCTTCAAGAACAAGGGCGTCCAGCCGATGCTCGACGCCGTGGTCGACTACCTGCCGAGCCCACTCGACCTGCCCCCGACCCAGGGGACCCGGCCGGGCAAGGACGAGCTCGAGGAGCGCACCCCCGACGACGACGCCCCGTTCTCGGCCCTCGCCTTCAAGATCATGACCGACCCCTACGTCGGCAAGCTCACCTACCTGCGGGTGTACTCCGGGACGCTGCGCAAGGGCGGGACCGTCCTCAACTCCTCCAAGGACAAGCGGGAGCGGGTCGGCCGGCTCCTGCAGATGCACGCCAACCACCGGGAGGACAAGGACGCCATCTTCTCGGGCGACATCGTCGCCGCGGTCGGCCTGAAGGTGACCTCGACCGGCGACACCCTCACCGCCCCGGACCACCCGATCCTGCTCGAGGCCCTGGTGTTCCCCGAGCCGGTGATCCACGTGGCGGTCGAGCCGAAGACGAAGGCCGACCAGGACAAGCTGTCCCGGGCCCTCTTCAGCCTGTCCGAGGAGGACCCGACCTTCCGGGTCCGCACCGACGAGGAGACCGGCCAGACCGTCATCTCGGGGATGGGCGAGCTCCACCTCGAGGTCCTGGTCGACCGGATGCTCCGGGAGTTCAGCGTGGACGCCAACGTGGGCAAGCCCCAGGTGGCCTACCGCGAGACCATCCGCAAGCCGGTCAAGGACATCCAGGGCCGCTACGTCCGCCAGACCGGCGGCCGGGGCCAGTACGGGCACGCCGTCATCAACCTCGAGCCGACCGGCCCGGGGGGCGGCTACGAGTTCGTGGACAAGATCACCGGCGGGTCCATCCCGAAGGAGTACATCCCGGCGGTGGACGCCGGGATCCAGGAGGCCCTCACCTCGGGGGTGCTGGCCGGGTACCCGACCGTGGACGTCCGGGTCACCCTGGTCGACGGCTCCTACCACGACGTCGACTCCTCGGAGATGGCCTACAAGATCGCCGGCTCCATGGCGGTGAAGGACGCCGCCAAGAAGGCCTCGCCGGTCCTTCTCGAGCCGGTCATGGCCGTCGAGGTGGTCACCCCCGAGGACTACATGGGCGACGTGATCGGCGACCTGTCGGCCCGGCGGGGCAAGGTCGAGGGGATGGAGTCCAGGGGGACCAGCCAGGTGGTGCGGGCGCAGGTACCGCTCGCGGACATGTTCGGCTACGCTACCGACCTGCGTTCTCGCACGCAGGGGCGAGCCACGTACACGATGCAGTTCGACGCCTACAGCGAGGTGCCCGAGTCGATCTCACGAGAGATCGTCGCCCGGGCCCGTGGGGAGTAGGGCTCAGGCCTCCACGGCGCACAGACACCCGCGACGGGCGACCGTCGTAGCGGGACCCCGAAGGGGCCCGCCCGAGAACAGGGAGCGGTTCCCAAGTCATGGCCAAGAAGAAGTTCGAGCGGACGAAGCCCCACGTCAACGTGGGCACCATGGGTCACATCGACCATGGCAAGACCACGCTGACCGCCGCCATCACGAAGGTGCTCTCCGAGACCAACCCGAACACCGCGTTCACGCCGTTCGACCAGATCGACAAGGCGCCCGAGGAGAAGCAGCGGGGCATCACCATCACGATCGCCCACGTCGAGTACGAGACGCCCAACCGGCACTACGCGCACGTCGACATGCCCGGCCACGCCGACTACATCAAGAACATGATCACCGGGGCCGCCCAGGTCGACGGCGCCATCCTGGTGGTCTCGGCGGCCGACGGCCCGATGCCCCAGACCCGTGAGCACGTCGTGCTCGCCCGCCAGGTGGGCGTGCCCTCGATCGTGGTGGCCCTGAACAAGGCCGACATGGTCGACGACGAGGAGCTCCTCGACCTGGTCGAGCTCGAGGTCCGCGAGCTGCTCACCGAGTACGGGTTCCCCGGCGACGACACCCCGGTGGTCCGGGTGAGCGCCCTCAAGGCCCTGGAGGGCGACCCCGAGTGGACGCCCAAGATCAACGAGCTGATGGAAGCGGTGGACACCTTCATCCCCGAGCCGGCCCGGGACGTCGACAAGCCGTTCCTCATGCCGATCGAGGACGTGATGTCCATCACCGGCCGCGGCACCGTGGTCACCGGCAAGATCGAGCAGGGCAAGGTCCACGTCGGTGACGAGGTGGAGATCGTCGGGCTGCGCGACACCCAGAAGTCGGTCGTGACCGGCGTCGAGATGTTCCGCCGGTCGCTCGACGAGGGTCAGGCCGGGGACAACGCCGGCTGCCTCCTGCGAGGCACGAAGAAGGAGGAGGTGGAGCGGGGCCAGGTGCTGTGCAAGCCGGGCTCGATCACCCCCCACACCAACTTCGAGGCGAACGTCTACACCCTGACCAAGGAGGAGGGCGGTCGCCACAAGCCGTTCTTCAACAACTACCGGCCGCAGTTCTACTTCCGGACGACCGACGTCACCGGGGCCATCCAGCTCCCGTCGGGCACCGAGATGGTGATGCCGGGCGACACGACCGAGATCACCGTCGAGCTCGGCAAGCCGATCGCCATGGTCGAGGGTCTGCTCTTCGCCATCCGGGAGGGCGGCCGCACGGTCGGCTCGGGCCGGGTCACGAAGATCCTGAAGTAGAGGAGAAGAGACCGTGGCCGAGGGCCCCCGCCAGAAGATCAGGATCCGCCTCAAGGCCTACGACCACGAGGTCCTCGACCAGTCGACCGAGAAGATCGTCCAGACGGTGCTGCGCACCCAGGCCAAGGTCCACGGCCCGGTGCCGCTGCCAACCGACAAGCACCGCTACACGGTCATCCGCTCGCCCCACAAGTACAAGGACTCGCGCGAGCACTTCGAGATGCGGGTCCACAAGCGCCTGGTCGACATCGTCGAGCACACGCCGAAGACGGTCGACTCGCTGCAGCGCCTCGACCTGCCGGCCGGCGTCGACATCGAGATCAAGATCCAGACCGCTTAGGCACGCGGCGGTCAGGTTCGTTGCCGTCGACCCCGTCGATGAGTCGGCCCGACGGTTCTACGGCCGCTTCGGCTTCACGGACATTGCCGGCGACGAGCACGCTCGGATGTACCTCAGGATCGACGAGGCCCGAGCTTCCTTCGATGAGGCCGGGAACGAGATCTGACCCGTGCCGGGGGAGGTCGGTCTTGGATTTGGGCCAAGTTCGTGCAACTACGGTCTGATATCCCACTTGGCGACCTCCAACTCATGGGCCTCCTTGTACTCCCGGGCCTCACCGGTCGAGGTGCAAGCCGAGGGAGCCTCTGATTAAGAGTTACTCAAGGCTTCGTAGGGCCCGGCGTACCAGCGGCACCGTATAAAGAGCGTTGTACATGGCCACGAGCAACATGCCGCCCGGGCGGACGTGGAAGGTCGTGCGGTCCTCGGACGAACTCACTCGTACGACGGCCCATACAACAGCGTTGCGCTGAACACGGAGGGTCGTATCAGATGTCTGCTTGATTTTGAAGGCAGCATCGAGCGAATCACTAAGCACGCGTTGGACTTCCTCGAGGCTCACCTGGTGGCTCACTTGTATTGGCATGTCGTCACTCCTTTCTGTTCAGACACGGGATGGCGCTCATCCTGTATGTGGCTCCCAGCTGAAATAGCGGACGGCTATGAGAAGCCCTGCTGCACCCCAGGCGGCGACTACGAGAACGTCGAGCCAGTCGAAGGGGGTGCCGACCAAGCCGGCCATCATGCCGGCGGCGAAGTGCCTGATCGGGAAGATCCGGCCCACCCAGATGATCCACGACGGGGTGCTGTTGCCGAATGGGATGAAGATCCCCGAAAGAAACCCGAGTGGGAGAACGGTGCCGAGCACGACCGGGCTTGACGCGTCCGTGTTGGGGATGACCACGGTGACAGCGAGGCCGAGAGCACACAGCGCAGCGGAGCCAACAGCCAGCATTGATAGGAAGTCCAAGAGGGGGATGCCGGCTGGGATGCGGGCGCCGTAGAAGGCGCGGCCAAAGGCGTCAGTCAGTGCCACGAGGAGGACCGCGATGCCGACCGAGTGCAAAATCCGAGAGGCCATGAAGGCCGCTTTGGGCAGAGGTGACCCGTCGATGCGCTTAAGAATGCCTGCGTCGCGCTGGGCGCTGATGCCGATGGCGATGTTCGAGTAGCAGGCCTGGATCACCGCGAACGCCGCCATCGCGGCGACGTAGTAGGTGGACAGCTTGACCTGGATTGATCCGATATGCACGGTGCCGTTGCCGAGCAGGGAGGTGAAGATCACTAGGAACATGAGCGGGAATGCGAAGGTGAAGAATGCCCGGGCCGGATTGCGCCAAAACGCCTTGTTTACGTAGCGGGCTTGCGAGACGGTCAGCGCCAGCGCGGTCATGCCACAACCCCCTCCGTGGCGGCCGAGGCTGATCGCGTCTCGGGCGGCCCTTCCATGCTGGTCAACTCGAGGTACATGTCCTCAAGGGAGGGCCTTCGGACTTCGAGGCCGTCAAGGTCAATCCGGTTCTCGATCGCCCAATGCAGAAGATCATGCACACCAGTGACCGCATCATCGAATGCGATCTGGATGAACTCCTGCGCGTCTGGTGGCCCACCCAGCCCGGTGGGTGGGGTTATGCCGGGAGGGAGGCGGTAGCGGACCTGTACCTTGGCCCGGTCCCGGAACCCCAGCGTGGACGGCGTGCCCTCTGCCACGGCTCTTCCCTTGGCGATC
>Ga0116215_1002211_pt1 | contig 12249 bp, 12 predicted proteins | sample Sb_taG_7_FD_89698 | JGI IMG/M metagenome (GOLD analysis project Ga0116215, IMG submission 89698) | Peat soil microbial communities from Weissenstadt, Germany - Sb_50d_2_FS metaG | ecosystem: Environmental > Terrestrial > Soil > Wetlands > Peat | place: Germany: Weissenstadt | collected 2010-09-21 | reverse complement strand
TTCGACCCTCCGCCACTAGACTCACGCCTAGAACTTAACCAAGATCGACAGATCGATAAATGACTCATCCCTGCGAAGATCCGGGAACCAGACGCTACTGATTCCGCCTCCACAGGCCGTTTCTGCGTCCGCAAGGCTTGTTTTCCCGGACGTTGCGCCGTTGCTGCACGCGAAAAATCCTGGCGAGCCGTTGTTTCCTCCGGGAGGCGTAATTCCGCCCCGCCCAGTCCAGTAGGGCACGCTGGCGTGGCGATAGTCGTATTCCCAGCGGAAAGTAATGTATTGCTTGGGCATATAGTCGAAGGTGAAGGACGTATCCCAAGCTTTGAACGGATCGCCTGGATTTCCCGTGAAGTAAGGCGCACTCGTCGCCGCGGAAATCGCTCCCGCTCCATTGATCGGGGGAATGAGGACGAGATAGCGCCCCGGATTGTTGATCTGCCCGCCGCCCAGCGTCAATCCAAACAGGTCGTGGTGGAACCAGAAACGGTTGTAAAACATATAGCCGACGAAGCTCTGCTTCGGGTGACCGTTTTTAGTGCCAAAGCAGCTTACACCGCCACCGTACTCACAACCCAGATCGCCGGTGAAGCTGAATGCCATCTTATCGAGCGTGTTCTCCGGCCGATCGAAATACTTGATTTCAATACTATCGTCGGTGTGGATGCGCTTGCGACCGGGTATGAAGAGGTCGTCCTGTCCCAGACCGTAATTATTCGAAATGATGTTGATGTAGGGCTTGGGAGTCCACTTAATCTGGCCTCCGAGTCCGGGCCTATGGTTGGCCGACGCATACGATTGCCATCCATTGATGAACCACGGTTCGATCTTCAAATGTGCCGTGGGGAAAATCTGTATGCGCATACCCTCGAAAAACCACGGCGTGTTAGAGGAAACGTAAGACGGCTGGTAGGCCCAATTGTCGAAATTGTAGTAACTGAACAGACCGATGTAGGACAAGAAGATTCCCGCGTCCACGTTCACGCCGTGCATAACATTGAGGTGATATCCGCCGTACGCTTCCGTGAGGTAGCGGTACGCACTGACGACATCCCATTGACCGTGGCCTGGGCTGGGGTCATTCCGCGGCGTCGTCGCGGAATACATACCGAACTGGGTCATCAGCCTGGCGCGAACATTGTCAAAGTGAAAGTCGCCGCCCACTCCCAGTTGCTCGAGCTGAACTTCTTGGGACCTGAAGAGCTCGCTCGACCCGCCCATCGAGTGATCTGTCGGATGGTTGAAGTCGAAGACGTAGTTGACGTCCGCTCGGATCTCCGGTGTAAAGAATTTCGAGTCCCAAAAGATATCCTTCGTGCGCGGGTTGCCGTTCAGCCAGGTCCAGTCGTAATCCGAAAACGGTTCTACCTTGGCAGCCTTCGCCGCCTCGGCCTGCGGGAATTCAGAGCCGGGCACCCTCTTGAAGTCGGGAGCTGCGGCTGGAGCGGCCAAGCCTCCTGATGTATAGCTCTCGTTCGGCGCGGCGGGCGGCGCCGCCGAAATTTGTGCGACGGCAGCAGACGGATTGGCTTGCGTCTTCAAATTCTTAAGCTCTGCCTCGAGCTGCTCGATGCGCTGCTTCATGGCCTCGATTTCTTTCGTAATCTCGGCCGTTGTCGGCTGAGCCGCGCCGCTGCCATCTCCGCTGGCCACCTGGCTTGTGCTCTGCCCGAAGGAAGGCCTCGGCGACACAAGTAATCCCAGCACGCACAACGCAAGCCAGCATTTATGGGGACGCAATCGCCGAGGATCGGCCTGCGATGCCTTCGAGGCCGCAAGTTGAGAGATCAAGGTTGAGTTCATCTCATCACCTCGTGAATACGCATTTACGCTATTATTTTCGGGAGAGTGCCGGTGTAAATTCTGTCACGATCTCCGTGACTGGTGCGACTCCAGACGATAGTGGAAGGGCCAACTCCACGTACGTCGCCTGGCGTAACTTGGGAGCACCTTGGTCTCGCTTCGGCAATCCGGAAGAGCTCGAACCCGCTTCCGTCGCGCTGCGATGACCCGTCAGCCCGGACCACTCGGCAAACGACTGCCCTGGTCTCCTAACCGCAGTGAACGAAACGAGTTCCCCGGGTCGATTACGCGATACCGGCTCCGAGGCCTTCGGCGACTTGTGGCGCTTCTCATCACGCCGGAGCTGAATGAGAACGTAGATATAAAACCCGCATGCGAGAAACGCCGGGATTGCAATCACATATCGCATGGGAATTGCTCCTTCGCGCCTGGCGAACAGCGCAATTAGCACCGCGCACAAGTACGTGCACAGCGTCCTTAAGCAGCACGATAGCCCGCCAGCATTAGAAAGGCGTAAGCAAGTCGTAAGGATTTCGTAAAGTCGAAGTTTAGATGGCGGCGTGGGATTGGGATCGACGTGCGGTTCGGATATGCACGAGGGTGAGCGATATATCGTGAATGGGGCTAGTCCCGATGCATTCGGTGGTCGAGGCAATGGTTAAAGGAGGCAATGAGGAGATGAAAGCAACCTCGCTTGCTCGGTGCGACGTGCCTCGAGCCGAGATCCACGCCGGAATCGAAGATCTGGCGCGGGTTTGGGCTGTAGGCGATTGATCACAAAGAGGATATAAGGCCGGCATCGTTCGTGCTGCTGCGCCTCTCGGCGTAAACCTCGGTCGTCAGAGAGAAATGGCGAATGAGTGCATGAGAGACGTTGAACGAATATTCCTGGCGGCGAGAATACGGTATGCGAGTAATTCAACCGTACTCGGTCATGTCTCTAGCGTATAAGTGCGATCTCTCCTCGCCGATCTCAAAGTCGCAGGGAGGGTATAAGGGAGGGTTCAATGGCGAAGTGCGCGGACACCCCTTACGGGTCTGGTGTCACGGAATGGCTGTCGTCGCCAGGTCGTCGCAGACCTGGGACTATGCGGAAGTGTTCCTGCTCGCCGCCCGAGGACCGGGGCAGTGCTTCGAGCGCGGAGTGCGCCCGGTGCCACGCCGCATCAAGGTCGCGGCGATCGAGCGCGACCAACGCGCTCGCGGTTTCGAGGATCGCGTCCGCTTGATCCGACAGCTCTTGATGGCAGGCGTCCGGAAGTCGTGGTGCTAGCCGGCGAATCGCGTCGAGCTGGTGGATCAGCACAGCGGGCGTCGTCGCGGAGGCCTGACGGATCTGATCGAACGCAAGCTTGGCGAGGCGCTCGAGCCGCACTGGCGGCATCCATACCCGGAGGCGGCTGTCGGTGTCGTACCAGTTCCCTTCGAGCGGGGGCCGCTCAGCCAGCGTGAGCAGCGCGTCGGCGAGCCAGTCGACGCACGCAACGCCGGTGAACGTATCGTTGACCGCGGGCGACAGGGCGCGAATCGCTATCTCGACGACCTGCGCGATGCCGAACTCACTATCTTGTGTGAGCGTGCGGTGACGGCCGATGTGAATTCCCCGGTCAATCGCGGCCTCGAGAGTGCCGACGGTGTCCGCTGGCACGATTGCTGCGAGTGGCTCGCCGCGGAGCACGAACTGGCCCGGGCGAAACTTCAGCACGATCAGCGCGTCCACCGCCCGCGCGGCCGCGACCAGCGCACCATGATCGACATGCTGCAGGTATCCGCTCTTCGCGCACGACACGATCGCGCCGGTCTCGGCCTGGTGCAGAATCTCTGCGTCGTCGGGCGCCGCGCCGGTACCCTCGCCAGGACCGGACATGTGCGCGGCGCCGGCCGCGACGTACAAATCGTCAACGATCGCGCCGATCAAGTCGGGGTTCTGGATCGATCTGGCAACCCGATGGCTGTAGTAAACGAGGAACCCGAAGCTGAGTACGACGAGCACCCAGGCCGTGATCAGCGAGATCTGCGGGATGAAGCTCGAAGTCGGATCCTGATGGGTGACGAGGAAGACGAGGCAGATGTACACGAACGTGCCCATGAACAGGCCGATCGTGACCTGGGTAACCCAGTCCTGCAGGAACCGGTAGAGCAGGCGCGGGCCGAACAACGTCGAGACCATCGACAGCACGAGCAGAGCGACCGAGAAAATCAGCGCGAGCACGGTCGCGACCGCGCCCATCATCGCCGCCAGGATTGCGCGCGCGTCGTCGATGCTGCCCATCGTCAACCATGATGGGATGTGAATGATTCCGTACTTGTCGAGGATGTCCGGAATCAAGGTGATCCCGAACAGCGCAACTGCGGCGAGCGAGAGCTGCAGCGGGATCCGCCACAGGTTAATGTCGCGTTGCGAACGGAGCTTCGTAGGGCGCGGGGCGAGCATCCGATGTGAATTTCAAACGCTTTTATTTTCCGAAGAGCAATCGCTCCAGGACGGGACCGAGAGCGAAGGGTGGAAGTTAGCTCAGAAGCACCGTCGTTAACAAGCACAATCGGAAACTAGCATATTTCCAGGTAACTGTTGCCAACAGGGATTTTCACCACCTAATCGGCAAGTGTCTGGTTAACGCTGCGAGTTCAACCGGTCGATGCAACACCATCTAATCCGTTGATCTGACAATACTTCCCCTTGAGAATCGGTCTGTACGGCAAGACTCAGTCAGAACCTAAGCAGGGCAGTGTTCTTTGTGAATCAAAACTCGCGAACGAAATCAGCCTCGTAGACTCCTAAAAGAAGACTTCGGACAAGTGTTGCGTCGACCCACTGAGACTGCCGCGTTTATCAGGCACTGCACTGTGGGAAATCCAAAGTTATAGTCAGCGCGTGAATTCCCCCTCGCCAAGCGCCCCGGTATTCGGGTCGCGAACAGGGCTAAAGGCCGTCGGTATCTTTCTGTTTTTCGGGGCCGTCATGGCGTCCCTCGCAAGGACCACCCTAGTGTCGCGCAGCACCGCTCTCGACAGAATTTGGATGCTGAATCCTCGTGCGTACAGCGAGCTTTCGCCGTCAGGAAAACCAATGGGTCTCCTGTTTCTGTCGCTCGCGGCTGCGCTTGCAATCGCCGGTACAGGATGGCTGAAGCGGAGACCGTGGGGATGGCAGTTGGCTGTGGTCATCATCGGAACGCAGGTTGTGGGCGACGTCACGAATATTTTTTACGGGCGCATAATTCAGGGTGCGGTGGGTGTCACGATTGCTGGTGTTCTACTCTTCTATATGACTCGACCATTTATTCGCGCTTGTTTTGTGACAATATCGAAACAAATTGTCCACAGACATGACCCGTGAGAGCATTTCTTCATGAAAATCCTGGCTTACGCAGTCGCGGCGACAATATTCGAGGCGTCGGAGACGCGGTCATGAGAGTTGCGCTTCGATCTCCGTATGCGCTGCCGGGTCGCATCGCGTTATTCGCGGTGGCATCTCTTTTGCTCGCATGTACGGTCTGTTTCTCAATATTGCGCCCGTCGAATTCGCAACCTCGACGGGAATTTATCTCGCGTCATTGTTCATCTCGTTTCAAATAGTCCATTACATATTCTTTCGGCGCGTGCCTTCGTTTGGTGTACTGCTTGGGGGAACCTTCATAGTTGCGGGTGCAGTGATCATCTACTTTTGTAAGTGACCAACGTGCTTGATGCCGAACCAGTTTCAGGCAACGGCGGAATTTGTCCGGCCTCCCCGTTGATCAGGCAAGTGGATCGTTTCCGATCACGCCCTGATACGTGAGGAGTCCGCCGGCAATCCTAAGCACGGTCATGCGCGCTGACACCGTATGAATCCAAGACATCGTGGAGGGTCACGATGCCTTCCAGCTTGTGCACGTTCGCACGACTCACAACGGGTAGGACATCAAGCTGACTGGCGCCCATCCGGTCGAGTGCCAGGTCAAGGCTTTGGTCGGAGTGGACGTGCGGAAAATTGAGTGCACTTACAATTTTCCCGAGCTGTTGGTCGGCATCTTGCGTGAACTCTCGTTCAAGCGTGACGCGGCTGATAACTCCGACCACGCCGCTGCTATCCGTCACGAGCCAGCTTCGAAATTTACTCGAGTGTGCTCGCTGCAGCGCTCCCCGTACCGTGAGCTCCGCTGGCAGCGACTCGGTCAGAGGGCGCATGGCTCGGAGAATCTGACGTTGACCATGTAGTTGACGCGTCTCGGCCGTAGGAAGGTGTATGCCATCTTGTACTGCCAGGGCCTCGTAAATAGGCTGCCGCTGCAGTCTCGAAGAAATGAAAAGGCTCACCAGATTCGAAATCATCAGCGGAACGATGACCGCATAGTCTTGGGTCATCTCGAAGATCATCACTACTGAGGTCATAGGAGCGCGCACGATGCCTGCGAAGACCGCGCCCATGCCGACTAGTGCATAGGCACCGGGCGTCGCGGTGTAGGAGGGCAACAAACGATGTGCAAGGGTCCCTACGGTACCTCCCAGCATGGCGCCGATGAACAGCGCAGGGCCAAAAATTCCGCCCGCGTTGCCCGAAGCATAGCTCGTCGTCACGGCTAAGAGTTTCAGAACCACCAACAGAATCATCAGATTGAGCGCCATGCGTCCATTCAAGACATCGCCGACGTAACCATAACCGACGCCCAAGACCTGCGGCACAAACCATCCCATTAAGCCCACCACCAACCCGCCCGCCAAAGGTTGGAACCAGAGTGTCCATTTCGGGAAGCGCAGGAAGCGTTCGCGCATGCCCAGCAGAAGCTTTGTAAAGGTTACGGAAACCAGACCCCCTGCCACGCCAAGCACCGCGTAGATGGCAAGTTCGAGCGGATGGACCAACTGGTATTGCGGAACCTTAAATAGAGGGTTATTGCCGAGCAGTAGGCGGAGTACTACCCAAGACGTAGCGGAGGCTAAAACCACCGCGCCAATCACGGGCGCGTGGAGGTCTCCCACAATCTCCTCCAGCGAGAACAGCACTGCCGCCAGAGGCGTATTAAACGCGGCCGCGATCGCTGCTGCCGCACCGACCGGCAGAAGCGCTTTTACTTTTTCGGGACGCAATCCCAAGCGGCGCCCGAGCACTGAACCAATACCCGCACCGACTTGGACGGAAGGCCCCTCGCGACCCAGCGGGATTCCGCTGGCGAGCGTTGCCGACGTGCAAAAGAACTTTCCGACCACGGTGCGCAGCGTGATGCGACCTCCGCCGGCGAACAACGCAGCTTTGGTCTGTGGCACCCCGCTGCCTCGCGCGTTGGGAAAATAGCGGAAAAGCAGGTAACCGATGCCCAGCGAGCCCATAACCGGGAACAGCAAACGTCGCCACGGAGCACCGCCCGCCGGATACAGTCGCATCCCCATTCGTTCCGTGAGCAAGATGAAAGCGACGACCGCCAAACCTGTCAATGCGCCTATAACCAGCGCCAGAACTAGAAATACCTGATCTTCCCGTTGCTGCAACTTGTCCACAAGACGCAACAGTGGGGTTTTCCACCAACTTTCGCTCGCCGTCTGGTCACTTTCACTCATCGTTGGGGAATGTACCACGAAAAGTATAACTCACCGGATTGCCTGTCGGAGGCGAAAAGGAGAGTTGAAGGCGCTACGCACAGCTTTAGAAGTGGCCGCACTCGGCATTTCGACCCGAGGCACGATGCGATAACTCCAGTGATGGCGTGCACCCGGAAACAGTCGTAGGCGTGCTGTCCAGCTATTTAAGAAGCGAGTCGAGCGCGTTTTGGATGTCTGCCTCGCCGACCTCGCCGGCGCGATCGTAAATGGTTTTGCCGTTGCGATCGAGAATGGTCACGTGCGGAATTGAGCCGCGGTAATGCGCAGAGATGAGTTCGTCCTGTTGCCGCGTGTGCTTTACATCCAGATCGACGATCACGAAATTCACGCGGCCGCGAAATTTTTCGTAGAGGCTGACGGTGCGCCGCGCCTGGCGTTTGGAGTTGTAACACGCCTCGCCGTAAAAAATGATGTAGTTGGGCTTGCCCGATACGACTGCTTCGTCCATGTGATCGCCGGTGATGAGCGGGCCGTCGTTGCTGTCGCTCGAATAATCGAGGTGCGCATTGAGCTTCAAATTTTCCCCGGCCCGAGCTGGCAGCGCCACGCTGGCCGCGAAAAGCAACGCCGCCGCAAGGAATACTCGAACTCCATTCATTAGGTTGTTGGCCATGCGCATTCGATTCCCCTGTAGCGAAAATGTTTCAAATTTATGTCCAGCCACTTTGCCGCAAGCCCCGTAACTTTCCTCCGCCCCGCACATCGAATCGCCCGGCCCGTGAAATCCCTGAACCCTCACGCAGCCAAAATCTCAACTCGTCGAGGAGAAAAAATGAAACGCTATTTGCTCATCGGAATCCTTGTTTGTTCGCTGTGCGTCCCGGCTGTCTCGTTCGCGCATTTTGCGGTCCAGCAACAGGACCAGTCGTCACAGGACAATATGAAGAAGGACGACAACATGAAGAAAGACGAAATGAAGAAGGACGACCAATCCAGGAAGTCCACGAAGAAGAATGACAAGATGAAGAAAGACGACAGCATGAAAAAAGACGACAACATGAAGAAGGACGAAATGAAGAAGGACGACAAAAAGAACGACGGCATGTCCAAAGACGATTCCAAGCCCAACAACTAACGGGCCGCCGATACGTCAGATTCCGCTCCGGGCGACTGCAATACTCAAATGCCGCCGCCCGGAGAATTCGTCGCCAGGCGTCCCGCACGTAACGACCTGCGCGACTTAATCGCCTGAATCCAATTCATCCCTTTCCGACCGACGCAGCTGTGACGACGCGCGGTTCTTCTCAAGGCGACGAATCAGCTCTGCTTCGCAGCGAATGCACGGGTTGTAGCCTTCTCTCATCGCCTCTTCCACCGGCATCATCCTCGATTTGCCGTGAATAAACGTGCAGCCGGGCACGTGAAATGTCTTGCCGTCGTCGGAGACCACCACAAGATTGGCCACCGGCGCGCGCAGCGCAGGCTCACTCATCGGCGCGCGCAATGCGGGCACGGCGAAGCGCGGCAAGCTGAAGACGATCATAGCCGCCGCGGCCAATCCAGCTCCCGCAAGCGAAAGGATCCAGGTATAGGCCGCGCCGCGTTCCGGTCTCGCCTGCAGCAAAAGCCTGCGATGCAAGGCCGGGCTGAATTCCGCGGGAATTTCGAACATGCGCACATCGCCATACAGCTGCACGACATTTCTCGTCCCGGCAAGCACCGCCGCGCATTTCTTACAGACGGTCACATGGTGATCGATATCGGCGCGAAGTCTCGCTTGCACCTCACCGTCGATATAGTTCGAAATCTCTCGCCAGACTTCTTCGCATTTCAAGTCCATGGCTTTGTTCCCTTCTCAAACACCAACGGCCGGCTCCAATTCCCGCCAAGTCCCGGAGCCAGACTCTCGCGCAGCATCAGGCGAGCACGCAGAAGCCTGGTTTTCACGGTTCCCGGAGTAATGCCGATCGCCTCCGCAGTCTCTTCAATGCTCAAATGCTGGATATCGCGCAGCACGAACACTTCACGGTATTTTTCGGCCAGCGAAGCCAGCGCCTTGACCAGCAGATCGCGCACTTCCTTGCGCTCCAGCGTCTCGGAAGGAATTTCGCGCCAGTCCGCGAAATCCTGTGGGACTAACTGTCCCTCGTCGTCTTCGCTCCCCAGTTCGTTAAAAGGCTTCATAATCTCGCGGTGCTCTTTTCGCCGCCGCATGCGCGCTTCGTTGATGGTCACCCGCGTGAGCCAGGTGCCGAATCGCGACTCGCCCCGAAATTGCCTCAGGTGCGCGAAAGCTTTCAAAATGGCTTCCTGCGCCACTTCTTTCGCGTCGGCCTCGTTCTGCAGGATGGCGTAAGCGGTCACATACACGCGCCGCTCGTAAGGCCGCACCAATTCCGCGAAAAGCTCGCGCTCGCCGCGTCGGATTCGCTCGAGCAGCTCGCGCTCATAGGCCAATGGCAAAAGTTCGCTGGAGGGCGCTCCTCCACTCTCGCTTCGGGCTTTCGCCTGGGAAGACATCGCTGTGGTTTCAGCGCCCCTCTTGACGCTCAGCGCTAACGCAGATACTCCGGGTCATTCTTCCAGCCGCTCACCATGGAAACAAAATTATTCCAGCCGTGCAGCAACACCATCACCAGATGCCCCCCAATGAATAGAAGAAACGCCACCATCACGCAGAAATGCCAAATGCGCGCGAGGTGGAATCCGCCCATCAGCACCGCGAGCCATGAAAATTGCACCGGCCGGTAAAGCACGATACCCGTAAGAACGGAAAGCACGCCGAGAAGAATCGCGGAGGTGTAAGCCAGCTTTTGCAGAGGATTGTAAGGCTCGTTCAATTCCGGCCTGGGGCTGAAGAAAAAATAGTGTCGCGCCATGGGCCACACGCCGCGAATATCGCGCGGCATGAATAGCACCTGGCGATAATTGCGGCTGAAAATCTCGTAGAGGACGTAAATCAGGCCGGTAGCCATGTAAATCCACAAGAAGGTGAAATGCCACTGCAACGCGCCGCCGAGCCAGCCGCCCAGCGTGAGCTGCTTGGGAATATTGATCAAATCATGCTGCGGAATTTTCGGCCCGAAGCTTGGAAACGCACGAAAGATGCGCAAGCCGCTGGCAATCAGCACCAGCAGCGCCACCGAATTAGTCCAATGGCACAGCCGCACCAGAAACGGATGCTCGTAAGCAGCCAGCACTTGCGCGCCGCTCTTCTTCGCCTCCCAGGTCAGGATTCGCTCCGGCACCGCGGCGCTCATCGAGCCTCCATCATAGTCCGTAATACGAGCTGTAGCCTTGATCTTCCCAGTAACCCTGCTTCGTGAGCACGTCGGTGACGTGAATCCGCGTCAGATACTTCACGTTCTTGTAGCCGATTTTCGTCGGGATGCTCAGCCGCACCGGTGCACCGTGCTCGCGTGTCAACGGCCGGTCGTACATTTCATAGCAAAGCAGCGTTTGCGGATGCCGCGCCGTTTCCATATCGAGCGAGGAGTAATAATCATCAGCACATTCGACGTAGAGAAATCGCGCGCGCGGGTTCGCGCCCACAAGATTCAAGAAATCCGCCAGCCGCGCGCCGCCAAATCGCCCGATAACATCCCAGCCCTCCACGCAAATGTGCTTCGTGTTCTGCCTCTGCCGCGGTAGCGCCTGAATCTGCGCCAGTGAATATTCTCCCGGCTGCGTGACGTCGCCCGTAACTTTCAGCTTCCAGGCGTCCAGATCCACCCCTGGATCGTCCACGTCGTAATCATTGATTGGAAATTTCTCGAATGAGACCACTTCGGCGTCGGAAAATGTAGGAGCAAGATGGCCGCGGCGGAAAAGTTTCGCGCTGGCCCAATCGTGAAACGCCAGCCCTTCCTTCAGCAGCACCTCCTGAAATGAAGGCACCGCGAATGCGCCGAGCAGCACCACTGGCGTCAATTTCAGGATTTCGCGTCTGCGAATCGCCTTCGCCCGCTTTTCATCAATATGCTCTTCCAAGATGTACCCCTCGACCGGCGAAATTCGTTCCTACGGTAGTACGCGGTCGACTGCTAATTCAGATTCCCGGAACCCGAATATGTTACACCCACAAATTCAGATATGCGTGGAAGCTGCGGGAAAGCGATCGCAGCTTCCTTGGAGGTTTGAGGCGCGGTATTTCCTTCTTGTACTCCTATTTAGTCTTATCGTTGCAGCGTCGTGGCTGCCCCGGCTTGTGTGCGTGTGGGAGCCCTGCTAGAGACGGACCCGATTGCAGCTGGAAATTGGTGGGCCTGTGCCTCGCCAAAATGCTCGCGGCCCGAAGAATCAACAACTTATCTCCCTCATTTCTGAGGTAGTTTGTTACAACTGCGCACCATGTTCCCGCTCATTTTGCTCTGCTTTGCGTTGTTGTTTCCTAGACGCGGCAGCCTCATCTTGGAGAACTTGGTCCTCCGCCAGCAACTCGCCGTGCTGAAACGACGACGCCCTCGTCCTCCCCTTCACGCTGTTGACAAGCTCTTCTGGGTTGTCGTTCGTCGATTTTGGCCGGAATGGAAGCGCTCACTCATCGTCGTGACGCCCGAAACCGTCGTACGTTGGCACCGGGCCGGCTTCCGAATGTACTGGAGGCTGATTTCGAGGGTGCGAAGGTCAATTGGGAGAAAACCGACCCCCAAGGTGGTTCGAAAGTTGATCTTTCGAATGGTTCGCGAGAATTCGACGTGGGGTGCGCCCCGCATTCACGGCGAGCTGCTCATGCTCGGTTTCGACATCTCGGAACGAACGATCTCCCGCTGGATGAAACGTGCTCCTAGAGACCCTGCGCCAGCGAAGCGCTGGCAAGCTTTCTTGCGTAATCACCGGGAAGCAATTGCTGCAATGGACTTCTTCACCGTCCCAACCATCACCTTCGGCGTCGTCTACTGTTTCTTTGTAATCGCCCATGATCGA
>Ga0116215_1002210_pt1 | contig 12255 bp, 8 predicted proteins | sample Sb_taG_7_FD_89698 | JGI IMG/M metagenome (GOLD analysis project Ga0116215, IMG submission 89698) | Peat soil microbial communities from Weissenstadt, Germany - Sb_50d_2_FS metaG | ecosystem: Environmental > Terrestrial > Soil > Wetlands > Peat | place: Germany: Weissenstadt | collected 2010-09-21 | reverse complement strand
TTCTCCGCAGGCCGTTACGAGCGGCTCCTAAGGGGCCGCGCCCGGACGTTGCGGGCTAGACCCCTTCGGTCTTGTCGATAGGCTGTCCCGCAGGCGGAGCTGATCCGGTTAGACATTCCTCCGTGCAGCGCTGAACGGCGGCCTGGAAACAGGTCTCGACAAGTCGTAAAACGATATGACAATACCGGCCTGACATGCCAACTTCGCCAAGTCTAGCTGCCGGTTGGCGGCACCGTAAATTCGTCGAGGCTAAGCGCCGGTAACCCGTCGACGTGCTGTTTCGCGGTTGGTAATCTGCCCGCCGCAGCCCGATCTGGCGGCGTGGGCGCCGGTGTGGATCGCCTGGGCAAGGTTGCTGTGACCGACTTGGGCGGCGGCAAAGGGGCCGTCGGCGTCCCTATCGGCGTGCTCATCGCACGTCGCGGCGACGTCGCATACGGCGGCGCCGAGTTTGCGCGGCTGCGCAGGCAACCCGGCAGCGGCGCGTGCCCGATACTGGACCGATACTGGTCGCAGTAGGCGTGGGCGGTTGGACCGTGGGGCTCGTCACGTGGGCAGCCCTTCGCGGCGGGACCGCACACGCGACGACCGACCCGGCAGCCGAGGAGCCCATGAACGAGCGCGAGGAATTCCTGCGGGACCGCCTGCCTCCCGATCGGCCGAGCATGCCCGCCCACCCGCCCGGTCCCCATCCCGGCAATCCCCGGCAAGCCCCGGCTCCGGCCATGCCCCTCGCTGCGCCCCCGGCTTCCGAATGGCCCGCCCCCCCGCGCCCGCCGGGTCCGCCGCCGCGCTCCGCCGCGCCGCCCCACCAGTCGGGCCGGGCCGCCGCGCCTCCCGTCGAGCCGGCGCCCGCGGGTTCGACCGCGCCGGCCCCCCGAACCGAAGTCATAGGCGCGCCGGCCCCAGAACCACCGGACCGCGGTTGGCGACGCATCCTGCGGCTGGCCACCTTCGGCCTCGTCAAGCTCGGCCCGTCGGCCGCCCACCGCCAGGAAGCGCAGTTCGAAGCGGCCGTCCGAACCGTCCTGCACGGCAGTTACAAGGTGGGCGTACTCGGTAAGGGCGGCGTGGGCAAAACGTCGGTGGCCGCCACCATCGGTTCGCTGTTCGCCGAACTTCGCAGGCACGACCACGTCGTGGCGATCGACGCGGACACCGCCTTCGGCCGGTTGAGCAGCCGCATCGATCCGGCGTCGACCCCCTCGTTCTGGGAGTTGACCGCGGACCAGAACCTGCGGTCGTTCGGGGATGTGGTCGGGCGTCTGGGCCGCAATTCCGCCGGCCTGTACGTGCTCGGTGGCGAACCGGCATCCGGTCGACGGCGCGTGCTCGATTCCGCGATCTACCGGGAGGCCGCCCTGCGGCTCGACCAACATTTCACGATCTCGGTCATCGACTGCGGCTCGACGATGGACGCACCGGTCACCCAAGAGGTGCTGCGCGATCTGGATGCGTTGATCGTGGTGTCCTCGCCGTGGGCCGACGGCGCATCCGCCGCGGCGCGGACGATGGAGTGGCTGTCCGACCAGGCCCTCTCGACGCTGCTGCAAAACACCATGGTGGTGCTCAACGACTCCGACGGCCACGCCGACAAACGCACCCGGGCGTTGCTGGCGCGCGAGTTCATCGATCACGGACAACCCGTTGTCGAGGTGCCCTTCGACCCCCATCTGCGGCCCGGCGGGGTCATCGACGTCAGCCACGAAATGGCCCCGGCCACGCGGCGCAAGTTCCTCCAGGTAACCGCAACCGTTGCAGGGTTTTTCGCCGCGCGTCCGGCCCGCACCCGCGAGCGGCGGCCGGCCGACGACCGCGGGTAGGTACAGCTAGGCCCGCTCGGCGGCCCGCTTGAGGCCACCGCTCTCCATGGCCAGGTATGAGCGGATCCGGCGCCCGGCCAGCGGCGCCGCCAGCCACGCCAACGGCCCCGTCACATGGAATTCCAGGGTCGTGGCCACGTGGCCGCCGGCGTCGTCGATGCGATGCACGGCCTCGAACGAAAGGCCCGGTTGTGCGGCCGCCCAGGTGAACTCGCGCATCGGCTCGAGCCGGGTGACGGTCCATACTAGCGGCCGGCCCTTGGGCTGGGTGACGTGATAACGGCTGCCCACCGCGAGCGGACCTGGGTCCAGGCGCTTGATCTCCCGCATCGACTCGGTCCAGGCCGGCCAAGCCTCCACGTCGACCAGCAGGTCCCACACCCGTGCGGCGGGTGCGTGCACTGCTTCCTCACATCGGTATCGCATGTCTCTCCCTGCGGACCATCTCATGCGGTGGTGCGCCTTCGGCGGTTCTGCGGAAGTGCACTTTGAGCAGGCAACAAGTTGGCCGGCGCCGACGTACTGGCTCACCTGGCCGCCTCGGATCGTCAGCACGATGGCGGCGAAGAGCCGGTCGGCGTGGCGTTCGCGAAGCGGTCCGGGATGGTGCGGGAGGGCACACCCGACGAGTTTGAGGCGCTGGCCGGACGGATCAGCGTTTTTCGGTTCGAGTCGGCATAACGAAACAGCGCGAGAGATCGAGTGACCTCTCGCGCCATTCACGTCGGCCGGAGGCACCGACCGCACTTCCGAAGAGGAAGCAGGACGGCGCATCCGGCGTCCCCGCCGGTGGCCGCAGACCCCTCAAATCAGCGGCCCCTCCTGGCGGGTTAAGCCGACCTGGCCGTGTGGCGCACCGGGTAACCGTTGCGCTCGGCCAGGGATCGCAACTGGCGCAGCGCGAATGTGCGTCCGCGGCCCGCTTCGGGGATCACCACGCCTGCCCACAGCCCCTCCGCGCCCGCCGATTCGACGGCGTCGCGCGCGCACTGCCACCGCCGCGGGCACGCCCGGCACAAGGCCTTGGCCTCGTCGTCGGGAGCCTCCGTCCAACGATCGGGGTCCTGTGTGCAGGCGCCGAGTGGGGTGTTTTGCAGAGCCGTTGCGGTCATGTTCGCCAGTTCCTCCACAAAGTGTTGCAGTTCTGCGTCCTACTGGGCGGGAGTCTATAGCACTAACTGTATCATTGCAACAGTAATCTAGCCTGAGGGCGGTTACAAACGGTGTCAACGCTCCGGTAATTACGGCGCTGGTCCAGCGGAAACCGTCGCTTAGCTGTGGAAATCGCCACGTGTATTTCCTGCATCGCCGCAGTAAGAGCTGTGAATCAGGCGTCTTGGGACCCGGCGCCGCCGCGGAGCCGGCCTAACCGTAGCGATGGCGCGGTTGCGCCGTGGACACGCGGAGGGTCCGCCGGAGTGAAATTGTGATCGAAAACCGTAGCAAAGCGATAGCATCAGGGCAGTGCAACGGTTAGAATCAAGGGCGTGGCCACCCCCGTTCTACCGTCCGCACCACTCCCCAGCGAGGAAACACCAAGATGACCAGTGCCGAGCGGACTGCGCAGCCAGCGCTGCTCGTGCACACCGGTGACACCTCCCATTCGATCGAGCCCGGACATGGTGCCGTCACCATCGGCCGAGAGCCGCAGGCCGGCGTGCAGATCGACGACCCACACATCTCTCAGGAGCACCTGCGGGCGGAGCCCACCGACGGTCAATGGCGAATCGTTGACAGCAGCCCCGACGGCATGTTCGTCGACGGACTGCGAAAGACCTCGGTGACGGTCACCGACAAAACCGTCGTCCGGTTCGGCGACCCGACCGCCGGTAAGGCCTTGACGTTCGAAGTCGCCAGGCCTGCAAACACCTCGACCGAGTCGGGCGACCACGAAGCCGACTTGCGGGCCGGTGAACCGGATCCCGGCATGGTTCGCGCCGGTTCCGCCGCTGCGGCGCGCCGCCGGGAGCTGGACATCAGCCAGCGCAGTCTCGCGGCCGACGGAATCATCAACGCGGGTGCGCTCATCGCCTTCGAGAAGGGCCGCAGCTGGCCGCGGGAACGAACCCGGGCCAAGCTCGAGGAGGTGCTGCGGTGGCCCGCCGGAACCATTGCGCGGATCCGCCGCGGGGAACCGGTCGCCGGTGCTGCGGCCACAACCGCCCCGGCACCCGGGGGTCCTTTCGCCGGCGCCCCGGCACCCGAAGCCCCCGGGCCCGACGGCCCCGCCTCGTTGATCGCGCAGGCCGTTGCCGCCGCGGTGGACGGCTGCCGCCTGGCCATCGCCGCGTTGCCGGCGGTCGACGACCCCGATTTCACCGAGCGGGCGGCGCCCATCGTCGCCGACCTGCGCCAACTCGAGGCGATTGCCGTGCGGGCGACTCGCATCAGCCGGATAACCCCGGAGCTGATCAAGGCGTTGAGCGCGGTCCGCCGCCACCACGACGAATTGATGAGGCTGGGGGCTACCGCGCCGGGCGCTCCACTGGCGCAGCGGTTGTATGCGGCCCGCCACCGGGCGAACCTCTCGACTTCCGAGACCGCGCAGGCGGCCGGTCTGTCCGAGGACGTGATCGTCCGCGCCGAGAGGGACGATGCGTTGCCGCCGGACGCCACCGACGCGATCGAAGCTTTGATCCGTCAGATCAGTTGACCCACGCGGCGAAGAGCCGAAAATCGCTCGCGCGCCCTGTGAACTGGGCGCGCGAATGGCGCGATCCCGCTAGTGAGCGAAAGCGTGACACGCCAAAGCCATAGCGAGTACAAAGTTAGGCATGCTGGTGAGCGGCGACCGATTGCATCCGGTCGATTCCCTGTGACACTTGCGATTCGGCAGCGCATCCCGCAGGAGGACCTGTGGAGCCTCGTCTGCGAGCAGGTGCGGCGTGAATTCGTAGGTATGACTTGGAATTTGCCGACTCCGGGCGAGCCCGCCGCTGAAGCAGCGGACGTGTTCGCGTCTCGCTATCAGGGCGACTTCATCCGGACCACGGCCGATGATGACTGATCGTCTGGCCGATTTGTTCGAAACCGCCGTCGGCACGCTGCCCATGTCCGAGGCGCGGGCGCTGGACATTTTCACGGAGATCACCGACTACGACGAATCGGCGTGCGATGCATGGATCGGTCGCATCCGGTGTGGCGACACCGACCGTGTGACGCTGTTCCGCGCCTGGTATTCGCGGCGAAACTTCGGGCAGTTGGCGGCATCGGCCCGAATCTCGATGGGTGCCCTGGCCGCCAGGGTGCCGATCGGCGGCCTCTACGGGGATATCACCTACCCGGTCACCTCGCCTCTGGCAATCGCCATGGGGTTCGCCGCAAGCGAAGCGGCGCAGGGCAACTTCGTCGACGCCATGGAAGCGATCGACGCGGTCAACACCGCCGGGGCCGAGCACCTAGTCGCGTGGCTCAAGGCGGTCGTCTACGGCGCGGCCGAACGGTGGACCGACGTCATCGACGAAATCAAGGGCGCCGCTAAATGGCGGGATAAGTTCCTGGCCGCCGCGGCGGGGGTCGCGCACGGCGTCGCCGCCGCGAACCTCGGCCTGTTCACGGAGGCCGAACGGCGACTCGCCGAGGCCAACGATTCACCGGCCGGTGAGGCATGCGCGAGCACGATCGCGTGGTATCTCGCGATGGCGCGCCGCAGCCAGGGCAACGAAGACTCCGCGATGGCTCTGCTGGAATGGCTGCAGACGACTCACCCGGAGCCCAAAGTGGCTGCTGCGCTGAAGGATCCGACCTACCGACTGAAGACCACCACCGCCGAACAGATCGCCGCGCGCGCCGACCCGTGGGATCCGAGCAGTGTCGTGGCCGACAACTCGGCTCGGGAGGCGCTGCTGGCCCAGGCGCAGGCCGAGCTTGACCGCCAGATCGGCCTGACCCGCGTGAAAACACAGATCGAGCGGTATCGCGCCGCGACGATGATGGCCAAAGTGCGCGCCGCCAAGGGCCTTAAGGTGGCGCAGCCGAGCAAGCACATGATCTTCACCGGGCCGCCCGGCACGGGCAAGACGACCATCGCACGGGTAGTGGCCAATATTCTGGCCGGATTGGGCGTCATCGCCGAACCGAAATTGGTAGAGACGTCCCGCAAGGACTTCGTCGCCGAATACGAGGGCCAGTCGGCCGTCAAGACCGCCAAGACGATCGATCAAGCCCTCGGCGGAGTGTTGCTGATCGACGAGGCCTATGCGCTGGTGCAGGACCGCGACGGACGAACCGACCCCTTCGGGCAGGAGGCGCTGGACGTCCTGCTGGCGCGGATGGAGAACGACCGCGACCGCCTGGTGGTGATCATCGCGGGATACCGCTCCGACATCGATCGGCTTCTGGAGACCAACGAGGGTCTGCGATCGCGGTTCGCCACCCGGATCGAATTCGACACCTATTCGCCCGAGGAATTGCTCGAGATCGCCAAAGCCATTGTCGCTGAGAATGATTCGACGCTGAGTCCGAAGGCCACCGACGGCCTGCTGGAGGCGGCCAAGCAGCTGGACCGGCACACGCTGCAGGGGCGACCCGCCCTCGACGTCGCCGGCAACGGCCGCTACGCGCGGCAATTGGTGGAGGCCGGCGAACAATGCCGCGACATGCGGCTGGCGCAGAGCCCCAATGTCGATGATCTCGACGAGGATCGGCTGCGCGAGATAAACGGCGCGGACATGGCCGAGGCGATTGCCACGGTGCACGCGCACCTGGACATGAGAGAGTGAGACATGGGGTTTCGCCTGACCACCAAGGTTCAGGTTAGCGGCTCGCGCTTTCTGCTTCGCCGACTCGAGCACGCCATCGTGCGGCGGGATACCCGCATGCTTGATGATCCGCTGCAGTTCTACAGCCGGTCGGTGGCCGTCGGGGTCGTCGTCGCGGTGTTGATCACGACCGGCGCCTTGCTGCTGGCCTACTTCCGGCCGCAGGGCAAGCTCGGCGGCAGCACCCTGCTCGCCGATCGCAGCACCCATCAGCTCTACGTGGTTCTGTCGGGGAAGCTGCATCCCGTCTACAACCTGACCTCGGCGCGGCTGGCGCTCGGGAATCCCGCCACTCCCTCCGTCGTGAAGTCCAGCGAACTGGGCAACTTCCCGATGGGCCAGACGATCGGAATACCGGGAGCGCCATATGCCACGCCCGTTTCGTCAGACGCCTCCTCGGTCTGGGCGCTGTGCGACACCGTCACCAAGGCCGACAGCAGCGCGCCCGCGGTGCAGACGGCGGTGCTGGCGATGCCGTTGACGATCGATACCTCGATCGACCCGGTTCATCCGAACGAGGCGCTGCTGGCCTCCTACGAGGGGAACACGTGGATCGTCACCCCCAAGGGGCGCCACGCCATCGACCTGACCGACCGAGCACTGACATCAGCGGTGGGGATACCCGTCACGGCCAAACCGGCGCCAATCTCTGAGGGGCTGTTCAACGCATTGCCCGACGTCGGCGCCTGGCAGCTGCCGCCGATTCCGGACGCGGGTTCCCCCAACACACTTGGGCTCAGCCCCGACCTCGTGATCGCCTCGGTATTCGACGTCCTCACCGGCAAGGGGCCGCAACACTACGTGGTCCTGCCCGACGGCGTCGCGCCGGTGAACGCCACCACCGCCGCCGCGCTGCGCGCCACCCAGTCGCACGGGTTGGTGGCACCTCCCACGTTGGTGCCCAGTCTGGTTGTCCGACTTCCAGAAGGGGTCTACCCCTCGCCGCTGCCCAACGAACCGCCCAAGATCTTGGGCCGCTCCGACGAGCCGACGCTGTGCTGGACGTGGGAACGCAGGGCCGGCGACCAGAAGCCGAAGACGATGGTGCTGGCCGGTCGGCACCTGCCAATACCGTCATCCGTCGTGAACACCGGCATCACGCAAATCCGCGGCACCGCAACCGTTTACCTCAGTGGCGGCAAGTTCGTGGCGCTGCAGTCGCCGGATTCCCGGTACGGTGAATCGCTGTACTACGTCGACCCGCAGGGCGTGCGGTACGGGGTGCCGAGCGCGGACGCGGCCAAGGCACTGGGGCTGGCAGCCCCGAAAACCGCGCCGTGGCAGATCATTCGGTTGCTGGTGGACGGGCCGGTGTTGTCGAAGGACGCCGCCCTGCTGGAGCACGACACGTTGCCGGCCGACCCGAGCCCCCGGCAGGTACCCGCCGGTACCCCCGGAGCGCACTCATGACGACGAAGAAGTCCACCCCGACCATCAGCCGCGGGCCGCGGCTCACCCCCGGTGAGATCAACCTGACGCCGCCCCGCGATCTCGGGATCGAGGTCCCCCCGTCGGGCGTGCAGAAGATCCTGCCCTTTGTGATGGGCGGCGCCGTGCTCGGCATGATTGGGATCGTCATCGCCGGCGGCAAGCAGCTGTCGCCGTACATGCTGTTGGTGCCGCTGATGATGGTCGTGATGGTGGTGGCCGGCATGGCCGTCGGCATTGGCGGCGGCGGCAAGAAGGTGACCGAGATCAACGCCGACCGCAGGGAATACCTGCGGTACCTGGCCGGACTGCGTGGCAGGGTGACCTCCTCGGCAGAATCGCAGGTCGCCTTCTTCGGTTACCACGCGCCCCATCCGGACGATCTGCTGTCGATCGTCGGCACCCAGCGTCAGTGGTCGCGGCCGGCCAACGCCGACTTCTATGCGGCCGCCCGCATCGGAACCGGCGATCAGCCGGCGGTCGTCCGACTGATCAAGCCGGCCGTCGGCAGCGAGGCGCCGGCGGCGGCCACGGCGACACAGCCGTACCTGGAGCCGGTCAGCCACATGTGGGTGGTGAAGTTCCTGCGGACCCACGGGATTGTCCACGATTGCCCGAAGCTCTTGCAGCTGCGCACGTTTCCGACGATTGCGGTCGGTGGCGACCGCGCGCGCGCGACCGGGCTGCTGACCGCAATGGTCTGCCATCTCGCGGTATTCCACCCACCGGACGCGCTGCAGATCCGGGTGCTGACCGACGATCCCGACCATGCCGACTGGTCGTGGCTGAAGTGGCTCCCGCACGTTCAGCACCCGACGGAGACCGATGCCGCCGGGCCGATCCGGATGATCTTCACCCGGCCCGACGCGCTCGCCGACCTGGCCGCGCGCGGACCGCACGCCCCCGACTCGCTTCCCGAGGGCCCGTACGTGATGGTGGTGGACCTGACCGGCGGCAAGGCCGGGTTCCCGCCTGACGGCAGGGCGGGTGTCACGGTGCTCACGCTCGGCAACCACCGCGGATCGGCCCACCGCATCCGGTTGGGCGTCGACGGGAGTGCCGACGACAGGCTGCCGGGCCAGCCGTACCGTCAGGTGGCGTCGGCTGCCGACTTCATGCGCCCACAAGACGCCAACCGCGTCGCGAGGAAGCTCGCCGGGTGGTCGATCACCGGCACGATCCTCGCCAAGAGGTCACGGGTGCAGAAGAGGGTGGCGACCGAATGGCATCAACTGGTCGGCGCCCAAAGCGTAGAGGAGATAGCCCCCGCGCGGTGGCGGATGTACACCGACACCGACCGTGATCGGCTCGGGATCCCGTTCGGTCGCGCATCCAAGACCGGCGACGTCTTGCACCTGGACATCAAGGAGTCCGCGGAATTCGGCGCCGGCCCGCACGGCATGCTCGTCGGGACGGCGGGTTCGGGCAAGTCCGAGTTCCTGCGGACCCTGATCCTGTCGTTGGTGGCCATGACGCACCCCGACCAGGTGAACCTCCTGCTGACCGACTTCAGGGACGGTTCGACTTTCCTCGGCATGGAGAAGCTTCCGCACACGGCGGCTGTCGTCACCAACATGGCGGAGAGCGCCGACCTCGTCAGCCGGATGCGAGAGGTGCTGAGCGGCGAGCTCGACCGCCGGCAGATGATCCTCCGTCAGGCCGGAACGCAGGTGGGCGGCGCCGATCCGCTCACCAGCGTGGCCGAATACGAGAAGTACCGGGAGCGCGGCGCCGACCTACCGCCGCTGCCAACGCTTCTCGTCGTCGTCGACGAGTTCGCCGAGTTGCTGCGAGACCATCCCGACTTCATCGCGCTGTTCGACCGGATCTGCCGCGAGGGAAGGTCGCTGCGGGTGCATCTGCTGCTGGCCGCCCATTCGCTGCAGGTGAGCGGGGCGCGCATCGACAAGCTCGAGACCGACCTCACCTACCGGATCGCGTTGCGCACCGCGAGCTCTCAGGACTCCAGGGCGGTGATCGGCACTCCAGAAGCGCAGTACATCACCAAGAAGGAAAGCGGCGTCGGGTTTATCCGGGTGGGCATGGAAGACCCCGTCAAGTTCAGCACCGTGTACACCGGCGGCGCCTACGTGCCGTCGATCGCCGCGCAGAACGACGGCGACAGCGCCCCGTCCGGCCAGCAGAAGGCCAGCCCGAAGGCGTTGCGAATACACGAGTTCACGGCGGCTCCGATCCTCGGTCCGGTGATGAGGTGATGACCCGCGCCGACGACGATGCCGTGGGGGCACCGCCCGCTTGCGGGGGAGAGTGGCGCCGATGACTATTGAACCGGAGGTACGCACGCTGCGCGAGGTAGTGCTGGACCAACTCGGCACCGGGGAGACCCGTGCCCACCAAATGTGGTTGCCGCCGTTGTCCGATCCCGCGCCGCTGAACGAGCTCATCGAACGCGACACCCGCAAACCGTTGCGGTTCGCGTTGGGGATCATGGACGAGCCACGCCTACACCGCCAGGATGTCTGGGGCGTCGACGTCTCCGCGGCCGCCGGCAACGTCGTCGTCGCGGGGGCCCCGCGCACCGGGAAGTCGACATTTTTGCAGACGTTGGTGATGTCGGCCGCCGCCTCGCATTCGCCGCGGGACATCCAGTTCTATTGCCTCGACCTCGATGGCGGCGGCCTGGCCTACTTCGAACACCTGCCGCACGTCGGCGGGGTAGCCGGCCGATCCGAGCCCGACCGGGTGCGCCGATTGATCGCGGAGATGCAAGCCGTCATGCGCCAACGAGAATCCAGCTTCAACGAGCACCGGGTGGGTTCCATGGCGGCCTACCGGCAAATGCGCGCGGATCCCAAGCAACCCGTCGCCGCCGATCCGTTCGGCGACGTGTTCCTGATCATCGACGGGTGGCCGGCATTCGTCAGCGAATTTCCCGACCTTGAGCCGACGGTCCAGGACATTGCGACGCACGGACTTTCGTTCGGCGTGCACACCATCCTCTCCACCGCGCGCTGGACGGACCTCAAATCTCGCGTCCGAGACTGCCTGGGAACCAAGGTCGAATTCCGGCTCGGCGACGTGAACGACACCCAGATCGACCGGATGGCCCGCGACATCCCGGCCAACCGTCCGGGTCGGGCGATCTCGATGGAGAAGCGCCACCTGATGATCGGTGTCCCCCGATTCGACGGCGTGCACAGCACGGAGAACCTCGTTGAGGCCATGACCTCCGCGGTGACGCAGATCGCCGCCTCCCACTCCGACCGGGCGCCGCGGGTCAGGGTTTCGCCCGCAGAGCATCTACCCGAGACGTAGTCAAACGGAATGGATGTCACCTGAGCCCGGAACTCGCCGGCATCGGTACGGACGTCAGCGGCACTGCCCGCGGCAAATCGACCACCGGCAGCCAACGTCACGTCGGCCTCAACGAACATCTGTAAATCAGCAAAACACGTGATTGGGAGAGTTAATCTCTCAAACGGGGATTCAGTGTCCTCGTATTTTGTTTTTGGACGACGTTTTGAGAGGTTCTCATGCCGGCCGATTACGACAAGCTCTTTCGGCCCGCTGACGACGTGGAAGATCTCGGCGACGCTTCGTCGGAAACAGAATTCGACGTCGGCGCTTCCTTTGATGTGAATGATCCGTACCCGCCGCATGCGCACCCCGCCGGGCCGCCCAGACCCAATGGCCGGCCATTGCCTCCGGTAAATCGGCCGCAGCAATGCGTTAGTGCGCAGGAGATTCCTCGAGCCCCGTCCGAATCCGTTCCTGTCCCCACCGGTGGGCCGGCGTCCGCGGCACCGAAACGGCCGCCGCCCCCGCTGCCGATCGGTGGCCCCCGACAACCACCAGTTGCCTCCGCGGTCGGCCCCGCACCGGCCGCACCCAAGCCCCTGGCCCCACCAATGCCGATCGGCGGACACCCGCGATCGCCGTCGCCGCCCCAAACGCACTCTCCCACGATGGAATCCACGCAAGCCCCAGCCAAGCCCTTCGTCCGCCCGTTATCCGCCACGCCGCAACCCCCATCCGTCCCCCCCAAACCGCCCACGCGCCCAATGCCCGTCGGCGGCGCGCAGCAGAGCGCCCCGCCGCCGCCCGAACCCCCACCGGCCCCTGCCCCGAACGGCGGGCCCGCACCCGCCGCATTGGCGCCACTCGACGGGCCACCCCCGGCGCACTCCCCGCCCGCGCGCCGCGGCCACCGATATCGCGAAGACGGCGAACCCGGCGTCGGGCCGGCGCCGATGTCTCCTTTGGTAGGGGCGCGTCCGCGCCCG
>Ga0116215_1002200_pt1 | contig 12280 bp, 14 predicted proteins | sample Sb_taG_7_FD_89698 | JGI IMG/M metagenome (GOLD analysis project Ga0116215, IMG submission 89698) | Peat soil microbial communities from Weissenstadt, Germany - Sb_50d_2_FS metaG | ecosystem: Environmental > Terrestrial > Soil > Wetlands > Peat | place: Germany: Weissenstadt | collected 2010-09-21 | reverse complement strand
TGGCGGCGCCGCATAGCGATTTTTCAGGATATGTGCAGCCGGGCTGGTTGGGGTTGAGAATAGCGAGGGCGGCGGGGAGCTGTTCGTGAGCGTCTGCGAGATGGTGGTCCGTGATGATGAGGTCGAGGCCAAGGAGGCGCGCGGTTTCCGCTTCAGCGAACGCGCGCATGCCGGTGTCGACGGTGACCACGACGCGGACACCTTCAGCATGCGCAGCTTCGAGCACGCTGGATTGCATGCCGTAGCCGTCGCGGAGTCGATGGGGGACATGGAAACGCGCGATGCCGCCGAGCATTTCGATGGCGGTCTTGAGCAGGACCACGGCGACCGTTCCATCGACATCGTAGTCGCCATAGAGAAGAATGGGCTCGTGCGCGGCGATGGCGCGTTCGAGGCGTTCGACTGCTGCCGGCATGCCCAGCATCAGAAATGGATCGTGCAGATGCGCGGGCTCTGGATTGAGGAAAGCGAAAGCCTGGGCGGCGCTTGTGATGCCGCGCGCGACGAGCAGTTCAGCGAGCACGAGAGGCAGGCGCGCCTCGCGTGCCAGGGCAGCGGCTTCTTCAGGATGCGGCTCGGCCAGAAGCCAGCGCTGCGGTGGTCGCACGCGCGCGACTTGAAAATTGGATTTTTCGTTTGGACGACTGCCCGGCGCGGCCGCAGCCATGTTCGCGGGCCCGGAAGTGCCCACGCTGCTTACTCGTCCTCGTCATCGTGCGATTGAGTGTCGTCGATAACGATGTCGTGAAAGCTCTCAATGTTTTCAAGCAGCGACTGGTAGCGCTCGTACCACTCGGTCGTGGTTTCGTGCAGAAAGACGATGCCCTGGTAGATGAAGCCGAGCTGGATATAGCCGAGCATGCCCGCGTACTTGCGCAGCCACTTGGCTTCGACCAGCTCAGAGGCTTCCTCATCCGGGAAGTTCATCTCGCCGGCTTCTTCTATCAGAGCGTCGATCTCTTCGCGATCGAGTGTCATCTCGCTGAACGTGGCGAAGGGCGCGCCCACGTGCTTGGCCATCTCGACAAAATCCTTCCAGGAATCTGGATCGCCGCGGCCTTCCCAGAGCACGGACGGTATGTCTTCAGTCACGTAGCCCGGAAGTCGGTGCAAGCCGTGGCCTTCAATGAAGGCCACCATGTCGTCTTTCAGAGAGAGGAGATTATCGGTGCTCATCGTCAAACACCCATTTTCGCAGATGGGGGCGGGTTGGATTCAGGAAAACTTTTTTGAGGCCAGCCGAGGCATAAGGAGGAGACGAGAGCTGAGGTTCCAGCAAGACATTTTCCTGGGATGGGGCTTCGGTGTGGGTGAGGCGTTACTCTGGAGACGACCATGCCAGGACTGGCTTGCCGAGGAGGATGCCGTCTTGCCCCCGTTTGAGCGCCACGTTTTTGTCTGCCACAACGTCCGCCCTGTCGATGCGCCACGGCCCTCCTGCACCCGCGATGGCCAAAGCGAACTGCATACGAGGCTGAAGCAACTGAGCCGAGAGGCAGGGCTCGAGGCCAAGGTGAGGATTAACAAATCCGGCTGCCTGGACCAGTGCGAGCACGGTCCCACGGTGGTGGTGTACCCCGAGGCGGTGTGGTACGGCAACGTGAAGCCGGAAGATGCGGCGGAGATTGTGAAGGAGCACCTGGTGGGCGGGCGGCCGGTGGAGCGGCTTCGCCTGGCTGAGGGTTGCATCAACACGAAGGCGTGCCCGCATAAGGTGGGAAATGAGGAGTAGCAAATAGGGAGCAGGAAAGCGAGCGATGAAGCGCAGAGAGTTTCTGAAAGCGGCTGGAGCGGCTTCGGCGGGGGCGGTTGCGCGCGGTGCGATGGCGCAGACCGTGCGCAGCTACTTGATCGTCACGGATTCAAGCAACGCTACCGTTGGTTCGCATGCGGTGCAGTGGGCGGTGGAACAACTGCGCGCGGCGATTGCCGCAAAGGGCAGAGTTTGCAGAGTTGTCGCGTCGAGCGAGCATTTGCGCGGAGGTGCATTTTGTGTGGTTGTGGCGGCGTCGGGCTCAACGATCGCGAAGAGCTTTGCTCATGCAGACGCGGCGATCACGGGCGTCGAGGCCTTCCGCTTTTCGCCGGGCCGTTACGCCAACGTGCCGGCCATGCTGGTTTCAGGCAGCGACGCGCGGGGAACCGTTTACGGACTGCTTGAGCTGGCCGAGCGCGTGCGCTTCGGGACCGATCCGACAATCGCACTGCACCTGGTGAAGACGCTCGAAGAAAAGCCCGCCAATGAAGTGCGCAGTGTGGGCCGCTACTTTTGCAGCGAGCTGGAAGACAAGCCGTGGTACTACGACCGGGATTTCTGGCTCGGGTATCTGGACCTGCTGGCCACCTGCCGGTTCAATCGTTTCTGCCTGGCGTTTGGCCTCGAATACGACTTTCCCAGAGGCGTAACGAGCGACTACCTGCATTTTCCTTACCCGTACCTGGTGGAGGTTCCGGGATACGACGTGCGGGTGACGCAGCTCGCGGAGGCGGATGGCACGGTGCTCTCTCAGCCGCGCACGCTGAGCGAAGCAGAGCGGAAAAAGAACTTCGACGCGCTGCGTTTTATTGCGGCGCAAACTGCGACGCGAGGCGTGCAGTTCCAGTTGGGCATCTGGACACACGCTTACCAGTGGACTGACAGCCCGCATGCCTATCACCACATCGAGGGCCTCACCCAGGACACGCACGCGGCGTATTGCCGCGATGCGCTGGCCATGATTCTGAAGGAGTGCCCGGAGATCCAGGGACTGACGATGCGCGTGCATGGCGAGAGCGGAATCCCCGAGGGGAGCTACGAGTTCTGGAAAACGTTGTTTGAGGCAATCAGGGGCTGCGGGCGCACGGTTGAAATCGACATGCACGCGAAGGGCGTGGACGAGAAGATGATCGACATCGCCGTGGCGACAGGGATGCCCGTCAAGCTGGGCGCAAAGTATTCGGCCGAACACCAGAGCCTGGGCTATCAGCAGGCAGACATTCGCTCGCTCGAAATTCCGAAGGCGGAACACGAGGGCGAAGGGCCATTCAGCTTGAGTTCGGGTTCGCGGTCGTTCACACGGTACGGATATGCGGACTTTTTCAAGGCAGGGAGCAAGTACAAATTGTGGTTCCGGCTGTGGCCGGGAACGCAGCGCCACTTGCTGAGCGCCGATCCCGAGATGGCGGCGGCTTATGGGCGGACTGCGCATTTTTGCGGTGCGGTTGGGCTGGATTTGATGGAGCCGCTCACTTTCAAAGGCCGCGAGGGATCGGGAAAGCCCGGCGGCCGATGCGCATATGCCGATGCGACGCTGAACCCCAAATATGATTGGCAGAAATTCGAGTTCTACTATCGCGTTTGGGGCCGCAAGCTCTACGATCCCGACGCGAGTGCGGAGGCGTGGCGGCGCTGGCTGCGGAGCGAGTTTGGTTTGGGCGCTCTCGCGATGGAGACGGCCGTCGCCAATGCGAGCCGGATGTTGCCGCTGTTCACCTCGGCGCATCTGCCGTCAGCCTCGAATCACTCGTTCTGGCCGGAGATCTATACGAATATGCCGATGGTCATCGGCAGCGAGCCATCGCCTTATAGCGATACTCCGGCGCCAAGGTGCTTTGGAACGGTAAGCGCGCTCGATCCAGCAACATTCTCGACGATCGAAGAGCACGCTGCCGACCAGCTCGCGGACTCGCCCGGCGCCAGGTACACTCCGATCGAAGTGGCGCAATGGATGGAGGATTGCGCAGACGCATCGAGCGCGGCGCTGGACGAGGCGCGCCGAAGGACGGCGCCGCGGCGTTCGCCCGCATTTCGAAGATTCGAAGCAGATGTTGAGATTCAGATCGGGCTGGGCCGCTTTTTTGCCTCGAAGCTGCGCAGCGGCGTCTTGTACGCGATCTCCGAGCAATCAGAAGATGCGCAAGTGGGCCGGCAGGCGCTCGACGAGTACCGGATGGCTCGCGAGGCGTGGGCGGACATGGCAACACGAGCCGCGGCCGTTTATCGCAGCGACATCACCTACGGCAGCACGCCGATGCGGCGAGGGCACTGGAGCGACCGGCTGGCCGCCATGGACAAAGATATTCAGGCGCTGACAGCGCAGGTGCTCGCGGCGGCGTCAGGAGCCATGTCGACGCCGAACTCCAGGGCGGCGATGCAAAATGCAACCGGCAGGCCGTCGCGCCCCGCGATTGAGTGCATCCACACGCCCCCGGCAACGTTCCAGCCTGGAGAAGCGCTCAAGCTGTCGCTTTCGATTCCGCAAGAGAGCGTGGAACCCACCATGGCGTCGGTGTCTCTTCGTTATCGCCACGTGAACCAGGCAGAACGGTGGAAGCGGTTGGAAATGGAGCGGGACGGCGAGGTTTTTACGGCGACGATTCCGGGGGAATATTCGCAGTCGCCCTATCCGCTCGAGTACCGTTTTGAGTTGCGCACGAAAAGTGAAGCGGCTTGGCTCGAACCGGCGTTGAATGCGACGCTGTCCAATCAGCCATACTATGCGATGTTAAGAAGGGGGGCGTAGCGAGCGCCTCAAATGCCGCGTGCCGCGCACGGGCAGGCAGGGAAGCGCAAGCGGCGATGCCGCGGTGTACAGGCGCGGGTGCAATGCGTTATTCTGAAACTTAACCCATGATTTTTTCCCGCGATTACATTGGGTATCTCGCCCGCCGCACGGTCAAGCACCTGATTGACGCCAAGTTGATCACCACCAGCGACCGGAAGGTGACCGAAGAGCGCGTCAATATGGCGATGCTGGAGGAGCTGTCGCTGGAGGACCGCATCAACGAGGAAGTGCGGGTGATTCTGGATGCATACAGCGAAGAGATGCGCAAGAGCGGCGCACAATACGCGGAGATGTTCAAGAAGGTGAAAACCGAGCTGACGAAGAAGTACAAGGCAGTGCTATGAGGATCAGCCGCGACAAGCTGAACAAGCTGGCCCACACCGTTGCGGACACGCTGGCTGAAGTGGATGCGGTGGGATTTCTTGAGGACCGCAATACGATTCGTCAGGAGGCGCGCAAGGCGCTGGAGATTCTGCTCGTCGAGGAAGCCAAGATCGACGGGATGGCGCGGCAGAAAATCGCCAACCAACGCAAGATCATCCTGGAAGGCTCGCAGGAGTGGGAAATTCTGTACCGCAAATATTACAACGAAGAAGTGCGGAAATTGGGGATCTGAGGCGGGACCTGCGACTTTGGCCCGGAGCAGGACTTTTGCTAAAGTAAGGATGGTGCCCGCGTCCGCGGGCTGCCCCCTTAAAAATAGTGGCGCTATCGTCTAGGGGTTAGGACGTGAGATTCTCAATCTTAAAACCCGGGTTCGATTCCCGGTAGCGCTACCATGAATTTCCATCCCATTTGTTCTTAATGGCTTAGCCTGCCACCCTCGCCCGTTGTACTACTTTGGCACTACATTTCGGCGTTCTTCGCGCAGATTGTTCCACCAAAGTTTCCCGGAAATTCAGTATTAGGTTTCCGGAGACTGTGTGCGTCGGGAGACTAGAGTAAGCATTTACGAACGGGTAAAGTACGGCACAAAGTGGCGCCGTCAGAGGGTTCAAATCCCGCTCCGGAAGGCAAATGGCGGCTTGTATCTCAAGGACGATCGGCGGGGTGTGTTCCAACTCTCCTGGTACGAAGAACGCCAAAAGCAGTGGCAGAATGTAAAAGGCCGAGTCAGCGAAAATGAGCTCCCGTTCCTTTCCGATGCCATTACGCAAGCCAAAGACAAATCCTGGTTCTTGAACAATCGCGATCGTCGCGTCTATGACCCAACCACGGACGTCGTGGAGCGGAAGAAGCTTTCTGTCGAAGTGCCGCGCTATCTGGAAGCCAAGAGCGGTTGCAAAAAGACGGTGTCCGCGCACGAACACGCTGTGAGGGAGTTCCTCGAATGGGCGAAGAAGCCAAAGAGGGGAAGGGGATTGGTCTACGTCGACGAGATCTCGAAGGCGTTGCTCCGCAGATTCTTTGAGTATCTAGTGGATGGTGATGAAGACGATGATGGGCCGGCCAACCATCCTTTTACGGCGGCGTTCAAAGTGATGCGGGTCAACTCGTTCTTTCGCGCGGTACTCGGTCTTGAGCCGGGGAAGGGGCCAGTCACCAAGAAAGACTACAAGCGCGAACTCAAGAGCAGCAGAGTTCCTGAGATCTACACCAGGCAAGATCTGGACGCGTTGTTCTCGGCGATGGATGACGAAGAGCACCTTATCTTCAGCACCTTTTACGAGAGTGGGCTGCGCAAACGCGAACTGATGCACCTGGAGGATTCGGACTTAATCAGTGACGAGCTTGTGCCTGGGTGCTTCAAGACCGAACTCCGCATTGAGTCAAAGCCACAATGGAAACACCAGACAAAAACAGGAAGCGACCGGCTTGTGTATGTGCCGAAGGATCTAATGGGTAGGCTGATGCTCTGGAAATCGAAGCCACGGGCTTCGAAGTTATTGTTCGGAACCTCGACGGGTAAGCCTGACTATCATTTCTGGGACCGACTGAAAGCGATCGCCAAAAGGGCTGGAATCGATCCAACCACCGTATGGCTGCACAAGTTTCGATCGACGGCGGCGACCACCTGGCTGCGCTCCGAACGTCTCGGTGGCAAGGGATGGGATATCGGATACGTCCGCCAGCAACTCGGCCACGAAGACATGAAGTCAATCGAGCACTACATTGCCCTCGTCAGGAACGAAGAGATGGCGCTCCTCGATTTCACTCCAAACGAATCGCTCTTGCCGGGCGGACGCTTTGCGGTCAGAAGTCACACTCAAACTGCAACGGTTCTAGATTTTGGGCGCAAGTTTGGTGCTCGGTAGAGATTGACGGCTCAGATTGCTACTCGAAATTTTCATGGGAGTAGACGTGTAGACACTTCGAGAACAGCTGAGGCCCTGCAACACGGAAAGTCTCCACGCGCACCTCAAACTCCCCCGAGAGGCGCCATCAAAAGCGCGAGGGCGAGGTGAAAGAGGCCTGGACGAAGATGAGAAGCAAGGATCATTCGCCAGGGAGGGAGTCAGCGCGATGTGCCCTCCAAGGAGCCTTTCGGCGATTCTCATTGCGCGGATCCACTGACACATTGAGATCGCGGAGGTATTGATCGACGATCGCCTTGCACAGTGGCGTGAGAATTGTCACCAGTGCATCCGCCACGTCCTTCAAACGGGCACGGTCATCAGCACTCAGATCTTCGGGCAAATTAATTTTCTCCATAGCATTCCCTTTTGACTTGGTTGTGGCCGGTGAGTTCTGCGTGGAGCGATTGTTGAACAGTTCTCCTTTTTGCATTCTGTTTTCTCCCTTTGTTATTGGCGGGTCAACTCCGACCGGAGCAGCCCCGGTTTAGGTTAGTGGCTGATGCCGATGCGGCGGTGAGCTTCCTCTTCCATAAGGCACCCACGGCACGTGGGTTTCTGCCGACTATGCGCCGTCGGCCCGTAATAGTCGTGGTGATACTTCTCGTGGTTATTAGTGTTGTCACGGATGAAGAAGATGTCGATCCATTTTCAACACCCGCGTCGGAGAATCGCTCGGCCCTTTGTGGTGATCACTCATGCCTCGAGCCGATAATCACTATCGACGACCCCTTCCGAAGCCAAACCAGACAAGTGTGCTGGAATCCAAAAGCGACCAACAATCCGGCCAAACAGTGGGGCCGTTTCCGTATAGGTCGAAAAATGGCCGCGAACCCAATGCAGCCGCTTGCTCCCCGGTTGCTGCCGTTCCAAGGTGGTTGAAATCACCTGACCCCTTTTATCTCGGATGACCACGATATGGCGTTCGAAGGCCGGATACTTCTTCCGTTCCTCAATTTGCTTTCGGCGCTTGGACCTCTTCATCGCCAGCGGCAGTGGAGTCGTGACCGGCTCCATACTTACGTTTTTGCAGTGAATCAAAGTGATCGCAAACAGGACGGGGAGGATGTGAGCGAGGAGGGTTACATCCACATCTCGGTCTTCAATGTCTTCCCCGGTTACACCGACAAGCAATTCTTTCTTGTCCAATACAGGACTGCCATCCCTATTCAGATAGAGGGTGAGTGATGGACTGTAGCCTACTTCCTCCCCAACCGCGACGTATCCCAATGCCCGCACCTCCCAAAATGCACCCTGCGCCGTCTCCGGAAACTCTTCAACCAGTCGCAACCTGGTGTTCTCATCTAGGGGCAGAGTATGAAAGCAGGTGGCCATGTCATGAAGAACTGGATTTTCACCATCCGCTTTTAGGAAAAACCCCTTGTTATCACCCCCTCGATACTCGAAGATGCAGCGGGGGAAGGGCGGAATAACACCACCCGTGAAAATCGAATGATCGAAATCGCCGGCGCCAGAGTCCCATGAAATCAGAAACTGCTTCACCGCTTCTCGAATGTCGATGACCTTGTACCCATGATGCGCCTTAGGAAAAGAGGGGAAGGTTCGGCAAATTCTCTCCACAAATGTTCCGGTCGCGGGTTGCTGAGCAGGTGTCATCTCTTTTCTCCAGATAGCTGGGGCCTGGCGCCTGACACAAACCAGCTACTCTTGTCTCGAACCTATTAGGCGTCGATCAGCCATGACAGGAAGCTTGGCTATCGGTTGGTTGTGCAATCCGATCCGCGTCACCATCCGAACGGCTGAGGTCGGCAAATATCCCTGCGTGGCCCTTCGGCGAATCGCTCTCACTTCAAAGGCCGAAATACGTTGCGGCAGCCGCTGGTGTCAGTGGTTGGGGCAATCGGCCACATATTTGTTATCGAGGCATCATTTCCCTGGTCCATCTTATTGGCTGGTCTGACTGGCATTGATTGGGACGATCTTATTGGTCTGCTTCTCCAGTTCCTCGCGCCTCATTTCCTGAGCGGCAGTGCTCCCGCCACTCCTCCACAGCCCCGTCACCGTACTTGAACTTCAGCCAGTCCTCGATCTGCTCATTCATCAGCATTGGAGCGAGCATCTTAACCCGCTCGCGCCGTTCGCCCGGAATGCCTTCCAACATGTGCAACGAATACTCGCACCAATTTCTGGGATTCGCCTTGACTACCGTGACCGGACGAAATCCCATCTCCGCAAGTTCACGAACCTTCGGAATCTTCGCGAGTTCCGCTTGGTTGATCGTGTTGCACTGAACAAAGGCGAGACCAAAAGCGTCACCCCCCGGAATCGGAGTGCCTCCATCGGTCAGGCCGAATACCTCACCGAAGATGATGCCAATTACTTCCTGCTCCATTACTTGCCTCCAGTTTCTCGTGCGTCTTCAGGTGATACCTTCTTCAAATCCATCTGCCAGATGCGGAACTCATCAGGGTCATAGGGGTAAAAGTCTTCCCCATTAAGCGCGGCAAGAGCAGCCTCTTCTTTTTCTTCTTCAAGAAATTCATCAAGCGCCTTCTGTGCTTCGGCCTCCGTGGCGTAGGTCACCGGCTGGTCATCGTCTGTCCACGTGTTGATCCACCCGTCTGCCCATGTGTAATGCTGTACCTCGTACATTGATTCTGCCCTCCATGGGTGATTGCCAGCTTCCGCTGGCCGGTTCGAAAGCTATGCGCGACTAGTCAACAAGGTGTACATAGTGGCAGGTTTGACTGGCATTGATGAGTCGGCTGCGCCCACAGGCTGTGACTCAGGCCTTGATATTGATCAGTTTGAATTAAGGTGCGAGATGAAGAAAGGGATAAATTTTGAATAGATCGAGGGTCATGAAGTAAGATTGTCCAACAGAACATGCGGCAACCGCAGTCCTCTGACAATGCCGGGACGCTGTAGAGATACTTAGCTACATGCGCAATTCGGAAGATCTTCGGCGCTTTTGAGAAATGCCCCGGGTCTGCTTTCCAGAAGTGAGCCACCTATCCAGTATTCGAGCTTGCGACTGAGGATCTCCGCAAGGCGTGGGGATGATGAATGATTATGTTTTTCGTCCGGAAGCGTCCTTGTTGTATCTGTCATCGTTGGTTCCATTCTGACAATCGAGTTGGCTGCTGACAGCAGGCTTGCAGTAGGCCGGAGTGTCAGGCCTTGCGTCGGCGTAAGAAGCGGGCTGCGTGGCGAGCACGGAATCTGGATTACCTTCGAGGGCGGCGGATCCGGCAGCAGATCCTGGAGTTACTGCCGAGTTGCAAGGGCGATCTGGTTCGTGTCCGGGTAAACGCGACCTACAAGAAGCATCTCCGCGCCGTGCCGCGTGAGTTGTTGGCGATGGAGCAGCAACATCTTCGTCCGCTGCCGGTCTGGGTTCCGGTGGTCTACCGTCTGCACGAACGGATGGTGGACGTGGAAGGTTACGTGGCGGTGAACACCAACCGCTACTCGGTGCCGGTTGACTGGATCGGCCGCCGCGTCGAGGTGCGCGAGACCAGCAACAAGGTCGAAATCCAACTCGATCCCCGCCACCTTGTAACTCATCAACGCGTGGCCGAGGCCGAGCATCAGCATATCCTGTTGGCCGAACACCGACTGCCGTGGGGTGTCAGGCGTCCCGACCATCACCCGAAGAAGCACTGATCCTCAAGGCCGTGCCGGAAATCGCCGGCTATGTTGCGGCGCTGAAACAACACAGCCGCAAGCTGGTACTCCTCGCCCTGCGCCAACTGCTGCGCATGGTGCGCGAGTATCCCAGGGAACCGCTGCCGGTCGCAGTCGCTGAAGCCGCGCGCTACAAACTCTACGACCTGGACGGGGTCGAGCGCATGATCCTGCGCCTAGTGGCGCGCGACTACTTCCTGCTGAACAACAATCCGGAGGGCAAACAATGAAACCGAGTGACGACTTGGAACAACTGCTGAAGAACCTTCACCTTAATCGCATCCTGGACATTTACAGCGAACAGCTGAGCGCCGCCGAGAAGGAGGATGTCTCCTACTCCGAGTTCCGCACTCGCTTTCTACGGGCCCAGTGGCACCATCGCCAGGAAACCGCACTGGCGTGGAGAATCAAGCGCGCCAACCTGCCCCGAGAGTTGGTCGCTGGCCATCTTCGACGGACCATCACTGCGCGATCCGCAAAGCGGAGGAGACGGCCATGGATAAACAACCATCCGGCCGCGAAGACTACGTGCGCAAGGTTCTCGAAGCCTATCGCAACACACCGGGAACCTGCGGCAATCTGGGTCGGCAGGACCGGCTGCTGGCCGTCCAGTTCTATCAACGAGCCATCCCCCTGACCAAGGTCCAGTACGCTCTTTCGCTCTCCGCAGGAAGACCGGCCGAAACGGGCCACCCGTATTCGGGGGCGCCGCTCTTCTTTTGCCTTTCCAACTCTTTGCGGATGTTATCTGGACTCCGTGGTTCCTTAAATAGAACTTCGAACAGTTGAGTGAGGATCCCCGCTTTGTTTGGCAGTTTCCGCCCATCACCGAGTTGCCTTTCGCACTCAAGCAACCGCGAGTATGCCTGCCCGATGAACCAATGATCGATTGATGGCGTCGACACTCCGATTAATGGGTAGCCCTCCGTTTTTAAAAACTCGAACCTGGACAGCCATCTCTTTGCCCTCTTCTTCTCCGCCGGAGTTCTTAGACTCGGATGGATTGCTGCAACTCTCCAAGCTGCAGCTTCAAGTGCGCAGTCACTAGCGGCCTTAATCCAGATTGCAATGCGCTCGGAATCAGCCTTATTCCGAAGCCGTTCCCTCTTCGAGAAGGCGCGCCGCCGAGATTCTTGTGACCCCTGGCCACTGAGCCGGAAGTCCGATGGCAACTGCTGCTCAACCTCGACAAGCTGATCTCTTAGTTCTGCGCAGGCGCTCTGAAAATGGACACTGGCCCTCTCCAGATGATCCAGGAGAGTCAAAAAGGCCGCCTCCTCGCGCCGTGCTTGGTGCACCCGGATGCGTGAAAAATCGGCGTAAATCTCAAGGATTAGCTTTCGTTTTGCTATCTTGTGCAGGCTCTTGAGGAGAGACCTACGATCTGTCGCTTTGAGCCCACGCAGTTCAGAGCGCGGCCTCATGATTCTAAAGAAACTTATGAAGCTTGGAAGTTTTTTGATTTTATCGGCCCACATTTCAGCCATGCTTTTCGACTCCTCGAATCTGCCTTCAAGTCCCGCCATCTGGGGAAAAAACAATCAGACCATATTGGATGAGCTGGAATCAATGGGACTCCGTGCGGACAATCCTCAAACGGATCTGCATATCTGTTCTTACTTTATCCGATGACATTGAATCGTACATATGCGACGCTCAGGATCGAAAGGGAAACGAACTGACGTGACCAAGCACATCACCTCCGGGCAGACCAAAAGCACCAGGAGTATCACCCGGCATGACCGTGACTTTCTGAAGTCGCTGGGCATCGTGCCTGACCTGGAAGCAGACAAT
>Ga0116215_1002196_pt1 | contig 12287 bp, 8 predicted proteins | sample Sb_taG_7_FD_89698 | JGI IMG/M metagenome (GOLD analysis project Ga0116215, IMG submission 89698) | Peat soil microbial communities from Weissenstadt, Germany - Sb_50d_2_FS metaG | ecosystem: Environmental > Terrestrial > Soil > Wetlands > Peat | place: Germany: Weissenstadt | collected 2010-09-21 | reverse complement strand
CTGCTCAAGGCCGAGAAAAAAAGTAAAGGAAAGAGCATCCACCGTCGCCGCCTCCTGGCGGGGTGGAAAAACGAGTACTTGTTGACTGTACTGGCTCAGATCCCTGAAATCTCTGAGAAAAGTAGTGCGTAAGACCTGGGTGCAGAGCCCGCCGAGGATCTTGTTGAGGACGCGAACATCGGGACTGTGATGGGCGCCCTCGCAGAGAAGGACGTCTACAGGCACGGCTTGCCCCCTTCTAACCGGTAGATCTCCTGGTCGCTCACCATCTCGCTAACGGCCCTGGAGTGGGTCGTGAAGATGAACTGGCATCGGGGGCCGAGGCGGGGGAGAGAGGCCAGCAGAGCCTGTGCCAGGGGGGGATGCAGGTTGAGGTCAATCTCGTCAATCAGAACCACCGAATTCCTAATGCGCTGCCTCACGAACTCGTAGAGCATGGGGAATACAGACTGCTCGCCAGCCGACATTTCCTCGATGTCGTAGGTCCTATTTCCATCGCTGAGGATGAAATAGTAGTCAGTTGGGGAGGGAACGCCACCACGGAACATCGGCTCGGGGCCGGAGAACGAGCGTCCCGGGAAGATTCGCTTGTAGTGGTTCTCCAACTCCAGAAGGTATTCAGCCTGTCCATGGCGGGGTCCGGACTGAAGCTGTTGTAGCTTCCACCGGTTCAGATACTGACGCAAGCGCGACACTCCGACCCCGTAGGGAACACGATCCGCGGGTTCCTCCCTCAGCCCGCCATTGGACTCAACTTCGCGCGAGCCGGGGACCGTCGCCAGATTGCGGAACTGGTCAAACCAGAAAATGCCGGGAAGCCGTTCGAAAAGTTCTCGGGCGGGTGGATATTCTTCGAGGATCGAGGCAGCATACGAGCGTCCGCGGAATAAGAAGGCTTGAGGTGGCAGATGCGAGGCTCTGGGATCATCCACCCAGAAATGTTCCCCCTCCAGGCCAATCCTCACGATATTCTGGTGCGCTGGTTCGACAAACTGGTCGATGAAGGAACGTCCCTTTATCTCATACCAGCGGCGGGCTGCTTCTTGAGTCGCTGATATTTCGTCGTCCGTGAAGTGAACAACCATCTCGATCTGAGGAGTGCCCCATCGCCAGTGACGTCCGGGAACCCACCCGATCCAGTCAAACTCACCTATCATCCGAATTCGCCAAGACACGATGGACAGGCAGAGAGCGATGGCCTGAAGCACGGTTGTCTTCCCGGTTCCATTATCGCCTAGGATAAGAAACTGGTTGGCAATCTCAGAGGTAGTCTTGTTCTTGAATTCGATCGTCAACTCTTTGAATCTCTTGAAATCTCGCAAGGTCGCAGATTCGATTTTCATCTGACGTCTCTCCGTGCAAGGGGAATAGAGGCTTAGGGGCAATACCGTTGAATTAGGAGCAAGCGTACACTGGTTTCAGGCTGGCTCGTCGACGTAAGTCCTTATTCCATGGTCGGCGACTGCTGTGCACCTACCCTTAATTCAACGGTATTGGGCTTAGGGGGCTTCCCGATCCTCGCGAAGTGGGAATTTCAACTGAGTCGGGCCACGATCATCGATCAGCGCACGCCAATTGGCTGTTAGCTTTCCGAGCGCCGATTGCTCGCCGGGCGTGGTTGTAACAAAGAGCTTGTCCGGGTCAGTGCCTTTGCCCTTCAGGCCGGCCCCGGAGAGCGCCTGGGCGAGGAGGCGAAGCTGCTCCAGGTCAGGATTCGCTTCATCGAGGTAAGCTCCCAGGGAGCGTGGTTGGTTCTCTATCAGCCAGAGAACGCGGTGAAGGACGTCGATCAGGGGGGCCGGGTTGCCAGCGTCGTCGGGAAGTCCCATCCTTGCGTCCTTGCCGCGGTCGGTGAAGTCGCGGAGCCGGTACTTGCCCTTCTTCTTCTCGACCAGCGCCTTTTTGCCGGCGCTGAGCCCGTTCGGTCCGTCGAGCTCCGCCGGTTGGCCGTAGGTGAAGACAATCGCCTCACCGGCGTCGAGCTCGGCAGCGCGGTAGGCGTAGCGGTAGAGAACATAAAAGCGACTGGGACCATCGACGGCCGCGACCCCGGCGCTGGCGAAGCCGAAGATTTTCTCCAGCATCGTCTCGAGAACGACCCCCTCGACCTCGGCCAGGAACCGCTCGGCCGGGACCTCTTCTCCGCTTGCGTACTCGACCCGCTCGAACCGGGTGAAGGCCCGGAGGCCAGCCCCAACAGCCGCGATGATCAGGTCGGCGCCAAGGATGCCTTCAGCCCACAGCGCACTGACCCGTTCGCGGACGATTCGCTCCAGCTCGGGGCGAACCTCGTCTTCATAGGATCCAGTCGCGGCGCCCTCACGCTTGCGGGCGACGAGGAAGATGCTAGAGGCGAGGGCGGCAGAGTCCTGAGCACGAACGCGGCCCGGTTTCTCTGTGTCAAGCGGCCAGGCCTCTGTGACTGTGAACTTGGCTCTCCGCAATGCATTAACAAGAGTAGACCACCCAAGCGTGGTCTTGTGCGCGTAAACGATTGCCAGTTGGCCACCCGGCTTCAGTACGCGGTGTGCCTCCGCAAAGGACCTGGCCATCATGTCTTCGTAGGCTGCGTTCGCCCTCTTCTTGTCACCTCCATGACGAGTGGCGTCGGCCACGGCTTCGTTCTTCTTGGGTGTTCCAGTGCCCGTGAGGTGCTCCGGAAATAGATGGCCGATACTTCGCTTCAGCCAGACAAAAAAGAAATCAGAAATGTCAGCGTAAGGCACATTGTCGTAGTAAGGAGGGTCTGAGATAACGGCATCCATCTCCCCGTTGCCGTAGGGCAGACTCATGGCTGAGCCACGTCGAACATGTGCTGGGTTGTCAAAATCAATGCTTCTAATGGCCGGCACTATCCGCTCCAGGGCAACCGGCCAACCAGCGTTCTCCGAGTTGAACGGTGCCGATTCAGAGTAGTCCCACAGCATCGGCAATGCGCCGCGCGAAAAAGTATTTGCCGTTCTTTCACCTTCGACTGGGTTCCAATGACATCCCGTCGAAGAAAAGTCAGCCTGCCGGTCCAGGATGGCAGCCAGGAACACAAGGATTCCCCGGCGTCTTTCATCATCATAGCGATCCAATTCTCTCTCAACGCGTCTCAGGGCAGCCGTGAAAGTTAGCAGGCACAGCATCTGACGTGGTGAGTAAGTGTCTGCCCAAGCCCTCATGCCGTACTGGACACCATAGAGAGCTCCCTTGGCGTCGTTGACAATGGGCTCAGTCGGAACCGTGAACCCACTGTTCCGACATAAAGCATCGATTCGCTTTTGTATTGACGCCTCGTCGGGTTGCTGGCCTCGAACTTCATCGGCCGAGAAGTAGATCTTCCCCTTGCCATTGGTTCCGGAAAAAGCGACCGCCATCATTTGATTGCCGAGCCGAGCGGCCATCCCTTCAGTTTTCAGATACGCACGATCGGCCACGGAGCCACAATACAGGCACACCCCTCCGCCTGTAGCAGGATTCAATGGGTCGAACCCGAGCTTTTTCTCAGTCCCCGCCTCGACGATTTCAAAGCGAACTCGCTTCGGCTTGCCTGTATCGCTCCGTATCGCCTTTTCAGGCTTCGCCGCAACGAAGCGCCCCGGTCGCTTTTCTGTCCCCGGCTTCTTGCAGAGCCAGGTCTGACCTACCAGCGGCACCACCGCACCGCAATCCGGGTTCTTGCACCGCACCGTGCGGGTCCAGAGGTAGGCGACGGGTGTGAGCATCCTCCCGCCGACCTTGAGCCGCCCCTGGGCCTGCTGGGCGAACTCGAACGTCCTTTGGTCCTTCCCGCCGATCTCCTCGGCCGGGGCGTCGGGGTCGGGGATGGGGATGGGGGGATAAAGGTCGCTGATCTCAGCCTTGACCTTCTCGAGCATCCAATTGCCCCAGTGCTCGACTTCGGCGGCCAATCCTGCCCAGGTGCCGTCGAGGGCCGATCCTTTGGCGGTGGGGTCGGGTTTACCGTATTTCTGGGGATAAACCAGCGTGCAGAGCTCGATGATGTGAGCAACCGGGTTCAGGTCGAGCGCGTGCGCCTCGCAGCCCAGCCGTAGGGCTTCGAGCGGGATCGAGCCTCCTCCAGCGAACATGTCGAGCACCTTGGGCCTGGGAGCGTGGCCCAACTCGATGTCACGGACCGTGACCTTTTTACCCGTCTCCCGTGTCAGCCGCTGGGAGTGGGCCTCCAGGATGTGCTGTTGAGCTTGGGCGAACACCGCTGGGCTCCCGGGGTACTTGCAGAGCTTCTCAACGAACACCCGGGACTTCTCTCGACCTGCCGCTTTCTCTTCATCCGTCCCCTCGGCCGGGATGAACCGGCTGGCCGGCACGAGCGCCCCGTACACCGCCGCCCGCGCTGCCACCAATGGCCGTCTCGCCCACCACAAGTGCAACGTCGAGATATGCCCCTTCCGCACTGACTTCTCACGCGAAGCCTCGGCGCTGATGGCCTGGATGGGCAGATAATCCTCGATAAGTCGGCGGTCGTCAGACACGGTCAATAACCTCTTCGGGCTCTGGGACTCGTCCGAGTGATTCAACCGGCAAAGCAAGTGGATCGACCGGTCGAGGGTTTGTGCCGCTTCCGAAGTAGAGATAATGCTTTCCAAGATTTATCGGTTTCGTGAAACGAGCTTCAACATCTTGACCGTTGTCCAGGTTCAGCCTGTAGGTGATCCGATTCCATTGGTCGCGTATCTCCTGGATCGCTACGGCAAGCCGTGGGACAGCCGAGGCCAGAGCCATGTCATCGAGAAGCGTGATCGCACTGTCCAAGACTAAAGCGGCATGGTCCCTCAAGGCAACGAGAGGGGTGATATTCCAGAACTCCTCTTTGTCGTCGTGAGCTGCTCGGTTTCGCTCGGGCACGATCTTTCCAAGCCGTTCCGCAAGTTTTGTTTGCCGGTTGTTCGGCAAGTAAGGATGGGGGCGACCAAACTTGTTCTTCATGAGGTTGCCCGCCTCGGACTGCGCAATTGCATCAGGCAGGCCTCGGAAGAGTGCGACCACATCTCCGAATGTAAGTCGATCCAGGGTCGCTTTGCGTGTTGAACCCGCGTGGCTGAGAATCTCGAGCAGTCGCCGATCACGGTCGGATCGGAACGCGAGCTCAGCCCACCCCCAGACAGACATGCGCAGCAGTCGCTCGATCGCGATGCATCCATCGAGGAACGGCCCTCTGATATCCTCGCGATCTCTCGCAAGACGTATCTTCGTAATCATGCGCGCGAGTCGCTGCTGGACCTGTGAGAGGCCCTCGTCCGCCACTGGTGAGGGCAGCGAGAACCCAAAATGAGAGAGGAGTGCGTCGATCGGCCCGCGCTCTCGGATCACTTTGTCGTTAAGGCCGAGTTTCCTAGCCATTCCACGAACGGAAACCAAGCCCACCCGATTGCTCAAAAGTGCACGAGGGTCTTCCTCGGCGACGACCTCCATGACCATTTCCAGTCGTGTGCCCTTGGCGCCTTGCGGAATAAGGTCAGTGATATCATCTTCGTCTAGCTCGTCCAGCAGTAATTTCGCGAGACCCTCATAGAGTACTGACTTTCCTGATTCGGCCGCTTCGAGGACCGCGGTGGGATTAGCCTTAAGATTCTCTCTCAGTTGCTTGAGGTGTGGCTTCCGGAAGTAGATGAGGAACGTAATGTCATCATCACATCGACGAGCATTAATGCGCTTCTCTCGAAGAGTCTTTACATTGACGAGGTCAAAGCCGGACTGCTGGGCAAGCCCGACGTACTCCTCAAAACTGTTCCGGGTTCGAGAAGTCAGTAACATAGCAAACAAGCGGCCCGGCTTCAGAACGCGGAATGACTCGCGAAGGGCAGGTAGCAATCCCTTGCGATCTTGATCCGCACGACTCGCTCTGTTTTCAACAAGCTCTGCTTCATTGAAGTGGCCATGACTAGTCTGAAGATCCGTGTTGACTCCGCATTCCCATACCCAAAAAAAGTCGGCCAGTTCAGAGTACGGGATCGAGTCGTAATACGGGGGGTCGGTCACAATCGCGTCGAATGAGCCGTCATCAAATGGAAGCTGTGCGGCATCGCAGAGCCGGACCGTTCCAACTCTTTGAATACTGCTCCGGGATTGGATCGCCGGGAGAGTTGTCGCCAACCACTTATCCACCAGCCCTGTTGCTACTCGCTCGACAAACACACATGAGAGCACCGGTGCCGCTCTTGTGAACGAACCACTTCCTACTTGCCGGTACAAGTCCCAGTCGCACAGCATGCTGTTTGTATCGACAAGATCTCCCAGAAAGAAACCCAGATATGTAAGCACTGCGTCCACGGTCTCCTTGAGTAACCCACGCGCAAGCATCTCCTCACGAACTTCGCTGATCGCAAAGGAGTACTCTAAAGCCACCAGGAATTGTCGTGGAGAGAAAAGATCTCGAAAGGTCTTCGCGCCACGCCGCTTCACGGCCTCGAAAGGCCCCCCGGGCAGTTCCCTCTGCAAGTGACGGCCGAGCGGTAACGCGAGCAGGGCCTCCGTGCGATCCGTATTCTCCGGAGTCCAAGGGGCGAAGCGATTTCGTTCTTCCGGGTGCACCGCCATGTAGGCTGTCTTGCGCCCGCTTCTCGTAACAAGAGCGGCCAATATGGGAGCGGTATCCGAATCCTTGAGAGAATCAACGAGGATCGGCTTGCCGCAATTTACGCACACAGGATGCCGGGAAGCTCGTGGGGCGGACTCCTGATTCACTATCTCGCTTTCGATGCTATCTGACCTAGCCTGGAACCGGACCCATAGTTGAGTTGCCCTGTCGGCATTGTTGGTGCTGAGCCTGCAGGAGCTTTGTATTGGGATTAAGGACCGGCACGTTTGGTTGTGACATCGAGTAACACGGCACCAGATGTAGTATGCGGGAAGTTGGTTCTCCACCCCCAAACCAAATAGGGACTCGACTCTCGGCTCCGCCAGTGCCTTAAGACGCAAAGCCCAAAACTTCAGTTCTTCCACGAGTCCGTTCCAGGTCCCGCCCGACCCGCTGCCAGCTATCTCCGAGTTTGCAGAGGCGAACCTGGCGGGGTATTCAATGGTGGCTCGAAGGATGAGGTAGGCGACCGGGTTCAGATCGCTCGCATAAGCGTCGCACCCCAGCTGAAGTGCCTCCCAGGGGATCGAGCCTGCTCCTGCGAAAGGATCGAGCACCTTCGGAGTTGAGGGTGTCCATGGATTATATCCCTCCAAGTTGCACCTCTCCCGGTCGTATTCCTCCTCACGCCAGGCCCAGAGCCAACGCGCGTCGCGTACGTCGGCGATCGCCTTGGCGAGCGTTGTAGACGAAGGGTTCACCGCACCGAGTGACGACAGAAACGTATGATCGGGCGCCTGCTTCTCGGTGAGAGCCAGGTAAGTCGTGATTCTGGCGAGAAGGGCTGGTCGCCGCGCCCACCACTTGTGTAGATCCGATCTGGCTCCCCCTTTGAATGAACGCTCATGTGTCGCTTCGGCGGAGATGCTATCAGGTAGCTGGTCATGTGGGGAATCAGGGCTCATGCTTTAGCCTCCCAGCACCTTCAATCGCTTCCGCAGAGATCAAGAAGTAACGAGAGCTGAACACCTCGCGCTTAGCATGGTCGAGTTTGACAGCCGGATTCTGGATACGAATTAGCGGCGACATAGAACTCAGCGGGTCCCAGGCCACGTAGAGCCAGTAGGAATCACCGAGTTGCTGCGCCTTGTACCACTCGTTGAGTGTCATCTGGATCGCGTTTCCGCTGGTGTAACCTTTCACCTCGATCCGGCGGACCTCGATGACGCCGGTCGCGTGATCGATGACTCGATGGGCTCGGATGTCGAATCCGCGCCTCTCGTTACGAATTCGCTCGATGTTCTGGGCCGGGAAACCCTCGGCGATCAGCGAAGCGATGGCCAGATCCTCGGCCTTCTTCTCCTTCTTGCGACGAAGCTCGGAGTCGGTTTCCAGAACGACTGCGCCGAGCTGGGCCTCGACCGTGGCGTCGGGGGTCAGAACGATTGCCGTCCCGATGTACCGGACCGGGCCGGGCCGGGCCGGGCCAGAGCCAGCCGCTCGAGGCCGTCGAGTCGGTCATCCTTGTCTCTCTTGAGATCGGCGACGACCTTGAAAGCCTCCTCGAAGGCGAGCTTGTAGTCGGGATTCCGCGCGCTCATCGCCCCGATCGACATGGCCCGTTCCTGGGCCCGGTTGATGCGAGCCTCGAACGACTTGTCCAGGTAGTCGCGGCAGACGCTGGCGTAGTGATTGCGCTCTGCCTGGGTCCGGTCCCGGCATTCCCGCTGGTAGGTCCGCTTGAGAAAGTCCGAGGCAGCCTGGGGGTCCACGGTACCAGTAGCGCCCGGCGCTGGGTGCGGCGGGAAGTTCAACAGCAGGTCGCTGGGTACGATCTCGAACTCTCCAGCCTCCTCCCGGACACCGACGAGCTCGCCGAAGAGGGTTTGATCTTCGCCCCGGGTGTTCTTGCCCTTAACGGCGATCTCGAAAAAGTGGAGACGGTATGGCACCGACGACTGAGGGTCCACGTAGGCAGCCGCGCGGCCGAAAAGCGGAGCCAGCCTGTCATTGAGTTTCTCATCGACGGCCGCGTAGAGGGAGTGCCCCGGTCCGACCAGCTCGGCGTCCACGTGCGCGTTCTGCTCGAGGTGGTCCTTGTGGAACGTGACCTTGCGGTAGCTGGCCTCTGCTCTCCCAACGCGCCGGACGGAGTGGAGACGATCGGATCGCAAGTCAGCCAGAACGTGCTCGACGCGCCAGAGCCCGTCGGCCCGGGGCTCGAGTCGGAGGCCGACCTCTCTGGCCGCGCTGAGGAAATGGGCCTCGACGTAGCGAGGCATCAGCCTGCGTTCTTCGATGTCGAGGTTGCGAGTCTGGAAGCCGGAGAAGTCGACGTTCGCGCGGGCCAGGGCGATCCCCGTCGCTTCCTCGTACTCCCGGAGTTTCTCGGGGTTGATGCGGTCGATCTGGTCGATGTACTCCTCGAGGCGCCGAGGGTCGTAGGCGACGTCCCGGAGCATCTCCGGAAGGTTGACGTCATTGAGGGAGAGCACCTCACCGATGACGTCGAAAACTCGACCCTCGAGGGCGTCGCGCATCTGGTCGAGCTTTTCGAGCAGGCGGTGGAGAATGCGCCCCTCGATGATCGGCTGGCCGTCCTCGGAGTCAGTCGCGACGAAATTGAAGGCGTAGACGTCGCGGGTCTGGCCGATGCGGTGAATTCGCCCCAGGCGCTGCTCCAGCCGGGTCGGGTTCCAGGGAAGGTCGTAATTGATCATCAGATGGCAGAACTGAAGGTTGATCCCCTCGCCGGCCGCCTCGGTCGCGACGCAGACCTGGACCCCAGTACGGAATTCCTCCTGCGCCTGCTTTCGCTCGCGGGGACCCATCCCGCCGTGGATCTGGCAGGTCGTGTAGCCCCAAGCCTTCAGGTGCTCGCGGATGCCGTTCAGGGTGTCGCGATGCTCGGTGAAGATGAGGAGCTTCCCGCGGCCGTCCTTGAGCTCAGCGAACTGGGCTTTCGAGAGACATTCCCGTAGAGCCGAGAGCTTGGAGTCGTTGCCCGACTCCCGGACTTTCCTCGCCTGCTCGACGAGCTCCTTAAGCGCGGCGATCTCCAGCCGGAGCTGGTCGAGCTCTTGCGCCCCTGTGTATTGGTCGACCAGGCGGTCGCGATCCTCGTCGTCGAGGTCGTCCTCATCCTGCTCCGAGTCCACCAGACGGCCCTGGAGGGCCGCCAGCCGCTTCGCGCGCTGGGCAGGGGGCAAAGCCTCGAGCTCGTCGAGAAGCTTCGTCTGCTTGTCGAGACGACGCTTGAGCGACTCGTGGATGGCAGTCGCCGAACTGGCCAGCCGGCGCTGGAGGACGGTCCGAGCAAGGGCAGCGCTCGACCGGCGCTGGCCCGTTTGCTGAGGCATGAACTGGTTGATGTAGGCCGTGACCGTCTGGTAAAGGTCGTATTCTTCGCTCGTGATCTTGAACGGAACGGTGACCGCGTGACGATCCGGGAACAGCCGGCGGCCTTGCAGGTCCTTCAGGTCTTCCTTGAGCCGACGTAAGGCCCACGGGCAGTCGGGACCCAGGCGGAAGATGTTCTTGTGAATGTCGGTCGCCTGGGAGCCGAGCCGGTGTGGTTCCGGGAAGAGATCAGGATCGAGGAGCCGGAGGAAATGTCCGAATCGATCCTCGTCTCCATGATGGGGCGTGGCGGTCAGAAGAACCACATGATCGACTTGCGATGTTAACCGCGATGCCAGATCGTACCGCTTGGTCGAGTCCACCTTCGGCTCACGGCCTTGACCTCCCGAGGTCGTGTGGGCCGAGCACTTGTGGGCCTCGTCGATGATCAGAAGGTCCCACTTCTGCTGCCAGATCCGGTCGCGGACGTTGTCTTGCTTGGCGTAGTCGATCGAAGCGATGACCTGGTTGGCGCGCTGCCATGGGTTGATCAGTTGCTGCTGGTCCACCGCCGCGTAAATGAGATCGAAGGTCTCACCGAACCACCGGAGCAGTTCATCCTGCCACTGGATGGTTAAGGGCGCAGGGCACAGGATGAGAATCCGGTCGATCGCCTCGCGGAGTTTCAGCTCTTTGATGAGGAGTCCCGCCATGATGGTCTTGCCGGCGCCGGGATCGTCGGCGAGCAGGAACCGCAGCCGGGGCTGGGGGAGCATCCGCTGATAGACAGCCTCGATCTGGTGCGGAAGCGTCCGGATCCCCGAGAGACTGACCGCAAACTGGCGGTCGTGCGTGTAGGCCAATCGGATCCGTGCCGACTCGATAAGCAGGCGCAGCTTCTCCGCGTCAACGAGGGAAGCTGTCGCGGTCCCCGAGGATGTCACACCTGCGAGAGCCTCAGCTTCCTCGTAGGAAATCACGGTTTCCTCAAGGCCTCCGTCGGCCAGGCGGACCCGGCACTCGAATCCGTCGCGGACGTCAGGGCTGAGCGGCCGAGCGGCCTCGAGCAAGACGAGCCCCTCGAAGTGACCCGGCAGCGAAACTCTCTGACCGACAGGAATCGAAAACCCCCTATCCGACACGCCGGCCTCTCCGTGCAACCATGTTACCATTTAAGGCCATTATCGCCGATGCGAGGGGCTCAGTCCATGAGGTCGGGACTTTACAAGTCGCACATTCTCGCAAAGGGCGAGCGGATCGGGCAGCAATGAGCGAGCCTTCCCGCATGATAACGCGGTCAATCGTCGTTCTGCTGACTGAGTCGCCAAGCACCCGTATGCCGGGTCTGGGACGATCGCTCGGTTGAGCAGAGTTGATTCGAGGTAGGTATTGACAGCCAATGCGAGATGGATTCCAATAATACTTATCTGAAAGCTAACTTTGACCTTTGAGAAAGGAGCAGTCTTATGATCGCAATTGTCAACGATAACTCGATGGTCTTCGCCAATAAGCTGAGCCAGCGCAACCTTGATGAAGGGTTCAATGGCAGCATCCTCAAGAACGTGAGGATCTGCCGGGTCCCAGATGACCTAAATGAGTGGCCCGATCCAAGCGAGGCTCCACAGGCGATCGTCGGTAAGTCCGAGACCGAACCGGATCTTTACCGTGTTTTCAAGTTCGAGTCTGAGCTGGAAGGGAGCGGATTCCGCTCCACCGGCAAGCACTACGGTGGAGTGGTCGATGTGTATCCCAAGTCCTAGCCAACTCGAAGGCGGGCTCGATCGATTGCTCCAGAAGATCGAGATCCATCGGAGGCGTCTTGGGGTCGGGTCCGCTAAACGGTTATCGCGGAGTGGTGGCTTTCCACCTCGTGTTGTCCGCGCTACGGTTAGTGGCCTCGAACACATTCCGATCGATTGAATCCTTCAATGCATTGGCCAACCGAAACTGAAAGCATTCTGATGAGATGGAGGTCACCTTGAAGCGAGACATGGAACTTGTGAGGAAGATTCTTCTAGCGGTCGAGAAGTGGCCACCGGATGGCGGTGATTCAAACTTCCCGGAATTGGGCTCTCCGCCTGATGAAGTTTCCTACAATGCAACCCAAGCGGTCAAGGACGGACTACTCGAAGGTGAATACTTTGAGGCTGGCGGTCTGGTTTGCATGGTACGTGGCCTGACCCCAGCGGGACATGATTTCCTCGACAATGCCCGCAATCAGTACGTCTGGGACGAGGTGATGGAGAACATTCAGAAGCACGGTTTAGGGCCCGTAAAACAATAACAATTACACACAACACCCGCTGTGCTATACTGCCAGCATGAGCACAACAGAAAAACTTCAGCATAAATTCGACACGTTGTTTCCGCACCTGAATGAGCGACAGCAACATCTGGTGGCTGCGTTCGACGCCCAACAATT
>Ga0116215_1002194_pt1 | contig 12292 bp, 15 predicted proteins | sample Sb_taG_7_FD_89698 | JGI IMG/M metagenome (GOLD analysis project Ga0116215, IMG submission 89698) | Peat soil microbial communities from Weissenstadt, Germany - Sb_50d_2_FS metaG | ecosystem: Environmental > Terrestrial > Soil > Wetlands > Peat | place: Germany: Weissenstadt | collected 2010-09-21 | reverse complement strand
GAGGCCGCGGTAGACATTGCTGTGGAGCTATGCCTCGAACTCGCTGCTGACAGCCTCCAACTCACCGGATAGGGATTCCCTCATGATCCGTCGCCTCTTCACATCGCTGCTCTTGGCCGCAGTGGCCGGTCTCGACTTGAAGTCGCTTCCCGACATCGCTCGCCGTCTCAAGATGAGCGACATGTAGATGGATATCGTTGAGAACGTCCTTCTCGGGGTGATCGCCGTCGTGGTGGTCATCGACCTGGTGTTCGTCGTGGCTGCGCTGCCCGACGTCGCCCGGTATCTTCGGATGCGGAGGATGTAGCGCTGGTGGCCCGATACGTGATATCCCCTGAGCGCTCCCAGGTGTGGATCGACGCGCGTTCGAACGTGCACCCCATCCACTCCAACACGAGCGGCCTGGAGGGCTACGTGGAGCTGGCGCTCGACTCCGATGGCGCCATCGACGTGACGGCGACGCCAGCCGGGAAACTCTCGCTGTCCGTTGATCGATTGTCGTCGGGCAACCGGATGGAGGATCGTGAGCTCCAGAAGCGGATCGACGCCCGCCGCTACCCCACGATCGAGGGGGTCTTGGCAGACATTGAACGGGATGGCAATCAGGCCAGCTACAAGGTCAGCGGGGACATCACGTTCCGGGGCGTGTCAAAAAGGCACGAAGATGTCATGGTCATTCGCGCCATTGACGACACCACGATCAGCCTCGAAGGATCCTCGCGGTTCGACATCCGCGAATTCGGGATGCAGCCGCCACGAGTGCTGATGCTCAAGGTCGAGCCCGAGGTCGATATCAGGGTCGAGATCGTCGCCGTGAAGGAAGGGTAGGGGGATCGCCATGTGCCTGGGCATTCCGGGACAGCTGAAGGAGATCTCCGACGTGAACGAGCATCTGGCTCGGGTCGACGTGTCGGGGGTCACGAGGATCATCAACATCGGGTTGCTCGAGGACGAGAACCTGCAGTCCGGCGACTGGGTGCTGATCCATGTCGGCTTCGCCATGTCCAAGATCGACGAAGAGGAGGCGGCCCTGGCCCTGGCCTCGCTGCAGCTGATGGGCCAAGCCTACGAAGAGGAGCTTGGAGCATTCTGGTCATCGAAGATTTCCAGTGATACAGGAGGTAGTTGACATGGATGTCGCCATCGGAGTCATCGCCGGGATCCTCGGGGTGTCCGACGAGCTGGCCAAGCTCAGCCGGGCGGCGTAAGGGCACATGAAGTTCGTCGACGAGTACAGGGACCCGACGGCGGCGCAGGCCTTGGTGGCCCAGATCACCGCCTTGGCCGGCGATGATCACTTCAAGTTCATGGAGGTGTGCGGCGGCCACACGCACACCATCTACCGGCACGGGATCGAACATGTCCTGCCGGCCAATGTCGAGCTGGTCCACGGCCCGGGCTGCCCGGTGTGTGTCATCCCAATGGGACGGGTGGACGACGCTATCTCGGTCGCCCGCGAGCCCGATGTCATCTTCACCTCGTTCGGCGACATGATGCGGGTCCCGGGCAGCCAGGGCAACCTCCTCAGGGCCAAGGCCGAAGGCGCGGACATCCGTTTCGTGTACTCCCCCCTCGACGCCCTGAAGATCGCCATGGACAACCCCGAGCGAGAGGTCGTCTTCTTCGCCGTCGGCTTCGAGACGACGGCGCCGTCAACGGCACTCACGCTGCTGCAAGCCAAGACGAAGGGCGTCTCCAACTTCACCGTGTTCTCCAACCACGTGACGATCGTTCCACCCCTGCGCGCCATTCTGGAATCACCCGACCTGAGGCTGAATGGCTTCCTCGGGCCCGGTCACGTCTCGACAGTCGTCGGCCAACGCCCGTACCGGTTCGTGCCCTCCGAGTACGGGCTGCCACTGGTCACTGCTGGATTCGAGCCGCTCGACATCCTGCACGCAATCTCCATGTTGCTGACCCAGATCCGAGAGGGTCGCTGCGAGATCGAGAACCAGTACTCGCGCGTCGTACGGGAGGAGGGAAACCCTCGCGCGCTGGCCATCCTGGCCGAGGTGTTCGAGTTGCGGCCTCACTTCGAGTGGCGCGGGTTGGGGTTCATCTCACAGAGCGGCCTCAAGCTCCGGCCCGAATTCGCGGCGTTCGACGCCGAGCTCAGGTACCAGACACCCGGCGTGCGGGTCGCCGACCCCAAGGCCTGCCAGTGCGGTGAGGTGCTGAAGGGGGTCATCAAGCCTTGGGAGTGCAAGGTGTTCGGCACGGCCTGTACGCCCGAGACGCCCATCGGGACCTGCATGGTCTCCTCCGAAGGCGCGTGCGCGGCGTACTACAATTTCGGACGGATGCACCGCGAGGCCGCGGTGACCCTGGGGCGGCGAAGGCAGCTCACCGCATGACCGCCCTGACCACGTCGGACGCCCTGGTGCGCAGGCGGATCCGGGTGGTCGGCGTCGTGCAGGGAGTCGGGTTCCGCCCGTTCGTGCACCGGCTGGCCGGCGAGCTCAAGCTGGCCGGGCACGTGGGCAACGACACCGAGGGTGTCCTCATGGAGGTCGAGGGGCCACCGGACGCTGTCGAGGGGTTCATGGCCCGACTGGTCACCGAGGCGCCGCCGCTCGCGAGGATCTTCGGCGTCGACTCGACGCCATGCCCGCCGTCCTACCAGGCCGGGTTCCGAATCATCGAGAGCCCCCGTGACGGTGCCGTGCGGACCTTCGTCTCACCCGACGTCGCCGTCTGTGACGAATGCCTGACCGAGCTGTCGGATCCCTCGGACCGCCGCGCCCGCTACCCCTTCATCAACTGCACGAACTGCGGGCCGAGGTTCACCATCACCATGCGCCTACCCTACGACCGCCCCAACACGACCATGCGGGAGTTCGCGCTGTGTGACGCCTGCTCGGGCGAATACAACGATCCCGCTGACCGGCGGTTCCATGCCCAACCCGTCGCGTGCGCCGAATGCGGCCCCCACATCTGGTTCGAGGGTGTGCCCGGTGTCGTGGAGGAATCCGATGCCGCGCTCGCCGCCACCCAGGAAGCACTGGCCCAGGGTGAGATCGTCGCCATCAAGGGGCTCGGCGGCTACCACCTGGCGTGCGACGCCACCTCCGACGCAGCGATCGAGCGGCTGCGTCTGCGCAAGCACCGGCACGACAAGCCGTTCGCCGTGATGGTGCCCGACCTCGATGGGGCCCTGACGGTGGCGCGGATCGATCCCGAAGAGGCGATCAAGCTGACGAGTCCCCAGCGCCCCATTGTGCTGCTCGAGAAGCGAGCCGGCGCAGCCGTCTCGACACGGGTGGCCCCGGGCAACCCCAGGGTCGGGGTGCTCCTGCCCTACACGCCGCTGCACTACCTCCTCTTTCAGGCCGTGCCCGGCGGATCGACGATGCCTCCCCGGGTACTCGTCATGACCAGCGGCAACCTGACCGACGAGCCCATCTGCTTCGAGGACGAGGACGCCCGGCGGCGACTGGCGCCGATCGCCGATGCCTGGCTGTTGCACGACCGGCCTATCCACGTCCCGTGTGACGACTCGGTCGTCCGGGTCGACGCGGGCCACGAGGTGCCACTTCGGCGTTCGCGCGGTTACGCCCCGCTTCCCGTGCGGCTGCCCTTTCCCGCGGTGCCCACCCTGGCCGTGGGCGGTGAGCTCAAGAACGCGTTCTGCTTGGCCGCGGGCCACGACGCCTTCATGAGCCAGCACATCGGCGACATGGGCAGTCTGGAGACGCAGGCCGCCTTCGAGCGATCGTCCCGACAGTTCGCCGAGCTCTACCAGATCGACGCGCAGCAGGTGGCGGCCGATGCACACCCCGGCTATCTGACCCGTCGCTGGGCCGACGACGTCTCGGGACGTCCGGTCCGCCTGGTGCACCACCACCACGCACACGTGGCCGCTGTCATGGTCGAGCACGGGGTGCCGGCTCCGGAGCGGGTCATCGGATTCGCCTTCGACGGCACGGGTTACGGGGGGGACGGGACCATCTGGGGCGGCGAAGTCCTCGTCGCCGGCTACGACTCCTTCGTCCGGCCCGCCCACCTGCGTCAGGTTCCGCTGCCCGGTGGGGACGCGGCCATCCGCAAGCCGTACCGAGCCGCGCTGGCGCATCTCTGGGCCGCCGACATCGGCTGGGACGAGGACCTCCCCCCGGTCGGGGCCGCCCCTGACACCGAGCGCACCGCGCTGCGCCGTCAACTCGAGCGCGGCGTCAGTTGCGTGCCGACCTCGAGCATGGGGAGGCTCTTCGACGCCGTCAGCTCCATCCTCGGGGTCCGCCACGTCGCCACCTACGAGGCCCAGGCCGCCATGGAGCTCGAATGGTGCGCCTCTGCCCACCTCGGTGAGGCTCGCCACTATCGCTTCATCTACTCCGACGGGGAGTTCGACTCCGCGCCCGTGCTCGGCGACATCGTCGACGACCTGCGGTCGGGCCGTCCCGTCGGCGCGATCGCAGCGGGCTTCCACCTGGCCGTGGCCGGCCTCATCGCCGAAGTTGCCGAACACCTCCGGCAAGAGACCGGCATCGCGCGGGTGGCACTGACGGGAGGCGTCTTCCAGAACATCCTCCTCCTCGACCTGGCTCGCCGAGCCCTCGGTGGGCGAGGCTTCCAGGTCCTGACGCACCGGCTTGTCCCCCCCAACGATGGCGGGCTGGCCCTCGGGCAGGCGGCCGTCGCCGGCTACGTCCGAGCGGACCCGAGCGAGGCATGATGGCCATCATGGGTTCGTCGGTGACGTCCGGACTCGAGGACGGGCCGACCGCAGACCTGGCCGTGGCCTCGCTGGCACTGGCCCGGCGGTTCGCCGCGGGAGCGACGATGTGGTGCGTGGCGCCACAGTGGCCGTCCCACGGGCGTCACGTGGCGGTCGAGTTCGTCCACCCTGTCGTCGTGGGCAAGCGCGCGCTGCCTGCGGTGAGTGTGGACGCCGCGGACGCCGTCGCGGCAGTGCGGCTGGCAGCCCGTCCCGGAGACATCTTGCTCGCCATGAGCACGGCCGACGACGCCTGCGCCGGCGACCTGCTGACGCGCGCTGGTGCCTGGGGACTGACCAGCCTCTGGCTCGGTGCCGGGAGCCGGGCGACGGGCAGCCCGGCCAACCATGTCGTATGGCTCGAGGGGGTGGACCCGGCCCTGGCGTCCCGGTCGGGTGACATGGTGCTCATGTACCACCTCCTCTGGGAGCTGACTCACGTGGTCTTCGAGCATCCAGGGCTGCTCGAGGCCGAGCCGGAGTGCACCGAGGAGGTGTGTGTGACCTGTTCCGACGAGGGTCGCGTGGCCGAGGTGACGGCCGTGCACACCGACGGCCGCGTCGAGGTCCTGGTCGGTGGACAGCGTGAGGCCGTCGACGTCAGCCTGGTAGACCCGGTCGAGCCCGGCGATCTGCTGCTGGTCCACGCCGGCGTCGCCATCACCTCGCTCGGCGGTGTCGCATCGTGAGCTCTGAGCCCACCGGGTTCCTCTATCCCTTCATTGAGGCAGGGGAGCGGGACGGGGCGGCGCTGGTCGCCGACCTGGCCCTTTCGGCACAGTCGAAAATGGCGGAGAGCCGCGATCTGCGCGCCGCGACACTGGAGCGTTGCCGCGCCGACATCGATGCAGCCGCGGCCGCCATGGCCGCGTGCTTCCTGCAGGGCGGTCGCCTGTTCGCCTTCGGCAACGGGGGCAGCGCCACCGATGCCGAGGGAACGGTGGACCTCTTCCGCCACCCCCCACACGGGCATCCGCTGCCGGCGCTGTCACTGGTGGACGACCAGGCGGTGCTCACGGCACTCTCCAACGACGTTGGATTCGAGCTCGTCTTCTCGCGGCAGATCATCGCCCACGGCAAGGCGGGCGACATCGCCGTCGGTTTCTCGACCAGCGGCGATTCGGTCAACATGCTGCGTGCTTTCGATGAGTCTGCGCGCCGGGATCTCCTGACTATCGGCCTGTGCGGCTATGACGGCGCCGCCATGGCAGTGAGCGACGCTGTGCATCACTGCCTCGTGGTCCGGTCGGAGAGCGTTCACCGGATTCAAGAGGCCCAGGATGCATTGATGCTGGAGCTGTGGTCGACGGTGCAGCGTCACCTGGCACGGAGTGAGGCCTCGTGACCGACACCGCCAGGGACGCCAAGCCTTCAGACCGTGAGGCCGCCGTGTTCGAGCGGATCGAGGCTTTCCGCCGCCGCCGGCCGCGCCTGCTCGATGACGTGATCACGCTGGCCCACGGGGCTGGCGGCAAGGCGTCGGCTGCCCTGCTCGACGCCGTGTTCCTTCCCGCGTTCGCCGCCGAGCCAGCCGGATCGCAGACCGATGCGGCGGTGCTCGCGCTGCCGTCGGGCGAGCGACTGGCGTTCAGCACCGACTCGTACGTGGTCAAGCCGCTGCGCTTTCCTGGCGGGTCGGCGGGGCACCTCGCCGTGCACGGAACGATCAACGACCTCGCCATGATGGGCGCCCGCCCGATCGCCCTCTCCGCCGCCTTCGTCATCGAGGAGGGGTTCTCCATCGACGAGCTGCGCGAGATCGTGGCCGACATGGCCGAAGCCGCTGCCGCCACCGGCGTCCCGATCGTCACGGGAGACACCAAAGTCGTCGACCGCGGCGCCGCCGACGGCGTCTACATCTCGACCGCGGGTGTCGGCGTGATCCCCGAGGGTCGCGAGCTCTCGGCGTCCAAGGTCGCCGTCGGGGATGTCGTGCTCGCCTCGGGCACCATGGGTGACCACGGGACGGCGGTCATGCTCGCCCGCGGCGACCTGGCTCTCGAGGCCGACATCAGCTCGGACACTGCCCCGCTCCACGGTCTTATGGAGTCGCTGCTCGACGCCGCCCCCTGCACCCGCTGGCTGCGCGACTCGACCCGCGGTGGTGTCGGGACGGTCTGCAACGAGCTCGCCCGGGACAGCAACCTCACGGTCGTCCTGGACGAGTCGGCCCTGCCGATCCGGCCTGAGGTGGCTGCCGCTTGCGAGCTACTCGGGATCGATCCTCTTTACGTAGCCAATGAGGGGAAGCTGGTGGCCGTAGCGGCGCCCGACGAGGCGCACGCCGCCCTCGCCGCCATGCGCGCCCACCCCCAGGGCTCCCGTGCGGTGCAGGTGGGCGAGATCCATGCCGCGCCCCCCGGGATCGTCGTACTGCGGACCACCATGGGCGGCACCCGCATTGTCGACATGCTCGTCGGCGACCCGCTTCCCCGCATCTGCTAGCCCGGCGGATCGGCGCTCCGCGGTAGCGGGGGCGGGACCACGGCACCCGGACCGGCGCGGCAAGGGCGCTCGCCGGATTGAGGTTCACGCCTCGACAGCGAAGATCTTCCACGATCCGGGCACACCCCTGAAATCGTGTTCGCCCCGATCGGAGAACTGGATACCGGGGCCGATAACAAGATCGACCACGGTGCGCGAGACGAGCACCTCGCCCGACTTTGCGACGGAAGAGACCCTCTGCCCGATGTGAACGGCGAGCCCGGCGACATCCGAGTCGGTCATCTCGATCTCACCGGTGTGCAGTCCCGCACGGACACCGAGGCCCACCTGGCTGACAGCATCTCGGATTGCGCAGGCACAGGCGATGGCGCGGGCGGGACCGTCGAAGGTGGCGAGGAACCCGTGGCCCATCGTCTTGACCTCTCTTCCTCGAAAACGTTCGAGTTGTCGACGGACCACCTCACGCTGATGCTCGAGCAGCGCGCTCCAGCGCTCATCTGCTCTTGACTGGTTTCAAGGTACCCACGCAGCGGCTAGACTCCGGACCGTGCCCGCGGTCTTAGAGGCCGTCCTGATCGGGCTCCTCACCTCCCAGATTTCCTTCGTCGTCACGACGGTGTACCTGCACCGAACGCTGGCCCACCGGGCCATCACGTTGAAGCCCCCGGTGGCTTTCGCCTGCCGATTCGTGATCTGGATCTCGACGGGCACGCGACCGCGCCAATGGGTGGCGGTGCACAGAAAGCACCATGCCCATACCGACGAGGTCGGTGATCCCCACTCGCCTGTCGTCTTTGGCTACGCGCTGGTGCAGTTCGGCAACGCCTGGCTCTACAGAAAAGTCGCCCGGAACCCCGTAGCAGTCGCCCGCTACGCACGTGATCTCCCCGGCGACCGCTGGGACAAGATGCTGTTCAATCACGCCCTCCTCGGCCTAGGACTCGGCGTGGGGTTGTTGATCGGATTGTTCGGATGGGAGATCGCCTTGATTGCGTCTGTCGTCCACGCATCTGTGTACCTGCTCGGGGGCGGCGCCATCAACGGCATCGGGCACAAGTGGGGGAAGCGTCCGCACGACAACCTGGCGACAAACAATCAATGGTTGGCCTGGTTCGTCGCTGGCGAAGGCCTCCACAACAACCACCACGCCGTCACGACGTCGGGCCGGTTGTCGATGGCCAAAGGTGAGATCGACCCTGGCTGGTGGGCAATCCGGCTGATGGTGCTGATGCGTTGGGCCGCCGTTCGTCACGACAGTTTGGAGCCAAGACCATCCCGGGCATAGCTGCCTTTCATCGCTGCGTAACGCGGGATTGGCCGGATCACCATAGAGCTGAGTACGGCGGCGTCGCGGATCAGCGTTAGGGGCTCTCAGACGAGCGCGGACACACCGGGTCGAGTGCCGTGGTGGCCGTGGTTCCCCAGACGCCATCTGTGGCCGGCATGATCGAAGTCACGACGGCGCAACCTGATGGCAGCGCGGCCGGTCAGCCCGGGGCGATCATCAGGCCGTCGACCGGGCCAACGTCCGGTCCAGGATGCCTAACGTGGCGCGCAGCGCCGTCTCGGAGATGACCGGGAAGATGCCGGCCTCCCTCCACTCCGGTGCGATGTTCGACCAGTCGTAGTAGGAGGTCACCAGCGTCCCGCCCTCGACCGGCTCGAGGGTGTAGCCGTACACGTGACCGATCTGCGGCCGGATCTGCCCCAGGATCGTCCAGGCGATCTCGCGATCGGGCTCGAAGGTGGTGATCGTCACGGTCACGTCGTAACGGCCCATCGGGTAGTCGTTGAGCGCCTCGCGGTCCATGTGTACGACGAACTCGTCACCCACCTTGGACGCCGGCTCGCCCGTCGCGTCCATCAACATGCCAGAGCTGTCGATGGTCACGTGGCCCTGCGGATCGCTGAGCACCGCAAAGATCCGAGCCGCGTCAGCCGGGATGATGCGCTGTACCTCGAAGCGCGTCGCGGGGGTCTCTTCGGTCGTGGACTCTTCGCTCATGCCTGCATTGTGCCACCGGGATCGCCCTCGCGGACGACTGAAGCTTCGAGCCCCAGCAGTTCCACCGTCGTCGACCCCGACCGCAGCGCCTCGAAGAACCCGGCCTCCTTCTCCTCGCGGGCCCGGCCGGCCGCCAGGACCTCGTCCAGCGCGCTGCCCGGCACGAACGTCACGCCGTCGACGTCGGCCAGCACCCAATCCCCCACCGAGACCAGCACGCCGCCCACCCGTACCGGCGCCCCCACCGTCCCGGGCTTGTCCTTGGTCGCGCCGGTGAGCGCGATGGTCGAGGAGAACACCGGGAAGCCGTGCGCCTCGAGTGCCGCCACATCGCGCACGCCGCCGTCGAGGACCAGGCCGGCCAGCCCGGCCGCCTCCGCCGCCGTCGTGAGCACCTCGCCCCAGTAGCCGCGGTCGGCCACCCGGCCCACGTCGACGACGAGGACGCTCCCGCGCGGTGCCTTCGTCACGGCGACGTGGACGGCCAGGTTGTCCCCCGGGGTGCAGCCGACCGGGTACGCCGGAGCGGCCACCACCGCGCCGGGCCAGGCGGGTCGGAGCCTGCGGTCGGCGGCGCGCCCGCCTGACTCGCCCAGCGTCGCCGACCCCAGCACGGCAAGCGCGGCCGCCGTCTCCTCGTCGCTTCCGCTCAAACTGCTCACGTCGTGTCTCCTCGCGTCTCGCCGGCGCCCGTGCCCCTCCCCGGACCCGTGCATTGGACCACCGGCGGGGTGACCGCACCAGCCGTACACTCCCCGCGTGGCCGACAACATGCTGATCGTCACCCAGGTGGCCCCCTACGTCGACGGGCCGGCCGGCGTGCACGGGGTCCTCGCTCAGGCCGCCACCGGCCTCGCCGAGCTGGCGGGTCTCTCCGGCCTCTCCCCCACGGTGGTCACCGACGTCCACGACCTCTCCCCCCGCCAGGTCGCCTCGGCCCGTGTCCTCGCCCTCTTCACCATCGGGGAGACGCCCTGGTCCGAGGAGCAGAAGGCGGAGTCCCTCGAGGCCTGGCAGAACGGGCAGCTGCGCGTGCTGGGCGTGCACTCCGCCACGGACGCCTGCCACACCTGGCCCGCTTACGGCTCGGTGCTCGGCGCTCGCTTCGACGGCCACCCCTGGACCCAGGAGTTCGCCATCGACGTGGTCGACCCCGACCACCCCGCCACCGCGCACCTCGGCGGCCGTTGGCAGTGGAACGACGAGGTGTACCTCTTCCGCGACCTGCGGCCCGACGCCCGGGTGCTCCTCCGCCTGGCCGAGGACCAGGTCGACCTCTCGGCGCCCGGCGGCCGGGTGCCCGACTGCGGCTTCCCCCTGGCCTGGTGCGTCGAGGACGGCCCCGCCCGTAGCTTCTACAGCGCCCTCGGGCACTTCCCCGGGGCCTGGGAGACGCCGGCGTATCTGCGGCATCTCGCCGGGGGTCTCGCCTGGCTGGTGGCGAGCGCCTAACCTGACGCCCATGTCAGGGTCACAAGGGAGGGCGGCCATCGGCGCGCTCCCCGACGTCATGGCGGCCGCGGTCTACCAGTCCCCGGGCGTGATCGCCGTCGAGGAGCGCCCCGTCCCGCGTCCCAAGCCGGACCAGCTCGTCGTGCGCGTGCACGCCTGCGGCATCTGTGGGTCCGACATCCACCAGCTCCGCGACGGATGGGGCTTCCAACCGGGCGCCGTGGCGGGCCATGAATGGAGCGGCACCATCGTCGCCCTGGGCGACGAGGTGACGGGTTGGTCGATCGGCGAGCGGGTCGTGGGCGGCGCCTCCCCCCGGTGCGGCACCTGCCGTCGCTGCCAGGAGGGCAAGCCCTCGCAGTGCGAGAACCGCAACAGCATGATCACGGACCACGTGGACGGCGCCTTCGCCGAGTATGTCGTGGCGCGGGCGGCCGGGGTGCTGCACCTGCCCGAAGGGCTCTCGCCGCGGCACGCCGCGCTGGCCGAGCCGCTGTCGGTGGCACTGCACGGCATCACCCGCTCGGGCGTCACGCCCGGCGACACCGTGATGGTCTTCGGCGCCGGTCCCATCGGCGCCCTGAGCATCGCCGCCCTGCGGTCCATGGGCATCACGGACGTCACCGTGGTGGAGCCCCACGAAGGCCGGCGCCGCCTGGCGGCCAACCTCGGGGTCACCGCCGCGGTCGACCCGGCCGACCTGGAGGTGTTCCCGTCCTGGGAGCCCGAGCGCATGTCGTCGCGTGCGGTGCACGTCGTCCTGGAATGCTCGGGTCACCGGGCCGCGATCGAGGCGGGCTTCAACCAGCTGGCGCGGGGCGGCATCCTCGTGATGGTCGGCGCCGGGATCGAACACCCCACGTTCGACATCAACCGCATGATCCTCAACGAGCTCACCGTCACCGGGTCCTTCGTCTACGACCTCGGCGGCTTTGAGCGGGCACTCGGGCTCCTCGCCTCCGACGGGTTCCCGGCCGACCTCCTGATCGACCCCGACGACGTCACACTCGACGGCATCCCCGGCGCCCTCGAGGACCTGGCGCTCGGCCGCATCGCCGGCAAGGTGATGGTGGTCCCGGAGGTACGGGCCTGATGGCGCACCCCTACTACCCCTCGGGCAACCCGCGCTTCAACCACGTCGCCATGTCGCTACCGGCCGACCTGCTCGGTGCCGAGAGCCGCGCCGACATCTGCAAGTTCTTCGACGAGGTGCTCGGCTTCGAGGAGATTGAGGTCATGACCGAGGACCGCCGCCGCCTCATCCTGAGCTGCGTCCACTGGGACCAGTTCATCTTCCTCATCGCAGAGGACGACCCGATGCACTGCCCCCGCATGGACCACTACGGATTCGCCGTGGGCTCCCTCGACGAGTTGGTGGGCATCCAGCAGCGGGCCGAGGCGTTCGGCAAGGGGGACGACCGCATGGAGCTCATCGACCTCAAAGTCGACGACCAGAAGGTCGTCAAGATCCACTCGCTGTACGTGCGCTACATCCTGCCCATGACGGTCGAGTTCCAGTACTGGGAGTTCCCCGAGCCGGCGGGGCAATCGGCCGGCTGATCCCTCCGACCGGCCGTCTGATCCCCCGGACGGCCCGTCACCACCCACCGGTACGGTGCGTGCATGACCCTCCCCACCTCCCCGGCGGAACGAGCCGTACGGTTCCGCTCGCT